>PVMS01097353.1_pt1 | contig 17469 bp, 16 predicted proteins | sample 1853461 | NCBI WGS metagenome assembly PVMS01 (sample SAMN08582032, study PRJNA380276) | Marine sediment metagenome, whole genome shotgun sequencing project. | isolation source: ocean sediment barecode stripped | collected 2017 | reverse complement strand
GTTTCATATTTTGACAATACATGCTAAAAAATTTGGCCTTTGACCCAGCATTTGCTAGGGCGATTTGATTTGCAAAATTGTTACTATTTGGTCTACTACCCACTGGTGATTGAAAAGGTATACTCCATTGTACGAGTAAATTAGCAGGATACATTGCTAATCCAAAATAACCTCCGCCATTTCCTGCACCAGCAGGCCACACAGTTCCCCAAGAATTTCTAATTATCCAGTACCATCCCAGTGGATACTTAAATTCTGAACCTAAATGAATGCCGACCATACTACTTATTTGCGCCCCTTTTCCTACCCCGAAACAAGCATCTAATGAACTTATGGCTCTATCATGTACCTCTTTGCTATGATCCCATCCAACGACAGTGACGGCATGTCCACCCATAACTTTCTGGTCGTGTTTCATATTTTGAACGTAAACGTTGACCTTCATGTTGGTTCCTCCTTTTTTAACCCAAGAAATGTTAGGATCTTCAGTATCATTGAGATATTGTTTAATCTTAGGATTAGTAAAATCACCACCGCCGGGAAAAAATCCACCCATAATAGTTATACCTACTGGAAAAGAACCAGTACTTTCTAGAAATTTCTGCATTTGTACCCTATTTGCCAAACTCATCGGTATCGTTTTCGAAATGTTATTAAAATCATCCGGTGGATATTGAGGACTTAACAGAGCACATGATCCTAAACTAGAATCACCAGACGTATTGTTAGATACAATGCTTGCAATTCTGAATTGCCAATGTTCTCCTTTTTCAGGCTTTGCTAAACACGGGGGGCCTGCCATATTGTCGTTTCCTATACCTTGATATTTTTTCATTATTTGATTACAATTCTCACAATCCTTCTTTTCATTTAGTTGTTCGATGTATGGTACTAAGTACCAAGAGTAATCACTACAAGTGTCTGTTACTATAGGCACGTTGTTTGTTGCCAGGAATTGCCCGGCAGTAACTGGATCTCCTCCCTGACATCCGGACGCCCACTTTTGACCCGTTGTATTTAAAAACGAGGCTGGTGAAATCCTAATACTATATTGGAGTTTCGAGTTTTTCTTAAGTTCCAATCTTGTTACACAATCACCCATTGCCGTAGCAGAAGAAAATGCCCAACAAGAACCACATGTTCCTTGATTCCTGACCATGGTCAAGGGGCCCGGGAGATGGTCTCTTATATCAAAATTTTCGGAAGGTGGTTTATAACTTACAGGTCCAGCGGCCTGGAGTATAAGCGAAACGGCTTTTTTACTAATTGTTTTAGCGTCTGGTGGCACTGTCAGCGTCAAGGGAGCGATTGTAATCGGAGACTCGTGTGAATATGAAACACCGTACTTACTATGTATAGGTGGATATAATGTCAAACTTTTACTCGCGTGACTCATTTATTATATTACAAAAATCTTTGTTATGAAATAAGAAAAATCCAGCAAACAAGTATTTTTTGAGATCTTTGTCTCTGGTCGTTCCATTGTTGGTTAAATCATGTAAAAAATAGTCCCTCAATCGAATCTGATCGTCTTCTGTGAAGTTGTTTGTCTCCATATCCTTGATCTTTTTTTCAAGAAAACTTTTTAACAATACCCGATCTTTGTTCATTTTTGAATAATCAAGGCAACTTTAAATTTTAAAATCTATAATAAAATGGGTGAAATTAGCTACGAAGAAGCTTCAAGATTAAGAAAAAAATATCCTGAAAGAGCTCCTATTTTAGTGAAAACCAAAGGAGACATTGATCTGGACAGAAGTAAATACTTGGTGCCATTTGATTTAAAATTAGCAGAATTTATGATGGTGTTAAGAAAACGAATTAGAAACGTGGAGGCTTACGAGGGGCTCTATATGTTTATCGACGGTAGAATGTTTACACCAAACTTTACTTTGGGACAAGTGTGGGACAGTATCCAAGAAGTTTATTATTTAGAAGTCACGATAACAAAAGAAAGTACTTTTGGTTAAGTGATTTAATGATTTTTAATACAAAATAAATGTCATTAGAATGCCCGATATGTCTTGAAGATCCATGTGATGATCAAAACAAATCCGGAGTAATAGAAACTAATTGTGGACATTTATTTTGTTATAGTTGTTTACACGAATGGCAAAAATTTAGCCCTGATAGCCCACCATATACCTGTCCATCTTGCCGAACACATATCCCAAAACTGGATCTTGATGATCATCCTGTTGAAATAGAGTCACAGGCGGAAGAGGAGGAGGAACTAGACACAGAACAAAATGGTTACGTGAGATTAATGTCTAATGACGAGGAAAGATGCACTAAACAAACTAAAATGGTGGCGTGCTTCATAGGCACCACTGTTTCATTGTTTATTTTTTACGTGATTTTTGCCGCCACTAGTTAATTTCTTTCCATAATCTATACAAGCAAGTCTCAGATAATACTGTCCGTTCCAGAACGACAATATACCATTTACGACCATTGTTAAATATGTCATATTAAATTTAGGATATTTTAAGTATTCCAAACCCAAAAAACAAGAATACAAACACCCAGGGCTTCTAATGTAAGTAGCGATGTAAGTATATAATCTTTTTTGTACCAATGAACTCATCCATCCCATTTTGACACACCATAAGTTGAAATAATCTATAAAACCCGGAAGTCCTGACATAAACCATAAACCTAATACTGATAATTTGAATGGTGAAATAACAGTAACTGTTCCGGAAACTCCTACCATTAAAGAGTGATGTAACCAGTCTTGAAATGTTAATTGGTGCGAGAACACCACGACATGGTATATATGAGCCAATATAGCAGTCCATATAGAAAGTTGACCACCATAACTGGGTGATAGTGAAATAGATTTTGGGTCCGTGATACAGTCATATACGTCCTTTTTAGCCATATAGCATATCAATAAATTGGTGAAAGAGTGTATAAAAAACCACCTGGTATTATGAGACATTTTCTTTTCCGGTCCAAAAAGGTAGTATAAACAAGTCGAAAGCCGGTCTAGAAAATAAATATACATACATACGATTATCAAATCTCGATACATAATACTTATTAACTTTGTTAATAAGTATGATTTTGAATTTAAATTAAAAACCACTAGCCTGGCTGAACTGACAGCTGCGGTAGCCGCTGTTTAATGCTGCATTAGCTCTTGTAAAGCTAGGAGGAGCCTGTTGGTATCCTTCTACAGTGTGGTGACCATGATGGTGCCCACCATGCCTGACTCCACGATGGCACGATTTTCTTGGACCAGCACGACCATTGTTTTGGGCTACTTGGCGTTCCATCTGAGCTGTACCAAATTCGTAAGCTGTTACAACGTCGTTAGGGCCAGCGCCGTAATTCGAGCAAGTTGCTTCTGTGGTTCCACTACTGAAGACACCACCGAAATGACCTGCTTCTTGGCCGGCTGCTCGCATTTGTTTAGTATGCACGCCAGCATCAGTATAATACATATTGTTAGCGTAAAGTTGTCCACGAAGACCTTCGCCGACATCCAAATTAATGTATTCGGAGTATTGAGGTCTCAACATGTTCTCGACGATTACACGGTCAGCTGCACTGTTACATCCAGCGCGCTTAGTATAGAATGAATCGGCTGCCACCTGACGACCAGCTAAATCTTTACCAGTCCAATTAGGACAGACGACATTTACGGGATTAAGGAACCGATCTGATTCAAGGCGCGCGGCTGATGCGGTGTCAACTTTGCAAGTTCTTGTTGCTGCTTCTAATGATATCATTATTTTCTTATTGTAAGAAAATTAAAAAATTTTTTTTATGTCAGGACTTCTTTGTACAAATTTATAATGACGTCCTTTTTCTTTTTATCGTCAAGATTAATAGAAGTTTTGGGAATCCATATTTCTTTATCTTTCATTGCTTTTTCTAATATCTTTACCATTTCTCGAGACTTTTTTGGCATTTTAATACCCAATTCATCAAAAAATTCTTTTTTGTCTTTATGAGGATACGAAACTGCTTTTCTACCACTAGGAACTGCTCGTAAGTCAATTGTCTTCTTATCTTTTTTCCTCTTCAAGTTTTCGACAGATGGTGGACCATTAACATCGCGTTTTGTACCCACTTGCGGATATAATACGTCTATTTTGAGAATTACTAAATTATCACCACTCCCAACACCCAAAAAGGTATATTTAGAATTCAATGCCCTTCTTAACAAATTCTTGATCTCATCGTCAATATAATTTTTTGTTGTACCCAAATTATCTTGCCAACTAGGAGGAGACCATGGAACTTTTTTCCCGCAAAAAGTTTCAGATTTAGGCGAAGCCAAGTCGAGTTTTCTTGTACAGCCTGGGATGATATTTGATATTATATTACCATTCTTAAAAAGTAACGAACCCTCTACGGTTTTAGTTTTTAGTATAATATTTGCCAATTTCAAAGCATTATCATGTTCCAATGCCACCACACTGTTTTCGACTATTAATTCCTTAATGACAGGTGTTTCCGTGTTCAATAATTTAACAATTCTATTTTTTACTTCAGTCAATATCTCTTCTTTTGCTATTTCAGTTCTCGCGTAATCGGTAAAAATATTTTTAATGGTTGTATTAACTCCCATATTTTTCAATATACGTTCGCGGCGAATTTTCATTTGTTTTACGGGCTCATTATTCTCTTGAGAAATTAGCATAGTTAAATCCCCGGGTGACATACTCGATAAAAGCGTTCCTTTGATTTCTTCGGGTGGACTTTCGTAAAGCCATTCTACTAATTTAGTAGACTCAACACCATTAGAGAGTATATTTTTCACCAATCCGACCAACTCGATATTTTTATCATCAATGGATGGTTGTAATCTCATAATTTCAGCTTGTATATCACACAATATTCTCTTTGTCAAGGAATTGGACACCCTATGAACATAACCAGAGTCATTTGGTTGAGTCAAAATAGGAAGGATAAGTTCATCTTTAAAAGCCGAGTCACTTTCATATGTCACATAGTACACGTTATTTCTTTCTTTCAGGAATAAAGGCATCCCAAACCGATCTTTTATGATACCAGGACGCTGTATAATGTAATTAAGAGCTTTCAATATGATTGGTAAACTATGATTCTGATTGAATAAGTTAAAAATCTCCAAAAGCGTTAAAACGTGGTTTTCTGGCAAATATTCTTCGATTAATACCGTTCTAAGCTCTTCTAATTCTTCTTCGCTATACAATAAGTCATAATTCGTGTCCATTAAGTCTACAGGGACTCTTCCCATAATCTCATCCATGCTTATACCGTCGCATGTGTAATTACAGTCAGCATATTCGCATTCCCTAGAACCATCTTTTGCGTGTTTTCTTACATTTCTCTGATAAAACAAACCACAATCAAATGCATTTTCCTTTAAGATTTTTTCAACACTTTTTATTTCAAAATCTTTAGACGTCATTTTAGTGTATTTCTTAAGATCTATGGAGTTCCAATAAGATAAGGCATCTGAGTCGTTGTCCAAAGCTTTCTGCTCTTTCATGAATGTCTTACCAACCCCTTTCGTTAACTCTGGTAGAGCATTATACAAATATATCTTGACGATTAGTTCTTCATCTCTATCTTGTAATATTTTATTAATTATCACGTGGGAACCTCGCCTAATTATTCTACCCATAGCTTGTTCCAATGTTGGATAATTCCACGGTGGATCGTGTACATGCATTTCCTGGACATCTTTGATCGAAAATCCTTGCGTAATTGTATCAGTTCCAATCAATAACTGAATATATTTACCTTCAGCATTTTCAGGAGAATTAAATATATCTATAACGGATGCTTTGTCTACATTCGTATCACCGGTGAGAAACACGAATCTTTTACGTTCACTGGTTGGTAATTTTTTAAGTGCTACTTTTTTAGTTTTAATCTTACCTTGTGCCAAAACTTGCCGTTTTCTAAAAGTTACATCTTTGTAACCAATATTTTCCAAAATATATTTCAGAGCATTGGCTCCTCCGCCAGATACGGATCTCATATAAATAAAAGTTTTCTTTCCCGTTGCATAAGCTTCTAGTAATTTTTGAATTGTTAATGAATATTTAGGCGCGAATGGGTAAAGAGCTTTTGCTATTTCCAAAGAGTTCCTACCTCGTTTGATAGAATTAATAAATTTAACTAAATCAGGTCTCTTAATCTTTGATCCATATATTGTTTTACTTTGCATATCTGGAACAGTTCCATTGGCACCCAAGATCAATAATGATGCTTGTTCCGCCCCGTATGCTAGTGATTTTTGTCTCTTGGGTGGGTTAATAGTATGACATAAAGTAGGGGTCTGTTCTTTCCATGTTTTCAAATCTTCTGGTTTGAAGATAGCCTCACACCATGATTGTAAGTAAGTTTTAGTTTGGACTTCGCTCATAACACATGAAACTAGATCGATATTTACTCGATCTAGTGCCGTGGATATACCACTTGGTATATCTTTCTCTTCTTTATCATCTATGTAGTATTCTCCAACAAATTCCTTAGGAGTGGCGATCTCTGGAGATTTCAAAAAAGACACGCGACCTTTTATAGCTTTTTTAAGTTTGTCTGTTGATTGCCAATCTGTCTTTTTCAACTGTTGATTACCAGGAAGGATCAAATTCAATATTCCTACTATCTCAGATGCTTTATCAATCATAGGAGTAGCTGTCAATAACAAAATTTTGATATTTTCAGCGATACGGAAAACCTTTTGTAATTGTATATAAGCTTGAACGGTTTGTTTCTGCAAACTTTTTACTTCCTCTTTTAATTTGTCAATATCCGACCTTTTTGAGTCCTTATCTTGCATCATTTCAACCAATTCTTTTTTCTTTTTGGCTAGTTGTATCTTTTTGTCTTTCACGTTCTCGTATGGTTTAATTTTGTGAACTTCGTCGATTATAAAAAGAGTATTTGAGTATTTCTCTCTTATAGCCTTCTCTGACATTCTAGATATAGTATTACCAAGTGTTTGGGGTGTTGTGAATCTGTAATATGGTAATTGAGAACTACCTACTCTCCCACCTGCGCGTAAACGATCAGCCAAATCTCTATATTTATCCGGAAAACATTTTTCTATCAATTCTTTTCTTTGTTGTTTGTTGAGATCCTGACTGGGTGATAAAAATATCGTCTTCTTCATGATACGTTGATTGGCCTCGGCTATAGCAAATGCTGCGCATGTTTTACCAGTCCCTACTTGATGTATAACTAATAGTGAATTGTAAGGTGTGCTTTCTGACAAAAATCTAGCCAGTACTTTTTGATGTTTATATAATCCTCCATCAGGATTGATAGCATCGGGTGGTAGCTTTTCTTTATTAAATTCTTTCAAACGGAAGATTTCACCTTCAAAATCGGGCCCGTAATCGGGATATGTTGTCATAAAATCTTTAACTTCCATGTTTTTTATTAACATCAATAATTTTAAACTAAAAGGGATTTTAATATCTTTAGATATCAAAATTATTTATGAATCATCTTCGCTCGAAGAATCACCCGAATTATCATCGGAAACGTTTTCTTGCATTTCTTCATCACCATCACTGTCCGAATTACTAAATTCTGTTTCTTCGCGATCAGATACTATAGTAGTTTCGTCTTGTTTCATTTCAACCTCTTCATTTATCTCTTCGTTATCGTCTGTTTCATCGACTGTTTCGTCTTGTCCGAAAATTTTATCATGAAGAGGATCTTCTGTCTTAGTTGACTTATTACTAAGACTCACGATTTTTTGAATCATTGGATGAGTCCATGGAAGTCTACATTTAATCTTGGGCTTATTATTTTGATTTTCTATTTCAAAACCCAACGTTTCATAATGACACTCGTCCACGTTGAGAAGTACAATAGAAGACCTTCCATTTTTAATAGAAGAATCATCACCTTGTATGTAAGGTAAACCAGTTTTACCGTCCACTATCAAAATATTTATATTAAACTGGTTACCCAGGAAAGACAAATACTCGGTTCCGATCCACTCTGTTGGATCGGAAAAGTAGGTGATTAATTTTGATAAAGCTGCATCGGAGGCATTATTGAAGAATTGTTTCAACAATTCTTTGTAATCTAACACAGATGCTTCAATATCACCACTCTCGCAATTTTTAGTCAACCTGTTGAGTTGTTTCTCGATCCCTTGAACGTAACGTTTCAATTGATGTTTTACGAAGATATTTCTGCAATCAGACATAGGGATGTAACCACCACTACTCTTCGAACAATCTTTGCTAAAATTACTCATATCAATTAGATTATTTCCTAATACTTGATTGATTATTTCATAGGACTTATCATATTTTATAGCTTTCAGAATCCATGCCCTACTTTTGCTGGACTTATATCTAGAATGTTTCTTTAGAACTTTCGTTATCACCGTTTCATATTCACTAATTTTTTCTAAAAGCGAAAAATGAGCTGGTTCACCATTTTGTAATTTTTCCCAACTAGTACGAGTAATCTTTCTAGCAATTGCATTTCTGACTTCAGTTACTTTTAGTATTCTGTCAGCTCGTGAATTAATATTTCTGTAGCTCTTGTTAATAGCTGTAAGTATGGAATGGAAAAAACAAGAACCGTCCGCTATCGATCCAATTCTCCAAACATCGGTAGCAAGCATTGTTGATGAATATCTTTCGAATTTTCCCCATGTCAATTTAGTAGGTGCTTCATAATGATCGTCAGTCATTTTAATTTAATTTTTGCTTTTTTAAAACAAAATAGGATGAGTAACAATAAACCTTTGACAAAACCGTGTTATGAAACGATAGAAGGAAATGAATGGATACTATTTCCAAATACGGTGCCTCCCCCTCTAAAACATCCTAAAGATTGTATAGACGCCGTGGAATCTGTTTGTACTGATGTTGATTTAGATGATTGTATTAAGGAATGCAAACATTCTAATAGATGTGATTTCGGGTATCATATAAAAACACCCGATAGAAATTATTGTATATCTCTTTATACATCTGATTACTATCCGGACGCTAATCCAGTGTATTACTTGAAAAATAAAGATGATTTCAAAGAAACTAACTTTAAAAATATTACTACCGCGTCTTTTATGGATACAAGAACATGGGGAGAGAGAGGGATTCTCCCCGATGAAGCAAATGCTGTGTTTTATGGAGATGTCGTATCATTGAAAAACAAAAAAGACAAGAAAATATTTGGTTTGACACGCGATAAAAAATCCCCAATTTTCAAAGAAAGTACTGGGTATTCTGGCTACTTGAAATTAAACAACATCTATAGTTCCGAACTAGTTGATAAAATTCAATACGGAGACTCCATATCTTTTCAAGTAAAACAGAAAACGGATAAAGGGTTCAAAAATACGTCCGAAGTTCTAACGGAAACTATTACCAACCGTCAAGATGACTCAGTTTCATTCCAAGATATTAATCAAGCCGTTCAGACCAATAACGAAAAATTTACTATTATTTCCCCCCGAAAAGTTAAACATAACCAAACTGTAAATTATGGAGATAATTTTCTTCTCAGAACCTCGGTTGGTTATTTAGAAAACAAACTCGTTGGTAAAGAATACAAATTAGTGGTCAATAACAACTATGATCCCAACAAAGACGGAATGAAAGATAGTTTTCTTTTTACATTCTACAATGTTGATAAACCATTATATTATTGTCAGAATGGGAAATGTATGAAAGATAGACTTGGAAATGCGCAAACAGTCGGATCAAGTGCTAAATATAATGATACAGTCGCTTATACAAGAAGTGATTGTTTTGGTTCTTGTGGTTGGAAAGATATTGGGGAATGTAAGAATGAGTTTAAACCGTCGGTTTCTATACCCCCGTCTACTAAAAAGCCTCTCTCGTCATTGTGTATAGTTTTAATAATAGCAACAATTCTACTAATATTAATTGCTGTTGGTGTGATGTTTATGTAAATTTGAGTGATTGATTTCAATCAAATTTATTTGATAAGGTTTACGTACTCCTAAACTTACCCGTAAAACAAGTAATTGCTCGGTTGTGTGTCATCCAGAGATATCGTTTACAGTAGTTGAGTATTATTCGCACAATTAATAGAAATTTCTGTTCATCGAGTCTTTTTGGTAGCGATGGTGCATAAACATTCCACGCCCTATTCTTTTTATATACATATACATCCAATATTCAACTCGACTATTTACTTTTTATCTTTTTGTTTTTACGTTTTTAAGTGTTTAGTATGAGGTATAACCAACTACCACCTTCGCATCACCAGCTTGCGAGTTGGACATCATATTTTTGGATACCGCCATATTAATATTATCAGCTGCCAAAAGAGCCGAGGAAGGAACAAATGTCTGGGCTGTAAGAACCGGTTGTGGATCTTCTGACATAACAGCATGTGTGAGATCACCACCACCAAGAGCTGTTCTGACAGAACCAGCATCGGCAGAAACCAAAGCAGCGGTTGCCTGAGGAGTCGTAGCAAATGCACCGTTCATGGCGTTAAATGCACCAGTTTCAAGTGTATCAGATGGACGGGCTGCTGACATCATCATCTGTGGTTTGGGTATAATTGCCAAATCACCTCTGATCATATCTACAGCACCAGGACAACGAGCTCTCCTCAATGTGGAGTACATTAATCTATCGGTCATGTAAAAGCTCTGAGGATTACCAGCTGAATCCAAAGTGTTCAAGGTCCCTCCTGGAAGTTCATATGCATCCATATGGGAAGTAGGTAATGAATTACCTTCATATGGGTTAAAGTCAGTACCTAAAGCGTTAGCTTGCTCCTGTCCATAACCATTGGCTATGGTACCCGCTGGCCCGCACCCATAAGAACTAGATTGTGCAGAATGACGACCCTTAGAGCACCCTGCGACTGGGGGAGCCGCACCAGATCTAGTAGCGTAATTTTCGCTAAACGGTTCAACTATCGAAGCAGCTTGTGCAAAGTTATTGAATACTTGGGCAGAATCGGAACTATTAGACGGGTTATTCACTGTATACTGTACCTGTGCGCCCGCAGAAGCAATACCGTTAGTATTCCCAATAACGTTGGTGGCGGCAATAACACTGGACGGCTGTAACTGAGAATTCCCGAAGAAAACACTTTGTGGGAGATGTGAAGTCAAATCCCTCTGTGATACATTTTTGCCAGTTTTGGCACATGTATAAGTAGTTTCTTTTTGTGGACCCAATGCTACATTGATCCAATTTTCAACGAGCTGTGGTTCTTCTTCGCTTTTGGCACAAGCCAATTGTGTAATTAAAATGGCAGCAGCGGCGACGCCTACTACAGTTGCTAAAATTTTTCCTGAAGTCATATTTTTATATATAGAAAAATTTTAAAATTTTTTTTGCACCATTTCTTAATCTTAAGAATTATTTATCTACATCTCGGATTTGACATACCACCTCTTGCTACACTACGTGTGTGTTTTGGGAAACGACGAGATTGTTGTAAATTGGCATTAGCCTTCCGCATCAATCTCTCTTGCATGTCTGTTCTAAAGGAGATCGTATCGTCCATAAATGCATCGTTTGCAATGGTTCTAGCGTATCTATTTTGTTTGTTAAAATACTCCGTATTGGGTATAGGCTGCGTGGTCATACTGGAAGGGATAAAGTCTACTTTACTCCTGCATAAGTAGTTTGGTCGCTTGTGAGCATCAACGTCGTCATAATAAAATCTCACTTGTCCGGTCACTGGTTCAACGTAAGATCTGTAACTAGTACCATATCCTGTAAATCTTGGGTCATAAATATCAGACAGGTGAGTTTGTTTGTCATATGGTAATATTTCTTCTGGTTTCTCATGGGGTATTTCCATAATATTTGGATCATGGCCTATGAAAGTTACTCCGTCGCAATCTTTGTCACAAGTAACTGGTTCAAATTGCTGAGTGAATGAAATACCAATGTTTGAACTAATTGGTTCTTGGATCTGATTTCTCGTATACACTCCCGGTTGTAATGACGACGTGAAGGTTTGTTTATTGTACTCTTTGAACGCTGGATCTCTAGGACACGCACCGAAACTAATATTACTTGGAAGATTGTCATCTAGTACTTGTTCTGGAAAATATCCATCAGCGGTGAGAACATCACCGGAATATTGAGCATTTGATATCTCCACCTTTTTATTACTTTCTGGTTTACCACAAGATCCGTAAGGGCGATAAGGAAACTCATAATTAGAATCTAAGTATCCAATTGGTGTTGTTGATTGTGGTATTTTCTTTTCGACTTCGAAACCTTCAACTACATCCCCGACGGGGATATACGTTGACCTAACTAACTCCATATTCATATCTTTCCCGCAACAATATTTCTGCCCTTCTTCATCTGTACAATTGGAACCTTCTTTGGAAACTAAATACCCAGATCTGGTTAGATCCTGATTAGTCGCGCTATTTATTCCAGGTCTCACAACGAAACTGTTTTCCTTCCAATCAGATGACATAGGGGGAGGAACTCTAATTGGAGGGATCATAGTTCTAGCAGCGGGTTTACCGACTAAAGCTTGATTTACTGAGACAAATTCAGGACCCGGGATAATCGCGTCCCAAAATAATGCAGTTCTATCAGGTCTTCCTGCGTATTTGGTACAATTTTTTTGTCTCTTTGTGCATTGTGGCTTGTAGTACTCAACTTTTAAACCCCCTTGGGAACTGTGTTGTATATCTTGGATGTTTGATCGTCTAGCTACTGATCTATTAAAAGCACACGGTTGGTAATTTTCTTTACAATCCATATTTCTTAGTGAATAGAAAAGAATTATTATAAAAACTATCCCCGCTATGAAAAAGTAAATACTCTGAAGTCCAGTAAACGGGGCTATTATCAAAGTAATTAGGAATATGAGTCTACTCAAAGCATTCAATTGCCTCGCTAAACTCATTTTTGTAAGCGGGATGATATCTATTTCACAAAACAAATCGGTATAATTTTCCAGCCAAAACTTGTTTTTACATACAGGCATTTATTTCTGTTCAATATAAAATGATTTTTAAACCAAAAATTTTTTAGAATAAATGAAACGAAGGAAAAAACCAACATTCATATTAAAAATCGACCCAAACCTGGTTCACGCTAAGTATGATTTTGACTTAATTTCGAATATAAGTAGTAATGTGGGTGAAAAGAATGACACCGGCAATATGACAACTCTCATTGATGAATTACCTTCATCGAAAGATGTTGATACAAACGCATATTGCTTTCTGGATGAATCTAAGCAAACTCATTCATGTGTAGTTACAATGAATGAATTGCTGACAAGTACAATGTTACCCAAGAGTACAGAAGTGTCTTGTTTTTGGTGCAAACATTGTTTCGATTCATCACCTATTGGATGCCCTGTTGCTTATTTGTCTAACAAAGTTACTAAAGCCTACCATTCTGAAATCACCAAAGATGGGTATAGAATTACAGATAATATAACTAAAAAACGCAAAGAAATGCTAAACAATTTAATGGAAAAACATAACTCGCAGTTTACTATTCTAGACAATCATTCTAACTATTTTGTAGTGGATGGAATATATTGTTCTTTCAATTGTTGTCTGGCATTCGTCAAATCTTCTAGAGATCGCGATTTCTACAAACTTTCTGAATCTCTTCTATATACAATGTATAAGGATATTTTTGATGTGACTTCAGCTAATATAAAACCAGCACCTGATTGGAGATTGTTAGATAAATTTGGAGGCCCGTTGAATATTCACGAGTTCAGAAAATCTTTCAACACGGTACAATATAATGATATCGATGACTACATAATGAGAGCTCCACCATCCAGAATGATAGGAAAACTCTATGAGAAAAAGGTTAGATTTTAAATTTAAAAAAACATTAATAAATTTAAAATGCAAGCAATTATACCAGAAGGTCAACCTACACACTTAGCCGACGGGACACCTATAGATCCCCGAAATTATCTCTTAGGTATGAGAGATGAACATGGAAATATTAGACCCGGTGGTCGCCAACTTGACGAAACCAAACTCTCCTTGTGGAATGATATTAGATGGGAACGCGCCAAGAATAATATGTCTAAAGAACAACTTGAACAATACAAGTCGATAGGAGATCAAATGAATGGTTCTATTGATTATTTAACAGGTGAATCTAATCCAATACCTATCCCAGAACCTGTCAAAGAATCCGTGTCTTATATTATGTCTGGTTTAAAATCGGGTTTAGAAGTTTCGGATTTAGATGCTGATGAAATCAAAACTCTTGAAACATTCATTGGAAAAGATTGGCAATCAAAACTTTTTATTTCTGAGAAAGAAGATAATACCGATGCTCAAGATACCAATACAAATGGAAACGATCAATAAAATTAAGCAAGTATTATTTTTACTAGTAGTTGGTTCTTTACTTTTACTCACTGTTTGAATTACATTAATGTCACTGTCATGTAATTCGTTGATATTATCTTCAGAAGTATTCAAATTGCTAACACAACTATCAATATCAAATCCAGTTTTACTTGGATAACACATATTATTTTCGATCTTAAATTTTGTGGGTTTTTCTAAGAAAAATATAGCAGAAATGATTCTTTGTCCGAAATGAAACTTTGATATCAAATTACACGGTAAATTTCTTTTAGGATGAAGGTACAAACTCCTACCAATAGTATTTTTGACATAAGAATACATAGGTATAGTTTCTTGGACTGGTTTCCTGAATGCTCCAAAAAATACACCAATTTTATGTTTATTCCCAGGTATTTCTATAGATTTTAAATTCAATAATCCTTTAATATCGTAAGGGTCTGTTAATTCTTTTATTTGAGTGATGTTGTATGGTTGTATTGATTTAACAATAGTATAATACATACGCACAGTTGGTGGGAGGGGTAAAATGGATGGAGAAAACACATAAAAAACTCTTACAAATTTAAGTGACAACCATTTCTTGGGGAAAAACCAACCCGTCTCATTTTTAATTGGATATATCAAATTACACCTATGCATAACCGGATGTGTATAAAATCCAATTGGAACTATTTGATCAATGTTAGGATCAAAATTGATATCATTCATTTATTCACGTGAATAAATTAATTATTATTTGTTAATTCTCTTGATTCTTGTTGATGTTTGATAAAGTAACAAAATTTAAGTAACACTTTTCCTACCCCATTTTGTATTCTAAGATATACTGAGAGGTTTCCTCCTACTATTCCGACAAATTCTATAGGACTTAAATTGTCACCATTAAGGTACACGTAATCGGCCATAGCACCTATCAAAAGTGATAAAAAGAATATCATAATCATTTCGTACACCAGTTTGAATCTGTCATCCGGGGTGTCAGTATCATCAGATATTCTTAGATCCTCATAATAAATAGGTCGAGAATGTAACATAGTACTGAAATAAGGAAAATTGACTAAGAGCATAAAACTGCCCAGAAAATATAACAATGCTATCCATGCCAAAACTCTCAACTCTATTACACAAAAGGGTAACACCCAACATGTTATTCCCGGAATAATTAGTAATCTCTTACACTTAAATTTACAACATGTCATTTATATTTTTATCCTTCTGTTTAACTCATAGAGTCTGAACAGGTGTTTTATTAAGAAATTGATGAAGACACTCATCTATACAATCCATTATAGGATTCAGGTCGCCTCCCATGAAGGTATTTTTGGTTTTTCCATGTGAAAAAATGATAAACATGGGAACACCTGAACAATTCAAATGATCACCCCATTTCATACCATTGTCTTGGCACATATCATCTATATCAATAGATAAAAAAGCAATACTGGGTTTGCTTTCACCCAATTGTTTGAGATTTTCGACAGTTCGTACCGCTAATTTATCAAAATCTGATTTAATAGCTTTGCATGGTCCACACCATGTCGCTCCTAATTTAACTACTACTACATTGTTATTTTGTATGATTTGTTTGAGATTTTGTGAAGACTTACACTCGTGATAAATTGACATTTAATATGCAAAATTGACTTTTTAAACGAGGAAATGTTTAAATCGTAGGATGCAAAAACGTAACTTAACGCAAGCAGAAATTAAAAGTATATGTAACCAAATTGTCGGATTCCGTGATCTTCCCGTTGCAATCGGTAATTCGGTTAAATCTAATCTGAGAACACAAATCAGAGAACAGCTTCAAGATTTGAAAGTTTATCCTAATGTCATCCCTTTTATAATCAAAGAGGTGAGAAAACAATATCATACCACTTTAGCTGATCCTGGAGAAATGGTTGGTATAATTGGTGCACAGAGTATTGGTGAGCGTCAGACCCAAATGACACTTAATACTTTTCATCGAGCTGGTTTGATATCCACCACAGTTGTAACAGGCGTTCCTCGTTTCACAGAGTTATTGAATGCAACAAAACATCCAAAGTCTAGAAACTGTACCATTAGATTCATCGAGCAACCACAGAGTATAGCCGATGCACGAGAAAATGGAAAGAAAATAGTGCATATAATACTGAAAGACATTATAGCTGATATATCACTTTTAAAAGAGATCCCACAAGAAATATGGTATGATGTTTATTGTGCAATTCACGACGTGGACATAACTCAGTATTCTCACGTTGTGCGATGCCAGTTAAATGGCGAGCAATTGTTCAAGAGGCAAATTGTACCAAAAGATATAGTTAGAGCATTAGAGGAGAACTTCGAAGATATAAAATGTGTTGTAGCTCCCCTAAAAGTGGGAGTCATTGACGTGTTTTTTAAACATGATGAGGACTGCGATGATGATGACGAGGACGACGCGGGGTTGTTTTGCGACTCCGTACTTATCCCTAATCTCCTGGGAATCAAAATATCTGGGATAGACAATATTAAAGACATCTTTTACCAAGACGATGACGATGGTAATTGGTACGCAGTCACAAATGGTTCCAATTTCAAAGAACTAGGATCGTTGAGTAATATAGAATTTTCAGAGTTGATATCTAACGATATGTGGGAAATTTATCACAACTTGGGAATAGAAGCAGCGCGACAATTTTTAATTGATGAGTTTACTTTCGTAGTTTCTTCGGATGGTTCGTACATCAATGCTCGACATATCATGCTAGTGTCTGATATTATGACACATCATGGTACAATTTTATCAGTGTCTCGTTATGGAATCAAAAGAGAACAGACAGGTCCTCTTGCGAAAGCTTCATTCGAGGAATCGCTTGATAATTTCATGAAAGCGGGGGCTTTTGGAGAGACAGATAATACCAATGGTTGCAGTGCTTCTATCATGCTAGGTAAAACAACAAAAGCTGGAACTGGATTATGCGAATTGCTATTAGAAGAATAAAATAACTTTTGTAAAAGAAAGGATGAGCAAACAAATTTTTGATGCAATGTTTACAAAAGGACTATTGTGCAAACTGTCTGAAGAATCAACATTAAATACTTGTGGGGAAGAGGTTATCAAGTTAGTCATGTTATCTGATATAAAAAGATATCATGATCACTTTTTCTACGTCCCGTTTTGGAATCTTTTCCAGCAAACTAGCGAGGTGTGG
>PVMS01028107.1_pt1 | contig 17472 bp, 13 predicted proteins | sample 1853461 | NCBI WGS metagenome assembly PVMS01 (sample SAMN08582032, study PRJNA380276) | Marine sediment metagenome, whole genome shotgun sequencing project. | isolation source: ocean sediment barecode stripped | collected 2017 | reverse complement strand
TTCAAACTTCGGCCGCTGCATGAACTCATTTGCCAGAATGACAACGGGAACAGAATGCCTGCTCTCGATTTTGGAGAGCGCCATGCGTTTTTCATTCAGCAGGAAATTGGCCACCGAGGGCGGTGTTTGCACAATCAATTGGCCGGAGTGTTCCTTCATGGCTTCTTCTTCGAGCAGACGCAGGATGGACAAGGCCAGGGATTCAATGCTGCGTATCGTGCCGTGGCCCTCGCAACGCGGGCAGGTTTCTTCACTGGACTCACCCAGTGAGGGCCGCAGACGCTGACGGGACATTTCCAACAGGCCAAAGCGGGATATCCGGCCAGTCTGTACGCGTGCCTTGTCTATTTGCAAAGCATGTTTCAAACGTTCTTCAACCTGCCTCTGATGTTTACGATCCATCATGTCAATGAAGTCAATGACGATCAGGCCACCAAGGTCTCTCAACCTCAGTTGACGGGCAATTTCGTCAGCCGCTTCCAGGTTGGTCTTAAAAGCAGTGTCTTCGATATCCGAACCTTTGGTCGCACGAGCCGAGTTGATATCGATAGAGAGCATCGCCTCGGTGTGATCAATGACCAGAGATCCACCCGATGGCAGGTGCACCATACGGGCAAAAGCGGATTCAATCTGGCTTTCAATTTGATAACGGCTGAACAGGGGAACATCGTCTGCATACAGCTTCAGCTTGCGGACATTATGCGGCATCACCTGCTGCACGAATTCGCGGGCATCTGCATAGACTTTTTCATTGTCGATCAGGATTTCACCGATATCGTTGCGCAAATGGTCACGCAAGGCGCGGATAAAAAGATTACTTTCCTGGTATATCAGGAAAGTCGCGGGACGTTCCTCGGCGGCTTTTTCGATTGCGGTCCAAACCGAAAGCAGGTAATCAAGATCCCACTGCAGTTCTTCGGCTTCACGGCCGACACCGGCGGTTCGGATGATGATACCGACGTTGTCTGGAGCAATTACCTTTTGCAGTTGCTCGCGCAATTCCTGGCGGTCCTCGCCGCTGATGCGACGGGAAACTCCGCCAGCCCTGGGGTTGGTAGGCATCAGAACCAGGTAACGACCCGCCAGTGATATGTAGGTGGTGAGTGCGGCGCCCTTGTTGCCGCGCTCCTCTTTTTCAACCTGGACAATGACTTCCTGGCCTTCTCTTACCGCCTCGCGAACGGAAACCTTGCCCTCCACCTTCCTGGCTGAAGGCTGGTAGGTACTGGGGCAGATTTCTTTGAGCGGCAGGAAGCCATGACGTTCGGACCCAAAATCGACGAAACAGGCTTCCAGGGAGGGTTCAACCCGGGTTATCCGGCCTTTGTATACGTTGGCCTTTTTTTGTTCCTGGGAGGGTACTTCGATATCCAGATCTATCAACACTTGGCCATCTGCAATGGCCACACGCAACTCTTCTGGCTGAGTCGCGTTGATCAGCATTCTTTTCATTATATTTACCTCAGGCATCCTGACCTGAACACACAAAGCAGGCAGGGCTTTTGCCCCGCTGTTACGCCGTTTGTGTCCCTGGCCCCTTATTCAAAGGCTTGCCAGGATTGCCAATTCATGTTTTTTGCCGACAATTTGTTCTGTCGGTCCAAAGCAACAGCCTTCGTGGCTATTGCAGTAATCTTGTTTGAAACTGCACCCGGACTCTGTGCCGGCAGTGCTGGTTTTCATCATCGAATGTTTTTTCGCTTGATGAGTCACCGGCCAGCGCAAGCGCGCAAATCGGGAACATTCGGATTCTATTTATAAACGGCTGAGTACTCATTCGTTCGCCGGTTGGAATAAAGCCAGGCATTTTGCCGATGGTTTCTGCCGATGTGTCTGGAGCGTAATGCGTTGTCAACACATCATCCAGCACGCAGAGTTCCGAAGCGATGTAATATAGCAGCGTTTTTGCGATCAATCAATGAGTTGGGGTTTAATGTCACCAAGCGGTATTAACACTGGAGTTCGTCAGGCCGAGGTCTCATCAGACCGCGATGGCCAGCGCCTGGATAATTTCTTGACGGCTCAATTGAAAGGACTGCCGCGGGCGGCGATCTACCGCATGATCCGAACCGGGCAGGTCAGGATTAACGGAAAGCGCTGTAAACCCTCTTCGCGTCTGCACAGCGGCGACCGTGTGCGGATCCCGCCCGCCCGCATCAGGGAAGATGGTCAGGTCATCATTTCCGAACGGGTTTGCCGCCAGATTCAACAGGCAGTGATTTTTGAAAACCCGGATTGGCTGGTCATCAATAAACCCTCGGGAATGGCGGTTCATTCCGGCAGTGGTTTGCCCTGGGGTTTGATTGATGTGGTACGGCAGAATAATCCCGGTGAATATTTCGAACTCGCACACCGGCTTGACCGCGATACCAGCGGATGCCTGGTATTGGCCAGAAATGGCAAGGCACTCGGACACATAACCCGTCTGTTCCGCGATGGCGGCATCCATAAGCGCTACCTGTGCCTGCTGGATGGCACCATGAAGGAAACGCTTATCGAAGTCGATGCGCCGCTGAAAAAGATCCATGATGAAAACGAAAGGCGGATAGTGGTGAGCCCGGATGGCAAAGCAGCGCTGACCCGCTTTCGCTTGCTCCAGGCATTTCATAACGCCAGTTATGCGCAAGCGGAACTGATGACAGGAAGAACACACCAAATCAGAGTGCACGCCCGGCACCTGGGAATGCCTCTGGCCGGCGACCAGAAATATTCGACCAGGGAGGCGCAAGACCGATGGAAATCACACGGACTGAAGCGGCTGTTTCTTCATGCTCATCAATTGAGTTTCGAGGCAAGCGGCGGTGAGGAGCTGAATTTTGATGCGCCCCTTCCAGAGTCCCTGAAGACCGTTCTCGATGGGTTGGCTGTGAATTCCAGCAACGTTGTTAAAAAGGACTGAACGGGAATTGTAAGAGCGAGCCTTGCTCGCGAAAATTTTTTATCGTAATAAAATTCTTAAACCTTTCGCGAGCAAGGCTCGCTCCTACCTGATTTGCTTAGCTTGTTTATGAGTTATTGGATGCCTTATAGGGTTACAACGTTGCTGGAATGCATTACTGGCAGGTTATTTTCCTACATACAATCACAGATTCTGCTCTGGTGATGGTCTGCCTGCTGTGGTCTAATTCGCGCAATGTACAAACCACTTGAAGCCTTCATTGGGCTCAGATATTTGCGGGCCAGGCGGCGAAATCATTTCATTTCGTTTATATCCCTGACATCCATGCTGGGTATTGCCCTGGGCGTGACCACGCTGATCACTGTGATCTCGGTTATGAATGGCTTTGAAAAGGAATTGCGGTCGCGCATCCTGGGCGCGATCGCCCATGCCACGATCCAGCCGGTAGACGGCATTTTGATGGACTGGCGATCCGTGGTAAAGCAGGCGGAGAATCACCCTGATGTAAACGGGGCGGCGCCTTTTATCGAAGAGGGTGTTTGGTTGCAAGGCCGGGAGTCGTCCGGTGCATTTATCCGGGGCGTTAATCCGGAATTCGAGACCCGTGTATCTGAAGTCAGCGAGAAAATGGTAACGGGAGAACTCGGGGATTTGCGCCCGGGCGAGTACGGCATCATTCTCGGCCTGGGTTTGGCCAGCCGTTTACGGGTAGGGCCGGGCGACAAAGTAACAGTTATCGCACCCCGTCTGAAAGCGACCCCGGTTGGAGCCAGTCCCCTGATGCGCCGCTTTACGGTCGTTGGAGCTTTTGAGTTCGGTGAATTTGAAAATGACTCCACACTGGCGCTGATCCATATTGAAGATGCCGCCCGTCTGCTGCGCATGCCGGAATCTTCAACCAATGGCGTACGTCTGCACCTTAAGGACATGTACCAGGCATGGCGCGTAGCGCAGGAAATCTCGGATGATTTATCCGGCTACTACCGGGTGCGCGACTGGACCCAGGAAAGAGGTAACCTGTTCCAGGCGGTTAAGACCGAAAAAGCAGTAATGTGGGTGATTTTGTCCCTGATCATTGCGGTCGCTGCGTTCAATATTATTTCAATGCTGGTGATGGTGGTCACCGATAAACAGTCAGATATCGCGATCCTCAAAACGATGGGGGCGCGGCCGGGCACCATCCTGAGAATTTTTGTCATCCAGGGCAGCCTGATTGGTTTAATCGGGACTGCCATGGGAGTGATTGGTGGCATCCTGCTGGCCCAGAACATCAGTTCGGTAGTCCCATTTCTGGAAGGACTGTTTGGATTCAGCCTGTTTCCTTCCGATATCTACTACATCACTGAATTGCCTTCTGACCTGAGGAGCGCTGATGTCATCAAGTTCGCCCTGATGTCCCTGGTCATGTCCCTTCTTTCTACCTTGTATCCCTCGTGGCAGGCATCCAGAATCCACCCGGCGGAGGCGCTGAGCTATGACTGAACGCAGCCCGCCATTTGCACTGGAAGCCCGGGGCATTGGGAAAACCTTCAGACAAGGCCCCAAAGACGTGCACGTTCTGGATGATGTCAGCCTGCAGTTGCATGCAGGCCGTTCCCTGGCGATAGTCGGTGTATCCGGCGCAGGCAAGAGTACCTTGCTGCATATTCTGGGCGGCCTCGACCGACCGGATCGCGGTGAGATACTGGTAGAAGGCCAGTCCGTATGGAAGCTGAGCGCGGCCGAACGCGCTCAGATGCGTAACCGGACCATGGGTTTTGTCTACCAGTTTCATCACCTGCTACCGGAATTCTCGGCTTTGGAAAACGTGGCCATGCCTTTGTTGATCCGCGGCATCAAGACAGCAGATGCAGCCGCAAGCGCCGCGAATATATTGACCAGAGTCGGGCTTTCTGAACGGCTCAACCACAAGCCGGGAGAGCTTTCCGGTGGCGAGCGTCAACGGGCTGCTGTGGCGCGGGCCCTGGTTGGAAACCCGCGTGTTGTACTGGGTGATGAACCGACGGGGAACCTGGATGAGCGCACCGCAGATCACGTATATGGCCTGATGCTGGAATTGAACCAGGAGCTCAAGACCAGCCTCCTGTTGGTCACTCATGACAAGCGTCTGGCCGCAAGAATGGACCAGCAACTCGAATTACACATGGGGCGCCTACAGGAATTGGGCTGACCCTGGAATGAATAATATTCATTCCAGGGTCCGCCTTGGTGAATTGTCCGGGCTAACCATGGGGCGGGGCAACTGGACCCTGTCGCTGGCGCTGATTTCCGGCGTGTTGCTGGCCCACCAGTTTTCCAGCTTACCTCCTGACTGGCTGGTTTTCTCGGTCATTCTGCCCGCACTGTTTTTGCTGTTTTGGCGGCCCGGCCGCTGGATCGGGGTGTTTCTACTGGCAGCATGCTGGACCCTGTGGAATTTTGCTTTACAACTCGATGACCGGCTCGAGGCATCCCTGGCTGGCAAAACAGTGGTGGTCGATGGCATGGTGGCCGGACTTCCTGATGAATACCCGGACTACATCCGCTTCCGCTTCGAGCCGGTGCAGTCCGCAACGGACCCCTCTCTGCCTGGTTCCCTCCTGGTGTACTGGTATCGGGATCGCCCACAGGTTCTTGCAGGGCAACGCTGGCGGCTGGAATTGCGATTGAGCCCTCCCTGGGGCCGGGTAAACTTTCAGGGCTCTGATCGGGAAAGATGGCTGTTTTCACAAAAAATTGGAGCGCTGGGAACGGTCCGTAGTGGTGACCTGCTACAGCCAGCATCCTGGGCAGCTTACCCATTGCAGATGACCCGAAGCCTGGTCAGGGAAAAAATCCGGGCCCTGGTGATTGACGATCGGGCGCGCGGGGTGGTGCAGGCTCTGTCTATCGCTGATCGTAACGGCCTGTCATTCAGTGATCGCCAGTTGATGGTGGCAACGGGGACTTCTCACCTGCTGGCGATCTCAGGCTTGCATATTGGATTGGCGGCCGTCGGTGGTACCTGGCTGGCCAGGCTGGCCTTTGCATTGTTACGTTTTCCGCCGTACCTGGTCCCCGGTTTTCGCGCAGCGCTGGCCAGTGGCCTGCTGGTCGCGCTCGCTTATGCTGCGCTCGCGGGATGGGGAGTTTCCACCCAGCGGGCGGTCATCATGATTGCAGTAGCAGTCACGACCCTGTTGTTCAGCCGGGCAGTCAATCCATTGCGTGCCTATATACTCGCTTTATCTGCGGTGCTGGTGATTGACCCACTGGCGCCATTGGGTGCGGGATTCTGGTTTTCCTTTCTGGCGGTTGCAGTCCTGATGCTGTTGTTTATTCCGCGTACCGGCCGCCTGGCCTGGTGGAAGACCATACTGCTGGCCCAGGCTGGGGTCATGTTTGCCATGCTGCCCGCGAGTATTCACTGGTTCCAACTGTTCAGTCCGGTCGGCTTCCTGGCAAACATGGTGGCAATTCCCTGGGTTAGCCTGACCATCGTTCCGTTGACCCTGACCGGCGTCACCCTGATGCTGGTCTCTGATGGCCTCGCCACCCTGGTGCTCGGAATGGCCGCCCAGGCCTCTTTGACCCTGCTGGCTTTCCTCGAATTTGCGGCGCAGTTGCAAGGTTCCCTGCCGCTGTTCCCGGCGCCCGGCGTTGTGCCCCTGCTGATTGCCTCGCTGGGTGGCATTTTGATGTTAATGCCGGCTGCTCTGCACTTACGCTGGCTCGGACCATTCCTCATGCTGCCACTTTTCTTTCCTCCGGGTTTGCGTACGGAAAGCGGTTCGCTTTTGATTGAAGCACTCGACGTAGGGCAGGGCACCTCCGTGTTGTTGAGCACGCCAGAACACACTCTTCTCTATGATTCCGGACCGGGCGACGGCGATGGCCATGACCTAGTGAACTCCGTAATTACTCCGGCATTAATCAGCCTGGGGCGGGGCGCGCCCGAGCGAATTGTGATCAGTCATGGTGATCTTGATCACGCAGGCGGGATAAAGTCACTGGAGCGGCGCTACCCGGATGCGCAGTGGAACGTAAACCTGTCGGTACAACCCCAGGCCTACGGCCGCTGCCTTGCAGGTTTGCACTGGAACTGGGATGAGTTTGATTTCGAGGTACTCCATCCCTCTTCTGGTCTGCCTTATCTGGGAAACGACAGTTCCTGTGTGCTGAGCGTGCGGGGTAAGCCGGGCAGCGTGCTGCTCACCGGTGACATATCGATGGCAGTCGAAAAACGGCTGAGCAGCACGTCCCTGGACCCCTACCGGGTGCTTTTGGTGCCACATCATGGCAGTTCAGGCTCCTCCGGGAGCGAATTCATTGCCGGCGTGCAAGCACAGATAGCAATTGCAACCACCGGGCTGGGCAACCGCTTTGGGTTTCCGCGCGAAGATGTGAAACAACGCTACAGCGCCGCCGGGGTAAAGTTCTGGTCCAGCGGGGACTGCGGCGCCTTACGCATCCTGATGACCGGGGACGGGATGATTCATGCCTCCAGCGCCCGCCGGCAACGCAATCGCATCTGGCGGTGGCCGGCGGCTGATGAATGCCCGTGACCGGCGGCCAGAAGTTTTTCACCTCAATTTTGGCGATTACGTAGCCTGCGCAGAGCACCGCATGTATCATTTGGGCAGCATCTAATCGATGGAGTGAGACAGCGTGCTTGAAATCATCCTTGCCGGCGGTTGGCTGATGGTGCCGATCATACTTTGTTCGGTCCTGTCCATGACCATAATTACTGAGCGACTGTGGTCTCTGCAGCGCAATAAAGTTGTGCCAAAAGGCCTCGGAGCGCAAGTCCAGGACTGGGCTGCACGGCATGAACTCGACCGGCGGCACATAGAACAACTGCGCTCAGAATCTGCTTTGGGGCGGGTCCTTTCGGCCGCCCTGATCAATCGCCACCGAAGTCGTGAGCTGATCAAGGAATCTGTGGAAGATACCGGCAGGCACGTCGTCCACGAGTTGGAGCGATTCCTCAATACACTGGGCACTATAGCCGGCATTTCGCCCCTGTTGGGTTTGCTGGGAACGGTAATTGGCATGATCAAAGTGTTTTCCGCCATCCTGGCCCATGGGGTCGGTGATGCCAGCGTACTGGCTGGAGGAATATCGGAAGCACTCATTACCACCGCTGCAGGCCTGACCGTTGCCATACCCAGTTTCTTTTTCTACCGCTACTTCAAAGGCCGCGTCGAAGAATACGTGATATCCATGGAAGAGCAGGCCATTACCCTGATCGAGGCGATCGAGCGCGGAAACGTGGCACAACTCAGATCCGGTGTGCCGGGGGGATGAAACTCCAGGGCCGCATCAAGGAGGAGCCCACCGTCGATCTGACCTCACTGATCGATGTGGTTTTCCTGTTGCTCATTTTTTTCATGGTCAGCACGACGTTTGAGCACCAGGCGGTTTTGAAAGTTGACTTGCCGGAGGCCAGCGCTGTTGACGCCGAAGCACCGAGCGATGATCCTGACCGGCTGGAGTTGGTAATCGACAGAAACGGGCTCATGTTTCTCAACGATCAACGATTGCTTGACAGCGATGAACGCACCTTGCGGGCGGCTTTTCAGCAGGCTGCAGGTGAGGAACGGGACCTGCCGTTGATTCTGCGCGCTGATCGTGAGACACCGCATCACTACGTGGTCACGGTAATGGACGTCGCAGGCCAACTCGGGTTCAGAAACCTGTCCATTGTGACTGACCGCAGCGCCGGATCCGGAGAATGAGCGAAACCGAAAGCTCACCATTGTTTGTTTACAAGCGCTTGTGGACCTACACCAGGCGTTACTTCTGGATGTTTATCCTCGGCGTGCTCGGCGTCAGTGTCGATGCTGCGATGCAGGCCTCTTTTATCAAATTCATGGAACCCCTGATTGACCGGGTTTTTGTCGGCAAGGATTCAGAGTTCGGTCTGTGGCTGGCGGGGGTAATCTTTCTGATTGCCATCACCCGCATGGTCGGAAATTTTGTCGGTGTTTACGGCATGGAATGGGTGGGACGCAAAGTGGTAGCCGACTTGCGGCAAGAATTATTCACGCAATACGTGCGCCTCCCGGCAACCTATTACGATCGCTTCAGTTCCGGTCAGCTGATCTCCAAACTGGCCTATAACAGCGAACAGGTGGCGAATGCGGCGACCAAGTCAGTGGTCTCCGCGCTAAGGGATATCCTGCTCGTCATTTTGCTGCTGACCGTAATGTTGACCACCAATGTAAAACTGACCCTGGTGATGTTATTACTGGTGCCGATGATTGGCTTGATGGTTGGCGTTGTCAGCCGCCGATTCCGTAAAATAAGTCATCGTATCCAGGATTCCATGGGCAACGTCTCGCACGTGACCGAGGAGGCGGTAGCCGGTCAGGAGGTGGTCAAGGTGTTCCAGGGGCAGGATGCAGAAATTCATCGCTTTGGCACGGTTAACGAAAAAACCCGACGCCTGCACATGCGCATGGTTGCCACTCACCTGGCCAGTTCCTCCCTGGTCCAGTTGGCGGCCGGACTGGCACTGGTTTTATTGATGGTCATTGCAACCAGGCCGTCCATTCTAAACAGCATTTCAGCAGGAACTTTCACCGTGATATTCTGGGCGATGATCGGAACGATACCGCCGCTCAAGCGCCTCACCACGGTGCAGGCCCAGGTACAAAAAGGGATCGCCGCAGCGGACAGTATTTTTCAGGTTTTGGATACGCAGGCGGAGATTGATACCGGCGATTACTCGGTCGAGAGAGTTGCCGGCGAGATTGAATTTCGAGACGTGAGTTTCCGCTATGAATCGAGTGACAGAGCGGTGCTCGATCACGTCAGCATCAAGGTGCCGGCAGGCAGCGTAACTGCCCTGGTCGGTCACTCGGGCAGTGGCAAGACAACCCTGGCTGGCCTGCTGCCGCGATTTTATGTCTACAGTGAGGGTCATATATTGCTGGATGGCAGGGAACTGTCCGACTACACGCTGGAGAATTTGCGCAGCCATATTTCCCTGGTTAGCCAGGAGGTGGTGCTGTTTAACGATACGGTAGCCAGCAACATCGCTTACGGGGCCCTTGCCGGTGCGCCGCAAGAAGCCATTGAACAAGCAGCCAGAGATGCACACGCCACGGAATTCATAGAGCAACTGCCGTTGCAGTTCGAAACGCCGGTAGGGGAACGCGGGACCTTGTTGTCAGGCGGGCAAAGGCAGCGCATTGCCATCGCCCGGGCCTTGTTGAAAGATGCGCCCATCCTGATCCTGGATGAAGCCACTTCAGCGCTGGACAGCAAGTCAGAAAAGGCCATTCAGGATGCTTTTGCCGAAGTGATCAAGCATCGCACGACCCTGGTGATTGCCCACCGGCTCTCAACCATTGAAAATGCGGACCAGGTGATCGTTCTGGAACAGGGCAGGGTGATTGAAACGGGAACTCATCAGGAGTTGCTGGAAAGAGGGCAGGCTTACGCCAAGCTGTATCAGACACAATTTGGAAAAGACAATAACGGTGGGGCCTGATCATGCGGGCGGAGCTTGAAAAAAAACTCACTGACACCTGGTACGGGGATCAGGCTCCTTCATTTTGGCTGAAGAGCCTGTCGCCGCTGTACAACGCGGCCAGCCGGATCGACAGATGGTGGAAGTCAAAACACAAATGCATGGATTTGGCCGGAACCCATATCATCGTTGTCGGCAACATCACAGCGGGCGGAAGCGGCAAGACACCCCTGGTGATCCGGCTGTGCCGTATATTGCAACAGGCAGGACTGCGACCAGGCGTCATCAGCCGGGGCTACGGACGCAAACATGAGGATTTGCGTCTGGTCAGCCCGGCATCAAGTTCTGCTGATGTCGGTGATGAACCTTTATTGATCTCCCGTCGAACCGGCGTGCCGGTGATGGTGGCTGCTGACCGCTGTGCGGCCGCACGGGCACTGATCAAGCAAAAAATAAACGTCATAATTTCCGATGATGGCCTGCAACACCATCGCCTGCCACGCACGGTGGAGATATGTGTTGTAGACGGCTCCAGGGGCTTCGGAAACGGCCGCTTGATTCCAGCAGGTCCTTTACGCGAGCCACTGACCCGGTTGTCCGCAGTAGACCATGTCATTATCAACGGCGAGTCGGCGCTGCGGTGTTCCGGAGTCGATACCCATCAAATGCACCTGGTAGCGGGAATGCTGCGTTCGCTCGATGGTGATTTGGCCTGGAGGCTGTCGCAATTCAAAGGCTGTAAAGTCAATGCGGTTGCCGCGATCGGCAATCCTGACCGGTTTTTTCGCCTGTTGGAACAGTCCGGAATCAAGGTGATCGAACACAGCTTTGCAGATCATCATGAATTTTCTGAGACCGATTTCTCAAAGATGAATGCGGATTTTCCAATTATGATGACCGAGAAAGACGCTGTGAAATGCACCGCTCTGGATCTCAAAAATGCCTGGTACCTGAGCGTGGACGCTGTATTGCCTTCCGCCTGGGAGCATGAACTGGTGCAGGAGGCAATACGCATGGTCAGGCCGGGTCAAAGTCTGACCGGTGCTGCGCACGAAGAATCCGGAGGAGCATGATGCTCAATTACACCATTGTCATTCCGGCGCGCATGGCTTCGCAGCGCCTTCCACGCAAACCGTTGCTCGATATAGCAGGCCGGCCTTTACTGGAACATGTCTACCGCCAGGCGTGCAAGGCCAACGCCGCCAGCATCGTGATTGCCACCGATGATCCGGCAATTTTCGATGTGGCAACAGGCTTCGGTGCACAGGTCATCATGAGTTCGCAAGAGCACCAGAGTGGAAGTGACCGGATTGCGGAATGCGCAGACAAGCTGGGTTGGAGCGATGATCGTGTGCTGGTCAATCTACAAGGGGATGAACCATTGATGCCGCCTGCCTGCCTGGACCAGGTGGCCGCACTGCTGGACAGCGATCCGGAAGCGGATGTGGCCAGTCTGTTCTGGCCACTGGAAGATAGCGAAGAAATTGAGAATCCCAATGTGGTCAAAGTAGTGACCGACCAGAACGGTCGAGCGCTCTATTTCAGCCGCTCCCTGCTGCCATTTGCCCGTGGCTGGATGAATATTTCTGAGGCGCTGGAAAACGGCATTCAATGGTACCGGCACGTTGGACTTTATGCATACCGTGCTGGTGCTTTGCGCGCATTTGCATCCTTGCAGCCAACGCCACTGGAGGCTGCCGAGAAACTAGAGCAATTACGTTTTCTTGAGACCGGCCGGAGAATTTGCATGGCACAGGCTTGCGCGCACATCCCTGCCGGCGTTGACACCCGGGACGACCTCGATCGAATACGGGACTCATTTCGGGAGCAATGACTCCAGACCCTGAAAAACCCTTTGACGGCAAGGCATTCGTTGCGCGCTTGCCAACTCGCCCCGGCGTGTACCTGATGCTGGATGGCGATGGCACGGCGCTCTATGTCGGCAAGGCTGGCAACCTGCGCAAGCGCGTGGCCAGCTACTTTGATGCACGCCCGAAAAATGAGCGCATCACACGCATGATCGCGCGTATCGCAAATATTGATATCAGCATGACACGCACGGAAAGCGAGGCCTTGCTGCTTGAGAACGAATGGATCAAATCGCTTAAGCCGCGCTACAACATCCTCCTGCGTGACGATAAATCCTATCCACGGATCGTTTTGAACACTTCTCATCCTTTTCCGCGTATTGCATTTCATCGTGGCGCAAGACAGAAGGCACACAGCTATTTTGGGCCCTATCCTTCCGCAGGCTCGGTGCGCCAAAGCATTAACCTGATTCAGAAACTGTTTCGCCTCCGAAATTGCGAAGACAGCTACTTTGCTCACCGCAGGCGCCCCTGTCTGCAGTATCAGATAAGGCGTTGCACCGCGCCCTGCGTGGGCCTGGTCAGCGATCAGGATTATGCCTTGCAGGTGGATGATGCCAGGCTGTTTCTTCAGGGCAAGAATCAGAAAGTCATGACACGATTGATTGCCCGCATGGAAAAGGCTGCCGGCCATCTGGAGTTTGAAATCGCGGCCATGTATCGCGATCAGATCAATTCACTCAAACAAATGCAGGCTCAGCAGTTCGTTTCCGGCGGCCACGGTGACATCGATTTCATCGCACTGGCCCAGGAACAGGGGAAAAGTTGTGTCCAGCTGGTTTCAATACGCGGCGGGAGAAATCTGGGGCAGCGCAGTTTTTTCCCCAGTCAGGCGGATGGCTGTGGCGCCGCCGAAGTGATGGAAGCTTTTTTGGGGCAGTATTACCAGCATCGCGAGTCACCCGCACAGTTGGTCATTTCTCAAGTGGTGGCAAACCGCGATTTGTTGTGTGAAGTTTTTAGCCAGCAAGCCGGGCGGAAAGTTTCAATCCAGCCACGTCCTCGCGGTGACCGCCGCAAGATGCTGGAACTGGCCCGGAGTAACGCCCGCCAGGCCTTACAGATGCGCCTGGCCAGCCGGGCCAACATCGCGAGCCAGTTTGAAGCCTTGCAAGAAATTCTCGGCCTTGAAGATACCCCGGAGACTGTCGACTGCTTCGATATTTCTCACACGGCAGGCCAGCAGACAGTCGGTTCCTGCGTTGTTTTCGACGCCAATGGTCCGGTGAAGTCCCATTATCGCCGTTACATTCTCAAGGGCATTGTGCCTGGTGATGACTATGCTGCCATGAACCAGGTGCTGACCCGCCGCTATCAACGTATTCAGACCGAGGAGGGTAATTTTCCCGACCTGATCCTGATCGATGGCGGTAAAGGCCAACTCAGCCAGGCACAGGAAGTCATGGACAAACTCGGCATGCCGGGGATTGCGATGGTCGGAATTTCCAAGGGAAAAACACGCAAGGCGGGTTATGAAGAGTGGGTATTGCCGAGGCCAGCCCGCAGTATCCGGCCTGGCCCCGAGTCACCCGCATCTCACCTGGTACAGCAGATTCGGGATGAAGCGCACCGCTTTGCTATCACGGGTCATCGCGCGCGCAGGCAAAAAGCCGCAACACGTTCAAGCCTGGAGCGAATACGAGGTATTGGTGCGAAGCGCCGCCGCTCCCTGCTCAATCACTTTGGTGGTCTGCAGGGTGTGAACAAAGCCGGGGTTGAAGAACTTTCCAGTGTGCCCGGAATAAGCCGCCTGCTGGCCGAGGAAATCTTCCGCGCGCTACACTAATGTAGGAGGCTGGAGTTTCCAAAGATGTGATTTTAAGGCCAGTCTGCGATAATGGCGACTGTTCACAGGCACTCCTTCCAAACACCATGAAGATGACTGTACCCACAATTTTGACTTTGCTGCGCATTGCGTTGATTCCGGTCCTGGTTTTGTTTTTCTATTTGCCCCTGAGCTGGTCGAATTTGGCTTGCGCCGCAATTTTCGTACTGGCGGCAATAACCGATATTGCTGACGGCTACATCGCCCGAAAAACCGGGCAGATGTCTCGCTTCGGGGAATTCCTTGACCCGGTTGCCGACAAGCTTATGGTTGCAACCGCACTTATTCTTCTGGTCCAGAGACAAGACAGTTTTGAGGTGATATTTGCCATTGCTGCAGCGGTAATAGTCGGTCGCGAAATTACCATATCTGCCCTCAGGGAATGGATGGCGGAGATCGGAGAGAGTGCCCTGGTCAGCGTGTCCTGGGTCGGCAAAGTAAAAACGATTTTCCAGATGACCGCCATAGGCTTTCTTCTTTACCACGACAACCTCCTGTTCATACCCACCGCGTTCATTGGCGAATTACTACTCTACCTGGCCGCTGTTCTCACCTTGTGGTCAATGTGGACCTACATGCAGTCAGCCTGGCCGGTGATCAGCGACAGCCGTTATCACGTTCATTTCCACCATGGCGAAAATGAATCCAGCACGGCCAAACCCGAACAACAGGGGTCAGCAACCTCAGAGCATGCAAGCGAATGATATGACGGTCAGCGCCCAGACTGCCGGCCGTCGAGCAACGCCCACGGTGCTGGTAGGACCAGTCAGTATGGGCAGCCAACACCCGATCGTGGTTCAGTCCATGACCAATACCGATACCGCGGACGCAAAATCAACCGCAGGCCAGGTAGCAGAACTCGCCCGGGCGGGATCCGAACTGGTTCGAATTACCGTTAATACACTGGAGGCGGCGCAGGCGGTTCCGGAAATTGCCCGGCGCTTGGAAATGATGTCCTGCGAGGTCCCGCTTATTGGCGATTTTCACTATAACGGACACCGATTACTGCAAGAGGTACCGGAGTGCGCCCGCATTCTCGCCAAATATCGAATTAATCCGGGCAATGTTGGCTTCGGGCGCAAACGGGAGAACCAGTTCGCCACCATTATTGAATTGGCGTGCAGATACGATAAACCCGTCAGGATCGGTGTCAACTGGGGCAGCCTTGACGCCAGACTTCTGGCCCGCTTGATGGATGAAAATGCCTCGAGCAGCAAACCGCAGGATGCAGCGGTGGTCATGCGCGAAGCACTGATCCGATCTGCTCTTGATAGTGCACGGCAAGCGGAGAAACTGGGCCTGGAACACAATCGGATCATTCTGTCCTGCAAAGTAAGCAACGTGCAGGATTTAATCAGCGTGTATGGTTCGCTTGCGCAGCGATGCGACTATGTACTTCACCTGGGGCTGACCGAGGCCGGAATGGGCAGCAAGGGAATTGTTTCCTCAACTGCGGCACTTGCCGTTTTGCTGCAGCAGGGGATTGGGGACACGATTCGCATATCTCTCACCCCCAAACCGGAACAGGCCCGCAGCGACGAAGTGGTGGTTGCCCAGGAACTGCTGCAGAGCATGGGCCTCAGGGCATTTTCTCCGATGGTGATAGCCTGCCCGGGATGTGGACGCACAACCAGTACGTTTTTCCAGTCTCTGGCGCAAGATGTGCAGACCTATGTACGTGAACGCATGCCACAGTGGAAAATTCAGTTTGAGGGCGTAGAAAACCTGTCCCTGGCGGTGATGGGCTGCGTTGTGAACGGTCCGGGAGAAAGCCGCCATTCCGATATCGGCATCAGCCTGCCGGGCACTGGTGAAGCGCCAGTGGCGCCCGTATTCATTGATGGCAAGAAGCACAGTACGCTGCGCGGCGAGACCCTCTCAGCCGATTTCCTGCAGCTGATCGAGGACTATGTTCAACAGCGCTACCCGGCGCGTTTAAGTTAGCTGAACCATGGTGCGCCTGAAAGGAAAAACGCAGGCCAGTCGGGCGGATCGCCACTGGCTGTACCAGGAATCGGTCCAGGATATCGAATCAGAGATCGACTTTGTCGAGGAGACCTGGCAGGAACTCAGGGACTGGCCGGCTGAATTATTGCGTGAGGATTTCTGCGGCACGGCCAATACTGCCTGCGAATGGGTGCGGCGGGATGCGCAACACTACGCCATTGGTATCGATCACAATCCCCGGGTTCTGGAGTGGGGGGAACTGAACAATCTGGCTCAGCTCGATGATCAGCAATATGAGCGGGTCACGTTGTTGCAAGGGAACGTGATCGATGCACAGCCTGAACTCTCGGATATCACTCTGGCCATGAACTTCAGCTACTTCCTGTTCCTTAAGCGCTCTGATTTGCTGGAATATTTTATCAGTGTGCGCGCTGGACTGGTCGATGACGGAATTCTCTTTCTGGACGCTTATGGTGGCTACGATGCGCCCAAGGAATTGCAGGAAGAAAGAGAATGTGATGGTTTTACCTACATTTGGGAACAGGAAACGTTCAATCCGATCGATTCACTGATGGACTGTCATATTCATTTCGAGTTTCCAGACAAGTCCCGCATCGACAAGGCCTTTTCTTATCACTGGCGCCTGTGGACCTTGCCTGAGGTGCGTGAATTGCTGGTCGAAGCCGGGTTTTCCAGGGTAACGGTTTATTGGGAAGGCACCGACCAGGAAACCAATGAAGGCGATGGCATCTACGAACCAGCCGAAGTGGGCGATGCAGACCCCGGTTGGGTCTGTTACATCGTCGCAGAAAACCTGGTTGGCGTTTGAAACCTGGTTGGCGCTGATAATTTGGTTGGCATTGATAATCTGTAGGAGGCCGCCATGCGGGCGAAAGTCTTTTAAGTCACCGGAGTAGATCATGCACTGGATGAAGAGCGCTTCTTCAACCTGCACCATGCTCGCGTCAATCGAGTCAACCGTCTCCTGCAACAATGCGTCGGCGGCATAAATATGCCCGGCAGCGATCTCTTGTTTCGCCTCGGCGAGTGAATCGCCAGGGGCAGCCAGCGCCATGGTGCTCATGGCGAACAAAGCAAGGATGGGCATAGCATGCTTCATACTATCCAGACGCACCCCCATCCTGTGTGTTCTCTGTCACTTCCTCATTATTGTTGTCATCCAAAGGGTCGACTGCCCTTGTGCGCTCGAGCGCGCGCAGCCGCAGCGGATGGTTGAGTTCATTTTCGGTCGCGTCAAGTATTCGCCCGTTCGCCTCATCGGCGATCCCGGACAGCTCACTGCCGGGCAGCGCCAGGCGCATCGCCGCCTCAGAAAGCCAGTCCAGCACGGCAAGCTCGTCGATCGGCACCCCTGTGCGCAGCCTGACCGCCACCTGTTCCAGGTTGCCCTGGGCGTGGTCCATGTCATAGTGCACAGCGACAGAAAGCACCAGAGCCACCCGCGCCTGGCTGCCAATAATGCCCTTGCCCAGCCCCT
>PVMS01072504.1_pt1 | contig 17478 bp, 11 predicted proteins | sample 1853461 | NCBI WGS metagenome assembly PVMS01 (sample SAMN08582032, study PRJNA380276) | Marine sediment metagenome, whole genome shotgun sequencing project. | isolation source: ocean sediment barecode stripped | collected 2017 | reverse complement strand
TTCCCTTATACTTCAGATAGTTTTCCACGATCAGGTCCATGCCATCGGGATTATGATTGGGTACCATCATATAAACCACATTGTTAAGCCATTCCTCCTTTTTTGGATCATTGGTGGTGGCAAAATCCCAGGCAATCAGCGGAGCCGCCTGTGAAGGAGCCACTTCTGAGGAGTGCATGGAGAGCGTGGCCAGCACAAATGCCTTTCCATCACGAATCATTCCCTGCAAGACCTCCTTTTTCAGATTTGGATTCAGCGCCAGTTCCCTGTTGATCTTCTTCAAGCTCTCCAGATTGGAGATATTTTCTGCACTGGAAATAAAGGCAATGTACATAGGCCTGCCCATGGGCGATGCGCCGATCTCTTCCAGATAGATGCGATCCGACTCACCATCCAGCTTTTGCAGGTATTCAATCAACTGCTCATAGCTAAACAGGTTCCGGTCCGATCCCGGTTCAAAGCCGAAAAAATCAGCTGGTTTGGTAAACGAAGCATTCTGTGCCATCATACCCAGCAGAGAGAAGAGCATGGCCATTGTAAAAAACGTCTTTTTCATTGTTTTGGATTAAGATATAATCGGATCAATCGATCCATATGGTTTTAATATTCACAAATTCTTTAATCCCTTCTTCGGAAAGCTCACGGCCATAGCCTGACATTTTTGTGCCACCAAAGGGGAGTCTTGGATCTGACTTCACCATGGAATTGACAAAGACGGCACCCTCTTCTGCCCCATGGATAAATAGTTTTGCAGAATGCTCCGATGCGGTAAACAACTGCATCCCAAGTCCGAATTTCGATTTGTTGGAGAGTTCCAGGGCATGTTCGGGGGAACTCGCCTCCATCACGGCAAAAACAGGTCCAAATACCTCCTCCTTAAATACTGGCATATCAGGACTAATATCTGTCAGGATGGTAGGCTCATAAAAGGCCCCCTGCCGTTCTCCTCCAAGGAGCAATTTCGCTCCCATCTCCACAGATTTGCTCACCTGTTCCTCCACCTCTTTGGCCTGTTTTATAGAAACCAGGGGACCCACCTGGGTTCCTTCTTCCATGGGATCACCCATCACAAGTTTCTCTACCTTGCCTACCAGAAGGGGTATAAAATCTTCAGCTATCCAGGATTCCAGGATAAAGCGCTTGGCCGCAATGCAACTCTGGCCACCGTTCTGCATTCTGGCCGGAATAGCCAAATTGAGCGTAAGCTCCCGGTTAGCATCATTCAGAACCACAAAGGCATTACTCCCTCCCAGTTCAAGCACACATTTTTTCAGATGTTTGCCTGCCTCTGAAGCCACAGCCACACCTGCCTCTTCACTTCCGGTGAGACTTACTGCCCTGATATATTCACTTGCAATAAGCCCTGCTACACGGTCCGATCCAACAGCCAGATTTTGAAAAACGCCTTTCTCAAATCCTGCTTCATTAAAGATCTCTTCGATGGTTCCTGCACATCCCTGTACATTGGAAGCATGTTTGAGAAGTACTGTATTTCCTGCCATCAGGGCAGGAGCTGCACAACGAAACACCTGCCAGAAGGGAAAGTTCCAGGGCATAACAGCCAGTATGGGCCCCAGAGGCTCGAAGATTACACGACTCTCTTCAGCTTCTGTCTCCACCATCTTGTCCTCAAGGAAGTGAGCAGCATTTTCCGCATAGTATTCACATACCCAGGCACATTTCTTTACTTCCGCAGCAGCTTCAGTAAGCGGTTTTCCCATCTCCCGGGTAATCACCTCTGCATACTCCCGGCTACGCTCACGTAGCATTGCTGCCACTCTGTTCATCAACATTGCCCGTTCCACAAAAGAGCTATGCCTGTAGTTCGTAAAAGTGGTATGGGCCCGTCCCAGACGAATGGCAAGGCTCATATCTGACAACTGGGGATAGTTGATGATTCGTGTATGATCAAATGGGTTAATGCTTCTCAGAACAGCCATTTTGAATCGGGTAGATTAGGGCACAGTGCAATTTAGAAGAATCGGCAGTATTTTCAAAAATAATAATATTTTTACCTCTCCAAACCAAACCTGCTAAATATGTTTCTCCGTACTCTGACGATCTTGGGCCTTCTGATGCTGCTCAATGCCTGTGATCCCGCTCCGGATACAAACTCGACATTTGGACTGTGCGATCCACAGGCCAGCTCTATGGCCACTGCCCTTTTCAACAATCTTCAAACCCTTTCGGCCGACCATGTATTGGTAGGTCACCAGGATGCACTGGCCTATGGTATGGGATGGAAAGGCGAAGAATTCCGGACCGATATCAATGATGTGCTGGGCGATCACCCGGCCGTTTTTGGATGGGATCTGGGACATATAGGTGATGGAAAAAACATTGATGATGTACCCTTCGAGGACATGGCTAAATGGGCCATAGCTGTCTATGAAAAAGGCGGGGTAAACACTTTTAGCTGGCACATGCGCAATTATGCTATTTCGGGTACCAGCTGGGACAAAGACTCTTGCGTGGGAGCCTGTCTTCCAGGTGGTGCGGTACATGAACTTTATCTGGAACGACTGGACCAGGCTGCTGAGTTTTTCTCCGGGATAAGAAACGATAAGGGGGAACTGATCCCGGTAATTTTTCGTCCCTTCCATGAAATGACCGGATCCTGGTTCTGGTGGGGCCACGGCAACTGTTCAGCAGAGCAATATAAAGCCCTGTTCCAATTCACAATCGACTACCTCCGGGATGTGAAAGGACAACACCAGCTGATCATCTCCTACTCAAGCGACCGCTTTAAAACAGCTAATGAGTATATGGACTTTTATCCCGGCGACGACTACGTGGATGTGATGGCCTTTGATGACTATCACGGATTGGCCAGTAAGGAGCGAACAGTCGGCACAATTCATATGCTGGAGCTGCTGGATTCGCTCTCCACCCAACATCAGAAAATGATGGCCATCTCGGAGACAGGACTGGAGACCATTCCCAACGAGCAATGGTTCACCGATGTGGTACTGCATACACTGGATGCAAGTGAATCCACCCGGAAAGCGGCCTGGATCCTCTTCTGGCGTAACGGTCGGCCCGACCATTATTATGCACCATACCCCGGGCATGCTTCCGCTCCTGATTTCATCGAATTTATGAACCACGACCTGATGCTATCCCTGTCCGAATTACCAGACCTATATAACTAACACACTAACGCTTGCGAAGCAAGCACACTAACAATCTCCTATGAAACTCACCCTTGTCGACATCCTGATTATCTGTGCTTACCTGGCTTCGACCATTGTCATCGGACTGGTCATGAAAAAGCGTGCCCAGAAAGATAAAACCGCCTATATGCTGGGTGGAAACAAATTGCCCTGGTATATGCTGGGGCTCAGCAATGCTTCTGGAATGTTCGATATATCAGGTACCATGTGGCTGGTTACACTTGCCTTTGTTTACGGGCTGAAGTCTATCTGGATCCCCTGGCTCTGGCCGGTCTTTAACCAGATCTTCCTGATGGTTTTTCTCTCCATATGGCTGAGGCGTTCCAATGCGACAACAGGCGCCGAATGGATCCGTACCAGGTTCGGTTCAGGAAGGAGTGGTGTGCAATCTCACTGGATCGTGGTGGCCTTTGCCCTGATCTCCTGTCTGGGATTCCTCACCTATGGTTTTATCGGGCTGGGCAAGTTTGTGGAGATCTTCATCCCCTGGGAGGTGATTTCACCCTTTGTTCCCTTTGAGGTGGCCCCACAGTATGTGGCCCATTTGTATGGAATTGTCTTTACCTTATTTGCCATGTTCTATGCCATCCTGGGTGGAATGAGCAGTATTGTATGGGCCGATGTGATCCAGTACACCATCATGACTATCTCGGCCATCGTGATCGGGGTGATCGCCATGAATGCACTTTCCGACCATCCACTGCTGGTACCGGAGGGCTGGATGAATCCTTTCTTTGGGGCCAGACTCGAAATGGACTGGTCAAAAATCATTGGTGAAGTGAATGAAAAAATCATCAGCGACGGATACTCCCTATTTGGGATTTTCTTCAGTATGATGCTTTTCAAGGGGGTGCTGGTGAGTCTGGCCGGGCCTGCTCCAAACTATGATATGCAGAAGATCCTCTCTACCAAATCGCCCAAAGAAGCAGCTAAAATGTCGGGGTTTGTCTCAGTGATCCTGATGCCTACCAGGTACTTTATGATAGCAGGTTTTGCGGTGCTGGGCTTGCTATTTTACGACCAGCTGGACCTGATTGTGGGAAATAAGATTGACTTTGAACAAATCCTCCCCTCTGCCATCAGTCAGTTTGTGCCGGTGGGCTTTATGGGACTACTGCTGGCCGGACTGCTGGCTGCCTTTATGTCCACTTTTGCAGGGACCCTCAACGCGGCACAGGCCTATATTGTAAATGATATCTACCTGAAATACATCAAACCCGATGCCTCCCGGAAACAGGTGAGCCGTACCAACTACCTCACTGGAATTGTGGTGGTAGCCATCTCAGTGCTCTTCGGTTTCTTCGCCCAGGATGTAAACAGCGTTTTGCAGTGGATCGTATCGGCCCTCTGGGGTGCTTATGTGATATCCAATATGCTGAAATGGTACTGGTGGCGATTTAATGGTTCCGGATTCTTCTGGGGAATGTTTGTGGGCATTATCTCGGCTCTCATCTGCAGCCGGATCTTTGACTTCCTGGACCTCTACTACTTCCCCATTATCCTGGTAGCGTCTACCATTGCTGCAATCGTGGGCACTTTCCTGAAACCTCCAACGGATGATGAGACCCTGAAGAGTTTCTATAAAAATGTAAAACCCTGGGGGTTCTGGAAGCCCATCCATGAAAAGGTGATGGCTGAAGATCCTAACTTCGAAGGAAATAAGGATTTAGGCAGGGACATATTTAACGTGGTTCTGGGAACCATTGCCCAGACAGCCCTGGTGATCTTCCCCATATACATTGTGCTCAAGAAAGTAGTACCCATGGGGATCGCCCTGGCCATTATTGCGGTCTGTTTTATCATTATGAAGAAAACCTGGTGGGACACCCTACCTAATGAGAAAGCCGGAGCTAAATGAAAGGTAAAAGCCTAAGCCGTTTCAGGGAAGAGCTTGAGAAGGAACTGAAGGATAATATCCTTTCCTGGTGGATGAAATATTCCCTCGATAATGATTTGGGTGGATTTCATGGCCACATTGACCATGAAAACCTGGTGGTTAAAGGGGCCGGGAAGGGAGCCGTCCTGAACGCCCGCATTCTCTGGACCTTTTCTGCAGCCTACCGGATGTATAAACAGCCCGAATACCTGGAAACAGCCCGGCGGGCATTTGCATATATTATCAGCTACTTCACAGATAAGAAATACGGAGGTGTATACTGGGAACTGGAAGCTGATGGAAGCGTGCGTTCGTCCCGTAAACAGATCTACGCTACAGCCTTTACCATTTATGGACTGGCTGAGTATCACATGGCCTGCGGAGATGATCAGGCACTAAAAACTGCCAGGGGCCTGTTCAGGGATCTGGAAGCACACGCTCGTGACTATGAGTACAAGGGCTATACGGATGCCCTTTCCAGGGATTGGAAACCTATGAAGGACCTGCGTCTAAGTGAGAAGGATCAGAACGAGAGCAAGACCATGAATACCCACCTCCACATTCTGGAGGCTTATGGCAAGCTCTTCAGGATCTGGAAGGATAATGAATTAAAGGAAGCACTGGAGGAGTTGATTCGGCTCTTCCTTGAGCACTTCGTGGACCAGGAGAGGAAGCAGCTGAATCTCTTTTTCGATGACCACTGGAACCTGAAATCCACACTTATTTCATACGGTCACGATATTGAATGCTCCTGGCTGCTCCATGAGGCTGCCGAAATTCTTGGTGATCCCGGACTAATAAAAGAGTGCGAAGAGTTAGCAGTAAGTATGGCCCGTGCCAGTGAAGAAGGACTGGCCGAAGACGGGGGGCTCCATTATGAGTACTTTCCTGACAGCATGGAACTGGATAGGGATAAACACTGGTGGCCTCAGGCCGAAGCGGTGGTCGGCTATTATAATGCCTACCAGCTTTCGGGTGAACAGAGCTTCATAGAAAGATCCCTTGGAAGCTGGGAGTTTATTAAAAAACATCTCATCGATCATAAGTTGGGTGAATGGTATTGGAGTGTCGACAGTCTGGGGAATCCCCAAACGGAGAAAGAGAAAGCCGGTTTCTGGAAGTGTCCCTACCATAACGGAAGGGCCTGTATGGAGCTGATCCGCCGAATAGATGAAAACGAAAATCAATCGTAAAATACTTAGAATCATGAGTCAGTTTAAGGAACGTCAGGCTAAAATCCGCAAAGAACATGAGGCATTGCTGACCAGGGAAAACAGGGAGCTATACAGCACCAATGGTATCTTCAGCCGTTATGCATACCCGGTACTTACCCGTGATCACTTTCCCATGGAGTGGCGCTTCGATTTTAACCCGCTTACGAATCCCCGTTTTATGGAACGCATCAGTTTCAATGCAGCCTTTAATGCCGGAGCTATCAAATGGAAGGGAAAATATTTGCTGGCGGTTCGTGGTGAGGGCAACGATCGAAAATCATTTTTTGCCATTGCTGAGAGTCCCAACGGGGTAGATAACTTCAGATTCTGGGATCGTCCTCTGACCATGCCCGAGACAGAAGATCCGGACACCAATGTATATGACCTGAGACTGACAGCCCATGAGGATGGATATATCTATGGCGTGTTCTGTACAGAACGCAAGGATCCCAACGCACCCGAAGTGGATACCAGTAGTGCGGTTGCAGCAGCTGGTCTTGCACGTACAAAGGATCTGGTTGAGTGGGAAAGGCTTCCCGACCTGATTACTTACGGTGGACAGCAGCGAAATGTGGTGCTCCATCCTGAATTTATCCAGGGAAAATACGGCTTTTACACCCGCCCGCAGGATGGCTTTATCGATACCGGCTCTGGAGGGGGGATCGCCTTCGGCCTCTCCGACTCCATGCTTAACGCAGAGGTGAAGGAGGAGAAAGTCCTGGATGCAAAAACCTACCATACCATCTACGAATTGAAAAACGGCCAGGGGCCCGCCCCCATCAAGACGGAGCAGGGTTGGCTCAACCTGGCCCACGGGGTGAGAAACTGTGCAGCCGGTCTTCGCTATACCCTCTATATGTTTATGACTGCTGCGGACGATCCCACCCGGGTGATCCACAAGCCTGCCGGGCTCTTTATGGGACCGCTGGGTGAGGAACGTGTGGGTGATGTCTCCAATGTTCTCTTTACCAACGGATGGATTGCTGATGATGATGGCAAAGTATTTATCTACTATGCTTCGTCCGATACCCGCATGCATGTAGCCACCTCCACCATCGATCAGCTGGTGGATTATTGCATAAATACACCTGAGGACAGGCTACGTTCTGCAGCTTCTGTACAGGCGATCAATGCACTGGTAGATCAGAACAACAAATACCTGAGTAGGTAAGGCTTATCCCAATACCACCTTCACCTGGTTCACACTACCATCTGCACAGATGGGAACCAGCATGTCGTCCAGCTTCTCACCATTGAGCACTAAGTCCTTCACGCCGGCAGAGACGTGATCTGGATTACTTACTTCGATGCGATAGGTAGCACCTCTGAACTTTCGGGTCACTGTATAGCCATCCCAGGCTTTGGGAATAACCGGATTGATCAGCAATCCATCAAAGTCGGTCCGAATACCCAGGATATACTGGGAAATGACGTAGAAGTTCCAGGAGGCTGTTCCGGTAAGCCAGCTATTCTTGGCCTCTCCCGGCTTAAAGGCATCCTTTCCTGCTATCATCTGGGAATAAACATAGGGTTCGGTCTTGTGCAGATCACTGATCTCCTCCAGGTAGGGTGGACAAATCTTCCGGAAATACTCCCATGCCGCATCTCCGTTTCCATCCAGTACCTCGGCAATCATGATCCATGGATTGTTGTGACAGAAGATCCCGGCATTCTCCTTATATCCTTCCGGATAGGTGCTTATCTCTCCATATTGCACATGATATTTCGTAAAGGCCGGATTATTCAATACAATTCCGTATTCGCAATCCAGACGCTCCTTAACCGAATCAAGCGCTGTTCTTGCACGGCCATCCTCCAGTCCGATCCCGGCCATAATACACATGCCCTGTGATTCAATAAAGATTTTGCCTTCCTCACGTTCATCACTACCCACTTTCTCTCCAAAATGATCATAGGCCCTGATAAACCAGCTGCCATCCCAGCCGTGTTCATCGACCACTTTTTTCATGGCATGGATATGCCCGGCGGCCTCAAGTGCTTCTTCCTTCAAGTCAAGTTTCTCACATAACTTTACAAAAGCATCTCCGTACAACACGAACATCCCTGCAATAAAGACCGACTCGGCCACCCCACCCTCTTTGTTCTCGGTGGTCTGGAAGGCCTCACCCGGTGTCTCCGAGAAACAGTTCAGATTCAGACAGTCGTTCCAGTCGGCCCGACCGATTAAAGGAAGTTTATGAGGACCCAGGTTATGGACCACATGGTAGAAGGAGCGCTTCAGGTGCTCAAAGAGTGAAGCCTTATTGCTTTCATCGTTATCGAAAGGAACCATCTCATCCAGGATGGTCCAGTCGCCTGTCTCCTTGATATACTCATCACATCCAAGGATCAGCCAGAGCGGATCGTCATTGAAATTACTACCCACTGCATCATTTCCTTTCTTAGTCAGGGGCTGGTACTGATGATAGGCACTTCCATCCTCAAACTGGGTAGAGGCAATATCTATAATTCGTTCCCTGGCCCGTTCAGGTACCTGGTGCACAAAACCAATCAGGTCCTGGTTGGAATCGCGGAAACCCATACCTCGCCCAATGCCCGACTCAAACAAAGAGGCAGAGCGGCTAAAGTTAAAAGTAACCATACACTGATACTGGTTCCAAACATTTACAGCCCTGTTGAGCTCCTGTTCAGGGTGCTCCAGCTGGTAAACAGACAGCAGGTCGTCCCAGAACGCGGTCAATTCCTTAAAAGCACGATCCACATCAGCCGAGCTTTGAAACTTAGCAATCATCTCTTCAGCCGGAGCTTTGTTGATCACCTGGTTCTGTACAAATTTATCTGCCACAGGCACCTCCACATAACCCAGCACAAATACCAGCTCTTTTTGCTCACCAGGTAAGAGTTCAATCTGGAGATGGTGAGAAGCCACGGGCGACCATCCATGGGCGTGGGAATTGCGCGACTGGCATTCCATGACTGCATCGGGAGCGTCAAAGCCATTGTATAATCCAACAAATGCCTCCCGGTCGGTATCCAGTCCGCTCACCTTTTCATTGACCGTATAGAAAGCATAATGATCGCGCCGCTCCCTGTATTCGGTTTTGTGGTAAATGGTCGAATCAACAATCTCCACCTGTCCGGTCGAGAAATTCCTTTGAAAATTGGTATTATCTTCCAGTGCATCCCAGAGGCACCACTCCACAAAAGAGAATAGGGAGAATGAGCGTTTCCTGTCGCTATGGTTGGTCAGTTTTACCCTTTGTACCTCACCATGGTAGCCTAGCGGAACCATATACAGCACTTCAGCTTCCAGCTGATCCACCTCCCCTGTAATCTGTGTGTACCCCATTCCATGCCTGCACTCATAACGATCCAGTTCGGTCTTAACTGGCTTCCACCCCGGCGACCATACCTTCCCGTTCTCATTGATGTAAAAATACTTGCCTCCATCATCCACGGGCACATTGTTATACCTGTATCGTGTGATCCTGCGTAGGCGTGCATCCTTGTAGAAACTATAGCCGCCTGCTGTATTGGTGATTATGGAGAAGAAATCCTCACATCCCAGGTAGTTAATCCATGGATAAGGAGTTTTCGGATTGGTAATTACATACTCTCTTTTATGATCATCAAAATGTCCGAATTTCATGGAATAACGCTTTTAGATAATTTTGAATATGTGAATGCAAGGTACTTAAATTAACAATCACTACTTTTATATCAATGCGAGATGAAATGGATCATAGCTCCTTCCTGAAGATGGCTGTTGATGAGGCTTTCCTGGGTATGCGTTCCGGTGAAGGGGGACCTTTTGGTGCCATTATCGTAAGGGATGGAAAGATCATTGGCAAGGGACATAATACTGTATTGCATTCGTGCGATCCCACTGCGCATGCCGAGGTAAATGCCATCCGGGATGCCTGTCAGCAGGCAAAGAATCCTCACTTAAGCGGGGCCGTCATTTATTCCAATTTCGAGCCCTGCCCCATGTGCCTGGCAGCCATTTATTGGGCTGATATACACTCCCTCTACTACAGTAAGGGGCGTGCAGATGCGGAGAAAATCGGTTTCATGGACAAACACCTTTATCATGAAATATCTATGAAAGAAGATCAAAGGCAGATACTTGCCAGCCATATTTCCCTCCCGGAAATGGACGACCTTATTAAAGAATGGATGGGTATGGAAGGGAAAAAGCTCTACTAATCTGGCCTACTTCCATTGGAATTCAGAGATCATCTGCTATTTTTATAGATTGATCGAACCAACTAATTCAAAACACATCATGGACAGAAGAAATTTTATTGGAAAATCGGCCCTTGCCGCAGGTGCATTTACCATTATCCCCGATCACGCTATGGGGAAAGATGCAAAAAATAAAATCGCTCCCAACGAAAAAATTAACCTGGGATATATCGGAGTGGGAAAGCAGAGCCTTGGGCTAGTAAGAAGTATAGGCGCCTGCCCGGAGACCATGGTGATGGCCGCCTGTGATGTTGACAAGTTAAAACTGGATTACTTTAAGGGTGCTGCAGAAAAATTAAACGCCTCTAAACTGGATGGTGGAAGCCAGGTGGTTGATACTTACGAGAACTACAGGGAACTGCTGGAGAGAAAGGATATTGATGCAGTGGTTATTGCCACCCCTGACCACTGGCATGCCATGATCGCCATTGATGCAGCAAAAGCAGGCAAAGATATTTATTGCGAAAAGCCTATGGCCCTGACCGTAGCTGAAGGCAGAGCCATGGTCGATGCCACCAGGAAATATGACCGGGTTTTTCAAACCGGGAACATGCAACGTTCCTGGAGGAATTTCAGACATGCCTGTGAGATGGTTTCCAATGGGTATATCGGAGAGATCAAGGAGATTAATGTAAGTGTAGGGGATCCTGTTATGGCCGCGGAACTTCCCGCAGAGCCAGTTCCGGAAAGTCTGAACTGGGACCTCTGGGTGGGACCCTCCATGTTCAGAAATTACAACCCGGATCTTGCTCCTCCCATGGAAAACAGAGGATGGGCCAACTGGAGAGCCTACCGTGATTTTGGCGGTGGCCTGATCACCGACTGGGGTGCCCATATGTTCGATATTGCCCAGTGGGCCATGGGAATGGATCAGAGTGGTCCGGTGGAGTTTATTGCTCCGGAGCATGGTGCAAAAAGGGGAATGAAGATGAAGTATGAAAATGGGGTAATCATGAATCATAAGGACTGGGGCGAATTCAATGCTGTTCAGTTCCTGGGTTCTGAGGGAAAAATTGAAGTAAGTCGCAGTTTTTACCGCTCCGATATTGAAGGGCTGACTGAAATTGAACTGAAGGATAGCGACACGCCGCTTTACAGAAGTGATGACCATTACCAGGACTGGGTGGATGCCATCAAAAACAGAACCCGTCCGATCTCCGATGTGGAAACAGGTCACCGGACTGCTTCACTTTGCAACATCGTAAATATTGGATATACCCTGGAGCGCACATTGAAGTGGAAACCTGCTCATGAAAGATTCATCGACGATGATGATGCCAATAGTATGCTCACCAGACCGTTCCGTGGATCATGGGAATTTCATGATTTTTAGAAGTGTACCTTAAATTTCCTTTATGAAAGGACGAGCAGTACTGCTTATTATACTATTTATCAGCCTTCTGTCTGCAGGCTACGGTCAGGATCTCCCATCTGCTGAGATCCTGACCGCTGATGAGGCCTGGTGTGACCTTGGCGACAATCTCAGGGTTGCTGAGATCCTGATCACAGGGGAAGTTGACACCTCCCGTTTCGATCTGGTGATGGGGATCCAGGGAAGCAGGGATACCCTGTTCAACCTCCCATCCGGTATCTTCTCTCTCTTCCTCAACAATCAGCTGGGCCAAAATGTATACATGGTCTATAAAGTCATCGAACATCAGGAGTACCAATCCTTTGAGAACGATGTGAACGACACCCTGATCATGGAAGTATACCCCATGCCGGACATGAGCTTCAATGCAGAGTTCGAAAGCCAGTGTAGTCCGGCTGAAATTGTCTTCAGAGCCAGGGAGGGCTACCCCAGCTATACCTGGAACTTTGGAGATGGAACCAGAACTAGTACAAGCATCAACTGGATCAGGCATACCTACACCAGTCATGAGGATGTGAACGAGATCAACTATCAAATCGGACTACAGGTCAGAACTACATACGGATGCAGGGATTCCATCAAAGATGAGATCACAATCTATCCCACTCCCGATGCCGGATTCCAGGTAAGTCCGGTCTTACTGTTCTATCCCAATACCACGGTTAACCTGACCAATACCACCTCACCGGGGAGCTGGGATTTCCTTTGGGATTTTGGGGATGCATCCAGGAATTACACAAGAGATCCCGGTCAACACGTGTACGCTGGCTGGGGAGTTTACGCCATCGAAATGGGATGGTCCACAGCCACATGTTCGGGGAGTGTGATCAAAGAGGTAGAGATACGTCCACCTGCACCTGAGGCTCATTTTTCCCCCGACACATCGGGTTGCCCGCCCCTGCAGGTCAGGTTCACGAACAGCAGCATGTATGCTGAAAACTATGCTTGGGACTTTGACGATGGCACTTATTCCACAGAGGCAAATCCCTCTCACATTTTCCAGGAAAGCAAAGCACACCATGTAAAACTTGTTGCTACCGGGCTTTCAGGTAAGGATAGTCTTGAGCAGGTCATCACCGTATTTGACCGGCCAGTTGCCATGTTTGAACCCAGTACCACTGAAGCAAACAACCTGGAAGCGGATATTACCTTTGACAACTCTTCGGTGGGCGGTAGTCACTTTTTGTGGGATTTTGGTGATGGCAGCGCCTCCGAAGACGAGAGTCCCATACATACCTTTACCGCAAGCGGGAACTATACAATTACACTTTATGCATGGAACAGCGATGCATGCGTTGATACCCTGATCATGGAGGACCTTATACGTATTCATGACGGCGAAGGCAGTAGCGAATTTCCCAATGCTTTTATGTGGAACGGATCGGGTCCTACAGGTGGTCACTGGACACCTGGAAGTGAGGACAATACTGTTTTTCATCCCAGGCTGGAGAATGCCGTTGAATTTAGAATGGTAATTTTTACAAGACTGGGACATAGAATATTTGAGAGCACCGAGGTGTACGTGGGTTGGGATGGATACATAGATGAAAGTGACCTGGCTGTTCAGGGTGTATATGTGTATAAGGCCTGGATTACGTATTCAAGTGGCGAAGAGGAAATTCAATCAGGAGATGTCACATTTCTGCACTAGTAATAAACTCAAAAGAAGATGAAGAAATCTTACCTATGCATTTTATTGGCCCTGGGCCTCATGCTGATCAATTCACATCCGGTGAATGGACAGAATCCGCTTACTCCCGAAGAACTACTGACGTTAAAAACCATTTCTGCGGTTCAGATAAGTCCGGATAATCAGGAACTGATATTCTCAGTATCAACGCCCAGGGGGCCCAATGAGAAACCGGGTGGTGCCAGCAGAAAATTTTTCAGCACCAAACTGGCTTACTTTTTACCAAGCCCTCTTTTCGAAAACATCCAAAACGCCAGCTCGCCCCAGTACAGTTCCGATGGTACGCATATTGGCTTTCTTTATGCAGAAGAAGGGGAGGCGAAACAGGTCTGGGTAAGGAGCTCCAATGGAGGGAAGATGAAAAAACTTACCAATGAACCCTCGGGAGTCTCTCAGTTTAAATGGCAACCTGGAAAAAAAGGGATTGCCTACCTCTCCAGGGCGCGTACAACTGATAAAGAAAAGGAGCTGAAAAAGAGGGGCTATGGTTTTATTTTTTACGAAGAGAACCTGAAAAACAGCTCCCTGCATCTTGCCAGCTACGATGAAGAGTGGAAGCAAACAAGTGTATGGAAGCTGAGCCACGAAGGACATACCTGGGATTTTGAATTTGACCGCCAGGGAAAACAGATTGCAGCCTCCATCTCCCCGAAAAATCTAATCGACCAGCGTTACATGTTCCGAAAGATCTTCCTCATTGACCTAAATTCCGGTGAAATGAGACAGGTCTCCCAAAATGAAGGCAAACTCGGCAACTATTCCTTTAGTCCGGATGGCCAGAATCTGGCCTATGCAGCTGCCCTGGACATCAATGACTCCCAGGTGAGTCAGGCCTTTGTAGTAAATCTTGGCTCCGGATCGGTCTCTAATCTGACACCTGAGGACTTCAGAGGACATATCTCCTGGGTGAACTGGAAGGACAACGAAAACCTGCTCTACCGTGCCGGAGAGGGAGTCTACCCAACCTTAAGTGTGGTTCCGGTAGCTGGAGGACCAAGAGTGGTGATCCTGAATGCAGCGAACAATGGGGTTATTTTTGGCACCCCGGTCTTCACCACCGACTTCAAACATTTCGTTTTTTCCGGATCCACCCCTGACGACAAAAGCAATCTTTATCACTGGGATGGGAAGAGTGAACTGAAGAAGCTATCAAAACAGAATCCCTGGCTGGAGGACAAAGATCTTGGAAAACAGGAGCTTATACGGTATATGGCCAGGGACGGAAAGGAGATTGAAGGCATCATGATTCATCCGGTGAACTATAAAGCAGACGCCTCCTATCCATTGATTGTTTATGTGCACGGTGGTCCGGAATCACATGAAAGCAACGGCTGGATGAGCCGGTACGGAACACCCGGTCAGGTCATGGCAGGAAAAGGATACCTGGTATTGTACCTCAACTACAGGGCCAGCACAGGCTATGGAGTCGATTTCGCCATGGAAGGTTTTATGGATCCTGCCGGCAAGGAATTTGATGATATTGCGGATGGCATTGAATGGGCAGTTCGCGAGAAGGGAGCCGATCCAGGACGTGTTGGAATGGCAGGTGGATCTTACGGGGGATATGCCTCGGCATGGTTCGCAACCTATTACACCCAATATGTGAAAGCTGTATGCATGTTTGTGGGTATCAGTAATGCCATAAGCAAAAGAGGCACCACCGACATCCCTTACGAGGAGTTATATGTTCACTCCGGGGCGAAACTGGAGGAGCAGTGGCAACTTGACCTGGAACGCAGTCCTGTTTACTGGGCTCACCAGAGTAAAACCGCCACGCTGATCTATGGAGGTGCAGCCGATACTCGGGTTCACCCCTCCCAGAGCCTGGAGTTCTATCGCAGGATGAAGATGAATGACCATCCGGCGGTAAGGTTGGTTCAGTACCCGGGTGAAGGGCATGGCAACAGGAAACAGGTAGGACAGATAGATGTGCTCCACAGGCAAATGGAGTGGCTCGACTGGTATGTAAGGGACCTGAATCCACTGGACGGACCCATGCCACGGCTTGACATTTCTGATACCTACGGACTGGACTGGAACCATTAAAGACTTCTTCAAATGAAACGTGATATCCTGATCTTGCTGATGTTCATCCTGCTTCCTGGAATGTTCCTGTTTTCATCCTGCTCTCAAAGCACTGATGGCATGGAGTCGATTGACATGGAGTGGATTGCCATAGAAGGAAACAGCTTTGTAAATGAATCGGGCGAGACCATTGTCTTCCATGGTGTCAATATCAGGGATCCTCATAAGCTTGAAGAAGAGGGACACTGGACCAAGGCTCACTTTAAAGAAGCTAAAGCATGGGGTGCCACAGTGATCAGGCTACCGATCCACCCTCCTTCCTGGAGAACCCGGGGTGAAGAGGGCTACATGCTTTTACTGGACCAGGCTGTGGAGTGGGCAAGAGAACTGGGACTTTACCTGATCCTCGACTGGCACTCAATCGGCAACCTGAAGATGGAGATGTTCCAGCATGAGATGTACATTACTTCTGTGGAGGAGACCACTACATTCTGGAGTACCGTTGCTGAAAGGTATGCAGACGATCCTGTGGTGCTCTTGTATGAACTTTACAACGAACCCACCATCTCCGGAAACAATTTCGGGGAAATGACCTGGCAGGAGTGGAAAAAAATCAACGAAGACATCATCACTGTGATCAGATCTAAGCATCCCAGATCCTTGATCGGGGTGGCTGGCTTTAACTGGGCCTATGACCTCACCCCCATTAAGGATGCGCCCATAGATGCAAGCGGCATCGCTTACATTAGCCATCCCTACCCGGAAAAAAGAGAAGCTCCATGGGAAGCAAAATGGGAAGAAGACTGGGGATATGTGGCAGAAAAATATCCCGTATTCCTGACTGAAATAGGATTTGCGCTACCTGATGAAGCAGGAGCACACATTCCTGTGAACGGAGATGAGACCTACGGGAAAGCCCTTGTGGAATACGCCAAGGAGTCGGGTGTCTCCTGGGTGGTCTGGTGTTTTGATCCCGACTGGTCTCCCTATATGTTTACCGACTGGGACTATACTCCCACCAGGCAGGGAGCATACTTTAAGGATGTTATGACAGGACTTTAACCAGAGAGAGCTGCTTACCTCAGAGCTGTTTCTTCAGCTCTTCAAGACCATATAGATTTCGCTCAAGGACTATCCTGATGTCCTCCCCATCGGTATGCCCGATAATCCCTATGGGTCCACTATATCCTGAAGCCCGGATAATTCTCAACATTTCCAGTTCACAGTCCCCTTGGCCCAGGGTAATGATCTTTGGCCCTTCAACACGCATTCCGTTGATATTGATGGTCGAAAGGTAGGGCAGCATAAGCTCCAGGTTCTTTTCAAATTGGTCCAGCTGGTGGTGGGCATGATGGAAATTGTACACAATCCTGATCTGCATCGACCCCACAGACTCAATGATCCTGACCAGGTTCTCTGGTTCTCCAAACCAGCCACCGTGATTATAAAGAGCAATGGTACATCCAAGCTCCCCGGCTTCCTGAAGGATCTCCCCTACCACCTTCACAGCTATGGAGAAACTCTCTTCATCCGAATGCCCTTCAAAAGCATTATCGGGTAGTCCAAGCCAGATCTCTGTATGAGTTCCGGTCTCTCTAAGGATGTTAAAGATTTCCCTGCCGGCACCGTTCAGCGCATCTTCCCAACGCGGGTCCACCCAGAGCCAGACAGCATCCAATGTGATATCATGAGCCTTTAAGCTATATATCTCCTCTTTAAAGGATGGTATATGTTCGTCCCTGTAATCATAAGCAAAATGCCTGATTCCCAATGCCTTCAGCATCTCAGCACGTTCCTGTGGACTACGACCCTCTGCATCGAAGGGCACAATGCACCAGGCCAGCAAGTTTTCCTGTTCAAATAACAATTGTTCATTTGAACCAGCGGAACGGCAACCCGCAATACCCATAACCAGTAGTAAT
>PVMS01044257.1_pt1 | contig 17479 bp, 17 predicted proteins | sample 1853461 | NCBI WGS metagenome assembly PVMS01 (sample SAMN08582032, study PRJNA380276) | Marine sediment metagenome, whole genome shotgun sequencing project. | isolation source: ocean sediment barecode stripped | collected 2017 | reverse complement strand
TAAATGGATTTCATGTCATTTTTGTGTATTTTCACGGCTTAATTTTACAATTAATCAGATCGTACTCTTATTCAATAACAAATTGTTACCATGAAAGAAGCTGTAGCTATACTTTGTGCAGGCGGACCTGCACCCGGAATCAATACTGTAATCAGCTCTGTGACCAAAATATTTAACAGGAACGGATATAATGTCCTAGGACTTAACGGTGGATATAAAAGCCTCTTTTCTGAGGAGCCTTCTTTTGAGTTTCTTGATTTTGAGTATGCCGATCAGATTTACAGCAGGGGAGGATCTGCTCTGAAAATGAGCCGTTATAAGCCAAAGGATGATGAGTTCAAGGTCGATTTTTTCAAGAAAAACAATGTGAAGCTTCTGGTCACCATTGGCGGTGATGATACTGCTTCGACCGCCAACCGTCTGGGAAAGTTCCTGGCCAAAGAGAAGATGGATGTGAAAAATATCCATGTGCCGAAAACCATTGATAATGATCTTCCTTTACCGGAAGGGACTCCAACCTTCGGATACCATTCCGCCAAAGAGGAGGGAGTGCGTCTCTCGACCACCATCTATGAAGATGCACGTACCAGTGGTAACTGGTTTGTGGTAAGTGCCATGGGGCGAGAAGCCGGACACCTGGCTTTTGGAATCGGAACAGCCTGTCACTATCCCATGATCATTATCCCGGAGATGTTTAATAAGACAAAGATGACCTTTGATAAGATCACCAGGATGGTTGTCTCCTCCATGGTTAAGCGGAGAATCCTCGGTATCGATTATGGAGTGGCCATGATAAGTGAAGGGGTTTTCCACTTTATGAGCGATGAAGAGATTATCGATACCGGGGTTAATTTCACCTACGACGAGCACGGTCACCCCGAGCTTGGAAATGTAAGTAAATCCCACATTTTCAATATGCTTACCCAGCAGCATCTTAAAACCCTGCGTATCACAGTGAAAAGCCGTCCAGAGGAAATAGGCTATGAATTGCGTTGTTGCAGGCCCATTGCCTTTGACCTAAGTTATGCAACACGCCTTGGATTGGGAGTTTACAACCTCTTTATAAAGGGAGAGACCGGGTGCATGACCACCATCGACTACCAAGGCAATATCACCCCGCTCTACCTGAAAGATGTGGAGGATGAAAATGGCAAAGTGAAGCCTCGTTTGGTGAATATCGAGTCTGAATCTGTACAGGTGATCTTTAAGAATAACATGCATTACATTACCAAAGAGGATTACAGGGCTGCAAAGAAATACGTGAAGAATCCTGAAGACTACGACTTTATGAAGATCCTGAATTGGGATTAATAGTCCCAACTCCCGCTGCCATTGATTTATAACAATTAATGCTTTAAATTTAGAAGAAAAATTATGGCACAGGGGAGCAGGAAAAAAGGGACCATAGGAATATTAACTGGCGGCGGGGATGTACCGGGTTTGAATCCGGCCATTCGCGCCGTTACTATTCGCGCCCTCCGGGAAGGATACCAGGTTATCGGGCTGCGAAAAGGATGGTCGGGTATTACCGAAATTACCAGGGATAAAAATGCCGATAACAGTGAGCATTATATTGTTCTTACAGAACAGATAGTAAATAAGGCGGGACGAACAGGCGGGACTTTCCTGCACACCTCCAGAGTAAATCCCAGCAGGGTGAGAAAAGAAGCCGTACCCCTACATCTTAAAGATAAATACACGGAAGAGACCAACGATCTCACCTCGGATGTGCTGGAAAATCTTGCGTTTTTGGGCATTGACTATCTGATACCCATTGGTGGCGATGATACCCTGAGTTATGGAGTACGTCTCTACAAGGAGGGATTCAAGGTGATTGCCATTCCTAAGACCATGGATAATGATGTTCCGGGTACTGATTACTGTATTGGTTTCAGTACCTGCGTGACGCGTACCATAAACATGACCAACACACTCCGTACTTCAGCGGGTTCCCATGAACGGATACTGGTACTGGAAGTATTTGGAAGGTATGCCGGATTCACTGCTATGATCCCCACCATGGCCGGGGCCGCGAACCGCTGTGTTATTCCCGAATATCAGTTTGATATTCCACACCTGACAGAATTGCTTGTGGAGGACCGTTTTCAGAATCCAAGCAACTATTCTGTGGTTCTTGTTTCAGAAGGTTCCACCTTTAAAGGGATGGATGAGATGATGTTTAAGGATGGGGAAAAGGATGCATACGGTCATGCAAAGCTTGGCGGGATTGGAAATACAGTTGCTGCCCTGATCAAGAAAGAGTCGGCTAAATACAACAATGGAGTGGCCATCGATATCATCAACCAGCATTTGGGATATTTGGTACGCGGAGGGGATCCGGATGCCATAGACTCCATAGTTCCCATGGCCTATGGCAATCTTGCACTGGATCTTATATTGAAGGGAATTCACGGACGGTTGGTTGTATTGAGAAACGGACGCTACGACAATGCACCGGTCGATGTGGTGACCAGCTCAAAGAAACTTGTGGATGTGAAAAAGCATTACAATACCGATCGCCTGAGACCGCACTTTAAAAGCTTTGAGTTCCAGCCCCTCTTTATTATGAGTGGAACTTGACATCCTCCCTTCCCTAAAGTGAAAGGGAATCCAATGGCTTTTATGAAGCCACGGGAAGTACTTCCTCGCAGGTTCCTACAGGTTCCTGCTGCCGACCGTTTTTGCGGTTCGCTTGACAGGCCATCCCCGTCTGCCCGACGGTTAGAATGTTTTTTGCTGCATTTACATCTGCATTTTCTTCATGCCCGCATACCTGGCACTTGAAAACATCCTGTGATAGTCTGTTCTCTTTTGCCGTGTGTCCACAATGCGAGCATTGTTGTGAAGTATATCTGGGGTTGACTTCAACGAGCATGCCTCCCTTCCAGAAGAGCTTGTAATCAAGCTGACGTCGAAACTCAAACCACCCCTGGTCCAGAATCGATTTATTCAGTCCGGATTTGGCCTTTACATTCCTGCCCGGCTCTTCGATACTCCCCTTTGCTGATGCGCTCATGTTCTTGATCTGTAATGCTTCCAAAAATACCTTAGCGTGGTTTTTGCTTATGTCGGTACTCAATTTGTGAAGGAAGTCCGATCGTACATTTGCTATCTTATGATGCAGCTTTGATATGTTTCTTCTCTGCTTCTTCCGGTTATTTGAACCTCTCTTCATCCTTGATAGTTTCCTCAGCTCCCTGGCCAACCGCTTTTCATGCTTACGGAAACTATGCACACCTTCTATCATGGTCCCGTCAGAAAAGGCTGCAAAGCATTTTATCCCTGCATCAATCCCTATCTCAGAATCAGAAGGATGTTTCCCTATTTCAACCATCTGCTCAACCTGTATGGAGGCAAACCACTGTCCTCCCCGATTGGTGATGGTGATGTTCTTGATTTTTCCAGCTATTGCACAACTCTTGTGAAAACCTATCCAGCCAATCTTTGGTAGGAAGATACTACGGTTATCAATCTTAAAACCCTGCGGGAATCTTATCCCATCATTCAAGCCTCTCTTCTTGAACACCGGGGTCCGCTTCAAAGGCTGGTTCTTATCAAAGCAATCCTTGAAGGCCCTTTCCAAATCCTTCAGCTTCTGCTGTAACACCTGTGAAGGGCACTCCTTCAAAAAACCATACTCGTCGGATGGTTTCCAAAGGGTCAGCCAGAAAGCCATTTCCTGATACCAGAGTATCTTTTGTTTGTTCTCTAAACGTTCGGGTTCATGGCCAAACACTTATTCCACACAAACCTGGCAGAACCGCAGAAGCGGGCAAGCTTTGCTTCAATATCCTGATTGGTCTTGAGCCTTACTTTATATGCTTTTCGGACTGTCTGCATCACTCTTGAATATACGAAAAATACTGGTGTTTTGCAAGTTTTGTGACATGTTATATGCTCATTCAAAGCATTTTACATGTATCTGATCTTGATCGAAAATTTTAGCTATTTTCAGAGTTCGTTACCGGCAAATAGGACAAGACTTTCCCATGTGTTTATGGCATTTCTTACAATTTATCGAAGTATATTTAAGAAAATTTAATCTGTGCTTATATCCCCTCCCTGAAGTGAAGGGGTCTTACGCACAGTTTAGATAAACCAACGACCCTATGATGAAATTTCTGACGATTACCTTACTGGCCAGCACACTTTACATTCTCTCCTCTTGCAATGCTCCACAGAAGCAGGGAGAAGAATCAAACCCACCTAATGTGGTCATCATCTATGCCGACGATCTGGGTTATGGGGATGTAAGTGCCTACGGCGCCACAGAAATCACAACACCCAATATCGACAGATTGGCCCGGGGAGGTGTACGCTTTACCAATGGCTACTCCTCATCTGCTACTTGCTCTCCCAGCAGGTATGCACTGCTGACAGGAGAATATCCCTGGCGGAACGAAAAGGCCAAAATCCTGAGTGGAAGCGCTCCTCTGCTTATTAGTACTGCGCAGATGACCCTTCCCAAGATGTTCAAGGAGCAGGGATACCATACAGGAATTGTCGGAAAGTGGCACCTTGGACTGGGCGACGGAGAGGTGGACTGGAATGCAAATATTGCTCCCGGCCCCAATGAGGTTGGCTTTGATTATGCCTATATCATGGCAGCAACCCAGGACCGTGTTCCCACGGTTTATATTGAGAACGGCCGTGTGGTACGCTCCGATCCCAACGATCCCATCGAGGTCAGCTACAAGGAGAATTTTCCTGGTGAGCCCACTGGGAAGGAGAATCCCGAAATGCTAAAAATGAAGTGGCACCATGGACACTTCAACACCGTGGTAAATGGCATATCCCGTATCGGTTATATGAAAGGAGGAGCAGAAGCCAGGTGGGTGGATGAAAACATGGCCGATACCTTTCTTGTAAGAGCACAGGACTATATCCTTGCCCATAAGGATGAACCTTTCTTTCTCTACTATGCACTTCAGCAACCCCATGTTCCCCGGACCCCCCATCCACGCTTTGTGGGCAAGACGGGCATGGGTCCCAGGGGGGATGTGATTGTGGAAGCGGACTGGTGCATTGGAGAACTGATTGCTACTCTGGAATCTGAAGGGCTACTTGAGAATACACTGATCATCCTTTCCAGCGACAACGGGCCGGTCCTCAACGATGGCTATTACGATGATGCCGATACAAAAGTGGGCGCTCATACCCCGGCAGGCCCCCTCAGGGGAGGTAAATACAGCCTGTTTGAAGCGGGAACCCGGGTGCCATTCATTACATACTGGAAAGGCCAGATTGATCCTGCTGTCTCTGATGCAGTCGTGTCCCAGGTGGACCTCTTCTCTTCCCTCTCTTCCCTGGTGGGAAGTGAGATCAGAAGCGGCGATAGTGAAGAGCTGTTACAGGTATTGATGGGAGAGAGCGATCAGGGAAGAGAAGAACTGATCATTGAGGCCACTGGCAGAACTGCGTTTCGAAAAGGGGAGTGGGTGCTTATTCCACCCCATGGCGGTCGTCCTGTGGCAATAGAAGTCAATATCGAATTGGGAAATGCTCCTGAATACCAGCTTTACAATCTGAACGAGGACCTGGGTGAACAGAACAATCTTGCTGCAAGCCAGCCTGATAAATTGGAAGAGATGATTGCTGCCTACGAAGCAATCAGGGGCCTAAGCAATGATGTAAGCGGAGAACTTGAGTTAAAATAGAATATACCAAACTAGTTTAATACAGTAAGCACCGATCTGGCCGGTATAGTAATCCTGTTAAAGGGCTGTGTAGAGTAGCCCATACTCAGGTTCTTATCCGTGGTATAGGTCTGGACATCTTTGTCTTCGCCCTCCCCCATATCTACCATCTCTGATTTTTCTGATAGATTGACCAGGACGTATACCAGGTTTCCATGCATGGGATCTTTGTATGCCGAAACCAGCACTCCGTTTTCAGGGGATTGTTCTTCTGAAAGCTCGCATTTGATGCGTACCATACCAGGGCGGACAAAGCGGGAGTAATTACCCAGAACCCAGAGTAATTTACTATCCCGAACTGCTCCATCATGTTGCAGGCTTTCAATGCTGCCTCCCATTTTACCTGTCTCACCTTCAGAACCATCATCCAGGTATACCAAGCCGTCTTTATAATCCACCTGTGTTATTGCGGTCCACCATTGCCAGGATTTTGCATTGCTCAGCACCATATCATGATGTATGATCCGGGCCACATACAGTGCAGTTTTCATGCTCAGGTCCCTGCCATTTCCTCGTATGATCTCATCATTCTTTTGAAGAATACAATACTCACTCATCCAATATCCCAAGTCTGGATTTGCCTCCCGTATCGCCTGGTTAACCAGAATCCTGTTCTGGACCTGCTCATCTACTGGCCAGACCGAATGATAACTATGGGCAGAGATGGTTTGCTCCACATTGCTTAGATCACCGATATAAGAAGGTGAATCCTTAGAGAAAAAGAAGTTGGCCTGGTTGTCGCGGCCATCACTGACCTCTCCCAACATACTCATATCAAGGGCTGCATGACCAATGGTCCCTGCTTCAGCAATCACAATCTGCGTTTTCAGCCCCCTGGATACCAATTCACGGGATAAATGTTTGGTCAGGGAGTAGATCTCTTCATTTAATGCAGGAGTACCTTCCTGACTGTGCCCATCCCAGTCCCATTGAGGTTCGTTTACCGGGCTCAGATAATCAAAAAACACACCCTCGCTGTTAAAATGCTCCATTACCTCGGCCATGTACCTTGCATAATCGTCCATGAACCCGGGTTTCAGATTTATACGGATTACACCTTTGGGAGCAAAACCCTTTCCATTTGCTGAATAATGCACCGGGGGAGCATTGGTAAATGCCAGGAATTTCTCAACGCCCCGCTCTTTTGCAGCCGTCAGAAACCAACGCTGACCCTCCTGTTTATTCCAATCGTAGGTGCCATCAGCGTTAAGAAAGCACTCACCCCTGCGCCAGGGATTTTCTCGACTACCGATTTCAGAATCATCTCCCTGCTCAGCGGTACCGGCTGAGAGATTAAAACGCCAAACGGAGAGTCCTATTCCTTTGGGATTGCCATCTTTGTCAAACTCCTGACTGAATAGCAAGTCTGCAATTTGATTTCGTTTATCAAGGGGCCAGTTCTTCCCAACAAACTGAGCACGCCAGGCGTCGGAGGCACCGAAACCGTCTATATGTTGAAATGTGATATTCGCATCACTATTCAGCTGAAGCGTGCCTTTATTCTGAGCATTAATCAATTCACTTCTGGGAACCAACAGAAAAATGAGAAGAAAAACAACGCGATAGTTTAGGAGTATCCTGACTTTCGAAATCATTCCTATTGTATAGCAAGGTTCCTGAACCTTCCGGAGGAACCGTTCCCAACCCAGAGTCCGATCTTATCAGATTTGTATGATGTGAGCCGTTCTACCTTTAATACCGGATCGGTCTTTTTATCCACATACACTTCAACACTCTTCTCTGTGACTTTTATGGTGGCTTTGAACCAGCCATCCGGATCGGGAGGGGCCGGAATCTCATTCTCGAACTCCATTGTTCGCTCCTCCCTGAGCTTATACCAGGTATATTCGGGATGAAGGATATACTGTACCATGTGATCTTTCCGGCCCTGCTCAGTAGCTACAAAATTGAAGGGGCGGAAGTAGATGGCCTCAAAGGTCTCCTTATCCTGTATATTGAAGGCAAGACCAATAAAGCTTTTCCCCGGGTTGTTTTCTCCCAGAATCTCCACTTCAATGGTTCCGGATTCAAAAGCGATTTCCTTCAAAACAGCCAATCCATCGCCCTCAGCTGCATTCATCTCCACAGCTCCTTCCTGGTTTTCACATAAGGAGATGGTGCGGTTCACAGCTTTGATTTGCTGCTCCTGTAGTAGCGTTGCAAGGTTTACTACCTGCTGACCAAAAGAGAGCATGGTCATACACAGAATAACAATCACCAAAAGACCTTTTGTTTTTCTCATTGGTGCAGATTATCGATTTCTTTCTCCAGTTTCTCCAGAAAGTATATTTCAGACCAGAACTGCCAGTCAAAGTTAAGACTCTGGTTGGCCATGTGGTGATGGTGGTCCTGGTCCAGAAGATAGCCAGCCGGCTTAGAGAGTTTTCGGGTCCGGCCATAGACCTCTTGAAGTTGGGCACGAAGAACGATGAACTCCGCAGGGAGCCGCTGAAGAATGGCCAGTGCCTCCTGCTTCTCTCTTCCCTCCATGGCAATGTCGTAAGTCTGCAGGTCAAAAATGGCCTGCCCTGAAAATCGCACCAGTTTAAGCACCTGTTCGTAAACCTCCAGGCGATATTGGTTCCGAACGGCCAGGGTAAGCATGGTGTCAATGATGGTTTCAGCTTTATTGCAGTCCCGAATAGCCATAGTTGCACCCTGCACTCTCAGGGAGTGCTCGGCCGTCCACTCCCTGTGTTCACCTGAAAAGGGCAGATCAATCACACCTTCACTGAGTGGATCCTCCATAGTACTAAGATAGTTTCGACTGTTGGATTTTAAGAGGCCAGCGTTCCACCATTCCACTGCTTTCTCCAACTGATCCACAAAACCATACTCCTCTCCAGACAGGGCACTGCCATATTCCCTGTGCCTGTAAGCTGCTTTAATCTCTTCTTTACTTCGTTCATCTCCCGTCCATGTATATTCAGCAAAAGCAAGAATACCACGCATATAGAGTTCGAAATGGGGGGAATCATCATCCCAGAGTGTCAATAACAGACCGTCTATCTCCTTTTTATCGGGCTTGCTATCAAAGGATCTAACATCTTTCATTTCAATGGAAGTGTTAGCAAAGGATCTGATATTTTCCATATTACTTTCATTCTGGGGCATCAGCTTCCAGCGGGTCTGTCCTGCTGTTGCACCCATTACATTCAGGTTGTTATCAGTAAACCACTCCATGGCCTTGATATTCCCTTCAGCCTGTGGGTGGCTGTAATTCCATCGCATGTAAATACATTTTTTGGGAAACATATCGAGGTAATCCTCGAGAATATGCTCTTTCTCTTTCCACATATCGTTCACTTCCTTCCGGGAATAAGAGGTGTTAAACATGGGACTGTAGAGATCTGCATATTTTATGGGCATATCGTCCCAGAAAATTGGAGTCCGCTTTTGTTCGTCTGCAAATTCGCATACCCTGTTTAACCACTTCAACTGAAGTTCCAGTTCTGTCATTCCACTCCCCCTGCCAGTGGTATGCACCTCATCGCCCCCCACATGCAGGTAGTCGCCGTGCGGCATCGCCTCCAGGGCATCCCGGTAGAGATCAAACTGCACTTTATAGGTTTCAGGAAGAAGTGGATTAAAGGCCCAGTCACTCTCCGGATCGTCTCGTAAATACCTGTACTCGTCGTGCTTCAGGATAAACGAAGCATGGCCCAGTCCTTGCACGAGCGGACTAATCTCAATGTAGCGATCATCGGCATAGTCACTAAGCTTCTTCCATTCATCCATGCTCAAGGCATCTTCAGAAGCAACTTTAGGCTGACGCTCATAGCCCAGTTTATCCTCAACCTCGGCGATAATAGCATTGATCTTGTAGTGGGCCAGTTTATCAATAAGCTCATAATAATATTCCGTTTTCTCCATATGGTGCTTCATATCCAGATGGATGGCCCTGTAGTCCAACATGGGAGTGTCCTCAATATAACACATAGGTAAGGGTACGCCCTGCTCCCTTGCGTCGATCATCAACTGCTGCAGTGTCATATATCCGTAAAACAGACCTGCCTGCTTGTTTGCGGAAATGGTAATCTGATCCCTTGAAATATCCAGCCTGTATCCTTCGTTATCCATCTGTAAGGACTCTTCCCTTCGGAATATAATCTGAGGAACGGATATTTTATTTGTCTCCTCTAAATCTTTCACAAACACCGGTGGCACCGGAAGATTGATATCGTCGGCCAGCCTGTAAAATTGAAGCGAATCGGGATACAAATCGCTATTCCCAAAGATATCGACCTCCTCTGGCTCTGGCAGGAACTTGAAGTCACCCCTGGGAGCCCCGGAGGGATCACAGGCAGACAACAGCATGATGCATGCAGAAATAAGAATAGGGAGCAGGTTTCTCATGATTGCTTCAGTTTTTGTCGGTGGTATTTCAGGGCATTTCTTTTCACATCCCATGTGGTATACTTCACATGTTTGCTGAGGAAGTCCAGCACAAATTCCTCATCCAGTTTGGAATACTCCCGCATCACCCAACCCACAGCAGTCTTGGCAAAGCGCTCCTCGCGTCTTATTAGTATAGCTGAAAAACGCTCGATACTTAAGGAATGATTCCCAATGTTTTTCGAGTGTGCAAAGGGGACCAGAGAGGCCCGGGCTTTCCAGAGATAGGGATCACGATTCCATCTTTTCAGGGTCCAGATAACACTTTCATCGCCCGAATCAAGCAGGGGTGTGAGCACCTTTACACTGAGCCAGTCGCAAGTGTTCCAATCATGAATATAGCGGTCGGTAAACCAATCGGATATCAGACTTAATAAAAATGAATTCTTTTGCCTTCCAATCCAGAATAGCTGGATATAGTGTATGGCCGCCAGCTTATATTCGGCCAGCTCACTTCTCATCAAAGTGTTTACCATACTTACCTGCTGATTCATGGGTAGCTGATCCAGACCCTCACTACTGTTTTTCTCAATCAGGAGTTTTCTGATTTCAGGGATGCTGGTCCCTACAAAACGAATCTCACCTTTAAGGTAGTTGTTCCACCAGTCCGCTTTTTGAGGGACCGATCTATGTTTTAATTCCTGAACAAGCGTCTCAGCGTACTGATTCATCTGGAAAAAGATAGGCATCTAAAATAGCTTTTTTATCTTTATATCGCTAATATCAAAACTGATAAATAGGAAAAATGAAACGGAACGTATTTATAATTCTGCTGGCTGCGAGCTGTTTGCTCACAATGGCCCAGCAAAGCGATTACACCACTTTAGAGAATATCAACTACTACCCGGATTCAGAGCGTGTTGCGGATGAATATATCAGAGAACGCTGTGTTCTGGATTTATACTATCCGGAAGACAAGGAGGGATTTCCCACGGTGGTCTGGTTTCACGGGGGTGGCCTTAGCGCTGGTAACAAATTTATCCCGAAAGAACTCAAAGAGAAAGGGATGGCAGTGGTGGCGGTCAACTACCGCCTGTATCCGAATATCAAGGCTCCGGTCTATATTGAAGATGCGGCTGCGGCAGTGGCATGGGTTTTTAATCACATTGAAGAGTATGGAGGTGATGCGGAATTGATATTTATTTCGGGACACTCTGCGGGGGGATACCTCTGCAGCATGGTGGGACTGGATCAAAGGTGGCTGAAGAAGCATGATATTGATGCCAACCAAATTGCGGGACTTATTCCCTTCAGCGGTCATACCATCACCCACTTTACTGTAAGAAAAGAGCGGGGAATAGAGGGGACACAGCCTGTTGTAGATGACCTGGCACCCCTTTTTCATGTGCGGAAGGATGCTCCTCCCCTCTTATTGATCACAGGCGACCGGGAGATGGAAATGATGGGCAGGTACGAAGAAAACGTCTATCTGTGGCGCATGATGAAGGTGGTGGGTCATCCCGATACGCGCCTTTATGAAATGGATGGCTACGGACACAACATGCTTGTTCCTGCATATCCTTTGCTGATCAGAGAGGTACAGCGGATTGTAAAACTGGAAAACTAGAGACTGCTCCCTTCGATCTGCAGCAAGGAGACCACTTCGAAGACGATGCCCTGGTAAGGGTTCGAATGCCCTGCTTCATACAAACAGGCGATATTTCCATTGGGGAGCTGTGCCAGATCCGAATAGGCACCTGAGCCCTCATGAAGCACCAGGCTTCCTGTCCAGGAAGCTCCATCATCCATGCTGCTGCGAAGGCATATGCGCTGACGACTCTTCTTATCTGCCGGGTTCAGGAATAGCAATGTGGGTGTTTTCTCTTCTCCGGAAGATACCATCAGCATGCTTGCCTGACAGATGGGTTCTATTAATGTCTGGTCCGAAACAAGATCACTCCATGTAAGACCGCCATCCATACTAAAGGAAACTTTTCTGTTCTTTTGTGTGCGGTCATAATTCCGCATATTTAACATCACCCTTCCATCGGATAGTTCTGCCACAGTGCATTCATTTACCTGATCCTGGGGAGTTCTCCCCCCCAGCTCCCAGGTAAGACCCTGGTCATCAGAATAAATGGTGTGCGAATAATACTTTTTCGTTGTGGCTTCTATATGGTCACAGGGAATAAGAAGCCTTCCTTTGTGTACTCCTTGCTTTAACTGAATCCCATGACAGGGGCCAGTGGCATACCAGGTCCAGTTTTCCCGTTTGACCGAAGTGGTGATCTCCCGGGGCTCCGACCAGCTCAGCCCCTCATCAGTGGAGCTCATCACAAATATCCGTCTGGTATCCTGACTTGTTCCGTCAATTATCTCCCGTTCATGGTCCTTTCCCAGATTCCAGGTAGAAAGCAGATGAATGGTTCCGGTAGCTGCATCTACAACAGGTGCCGGATTCCCGCATACCTTGTCTCCATCGTCCCAGATCACTGTGAGTTGGCTCCATGTCTTTCCCTGATCCTTTGAATATTTCATCACCAGGTCGATATCCCCGGTATCGGAACATCCCTTCTTTCGTCCTTCGGCAAATGCCAGTACGGTACCCTGAACGCTGGTCACCATGGCAGGTATACGAAAACACTGATAGCCTTCAGTACCACTCTCGAAGAGGTAGTTCAGCTGCTTCTGAGGCTGGCATATTCCGTTAAAGCAAAGTAGCAAGGCCAGGCCTGGTAAGAAGAGAAATCGCTTATTCATTTGTATAGATTTATCCCCTGAACCAGAAAATATAGGTGCATTCGGAGCAGACGAAGCAACGTGCCTCTTTATTGGCGAAGTCCACATCAAAAAGCGAGGCAACTGCGGTATTTAACTGGGCTCTTGTCTCAATAAACTGGTCGTTTTCACAGACAGGACAGACCAGTTTCCTGTCCTTTACGATAACGGTATCTGGTTTTCTCTTGCTGAAACGTGCCATGATGCATTTGGTTTGATCCATACAAGTTACATATCATAAACCAAAGATTTACGATGAGATGAATTTATCCATGTCAAAAAGCATGAAAAAATTCATAGAGAATCATTTTTATTGTGTATATTTAACACATTAAATAAACTCAATAGAAAGGTTATGAAAAACAACATGTTTAGAAACTTTGCTCTGATGCTCGCCGTAGCGCTAGCATTTTCCTCCTGTGCTTCAACAAAAGTGGCCAAAGATCCGCATGCCCCCTATCTGGGAGAATGGGATTATCAGGTTTTGGAACTCCCTGTTGATCTTGATGGAACCTTCGTGATTTCCAAAGAAGAAGGTGTTCTTAAGGCAACTATGGTTACTCCCATGGGAGAGATATCATCAGAAGAAATAACTATTGTAGAGAACGTTTTAAAATCCGAATTCGATGCTGAAGGGAATTTCATCGAGTTGGAAGGAACCTTTGAGGGGAATGCCTACTCCGGATTTCTTTTTGTGCAGGGTGCTGAATTTGTAATGAAGATGCAGAAAAAAGAATAAATACATTCGTTCCATGAAAAGACGCACCTTTCTCAGGAACAGTGCAGCTGCTGCTGCAGGAGTCTCCCTGCTCTCCACTGGATTTATCTCTCACCGGGCAGCAATCTCAAGGGATATCGGCATCCAGCTCTACGCTGTAGCCAAACCCCTCTCAGAGGATTTCACAGGTACCATCAAGAAGCTGGCAGCCTTTGGATATAAGAACCTGGAATTTGCAGGTCCTTATTATTTCAGTCCCGAGGAGGAGCTTAAAAACAATCCCCTGGTGGCTGTTATGGGTTTGAGTGGCTATGGGTATCACGGCCATACTCCCAAAGAAATCAGGATGATGCTCGACGACATGGGACTGGTATCAACTTCAGCACATATCTCTGATAGTTCCCTGAAACACAATATCGACGAAGCAATCAATGCAGCGAATATCATTGGTCAGAAGTATATCCTGAGTCCCGCCTTCCATGGACAAACGCCAGACGAATTCAAAGCGGCTGCTGAACTCTACAATAAGTTTGGAGAGAAATGCAAAGCTGGTGGCATTATGTACGGTTACCATACCCACAACGGGGAGTTTGCAGTTTATGATGGAGTCACACCATTCGACATCCTGGTAAAAGAGACCAATCCTGAATTGGTCTGTTTTGAACTGGATCTTTTCTGGGCCGCTGTGGCAGGAGCGGATGCCGTAAAACTGGTGAAGCAGTATCCGGGACGCATCAAACTTCTTCATATCAAGGATATGGCTCAGAAAATGGATGAGCCTTACACTACTTTCGATCCCTCAAAGGGTATGGGGAAGCTTATGCAGTTAATGAAAAACCAGAGCATTATCGGAGAAGGAGTTATTGATTTCAAATCCATTATCAGCCAGTTGGACCATGCGGGTATCGACCAGCTATTTATCGAGAGTGACTTCCCCCCCCCGAGCCCATGAAGTTTGCAGAGCAAAGTGCCAGGAACCTGAAGAAGATCGTCTCAGAAATTTAACATACTGTTATGACTCCGGGGTCAAAAAGAATGCCCCGGAGTTAAAACATCCTTCCCGATTCTCCGTTTAAGACAGGTATATGCAACCTTTTTGCATAAAATCTGTTTTGATAGAGTGAGAAAAAAGATTTTCATCCTGTTTATTTCTATGGGTCTGATGCTGACCGGCACCAGCCATGCCCAACAATCGGGCTTTTTAAACCAGCTAAGAATTGGTTTTGGAGGCGGTGTTAATATGGCCCAGATAGTGGACCTGGAGCCCTACAATATCTATGAGGACTTAAGCGGGGCGAACTATGATAACTCTTATTCAGATATGTTTCAAAATATTGGCAATCAATATTTTGTGCAGATCGAATGGTTTAGCAAGTTTCTTATTGTCGTCCTGAAGCCCGGGACCTATACCTACCGTTTTACCAAGCACAACGAAATTGCTTTCACAAACGAAACGGTAGAACAGGAGACCCCCTATCTTCTTCGCTACTTCAGTATTCCTCTTGAAGCCAGGTATAGCTTTGACTTTCAGCGCTTCCGTCCCTATGCTGGTGATTTCAGTCAAAGAAGCCATACGGTCAGGTTTTATACTATTACAAAACGGAAACAATACTGAGTGGTTGCATTCAGTATGTTAAAAAAACTGTAATAAATAATCTGTGTAAAAGGAGGCTCAGGTCACCCGGTCCCTGGTTAGGGCATATTTCTCATACAGTTCATTAGTAATAATCTCATTCAACTGCATTATGGCCCGATAAATCTCTTCGTAGGAAGTATACAAGGGGCTGATTCCCAATCGTATATTGTTGGGTTCCCGAAAATCAGGTATCACCACACCATCTCCCACCTCCGGATCGGACAGGGCTTTACAAATGCGATAAGCTTCCTTATGCTTCAAGGAGATATGAGATCCCCGCCTTTCGCTAAGTACTGGCGATCCCACCCCTATCCCCTTGTCTGACAACAACTCCCGGACCAGGGAAAGTAAGTATTCGCTCTGTGATTCACTCTTCTGCCTGATTCGATCCATCCCCGCATCCAGGATTAGATCCAGGGCAGGCTCAAGCCCCGAAATGGAGATCACAGGGGGCGTCCCCGCCAGGAACTTTCGAATCCCTTCAGACTCTCTGTAGTGCAGATGAAAATCAAATGGATTCAGATCCCCGAACCATCCCTGAATGGGATTTTCCAGTCGTTCCTGCAGCTCCCTCTTCACATAGAGAAAAGCCGGCGAACCTGGCCCTCCATTCAGGTATTTATAGGTGCATCCTACAGCAAGATCTGCTCCGGCTCCGTTCAGGTTCACCGGAACGACCCCGACCGAATGACTCAGGTCCCATAAAACCAGTGCACCCTTTGCATGAGCCAGCTCGGTCACCTGCTCCATATCGTACAAGTAGGAGCTCTTGTAAGCTACATGCGAAAGGGTAATCAGAGCGATATTGTGATTGACCAATCTGCTCAGCTCCCTCATATCTGCGGAGATCCCGTCGGGCGAATTCAAGAGCCTCAGGCTGTGCCTTGCTCCCAACTGTTTTATCAAGCCCTGTATGATATAGAGATCGGAAGGAAAATTCATATCGTCCGATATGATTTCCGTCCTGCCCTCCATAAGTTGTAGGGCTCCGTAGGCCAGTTTATAGAGGTTCACAGACGTGGAATCTGAGATAATCACCTCATCGGGATGTGCCCCGATGATACGGGCAATCTGCTTTCCCAGCTGTTCCGATTGGGTATACCAGTGTTCGTTCCAGCTTCGGATCAGGTTTTCGCCCCACTGTTCCCTGATGGCACGCTCCATATGCTCCTCCGCTTTCAATGGAAGGCGACCCAGCGAATTTCCATCCAGATAGATCAGAGAGGGATCTTTGATCAAAAATTCCTCCCTGAATGGGGCAAGAGAATCCTCCCGGTCCAGCGCCCTGGCATGCTCAAGGGTATACAGTTTATTCATGTTTACAAAAGTCCTGCTGCATCCTGATCAAGATACCATTCCAGGTCACCAGAAGCCGGGTTCACATAGAAGGCCGGATACTCCATATGTCGCCCCTCATTAAAAAAAATATCCCTGATAATGCCTGCTTTTTCCTGACCGGATGCAATAAAGGAGACGCGTTTTGCCGCATTAATCACACCCCCGCTAATGGAGATTCTTGGCCGGGCAGTGTCCGGATGACTGGAGACGATGCATGGCGATCCCGCGGTCCATAACTCAATCCGCTGGGGGAAGATAGAGGCCGTATGACCATCTGTCCCCAGGCCCAGCCATATCCAGTCAAATACAGGAAAGCCATTCTCCACGGGTAGCTGTTTCATTAGCAGATCCCCGTATCGGCCAGCCTCTCCCAAGGGCTTCTCTTCGCCCCTGATCTGGTGAATTTGGTCCTTGTCCAGTCCCAGTGGTTTAAGCAATACCTTCATGGCATTTCCATAATTACTCTCCGGGTCAGAGGGTGGAACACATCTTTCATCTCCCCAGTAAAGGTGTACTTTCGACCAATTGTCCGGTGTAGCTTGTTCCGCCAGCTGCTTGAATATTGCTATTGGTGTCGATCCCCCTGAAAGAGCGATATGCAGCTGCCGTCCTTCGTCTAAATACTGCCTCAGGGTACGTAAAAACTCACATACAAAGGCAGCTGTCAGACTTTCCTTTTCCGGATAAATATAATTTCTTTTCCTCTCCATTATAATTCACAGTAAAGACCATCATCGGCCAGGTTTTTACTTGGACAACGCCAGGTATATTCCTCACCCTCGATCATCTGATCGGCTATTTCTGGTCCCCAGGTACCACAGGGGTAGCCATGCAAGGGGATGCTCTTATCATCCTTCCATGCTGTCAGGACCGGATCCAAAAAGCGCCAGGCTGCTTCCACCGCATCATCCCGGGTGTACAGGGTACTGTCGCCCTGCATACAATCCAGCAACAAACGCTGATATGCTTCAGGAATAT
>PVMS01016072.1_pt1 | contig 17481 bp, 16 predicted proteins | sample 1853461 | NCBI WGS metagenome assembly PVMS01 (sample SAMN08582032, study PRJNA380276) | Marine sediment metagenome, whole genome shotgun sequencing project. | isolation source: ocean sediment barecode stripped | collected 2017 | reverse complement strand
ATGAATAGATTAAGTAAAAAGACCAAAGCATTAAAGTTAAAATGCCAGAAAGGCCAGTCAACGCTGGAGTATGCTATGGTGACAGTGATAGCAATTGTCATCTCGGCAATACTCATCGCAGTTGCTAACAGGAAATATGTATAGATAATATATTAATTATATTTCAGCTATTTCTTTATGAAGAAGTAGTATAGAATTAATTAATAATAATATGAATAGTTTTGGGAGGGGGAAGAGACCCCCCAGACCTATGCCTCTTCCTAAGAGATGTTAAAGGCATTTATTTATAAAATACCAATTACAATAATATTTAACTCAAATATTAATAATTAGATATTTAATGGTGCTTTGGTTTTCAATTATTTATGGGGAACGTGATTAGGATGACGATTCTTAGCACATTTTATTATATTATGTTTCAAATTTAACCAAAGTTTAACCATATTTTCGACAATAAAGAATTGAAATGCTAGAATTTTACAATGTTTTCATAGTTTATATAAATAGTAATTCGATATTGGGAGATAAGAAAATAATCAAAAAAGCTGTATTTTTAGATAGAGATGGAACATTAATAAAAGATAATAAATATAGACAAAAATAATTAAAAGTTACTAAATTAATATTATATAATAAGAAGCAACAAGATTTTACAAGTGAAAAAAACTGTACAGGACATGTAAGAATTTTAGTCCACTTTATGACCATTATAAATAGAAAGGTATGTTGATGGATTCAAAAAAAAATAAATATAAAGACCGGGTATTGGATACATTTAATTTCAAAAGACCCGACGCTATCCCAATTGATTATGAAGCAGATGAGAAAATAAATATTTCTTTATGCAAGTATTTTGGAGTAAAAGATCTTGATAATCTTTTAAAAAGACTTGGAATTGATTTCAGGTGGGTCGAGCTTAAATGGTTAGGTGAAAACTCTAAAAATAAATCTGGACATTATATAGATCCATTTGGAATTCCCAGGGCTGGCGTAGGGACTTTCGGACATGTGGTGGAAAACCCGTTCAAGGACGTAAAGACAATAAAAGATATTAGAAAATATAAATGGCCTTCTCCTGATGATTTTGATTATGATGTTCTGGATAGAGATTTTGATAAATATGAGGAATATGCAGTTATATCAGGAGCATGGGGGCATCTTCTTACCATAGCTTTTGATCTTTTTGGAATGGAAAGATTTCTAGTTATGATGTATGAAGATCCGGATATGGCTCATTATATCCTTGACAGGATTTGTGAGGTATTTGAAGGTATGGCACAACGAATGTTTTCAAAAACCAGAAAAAATATGGACATATATTGCATTAATGATGATTACGGATTTCAACACGGTCCTATGATGAGTCTGGAGATGTGGCGGAAGTTCATAAAGCCGAGATTAAAACGGCTCTGTTCTGTTGCAAAAAGAAATGATTCGCTGGTAATGCAGCATTCCTGTGGTAGTGTGAAAATATTTATTCCAGATTTTATTGAGATAGGTGTAGATATTTTAAACCCGGTTCAGGTCACTGCATCTGATATGGATCCAGAAGAACTTTCAAAGAGTTTTAAGCATAAGATCGGATTTCATGGTTCTATAGATACACAAAGATTATTAATCCTGGGAAGTATAGATGATGTCAAAAGAGAAGTTGAGAAGATGTTAGTTATTGCAAAAAAATATAGGGGTTGGGCACTAGCTCCAAACCAGTTAATTATGCCTGAAACTCCTGTTGAAAATGTAATTGCTTTATATGATACCCTTAATGAATATAGGTGGTATTAATGGTGAGCTTGATAAAACTGATATAGTTAGTAAGTGTGAAAATTTATGGAGGAGCTTGTTTTTCAATATCCATTAATGAGATTAGGGCAGTTTGAGCTGCCCGAACCCGTTGTTGATTATAAAGTCACAAAAAAAGAAATGGATATATTAAGGAAATTAGCAGACAAAAAAGCCCAGATCGCATCTCTCGAAATACATAAAGAAAAGATAAAGCTGTGGAAGGACTTAAATAGCATAAAAAAGACGAGACCTCTGGTATGGATAAATGAAATGCCATGGCAAGAACTGGATTACAATGATGAACTCAGGTTGAATACTGATTCAGCATTTGCCAGGTTTCTTGAGACAAGACTCAGAAGAACTATCTATATCTGGGATCATTTTCGGGTCGATTCCGTCGTAGAGCCTTTTATGCCCTGCTATTACATAATAGAAGACACTGGTTTTGGCATATCTGAAAAGGCTGAGGTAGCAACTACTGATAATAAAAGTGAGATCTATTCCAGAGGATTTACGCGACAAATAAAGGACGAAAGCGATCTTGAGGAAATAAAAATCCCCCAGGTAAGATTTGACAGGTCACGCACAGAGGAAATGTTCCAATCCATGTGTTCAATTTTTGAAGGAATTCTTAGAGTCGAGAAAAAGGGAATTCCTGGATTCTGGTTTGCGCCCTGGGATGAACTCATAAGATGGTGGGGTGTCCAGGATGCACTTTCAGATCTAATATTAAAGCCGGATCTTGTACATAAGGTAATGGAAAAGTTGACCAATGCTTATCTAAAGCAGCTGGATCAGTATGAAGAACAAGGACTTCTATCACTTAATAATGGAAACTACAGGATAGGCTCTGGAGGGCTATCTTACACAGACGAGTTGCCTCAGAAAGATTTTAATCCAGATATGGTAAGACCAATAGATATGTGGGGCTGTGGTGCAGCACAGATATTTTCAGAGGTATCGCCTTCAATGCATGAGGAATTTGCATTAGATTATGAGATAAAGTACATGTCAAGGTTTGGTCTTAATTATTATGGGTGTTGTGAACCCTTAGATAAGAAAGTCGAAATGCTTAAAAAAATTCCAAATTTAAGAAAAATATCTATTAGTCCATGGGCAGATGCAGAGAATGCAGCAGAAAATATCAGGAGGGATTTTGTTATATCATATAAACCCAGCCCTTCACTTTTTGCCACTGATAATTGGGATGTTGATCTAATGAAAAAAGATCTGGAGATTGCACTACGAAAGCTCCAGGGCTGTGCAATTGAGATAATAATGAAGGATATTAGTACGGTAAAATATGAACCTCAAAGATTATGGGAATGGGCTGAAATGGCTATGGAAGCAGCAAGAAGTTTTGACTAAGGTTAAATATAGTTAATTGAAATTTTGATAGTAATTATTAAACATATTATCTAAGGGTAAGTCTCTAGTTGAATACCATAGTTATTAAAAATAGTTATATATTCTTTATCAGGTTTTTTATCAGTTATAATGAAGTCGATATTACTTAGATCAGTAATTTTAATAAATTTTTTTTTACCAAATTTAGTTGAATCAACAAGAATATATTTTTCTTTAGCTGAAACAAGCATATCTCCGGAAATTTCTGATTCAGAAGGATTTATATCAGTTAAGCTTTTAGTGTCAATACCCGCCACTCCACAAAAAGCTTTATCTGCATTAAAATCATTTAAAGTTCTCTTTGATATTAATCCAATCATTGATCCACTTCTACTTCTTAATAATCCTCCTGTTAAATAAATATTAAAATTATTATTTTCATAAAACTCAAATAAGTGATATGCAGTAGTTATAGAATTGGTTATGATAGTAAGATTTTTTTTATTATGTAGGTTTTTAGCCAACTCTAATACAGTGGCACCTGAACTTAAAATAATAATATCACCGTCTTTAACAAATTGAGATGCTTTTAATCCAATTTTCTTCTTTAATTCTAGATTATTAGTTAGAGTTTCCTTTATCGACTTCTCATATTCTTCATGAGAATTTAAAACTGCACCACCATGTACTTTCATTATTTTATTTTCAGAAGCCAATTCTTTTAGATCTTTTAAAGCAGTGGCTCTAGAAATATCAAATATTTTACATAGTTCTTTAATTTTTATTGTTTTTTTACTCTCTAAAATTTCTACTATTCTTCTTTTTCTTTCAATTAATAGAGTCATTTATTATCCCTTGTTATTAAATTTATTAATTCCTAAAAGATTAAATCTTTAATTTTATTTAGTATTTTTTATATATATTACTTATTCTATTAAACAATAATAAATAATGCAATATTATGCAATTACTATTATTAAACAGCAATTAATCATCTCTCCCAGAGATTATTAGTAAAAGCGAGCAACTTTTGTTATTTGGTAACGTAGTAAACCATAAGCATCGAGCAATTTTGATTACCGGTTATGCATGCGGCCTGCACATTGGTGAGGTTACCAGCCTAAAAGTCAATTATATTGACAGCAGCCGCATGATGGCACAAATTGAGCATGGCAAATGGGATAAGGACTGCTACAGCATTGTCTCCCCGCGTCTTTTAAAAGAGCTTCGTTCTTATTGGAGGAAATACATGCCAAATTTTTGGCTTTTTGCCAATGAAAAAACAAAAGAGAAACTAACCAGATCAACAATCTCACATGGATTAATCCTATCAATACCACGGGTTATCAAATTTTTTATATCACTTCTGTGAAAAATAATCATTTCTTTTTATAAATTTTCTGATTTCTTCTAATACATATTTAGTGCATTTTACTTCAAGATAACATGTTGAAATTTCAAATACATGAGCACCTTTATAATTATTTTCTTCTAGTTTATTAAAGAAAGTTTTCCAATCTATTTTTCCCATACCAGGAACAAGATGTAGATCATCAGAAGAAACTATTCTATTTTTATTCCTTACCCCTAAATTATCATGAATGTGTATTTCAAATATATTACTTTTAAAAAAGTCTAAATAATCATAAAGATTATTAGTTAAGAACGCATGACCTGTATCTACGCATATGCCAATAGTACCATTACATCCAGACAAACTCTTAACCTTGTTAATAATATAATCAATTTCTTCAATACTGTCTCCTAGCCTATTTAATTCAAAATCTGAAAAATCATTTTCAACTGCTATTCTTATATTATTTAACAATGCATATTCTACTATTTCGGTTAAACTATTAATGCTATTATTAACTCTTACTTCACGCTCATAACTATTATTAAAACTATCTCCTGGGTGTAATATAACTAATTCTCCATTTATTTTTTTAATTATATCAATTGTCTTTTTAATACCTTTTATAGATTCAATTCTTTTGTTTTCTTTTATATCTGAAATATCACTATTAAAATCTGCATGAATTGAATAAACTCTCATATTACTATTTTTTATACAATTCATAGTTCTAGAAGGAATCTCAGTAAAATTATAAATAAGTTCTAAGGACTTAATTCCAGCTTTTTTAATATCTAGAATATCGCTTACGCTTAATAGTCTTTCAAATAATAATGTACTAATAGCTTTTTCCATTTGTATTTCCCTTTTTGTACAAAAAGATAAATAAATCTCACTATTAAGTCAATAAAATTAAAGAAATAGTCTTATCAATTCCAGATCCTGTTATACGAAATCTTAAACTTAATTGATACTCATGCAAGATTTTCTCTCTACTATTTCATTATCAATTATAGTCTTTACGTCACCGCTATAATCATTATTTATAATAGATATTAGTTTTTTTATACCTACTCTTCCGAGTTCTTCCATCTTAATTCTAACCATAGTTAATGGAGGTTCAATTTCAGAGGAGAGCTCCATATCATCTGCCCCAATAAAGGATACATCATCAGGAACCTTATACCCTTTACTTTTTAGCTTTTCTATCGCTCCTATAGCTATATAATCATTCACACAATAAAAAGCCGTATGCATTAACTTATCTTCCAACAAATAATTCATTGCCATTCTTCCACTTTTTATCCCAAACTTGCATTTTTTAAAAAAGTAAACTTCTTTTAAATTATTTTCTTTCATTGCTTTTTTAAAACCATTCCAATTTTCTCTACCCAGGGGATGTTTATCTGGAATACCAATGTATCCAATTTCTTTATGCCCTAAATCTATTAAGTATTTTGTTGCCTTATATGCACCATTAAAGTCATCATTATCAACTCCATACATATCAATAAAATTTTTAAGGTTATCTATCAAAACTATAGGAACATCCAACTCTCTTCTTAAACTATTTAGTGTATTCTCATCCACAACATCTAATATCATGACCCCATCCACGTTTTTTATATTATTTTTTTCTCCAGCTACTTTTTTATCTTTCTCGTAAAAGTAAAAACTTATAGTATATTCGGTACTTTCTGCTTCTTCTATAATTCCCCCGATTATTCTCAGGTAATATATATTAGGAGAATTGAAAAAAAATTTTGAGTTGATCATAGTACAAATATTGTAACTCTTCCTTTTAGCCAATCTCTTAGCACATATATTAGGAAAAATACTGTTAGATGTTGTTAGATCAGCTACGACAAGTGATTTTTCTATTTTATTAAAAAATACACTGACCTTACCCCAATCTTTGGTCCAGTTGGGGGGAAGGTCACTTTTAGGAATTTGTTTATTGATCTCCCTGGTAAAATTATGGGATTATATCATTCCACTAAATTAATAGAAAGTAATTCTGATTTTTCCTTATATATATTTCTAGTCACATGCGGTATTCTTCCATTAAAATAAATTGAATCACCATCATTTAAGACAATAGCCTCATTTTTAAGTGAAAGCTCAATGGAACCTTTTAAAATAAAAAGGAACTCTTCGCCGTTTGTAGTAACTGGTTTTCTTTTTGTATATTCATCCAGAGTCAAATAAAAGGATTCAAAAACAAAATTATTTTTATTCTTGATAATGAGTGTAAAATAGTTAAAACCTTTTGATTTCTCCCTTTCAATCGGTTCTCTTTTATCTGAACGGACTAAAATATAATCTTTGCTGTCATCAACTTCGACCTCTGCAAATAAATCACTTAAATTTTTATTTAGTGCCTCTGCGATTTTTATAATTGTTGGCAATGAAGGAACTGTCCTTAGGTTTTCAATTTTTGATATGATACTTTTTGACAGGCTTGTTTTACATGCAATGTCCTTTAATGTGAGATTCTTTGACTTCCTTATTTTTTTTATTAGTATGCCCAATTTTATTATGTTATCATTTTTAATCATATTTATATTTTCTAGTAATTTTACTATTTGTCAACAAATTTTATTTAAAATGCCATTTAAAATAGTTGACAATAATTAAAAATTGTTGAACAATACTAAAAATAATCAAAGCATCAAAATGTATTTAGAGGCTTCTGATAAAAAATTTAATTATTGGAAAAGAAAGATATTATGGCTTGTATGGGGTAACTATGCCGCTTTCTATCTTATCCGTGTAAATATATCTGTAGTAATCCCGTAGATAATAAACGAATTTGATATATCAAAAACACTTATGGGAAGATAAATTTCATATAAATTTTCTGATAAAGAATGTTTACATACATGATTAACTGAAACATGTAATGCAAAACATTTAGGTATAAGTTTTTTAGAAAGTAATTTTAAAACAATGATAACTGAGACCTCAAACTTCAAATACTGGCAAAACAGGATATTTAGACTCGTCTGGATAAACTATGCAGCATTTTATCTGGTAAAAGTAAATATATCTGTTGCTATGCCTAAGATAATGGAAACCTACAATATCTCCAAAGTAAGTATGGGAACTGTCCTGACGGGGTTTTTAATTGTCTATGCCATTGGCCAGTTTCTAAATGGCCAGCTGGGAGAAAGGTTCGGAGCCAGAAAGTTTATTGCTATCGGCCTTGCTGGCTCTGCCATCATAAATATATTATTTGGCTTTACTGCAGGAAGCATTACCCTTATGACAATACTCTGGGGTATAAACGGCTACCTTCTGTCAATGGGATGGGGCCCATCGGTAAAGACAATTGCAAACTGGTTTACTACAAAAGAGCGCCCAAGAAGATCAGGGCTGCTTGGCACATCATACCTTATAGGACATGCCGCCTCATTTGCCCTGACCAGCTATATAATAAGTGTCCTTGACTGGAGATGGGCCTTTTTCATACCGGCTATCATCTGCATAGCTCTAGCCATAAACTGGTATATAAGAGGAAGAAATGCTCCCGAAGAAGTGGGCTTACCTACAATTGAAAACTATCATAATGGCATAAATGAGTCAAAAGTAGAAAAAGATAGACACCTTGGATTTAGGTTTACACTAAAAAAGGTCCTTACAAGCAGGGGCATATGGATCATAGCCATAGCAAGTTTTTTTCTTTCTTTTCTTAGAAATGGCTTTATCTTCTGGGCACCTACCTATTTATTTGAGACACAAAATACTACAGTATCTTTGGCAGGATATAATGCGATGCTAATACCAGCCGCAGGAGTGCTTGGGGCAATATTTACACCCTGGCTGGCACATAAGTATTTTAAACAAAAGAGTGCCCGCATTATCCCGCCAATGATATTAATTCTAATAATTTTTTGCTACTTCTTTCCCAGGATAGCAGAAACTAGCTGGGTCTTAAGTATAGTATTTTTAGCTATTATAGGATTTTTAACCTATGGACCACACGTTATGATTACAAGTACGCTTCCAATGGAATATGCCTCAAGAAAGGCATCAGCTTCTGCTGCTGGTTTTATTGATGGCTGGGGATATCTAGGAGCAGCAGCAGGCAGCTTTCTAACTGGTCTTCTTGCTCAGAACTTTGGATGGGACTATGTATTTTATTTATGGATAGCCGGAGGGTTTATAGCAGCGGTACTTATAACATTCCTATGGAACTACCGGCCGGTCAATAATAAATAGCATTAATATTAATTCTATAAACTGGTAAACAATGAGGAACAAATGTGGCTCAAAGGTTCACTTCATATACATACTACAAATAGTGATAGAGGATTAAGACCAGAAGAAGTATATGACTGGTATAAGGAAAAGGACTATGATTTTATAGCCGTCACCGATCATAATCTAATTACAAAATTAGACACCAGAACTTTCTTAATATTATCACAGAAAAGGACATTTTAGGCACCCCAAAACATAAAAATTGCACTGATTTTTACCTTTAGAACCTCCATTTGGGAAATAGTTTAGTGGGCTGATGCGATAGTAGCCTTATTTTATCTGGTATTTGGGGTGAGATTGGCGGAAGATGATTAATTGCTGTTTATTGAATAAATTATTTGCTTTATAATGAATTATATTGTAAAATAATGTAAGAATCAAATCAATAAAGAAATGAAAACTTCAAATATTGGAATGGCTATGTTAAATGATGAGCGTGAGTATGTCTGGAGTAAGAACAATTCTGAAAACATTGAAGTACTACAAAAGTGGGCTAAAATAATAAAAGAGGAAATAAAAAATATAGATGGATCTTCACTTAAAGTAGTTATTGGATCTAAGATAATAACATCAGTTAGAACTGCTCAAGAAATAGGTGAAGAATTAGCCACTTCTAATTGTAAAAGTATAATAGTTACTATGGTAAAAGCATTTCAGAGGTATGGAAGATATTAAAATACGAGGAGGTGAGAAAAAGATAAAAATATTTTTTAGTTGTGTAAAACTTCTATTGAGTTGAGATTGTCAAATAGGAAGGGTGATGGAATATAAAAAAACAAAAAAAATGAGATTTGCTCAAATCAATAGCCTGGCAGGCATTGTTTCGGAACAAATCTCCGAGGTATTCTAACATAATATCGTAAGAATAAGGAGAATTAAAATGAAAAAGTTAGTAATGTGGATGCTTATTTTATTGATAAGTATCTCAATGATTACAGTGTTTACTCTAGCTGGCTGTAAAGAAGGGGCCGTAGAGGAAGAAGCCGTAGAGGAAGAAGCCGTAGAGGAAGAAGCCGTAGAGGAAGAAGCCGTAGAAGAAAAAACCTTGATTATAGCGACAACTATGGCAGGAGTGAAAGTATATTAGAACAATATGCGATGGCCTTTGAAAACGCTAACAAAAATCCAAATCTAGAATTTGATTGGGCAACAATCGAATACGAGCAATTACATGATAAAATCATATTAAATGAAGCATCAAAAGCTGGAGAGTATGATTTGCATTTCCTTATAACAGATTGGCTTGGTGAATTAATACCTGCTGGATTTTTGACACCTCTAAATGACTATCTGGAGAGTAGTCCAATTGAAGGATGGCCTGAAGATGAATCTCTTTCTACAATAGAAAAATTTGAACAAATATTCCCTCCAGGTGTTTCAAGACTTCAAACTGTAGATGGAAAAATATATGGGATACCTGCCCATGACGGACCAATGGTTTTATTTTACAGGACTGACCTGTTCAGTGATGAAACAGAAAAAGAAAATTTTGAAGCAGAATATGGATACGAATTAAAAGCACCTGATACATGGGAACAGTTTAAGGATATTGCTGATTTCTTTACCAGGCCGGATGAAAATTTGTGGGGAACTGCCTTTGCAGGAAGTGATTCGCAGTCAACACCATATGACTTTGTACAAATAGCTCATAATTATGGTGCAGAGTATTTTGATGCAAACGGAAACCCAACTTTTAATGGTCAGGAATGGATTACCGCTCTGGAATTTCTGGGATCAATGTATGAAGAAAACTCACCTCCAGGAGCTGAAGCGGTAAACATGACGGGAAGAGCGGATCAGTTTAAGGAAGGAATAGTAGCAATGTACATTGAGTGGATGGCATGGGCTGGTTATTTTGAACTTCCTGATATATCAAACATTGTAGGAAACGTAAGTTATACTCTCATGCCTTCGGGTAGTGATAACAGGGACTCACTGGATATCTACTGGATATTTGCGATTTCTGGTTCTGCTCCAAACCCAGATATGGCATGGGAAGTCATGAAGACTTTTGCTTCAATTGAAGGAGATAAGGCAGTATTAATGGAAACTCAAGGACAGCAAATGCCTGTAAGATATACAACAATGAATGATCCAGATGTAGTTGAAGCATTTCCGTATTATGAATTATTGAAAGAGATCCTAGATAAAGGGTATGCTTTTGGGTCCCCTTACCATCCTGCAGGTGCACAGATCTATGATCAGTTAAGAATAGCAGTTCAGAAATATATAGCAGGTGACGGAACAGCTGAGGAGATCCTGAATGATGCTAATGCAACAATAGCTGATGCAATGGCAGAATTTGAATAGTATAAAATCAGGTAGCTTGTAAAAAGATCTGTATCAGAGAGATTTTTATCTCTCTGATACAGATAAGAAATTAATCAAAAGTTACGCAAGAGTGTAGTAATAGCCCAATTAGATTAAAAGTAATATGATAAGAAATGAATTGATTAGTAAAGACTTTATAGAAATTTTAATTAACTCTAATTAAGTAGGAATGAAAATAAAAAAGGTGAAAAAATACAAAGAATCATTTGGCAAATTTTTATTTTTACTGCCAGCACTTCTATTTGTTGTATTCTTAACTTTATACCCCCTACTATTTGCCTTATTTAATTCATTCAGAAAATATAAGTTAACCCAGTTAAGTGATGTTAAATTTATTGGCTTTAATAATTATATAAAAATTTTAACTGATAGAGTTTTTTTAGAAGCTTTAGTTAGAACAATATCACTAGCAGCAATTCTAGTCATTCTGGAATTGATTATTGGCTTATTTATTGCAATTATTCTTTCCAAAAGTTTTAGAGGTCATGGACTGGTCAGAAGTATACTTGTACTTCCCATTGCTGCAACCCCTGTTATTGTTGGGCTAACAATGAGATTAATATTTGATACTAGGATTGGTGTAGCAAATTATTTACTCAGCCTGATTAATATTACCGGGCCTTCATGGCTTTTTGATAAATATTGGTCCTTGGTAGCAATAATAATTATGGATGTATGGCAATGGACTCCTTTTCTAGTAATAATTCTCCTTGCCGGGATTCTAAGCCAACCAAAAGAATTAAATGAAGCGGCAATAGTTGATGGAGCAAATACCTTTCAAGTTGCCACAAAAGTAACTATCCCACTTCTAAAGAAGGTTATGGGTGTAGGAATATTAATTAGAGTAACTGATACATTAAATCTTTTTGACCAGGTATGGGTGCTCACAAAAGGCGGTCCCGGAACAGCAACAGAAACAACAACTATTCATATATATAAAACAGGGTTTAGTTTTTTTGACTTTGGCAAAGCGAATGCAATGTCTTTTATAATGCTCATTATAATGATGGTGTTTGTATTAGTAATTGTAAAGAAAATAGATCTTTTAGGAGAAGAATAGAGAATGAAAAGCAATAAATTGGTTAAGGTTATTATTATAGTTATTGTAGTGATCTTTCTACTTTTGGAAATATTCCCTATTTTTTGGATATTCTTAAACTCGTTTAAGGGTTATCAAGATATTGCTTTTTATCCTCCTAAATTTATTTTTGAGCCTACATTGGATAACTATACTAGCACTAACAGACTTACTCCTGGAGCTTTCAATAGACCTGGTGTTGTAAAAGCTGTTATGAATTCAGCGATTATCAGTTTTTCTAGTGTAGCTATAGCTCTTATTGTTGGATCGATGGCAGCTTTTGCAATAGCCAGGCTAAAAATGGGTGGCCATGGAATGCTTTTGGTAGTTATATCGTCCAGAATGCTGCCAGGAATTGTTTTATTGCTGCCATTATATTTAATTTATACTAAGCTAGACCTACTTGACACTTACACGGTTCTAATTGTTACATATACTTCTTTTTTGCTGAGTTTTGTAATCTGGCAAATGGTTAGTTTTCTAAAAGGAATTCCAATAGAAATAGAGGAATCAGCAATAGTTGATGGATGTAACCTATGGCAGAGATATTATAGAATTATAATGCCACTAGCTGCACCTGGATTAGCCGCAGTAGGGATTTTTAGTTTTTTAGCGGCTTGGAATGAATATTTATTTGCTTCAATTCTTACTATTAGAGATGTCACAACAGCACCAGTAGCACAAACACAATTTTTACTTGATAAAATAATACCCTGGGGTGGATTATCGGCTGTAGGTTCTATTATTCTTTTACCTGCTTTTATATTTATCCTCATAGCTCAAAAGCAAATGGTAGCCGGACTTACAATGGGATCCGTAAAGGGATAAGGTTTATCTCATATTCTTTACTTGCTTTTATATTTATCCTTATAGTCCAAAAGCAAATGGTAGCCGGACTTACAATGGGATCCGTAAAGGGATAAGGTTATCTTTTTTTAAATAAATATAAATTTTTATAATAATAAATATCTTGAAAGCAAAAAATGATCAACAACAATATTGGAAACTTGGTAAATATTTTAAAAAAAAGACTTAGTGATGCCATAACATATAGAAAGTTGGAAGCAGTAAAATATTTTGAAGGCTCATTAGAAAAGGATTTAAAAAAAATTGCTCTAGATAATAAAAGGTGGGAGGAAGTTAAATTACCTCACCAGATTAATGATGAAACAGAAAGTTGGATAGCTAAAAATATAAAAGTTCCAGAGGAGATACATGGTATTAAAATTAACGGATCAGAAATGACAATAAATGGAGCAGGTTTCTTAGGAGATCAGATAATAATAGCTAAAGCTGAATTATTCATTGATAATAAAAAAATAATATCAGAGGAAAACTATGTTGATCTAAGATATCGATATCAGATTTCTCCGGATGTTTCACCAGATGATGAATATATATTTCTTTTGCACATAATAAATAAGAAGGGGTTTGAAGACCTTCACTCAAGGATACCTGCCTTTGAAATCCGCTACAACTTAATGGAGGATGTTATTTTCGAATTAGAATCTTTTATTAATGAATTGGATTTTGGTCTGTCTCTTAAGGGGGGAGAAAAAGTTATTGGAGAAGCGATTGCTGGTATAGATATAAATAAATTTAATGCGATTTCTTTATATGATGTTTTGGTGGAAATAGAGGAAATAAGGAGTAAATTGGTTTCTTTAAAAGATTCAGCAAAGAATTTTAAAATACATATGATCGGCCATGCTCACATTGATATGACATGGCTGTGGCCCATTGAAGAGACTTTTAATAATGTCTGTCCTAATACTTTTAATACTGTGAACAAACTTATGGAGGATTATCCTGAATTTAAATTTTCACAGAGCCAGGCATATTTATATAAAAAAATGGAAGATAAATATCCTTATATTTTCCAGAATATTAAAAAAAGAGTTAATGAAGGAAAGTGGGATATAACTGCTTCTGCCTGGGTAGAATTTGATCCTACAATGGTAAGCGGAGAGTCTATTGTAAGACAAATACTATATGCAAAATTATACATTAAAGAAAAATTTGGATTTGACACAGAAGTCTGTTGGATGCCTGATAATTTTGGGCATCCATGGACATTGCCCCAGATACTAAAGAAAAGTGGTTTAAATTATTATTATTTTATGAGGTCCAGCCGAAAAGGGTTTGACTTATTTTTGTGGGAGAGCCCGGATGGCTCCAGAGTAATCGCATTTAATAGTGCCTATATGGGAAATGTTGATCCAAAAACCTTAATACAATTAGCAAAATATAATAAGGAAGATAAAAATATAGATATCAGCATGTTTGTTTACGGCATAGGTGATCATGGAGGCGGTCCCACTAAAGAGGATATCAAGATAATAAACAAGTTAAACAATAAGAACATATATCCCAAGTTGAAGTTCAGCACTGCTCACGAATATTTTAAAGATATAGAAAATAATTATAAGGACCTGCCTGTTTTAAGAGACGAACCAGGCCTGGGTTTTGACGGCTGCTATACAATACATAGTGATCTAAAGATCCATAATAGGTTGTGCGAGAGATTTCTATTGGATGCAGAAAAAATGGGTACTATCTCGGCTATCCTTGGTGGCGAATACCCGGACCTGGAAGAAAACTGGAAGGGCACACTATTTAATCAATTTCACGATCTATTGCCCGGATGTTCAATAAAATCTGCTTATGATTATACAAATAAAGAAGCAGAAATAATCGAAAAAGAGGCATTGGACTCCATAAATAGGAGTATTCTCCATATTTCAGACAATATAAGAACTAAAGGTAAGGGAATTCCTATTATAGTTTTTAACACATTGGCCTGGCAGAGAGATGATGTGGTCAAGATAAACCTATTAGATAAGACTTCTGAAAGAATAGTTATAAACGATGATAGTGGGAAAACTTATCCAGCTCAAGTAATAGATGGACAATTGATATTTATAGCAGAAGGGGTTCCCTCTCTGGGGTATAAGACCTTTTATATCTGTGAGGGGGAATATGGGGGAGATTACATATTAGATAATGATCTAAAACTGGAGAATGAATATTTCCTTTTAAAGATAGACAAAAATTCTGGCACAATATCATATTTATATGATAAGAGAGAGAAAAAGATAGTAATGCGGGATAGAATAGATGAAGGCATCGTACCTGACATACTTTTCCTTTTAATCTGCAAGCATCAGAGATGTCTGATCTAAATTTTCCTGTGACCAGGGTCGTTATGAATAATTTGCTGCAGGCCCTGTATGAGGAAAAACATCCTATGCCTGATTCCGTAATAGGGCCTATCAGCAAAATTGAAAATCTTTTGAAAAATACAGAGGTTGAAGTTTTGGCTGCAGGACCAGTAATAGGATCGGTGAGGATCAAGAAAAAGTTTAACAGATCGGTAATAATACAGGATATTAGTCTTTACCGTAAAATAAGCAGAATAGACATAGAGACTTATATAGATTGGAAAGAAAATTCCAAACCAGATTCACCGGATCCAATGTTAAAAGCCAGCTATACTCCATTGCTCAAAAAAACAAAAGCTAATTTTGAAATTCCTTTTGGTTCCATAGAAAGAGTAGCAGACGGAAGAGAATTTCCGGCTTTGAATTGGATAGATATATCAGATGAAGATTATGGGCTGAGCATATTAAGCGATACAAAATATGGATTCGATGTTAAAGGAAATACTGTAAGAATAACCTTAATAAGAAATAGTAATGAGCCGGACCCTGATCCTGATATTGGCGAACAGAGATTCATTTATTCTTTATATCCCCATAAGGGAGATTGGAAGACTTCAAACACACCGAGAAAGGGGCTTGAATTAAACCATAGATTGATTTCTTCCTATATCAATAACAGCAAGGAAAATATTACTTCCCCCTTACCTTCTGAAAAAACCTATGTGTCTGTTGATAAAACAAATGTCATCATATCCTGCTTTAAAAAAGCAGAAAAAGATGACGATCTGATCGTAAGGCTATATGAGACGAAAGGCATAATAATAAAAACTTATATAGATCTTGGATTCAATATTATTGGTGCCCATGAGGTAAACCTTATTGAGGAGAAGGTGGACAATCCTGAATTAGAGATTAGAAATAATAAGATTGGTTTTAAATTAAATCCTTATGAAATAAAAACGTTGAAGATCAAGCGGGAGGCAAAATGATAGATCTCAGGGAAGATTTTTTAAGGTCTTAAAAGGCGAAACTCCTGATAGGCTGCCCTGGTATGGGGATTTATCTTATTGGTATACATCAATGGTGAGATTGGAGCGTATAGAAAGTAAATATTTAGGTCTGGATGGATTGATGCGGCTGCATAAAGATCTTGGCGTGGGATACTATCACTTAGGTGTAGAAACAAATATACCTGTATTTAATGAATGTACTTGTAAGGTCATTTTCAAAAGGGACAAAGGTTATGAGACATATGGCAGGATTCAGTTTAAGGGTTATGAGATAGAAGAGAATAAGGACAATTATGATATTATAAGGATTATTTCCACCCCTCATGGGGAATTAAGAGAAATATACAAATATATCCAAGAAACAGCTACCTGGGCTCATAAGGAAAAACTGGTCAAAACAGTTTCAGATCTTAAGGCATATAAATTCTGGATAGAGAATACAGATTATAAAGCAGATTATATTCAGGCAAATAAGGTAAAGAAAGCTGTAGGAAATCAGGGTTTTACCATGGCCTGGTATCCTAAGAGCGCCCTGATGCAGATGATCACTGAAGATATTGGAGTAGCCAATACGGTTAACTTTTGGATGGACCAAAGGGATATGTTTGAAGATCTAATAAAAGCACTTGAGACAAGGGGAGAAAAAGCTGGAAGAATAGCGCTTGGATCCCCTGCGGAAGTACTGATGCCTCCTGAAAATTTTTCTTCGGATATTGTGGGAAAAAATTTCTTTGATCTTTATCTTAAGTCCTATTATGAAGATAGTAATAAAAAAATTAAGGAAGCAGGAAAATATTCGGCAAATCATCTTGATGGATATTTGAAGGGACTTCTAAAGGATGTCATTGCAACAGGATTTTCAATAATCGAAGCTATGACACCGAAACCAGTCGGTGATCTTCCAATAGAAGAGTTCAAAAATTATCTTGATAGGGATGTAGTGCTGATGGGAGGTATACCTGGTGCTTATTTTGCAAAAAATGTCGACGACCATGAATTTGAAAGGCATGTAAAGGAAGTGATCAAAGTTATGACCTCTGAGCCCAGGTATGCTCTGGGAATCGCAGACCAGATACCATTTGACGGAATAATCGATAGAGTAAAGAAGGTCAGTGAGCTGGTAGAGGAATATGGCAGTTATTGATTTCTATT
>PVMS01103595.1_pt1 | contig 17485 bp, 21 predicted proteins | sample 1853461 | NCBI WGS metagenome assembly PVMS01 (sample SAMN08582032, study PRJNA380276) | Marine sediment metagenome, whole genome shotgun sequencing project. | isolation source: ocean sediment barecode stripped | collected 2017 | reverse complement strand
TTCCGGTACCGAAAAACCACCCGAAGCCATCCTCAATGCACTGCCTACGAGTTTCAGCACACCTGAGCTGAAGGTGGAAATGAGCGAAGGTGAAAATCACGCGTTTATCGATGCCTTCCAGGCAAAAGCCCGCTTTGAAAATGCTGATGTGAATACCATTGATGGTGTGAGGGCAGATTTTGCTGATGGATGGGGTCTGGTGCGTGCTTCAAACACCACACCCATACTGGTTGTGCGATTTGATGCGGAAACCAAGGTTGCACTTGAACGAATCAAGAACACCTTTCGGGCAAAGATGCTGGCGGTCAATCCGGATCTTGACTTACCGTTCTGATCATCGGATTTGGCTTTGCTGGTTTTGTTTAACAAACCCTGGGGGGTGCTGAGCCGATTCAGTGACCAGGAAGGCCGTGCGACTCTGGCAGACTATATAGATATCCCCGATATTTATCCTGCAGGTCGGCTGGATCGTGATAGTGAAGGTCTGATGCTGCTAACCGATGATGGTCGTCTGCAAAGCCGCATATCCAACCCTGCTCATGGCGCACTGAAGGAATATCTCGTACAGGTTGAGGGTATACCGTCACCAGGCCAAATGGCTCAGCTTCTGGGTGGGGTAATGCTAAGGGACGGGCCTGCCAAGGCAATTGAAGCAGAGGTGTTGAGTGGTAAACCAGGTTGGCTGTGGCCACGTAAACCACCCATACGCACCCGAAAAAATTCACCGGTTTCCTGGATAAAGATAAGTCTGAACGAAGGCAAAAACCGACAGGTTCGGCGTATGACAGCGGCCGCTGGCCTGCCAACATTACGCTTGATTCGGGTCAAAGTGGGTGAATGGTCCCTGGAGGGATTGGAGCCCGGCCATTGGATCAGCGTGACCAGGACAGGGCAGGGTTCTTGACCCCTGCAGGCTTCAGTACGTGAAATTTCGTATAATGGTGACAGGAGAGCAATTTAAAGGAGCGTATGATGAAGTTTATTACTATCAGTGGATTGGCCACGTTGCTACTGTCTCTGACATTGAATGCAAGTGAATCGGGCACCGCCCAGATTGTCACCAGCTTTGAAAAGCCCACGGAATGTCTTTCGTCCATTCAGGTAAACAAGATTGATGGGCGCGAGGTTAATGTTCAGCCACTGGGGTTTTCTATCGCCCCGGGTAAACACAGCTTGTCTGGTCGTGCCATTATCAACACCACTTTTTGCACAGCGGTAGGTCGGGGCAGTAATCGAGACAGGATTGAACCGATTGAAGCTGACTTCGAGGCTGGTAAGACTTATTATCTCGGATACGATCACAGCTCACCTCATCGCAGAGAATGGAAGTTTGTGATCTGGAAGGTCGAGGACGCCAAAGACAGCTAAGCTATGCCACTCTTTCCAGGGGGCGAAGGAGAAAGTAAAAAAATGATCTGCCGACTTATGCTGGTAGCAGGCTTTCTGATGCCGACGCTGAGCGTCATGGCAGCCGATGGGGCGGCCGAAGAGAAGGTCGAAGGAATGTCTATAGAACCAGGCAAGTGGAGAATTACCACCACGACCACCCTGTCCGATATGCCGCAGCCGATGACCAGTGGTAATGCATTTTGCTACGCTGACGGGATACTAAGACCCGAAAACCTTCATTCAGAAGACATGAGAGCTGACTGCGAATACAAAGACAAGGATATTGGTGATACCTACATGTCCTGGAAAGTTGAATGCTCAACCGATGCGGGTGGCTCAAAAAGTTCCTGGACTGCTTCCAGCTTTACCGATCGCTTCAAATCGTCAGGATTTTTCATTATTTCTTATGGTGAGGATACTTCATCGATGACCATTGAAATGGTGGGTAAGCACCTGGGTGATTGCAATAAAACTTCCACGCAGACCGCGCAGCAATAATGGTCGCAAATGTTTTGGTCAATAGGAAAACTCTGAGTAAACCGGATCGACCGAACCACCCCAGGCGCCGTTAAAAAGCTCGAGTTTCAGCTCTGCAGGAGTTTGTCCGCTCTCTGCTATGGTGCGCAGGGGTTCCAGGAAGCCGGTTTCGTTATCACCCGCCGAACCCAACCGGTTACGTGCCACCAGGCCTTCATTGGATAATTCGAGAACCTCCATCGCGAGAGATTGCACGGTACGTCCGCGAATGACTGCTTTCAGCCCGTGACGCGGCACATCGTGCCGCAACTGCAGTCGTTCCTCCATGGACCAGTCACGACACAAATCCCAGGCAGCATCCAGTGAAGACTGGTGATAAAGCAGACCAGCCCATAGTGCAGGCAGGGCACATAATCGCCCCCCACAGGCCCCCGTCTGCACCACGCATTTCAAGAAAGCGTTTCAAACGAACCTCCGGGAATGCAGTAGTCAGGTGGTCCTCCCAGTCCTTGATGGTAGGCAACTCGCCTGGAAATGCGGGTAGTTTTCCTTTAAGAAAATCACGGAATGACTGGCCGGATGCATCCAAATAAGCACCATCGCGATAGACGAAATACATGGGCACATCCAGCATGTACTCCGTGTAACGCTCAAAACCCATACTGTCGTCAAATACGAATGGCAGCATTCCTGTACGATCAGGATCTGTGTCCTCCCAGATGCGCGATCGATAACTGAGATAACCATTGGGTTGACCATTCTTAAAAGGTGAATTTGCAAACAAAGCTGTTGCTACAGGTTGCAAAGCCAGGGCAACGCGAAATTTCCTGACCATATCGGCTTCGGAACTGAAATCCAGGTTTACCTGTACCGTGCAGGTACGACTCATCATGTCCTGACCCAGAGTGCCAACCTGCTCCATATAGCTACGCATGATTTTGTAGCGATCCTTTGGCATCCATTCCATTTCTTCACGGGTCCACTTGGGGTTGAATCCCATACCCAAAAAGGCGCAGCCCATGGGTTCGCAGATGGTTTTTACCTGGTGAAGATGGGTATTAACTTCATTACAAGTCTCATGAATACTGTCCAGCAGGGCGCCCGATAGCTCAAGCTGGCCGCCGGGTTCCAGGGTTATCGATGCGCCGGTATCATCCAGCAGAGCAATTGGTAGGCCATTTTCCAGTACCGGTTTCCAATGATAGTCTTCCGCCAGGGATGTGAGAATCGCCCGGATACCCCGTTCTCCTTCATAAGGCAGAGGTCGAAGACCGTCGATGGTAAACCCGAACTTTTCATGCTCTGTTCCCAGGCGCCACTCTTCAGCAGGCCGCGAGCCGCTGGCTATGTATTCGACCAGCTCACTTACATGTTCGATGTTTTTTATTGGCTCTTTGGGCATATCTGGTTCCTGGTATGTACGGGCCTGGTTCTCGCCCCGGTTCACTACGAAATTGAGTGTGACCGGATGATGCGAAACAAATCAGACTAAGAATTGCTACAGGCTGCTAGGATACACGCTGATAATGAAACGAAACAGACTGAATCCAAATATGCCGACCGTGAGTTTCATCTTGAACAGCTTGTTTCTATGTCTTTCCTTGGCGCTGTTTTCGGGAAACATTCTTGCGGAAACCTTGCGCAGGGGTTTGGGACCGGAACCAGACTCCCTGCATATTCACCAGGCCCAGGGACTGGCCGCAATCAATCTGCTGCGTGATCTGCGAGAGGGTCTCGTCACATTTGATGCCAAGGGCCAGGTTGCACCCGGTGTGGCTTCCGGTTGGGAAGTCACCAACCAGGGTCAGCGATTCATTTTCAGCATCAGGCCCGGGGCTCGCTGGTCAAACGGGGACAGAATTACACCGGAAGATTTTGTTCGGGCCTGGCGGCTTGCGCTAGATCCTTTAAGTGCCGCAGTCACCGGTGGCCTGTTGAAGGATATAAAAAATGCTGAAGCCGTGATGAAGGGAAAATTACCTGCCCGTGAGCTGGGAGTTGAAGCCCGTGCTGATGGCAAACTGGTGGTCGACCTGGAAAATCCCGCACCCTGGCTGCCGGAAATACTCGCCCACCCTGTAAGCTATCCTCTACATCCGTCACTGGGTGAAGACATACAGATGGATCCGGTCAATGGTGCATTCGAACTGGATGAATGGATACCAAGATCCAGGATCAGGCTATTGCGAAACGCCATGTTTCACGGTGTGTCTGATGTGGCCATGGACGTCGTCGAATACTACCCCATAGAAGAACCGGCAACTGAACTGGCACGTTATCGGGCCGGTGAACTGGATATCACCGAAACCATCCCTGCCGGGCGTTACAAGTGGCTGCGGGATAACCTGGCCGAAGATTTACGAACCAGTCCTTACATGGGTAGTTTCTGGCTTGGACTGAATCTGAACCATTCCGTGCTGGGTGGTTCCACACAATTACGACTGGCGCTTGCATTGGCCATAGATCGTGAAACACTGGTACGTGTGGCCCTTGGAGCAGGTGAGGTCACCGGTTGGGGCCTTGTGCCGCCGGGAATTGTCGGGTATGAGCCCCAGACTCTATTCATGGCAGATGCCAGTCAGGAAGCACGCGAGGAGGAAGCCCGACGACTTCTGGCTGTCTCGGGATATGATGGCGGCCGGATGCCGGTTCTGGAGATTCGCTATAACACGTCAGGACTACATCGTCGCATTGCCGTTACCGTATCAGCGATGTGGAAGCAGGTTCTGGGAATCAGTTCGGAACTGATCAATGAAGAATGGAAAGTCTTTGTGAACAATCGGCGACTGGGGGTAAACACCGAGGTTTTTCGAGGTGGCTGGATTGCAGACTATTCCGATCCAAGCAGTTTTCTCAACCTGTTTGTTACGGGTGACGAGCTCAATTCCACGTTCTATGCGGATGTGACATTTGACAACCTGATGGAACAGGCAAGCCTGGCAAGCGGGAGTGAGCGTATGGGCGTGCTGCAACAGGCCGAAAGACGACTATTGGACAATGTACCCATTATCCCGCTGTATTACTACGTTTCAAGACACCTGGTAAGACCAGGCATCAATGGATTTATGGATAATTTGAATGACATTCATCTGTCCCGCTACCTGAGCAGGGATAAATTTGATTCCTAGCAGCAAAAATCGATTCACAGGCTGTCGGGCATGGTATCTGCTAACCGCTCTTGCACTGGTGATGGCGGCTTGCGGGGAGTCAGGACAGAAATTTGATCGTCCGCGTGAGAAAAGGCCACAACCGGTCCAGCTTGAATTGGTTGATGGTCGTCCGGCACCATCCGTTCTGGCGGAAGAACAGGTTCTCAGACGTGGCAATGGTGAAGAGCCCCAGACACTGGACCCCCATCGCGCTGTAGGTGTGCCGTCGTCTCATATTCTCAGGGATTTGTTTGAAGGGCTGACAACAAAGTCACCGGATGGAAAAATCATCCCCGGTGCCGCCATTCGCTGGAATATTTCGCGGGATGGCAGAACCTACACTTTCTATCTTGATCGCCAGGCCCGCTGGAGCAACGGGGAACCCATAACGGCCGAAGATTTTGTCTACAGCCTGAGACGTTCTGCTGACCCGATAACGGCGTCAAATACCGCACAGATGTTATTACCGATTCAGAATGCACGCGAAGTCATCAGTGGTGAGTTGCCCCCTTCCGAACTGGGTGTCATGACACTGGATGAATACACACTTCAAATCCAGTTGGTAGACCCGACACCGTACTTTCTCGGCCTGTTGTCGCACTCCTCGACATACCCGGTCCATCGCGCCAGCCTGGAGGCTCTGGGTGATAAGTTTACGCGACCGGGAAACCTGGTTTCCAATGGTGCTTATGTGCTGAGTCGATGGGAGATTCGCTCTTATATAGAACTTGAGAAAAATGACCAGTACCGTGAGGCTGATAAAACCCTTATGGAGCGGGTTGTTTATTTACCCGTTGAAGATCAATCAACTGAAGTGAAGCAATTTCGTGCCCGTGAAATAGACTGGACCTATGACGTGCCCAATAACCAGTTTGCCTGGTTGCAGAAGTACTATGCTCCAGAATTAACTGTCAGCCCCTGGCTGGGGTCGTACTTTTTTGGATTCAACCTGGCCAAGGAACCATTTACAGAAAACAGGGATTTACGCCAGGCACTGGTGCTGGCCATAGACCGGGATATATTGACCGAGAAAGTTACCCAGTTCGGTGAGAAACCATCCTATGCGCTGGTTCCCCCCGGTATTGGCGAATATGAGCCATCGATACCGGAATATGCCAACTGGACGCAGGCTGAAAGAAATGAACAAGCCCGTCGGCTTTACGCTCTGGCCGGCTATTCTGCTGACCGGCCGCTATCTGTGGAGATACGTTACAACACCAGCGAAAATCACAAGAAGATTGCCCTGGCCGTGGCTTCCATGTGGAAACAGGTGCTGGGTGTGCGTGCTTCACTGGTCAATGAAGAATGGAAGGTATTCCTGCAGAACCGGGAGCAGAAAGTCATCACCCAGGTTTTCCGCGCAGGCTGGATCAGCGATTACAATGATCCCTACAGTTTTCTCGAATTATTCAGATCCGGTCATGGAAGAAACGACTATGCGTTTTCCAACAGCACATTCGATGTGCTACTTGAGGAAGTTGCCAAGGAAAGATTGCCCAGTCGACGCAACCGCATGATGGTGGAAGCCGAGCGTATCCTGCTGGAGGAAAGCCCCATTGTTCCGGTCTATACCTATGTCACAAAGCGCCTGGTTGATACACATATACGAGGATGGCAGAACAACGTCATGGATCATCATTACAGCCGTTACATGTACAGATTGAAATCCCAGGGTGATCTGAAAGTTCCACCCCCACCCCCACTTGAATCTGCGCCTGAACAGGAAGATACGGAGGTTGTCGAGTGAAACAGTCAGGGCTCGGGCAGCACATCTTCTCTCGTTTGCTGGGGCTGGTTCCCACGCTGTTGATGCTGATCACCATCGCCTTTTTCATGATACGCATGGCGCCAGGTGGCCCGTTTGACAGCGAAAAAGTCCTGCCACCGGAAATCCGAGCCAACCTGGACGCGAAATATCACCTCGATGAGCCTCTGGTGCAGCAGTATTTTCGTTACCTGGGACAAATAGTTACGCTGGATTTTGGTCCCTCATTTCAATACAAGGACTGGTCGGTAAATGAACTCATCGCCCGTGGTTTTCCTGTCTCACTGACCATGGGGGGGCTGGCCATGGTGCTGGCTTTCGTGATCGGTACCCTTGTGGGTATAACGGCGGCACTCAGACAGAATTCGGCGATGGACTACTCGGTGATGGGGGTGGCCATGATGGGAATATCCATACCCAACTTTGTGGTCGCGCCACTTCTGATTCTGCTCTTTGCCGTTTATGCCGGCTGGCTTCCCGCCGGTGGTTGGGAGTGGTCGTTCCGTCACATGGTATTACCCGTGGTGACACTCGCATTACCCGTCATAGCCTACGTGGCGCGGCTGACCCGTGGCAGCATGATTGAAGTGCTTCACAGTAACTACATTCGCACCGCGAGAGCCAAGGGTTTACCTGAACGTATTGTCGTTCTTCGTCATGCGCTGAAGCCAGCTCTTTTACCGGTCATTTCCTACATGGGACCAGCAACGGCCGGTCTGATTACCGGTTCGGTGGTCATTGAGCGGATTTATTCCATACCCGGCCTGGGTAGTTATTTTGTCCAGGGCGCACTGAACCGTGATTACACCCTGGTCATGGGTGTGGTTATATTTTATGGCGTAGTCATCGTCCTGCTGAATTTTATCGTGGACATGTTATACGCCTGGCTCAACCCAAGAATCCGGTTTGAAGGGGGTTGATGATGGTGGATCTGAAAACCCCGGGCAGTTCGGGCGGCGAAGCAGCCGTTGACGATCCATTTGCGGCCGTATTTGCCGCTGAAGATGTGCCAGGACGATCATTGTGGGTAGATGCATGGCATCGCCTCCTGAAGAACCGCGCTGCCGTGGTGAGTGGCATCATCATGGTGTTGATGCTTCTGGCCGTTATCTTTGGACCCATGCTTCTACCCTGGGAAGCGGATTTTACCGATTGGGATAACACGGCAGCTCCACCCAGCCTGGAGACCGGACACTGGTTCGGGACTGACGCAGTAGGGCGTGACATCCTGGTTCGAACATTGGAGGGGGGTCGGATTTCTTTGCTGGTTGGTTTTGTCGCCACCCTGGTGAGCCTGCTGATCGGTGTCAGCTATGGGTCGGTTGCCGGTTACTACGGTGGCATGACGGACAGATTGATGATGCGGCTTGTGGACATTATTTATGCCTTGCCCTTCATGTTTTTCGTCATTCTTCTGATGGTGATTTTCGGACGTCATATTATCCTGATTTTCGTCGCAATCGGCGCGGTGAACTGGCTGGATATGGCGCGTATCGTTCGTGGTCAGACTCTGAGCCTTAAAAAGACCGAGTTTGTCGAGGCAGCTCTGGCCTGTGGTGTTGGTGATCGGGCCATCATCGGGCGTCATATCGTGCCCAATTTGCTGGGTGTTGTCATGGTGTACGTCACACTGACGATTCCCCAGGTGATCCTGGTTGAGTCCTTCCTTAGTTTCCTTGGTCTGGGTGTGCAGGAACCCATGAGTTCCTGGGGCGCACTGGTTAATGACGGTGCCCAGGACATGGAATCAGCACCCTGGACACTGATCTTCCCGGCAACTTTCCTTGCGGTCACCCTCTACTGTTTCAACTACATCGGTGATGGCATGCGTGACGCACTGGATCCCAAGGATCGCAACTGATGCGTCTGCTGGAGGTTCAAGACCTGCATGTCAGTTTCGATACACCGGAAGGTGAGGTCCATGCCGTCAACGGAATTGATTTTTATCTGAATGAAGGTGAAACACTAGCCATCGTTGGCGAATCCGGCTCCGGTAAGAGTCAGCTGGTCATGGCCCTCATGGGACTGCTGGCAGAAAACGGGAAAGCCAGTGGTGTCGCCAGATTCAAAGGCAGGGACCTGATGCAGATGAAGCCGCGCGAGCTGAACGGTGTGCGGGGAAAAGACATTGCGATGATCTTCCAGGATCCGATGACTTCACTCAATCCCTTTCTGACCATAGAACGTCAGATGACTGAAGTCCTGATGCACCATCAGAACATGCGGCATCCTGAAGCTGTTGAACAGGCAATTGAAATGCTCAGGGCAGTCCGTATACCCGATGCAGAAGAAAGGATTCGTCAATATCCTCACGAGTATTCCGGTGGAATGCGGCAAAGGGTCATGATCGCCATGGGTTTGCTGTGTCAACCTGATCTGCTGATCGCTGATGAGCCAAGTACCGCCCTGGATGTCACCGTGCAAGCCCAGATCACTACCCTGGTGGGAGAGCTGCGGGAAAAAACCCACATGTCCATCATCCTGATCACCCATGATCTGGCTGTCGTTGCCGGGATCAGTGACCGGATCCTGGTGATGTATGCAGGCAAGGTTGTGGAAAGTGGCACGGTGGATGATATCTTTTACAGCCCCCAGCACCCCTATACACAAGGCTTGCTGGCCTCGGTTCCCCGGCTTGACCAGGTTACAGATGATGAGTTACATGCCATTCCGGGAAATCCGCCCAACCTGCTGGATTTACCAAGTGGCTGCAGTTTTCGTGATCGCTGCGAGCAAGCACGCGAAGAATGCCTGAAGGAGCCGCCGACCTGGCGGACCAAAGAGGGTCGCATGAGTCGGTGTGTGAACGCACTTCCGGGTGGTGAGATTGACGTACCGGAAGATGAGGAGTCAATACAAGAGACATCCATGCAGGGGGAATCTTCTTGAGTAAGCCGGTATTACGCGTGCAGGACCTGGCCGTCAGCTTTACCAGCCAGACAGGTAGCGTTCTGAAGCGCCAGGAACGGGTACTCAAAGCTGTAGATGGGATCAGCTTTGACCTGCATCCAGGAGAAACCCTGGGAATCGTGGGTGAATCAGGCTCTGGTAAATCTACGCTTGCGCGTGCCATCCTCGGGCTGATCCGCCCACAGCGCGGTCGTGTCATGTGGATGGGTGAAGATCTGACAAAGCTTGATGCAGAGCAGTTACGTCACAAGCGGAAAGAAATCCAGATTGTTTTCCAGGATCCCATCGCTTCGCTCAACCCGCGATTGACTGCTGGCGCTATCATTGCCGAGCCTTTGTGGACATTCTATCCCCAGATGGAGCGTCTGCAGGTCGAAGAAAGAACCCGCGGGATGATGAAAGTTGTGGGTCTGCTGCCAAATCAGATCAATCGCTATCCCCACGAGTTTTCCGGTGGCCAGTGTCAGCGTATAGGCATTGCACGCTCACTGGTGCTGAATCCAAAACTGTTGATCTGTGATGAACCTGTCAGCGCGTTGGATGTCTCAATCCAGGCTCAGATCATAAATCTTTTGCGTGATCTGCAGAAAAAACTGGGCCTGGCGCTGATATTTATAGCCCACGACCTTTCCGTCGTGCGTTACATCAGCGATCGCGTCATGGTGATGTACATGGGCCGTAGTATGGAGGTCGCTGAAAAGACGGCTTTATATCGACGACCGTATCACCCCTATTCACGTGCGCTGATGAAATCTGTGCCTGTCCCGGATCCCAAACTGGCAAGAGAAATGAACCAGGAACTCTGGCTGAAGGGGGACATGCCTTCACCCTTTGACCCGCCCAGGGGTTGTGTATTTCACAGTCGCTGCCCTTACCAGGTAAAAAGGTGCCAGGCTGATGTTCCGGCATTGCGACGCATGGAAAATGGTGGCTGGGTGGCCTGTCATCGGGCAGAAGAACTGGATCTGTCCATATGATCAGGCGTCAGCACAGGCAATGAGTTAACATGGCGGCCACATTATTGAGGATTGGTGTATGAACCACCCTGAAAAAGGCAAAATCAAATTTGGAACTTCCATCCTGTTCGCACTAATGGCATTGATGGCAGTGTCCGTTTGCGAGGCCAGAACCAAGGTGGTGGATAGCTGGAGAAACGAAGAAGCACCCAAAAGCAAACCGGACAAGATTGCCGTTATTGCTGTATTACCCGATACGCTGACGCGAGAAGCTTTTGAGATCGATGTGGTCAAGAAACTGAAGAAACGTGGCCGAAACATAATAGCAAGCAGCAAACTTCGCGGTATGGCCGGTGGTATCCGCGGACAAATTAACACGGAAGCCGCCCTCAAAGCCTTGAGAGCCAATTCAGTCGATGGAATCATCGTAATGTTCTACAGCGGTGGTGGCGTCAGTGGAACTTATGCCAGATCTGACTACTGGCTTCGTTACGAAGGCTCGGGTGTCGGTTACAATTGGGGCAGACCCTATTTCACCAGTGTCTACTCCGTTCAGCAGGGGCCGGGTTTTACCGATTTCCGAACTTCTGCACTGGTGGAGTCGAGTTACTATGATCTGGAAACAGAGCAGCCTGTATGGCGTATCGTCACCGAGACAAATGATACCGAACACTCGGATGCTGCGGTTGAAATCGGCAGAAGAATCAATACTCAGATGAGAAGGTCCAAACACTGACGAGGGTCTGACAGGCATGCCGGAACCAGGCTTGCGTAATCAGCTGCTTGCAGCTTGCAGCTTATTACCAACAGGAGAGCCCGCAAGCCAGGAAACCGATTTGCTCCTGGCTTACCTGGATCTCCTGGATCACTGGAACAAGACCTACAATCTGACAGCAATACGTGCACCCTCGAAGATGATTTCGCATCATCTGTTGGATTCCCTGTCGGTGCTGCCGTGGATCTCCGAGGGCGCGCTACTGGATGCCGGTACCGGTGCCGGATTACCCGGCATTCCATTGGCGATTATGCGACCAGAGCTGGAGGTGACCCTGCTGGACAGCGTGGGTAAGAAAGTTCGTTTTCTACGGCATGTTAAACGTGAACTCGCACTGGAAAATATTCATCCGGTACAACAACGTCTTGAGGCATTTGAGACAGAAACCGTTTTTACTTCAATCATTAGCCGTGCTTTTTCCGGTCTGGCCGAATTTGCCAGTGCTTCGCGGCACTTGATGCGTGGGGAAACCAGGCTCCTGGGTATGAAAGGTCAGAACCCTGAGGAAGAGATCCGGGCTTTGCCAGGCTGGATAAAGCTGGACAGATTAGAAAAACTTGCCGTACCGGGATTGCATGAGCAGCGTCATCTCGTCATCATGTCTTTGTCCACCTGATCTTGGTACGTTGATCCAGATGTTGTTCCTCAGATCCCTGAAAATTCAAAAAACCACTTGCCGGGAGTCTTGCTGAGATGCGCTGTATTGCTGTAGCAAATCAAAAAGGTGGTGTCGGAAAGACAACCACCTGTGTCAACCTGGCGGCCGCCATGGCCAGAATGAAAAAACGGGTGCTGCTCATCGATCTGGACCCCCAGGGCAATGCTTCCGTGGGTTGTGGTGTCGATCCTCGCAGTCTCCTGGTTTCAGCCTATGATGTACTCCTCGGTAAGCACACCATAGAGCAAACACGTTTTCAGCTGGAAGACCTGGGTTTGGACATACTGCCGTCAAATGGTGATCTGACTGCGGCGGAAGTTGCTCTCTTACACAAAGAGGATCGCGAATTCGCGCTAAAACATGCGATTGAGCAGATTTCCGATCAATACGACTGGATTTTCATTGATTGCCCACCCTCATTAAACATACTGACACTTAATGCCCTGGCAGCGGCAGACAGCGTTTTGATCCCAATGCAGTGCGAATACTATGCATTGGAAGGTCTGACTTCCCTGCTCGACACCATCAAGCAGGTGCGTGCCAGCGTGAATCAGAATCTTGAGATTGAAGGTTTGTTGCGGACCATGTTTGATGTCAGGAACAATCTTTCAACCGCCGTTTCCGACCAGTTGCTGGAACATTTTGGAGAAAAGGTCTACAGAACCCTGATTCCCCGGAATGTACGCATTGCCGAAGCACCCAGTTACGGACTCCCCGTGTTATTTTATGATCCTGGCTCCAAGGGGGCTTTGTCCTACATCGCCCTGGCCGGTGAAATGCTGAGACGATACAGCAAGAAAACTCAAACCCAATGAAGACGGCCAAGAAATGAACATTTGGAAATGACAATGAGAAAAAAATCCGCCCTCGGCAGAAACCTGAGTTCCATGCTCAGTGAATCCACGCTCAAGGAGGTTAATCAGAAATCAAACCGTGGCGAGCTTCGTCATCTTCCTCTGGATGTCATTCAGGCGGGACGTTATCAACCACGCTCGGTTTTTGATGAAGAGAAGCTTGAAGAACTGGCCAGCTCAATTCGGGCCCAGGGTGTTATCCAACCCGTCGTGGTACGTGAAACCGGTGAGGGCGAATTCGAACTGATCGCCGGCGAGCGACGCTGGCGCGCCGCACAACTGGCTGGCATAGACTCCATACCGGCTGTCGTTCGTGATGTTCCGGATGAAATCACGGTCGCAATGGCTCTGGTCGAAAATATTCAGCGTGAAGATCTGAACCCGCTGGAAGAGGCATCGGCACTGCGTAGACTGATCGACGAATTCCAAATGACTCATCGGGAGCCGCCGAAGCTGTCGGCCGCTCCCGTGCCTCCGTTTCCAATCTGCTGCGTCTGCTCGAACTGATGCAGGAAGTCAAGGATATGGTCGACGGTCGATTAATAGAAATGGGTCACGCACGTGCCCTGTTGTCTCTGGATGCAGGTTTGCAGGTTCAGGCTGCAAGGGAGGTCATAAGCAAGGCTTTGTCCGTACGCGATACGGAAGCCCTGGTCAGGCGTTTGCAACAGCCCGCCAGGAAGCCGCCAGCCAAACCCGATCCGGACATTCAGCGCTTGCAAAACAAGCTCGAAGAATCCCTGTGTGCGAAAGTAAGAATCCAACACCTGAACTCCGGTAAAGGAAAACTCGTCATAAGCTACAACAATGCAGACGAACTTGACGGAATCCTCGATCGATTTAAGCTAAATCCGGATTAGTTTCTCTCGGCATTGCCGCCAGCAAACTATGGATGTTAAAATGGGCGGTCTTTAGCCGCGATTTGTCCCTGGGCGTTCCGGTTGGACGATATGGATGAGCCGCGGTTAATGCTGAATGGCTTGCGGACATGCATATGAAGCAACCGCCCCTTGGTGAAAACGAGCAAAACAGGGAAGAGCAGGACGGGTCAGAGCAGAATAGGGCCACTGCCTATGCCGAGAATACAGCCCGTGCGCTGATCGCCGCGTTGAGATTTCAGATGGTCGTGGCCATTGTTCTGGCTCTTGGTTTGCTGCTGAAGGGTCCGGTTGCTGCTTATTCATCGTTGTGTGGCAGTTTAACGGTGTACATCCCCGGCATGCTGTTTACCGTGCTACTGGCACGAAAAATAGGCGCAAGCAGCGCGTCTTTTTTGGGCACTGCAGCCGTCGCAGAGTTTGGCAAGTTGTTTCTGACCGGCTTGCTCTGCGCACTTGTGTTTATCTGGGTCAGGCCACTAGAGCCGATCTGGTTTTTCGTCGGTATGCTAAGTGTGCTGGCAACGAGTTGGGTAGGTCTGGCAAAAGCGATTCGCTAGACAGAAATTGCATGACTATTGGCCTTGAATTCCTGGCATTTGAACACACATTCCCGATGGGAAGTAAAAACGGATAAAAACGGATCGAGACATGGCAGGCGGCAGCGAAAAAGTCACACAGGGTGAATACATCCAGCACCACCTCCAGAACCTGACCTACGGTCAGTTGTCGGATGGTAGCTGGGGTTTTGCCCATAATGCGGCAGAGGCAAAGGCCATGGGGTTCTGGGCTGTGCACGTCGATACGATGTTTTGGTCCCTTCTGCTGGGTGTCATCTTCTTTTTCGTATTCAGAACTGTCGCAAAAAAAGCGAATTCAGGCGTCCCATCCCGGTTCCAGGCCGCTATTGAAAGCATTGTTGAATTTGTCGACACCTCGGTTCGAGAATCTTTTCATGGCACCAGCCGTCTGATAGCGCCATTGGCGCTGACTTTGTTTGTCTGGATCTTTTTCATGAACTTCATGGATCTGATTCCGGTTGACTGGCTACCCTGGATAGCCACATCGGCCGGTATACATTTTCAGAAGGTCGTACCCACGACGGACGTAAACGCCACGCTTGGGATGGCCATCGCAGTCTTCGTAATGATTATCGTCTACAGCATCCGATTTAAAGGTGTTGGTGGCTTTGTTGGTGAGTTGGTGATGAACCCGCTCAATCCAAAAGAGCTGGGCATGCCAAAATTCGTATGGCCGTTTGTCATGGCCTTCAACCTGATCCTGGAGCTGGTTTCACTGCTCGCCAAACCGGTTTCACTGGGTTTGCGTTTGTTTGGAAACCTGTACGCAGGTGAATTGATTTTTATTCTTATTGCCCTGGTGTTCACTGCGGGTTCCGGTGTCGTTGCCTCTGGCCTGAGCTCCATATTTGGTGACCACGTTCCGGCTTGGTTCTGGATTGTGGCAACTGCGGCGATCTTTGTGACCTTGTGGATGAACCTCAAGGGCAAGCTCGACAATAAGAAAACACTTTGGATTTTGCTTGCGGAAATGCTGCTGGTAGGCGGACTAGCCTTCCTGGGCGGGCAATTGATGCACTTTGGTTGGGCCGTATTCCACATTTTGGTAATTACTTTGCAGGCCTTTATTTTCATGATGCTGAGCATTGTTTACCTGAGCATGGCTCAGGAACATCATTGATCAGCTGGTTTTAAAACGTTTTATAAACAATCTCTGAGAACGGGAGTTAGTGATGGAAATTGTAATTGGTATGACCGCAATCGCCGTGGCCCTGCTTATTGGTCTGGGTGCACTCGGTGTTGGTATCGGTGTTGGTATCCTGGGCGGTCGTCTGCTGGAAGGTTCTGCACGGCAGCCTGAATTGGCGCCGATGTTGCAAGGTAAATTCTTCCTGGCCATCGGCCTGCTGGATGCTGTCGCGATGATCGGTGTGGGTATTGCGCTGTTCTTCACCTTCGCAAACCCATTTGTTGGCCAGCTGCAAAGCGCACTGGGCGGGTAATTCAACCGGATTTCACGGCTTGAAGACCCTTAAGACAAAGCCAACCAAGCGAGGTTAAGGCATGAATCTGAATGCCACATTGGTTTTACAGTCAATCGCAATGATGATCTTCGTGTGGTTCTGCATGAAGTTTATCTGGCCGGTGTTGTTGAAAGCCATGGACGAGCGACGGGAAACCATCGCTGAAGGGCTTGCCGCATCGGATCGGGCGGAAAAAGAGCTGGAAGCGGCGAAAGTCGCAGCCGGCGAAGAAATCCGCCAGGCCCGTGACAAGGCAGGTGAAATAGTAGACCAGGCAAATCAGCGACACACTCAAATCCTGGACCAGGCAAAGGAAGACGCCATAGCGGAAAAGAATCGTCAGGTTACTGCCGCCGAGGCCGATATTGCCTTATTAGCCAATCAGGCCCGTGAGGCTCTGAGGGCGCAGGTGGCGAGTTTGGCCGTGCTGGGTGCTGAGCGTTTGCTTGAAAAGGAGATCGATGCTGATGTCCATCGCAAACTGCTTGACGAACTGATCACCGAGATATGAGCAGTCTGACGACACTGGCCCGCCCTTACGCCAAGGCGGCATTTGGTCTGGCGCAGGAAAGTGACGGATCGGCTTCTCTTGGCCACTGGCAGAGCATGCTTGATGCGGTCAGTCAGTTGGCTGCTGATAAATCAGTTGCTGGAGTTCTGGAAAATCCTTTGGTTTCTCCTGCTCAGGCGGTAGAACTGTTGAGTTCTATAGCCGGCGAAGAGGCTGATGCGCAATTTGTTGGTTTCCTGAACGTGTTGGGTGAAAATCGTCGCTTACCCTTATTGCCCGAAATTACGGCCCTGTTCACGCGTCTTAAACAGGATGCGGAGAAACGCTTGCACGTGCGAGCGGTTTCAGCCATTGAACTGGATGAGGATCAGATATCCCGCATTTGTGATGCACTGGCCAGTCGCTTCAATCGTGAAATTGAACTGGATACGGAAATTGACGAGAACATTCTAGGTGGAGCAGTGCTCTATGCCGGTGACCAGGTCATCGACGGATCACTACGCGGACGCCTGGATAAATTGGTTAACAGCCTGGCGCAGTAGAGCTCTTTCGCCACAGAAATTACGAATTTTGAATAGTCGATTCTCAATTTATAATTCTTAATTTTTAACTGCTTTTTAGAACCACTCTTCTTTTTTAAGTTTCAGATATCCGGCCTTTTTCTTGGCAATCATGTTGAGCAATTGATAACCAGGCAGAACATCAGCAGGAGTGTTTTCAACTTGTGCCAGGAATTCATCAAATAATTCTTCGTTTAAGGTTTTTGCCGCATAAAACCGTGCATAATAGATATAGGTTAGCAGAAATTTGCCCTCTGTAATTTTCAGGTTCTTTTCAAAATATTCCCTGGCCTTTTCCGGATCTCCACCAAGCATTCTAGGCTTAGTCCCCCAGATACTGCCAAAAAACAAATTTGCCCCGCCATGAAAATAGGCTTCATCCAAATCCAGCACGCGTTGCATCAAGACTTGCACTTTTGGCAATTCCATTAAGGCTCTGGGATTATCAAGGCTCAGGTTAATCCACCCTCCCCAGGCAAAAGCTGTCCAGAATATGGCACCCAGGTTTTCCTCATCCAGTTGATTGACTGCCTGGGAAAACTGATCAATTGTAGCGGAT
>PVMS01080320.1_pt1 | contig 17492 bp, 16 predicted proteins | sample 1853461 | NCBI WGS metagenome assembly PVMS01 (sample SAMN08582032, study PRJNA380276) | Marine sediment metagenome, whole genome shotgun sequencing project. | isolation source: ocean sediment barecode stripped | collected 2017 | reverse complement strand
CGATCATTATTGTGGCTTCGATACTGGTGCCGCAGGCGAGTTGCAGGTCCACGGCAGGTGTGAGTATCGACAAACCGGAGTCAATTACGCTTTCTCGCGCCAGGTTCCAGTCTTTGGAGTGCTTGATGACGGCGCCGAGCGCTACTGCACCAAGCGTTTGACCTTTCAGATCATAACTGTTTACCAAACCGTCCAATGCTGCGGTCATGAGATCCTGGTTGGAATATTCCCGATAAGCCGAATGCGCTCGGCAAAATGGAATTCTGGATCCACCGATTACTGCTACTTTTATGGCTCGTCCATCGTGCAACATGTCCGTCTCCGTTCGTGATATTGGACTCAGGGCGCGTCGCAACTTTACACCATTCATCGACTTAACCGTAGGTTAAGATGCCGATCATGACATCGAACGAGAATTTTCGAGTCCGTACGGAGGTGCGGGCGCTGCTACGTCTCGGTGGCCCGTTGATCGTAAACAATCTTGCCATCGCGGGCATGCAGTTTGCAGACACGGTCATGGCTGGCCAACTCGGGGCGGACGCGCTCGCGGCAGTAGCGGTGGGCGGTAGTGTCTGGTTTCTCGCGTTCACGTTTTTTCTTGGCCTGCTCATGGCCATATCACCTATCGTCGCCCGAATGCACGGATCGGGAGATGACAGCCTCATAGGTCGCTATACGCGCCAGGGAATCTACATTGGAATTGCTGCGGGCATACCACTAATTCTGATTGGCCAGATCGTGGTCGAACCAATGCTGATCGCGATCGGTATCGACCCCGAGTTTCGCGATATGACGATTGGCTACACCGGCGCGATCATGTATGGCGCACCTGCCATATTTATTTTCCTGGCGCTGCGCTTCACGACTGAAGGGATCGGTCATACGCGACCCATCATGTTCACGTCGATTCTTGCGTTGGTCTGCAATGTATTTCTCAACTATGTACTCATGTTCGGGCACTTTGGTGCACCGGCGCTTGGCGCCGTTGGCTGTGGTGTCGCGAGTGCTATCACGATGTGGCTGATGATGTTCGCGCTCGCCACGCACATGCTGTTCAGCCGTCACTATCGGCCGCTGAAAATATTTTCGCGGATGGCGCCGCTGCGCTTGTCCGTACTAAAAGAGATAATATTTCTGGGCGTGCCGATCGCGATAACCATAACGGCAGAGGCCGGCCTGTTTTCGGCCGTTGCGATCCTCATGGGTACGCGCGGCACCGATATTACGGCGGCACATCAGATTGCGATAAACTTTTCTGCGACGACGTTTATGATTCCGCTCGCCTTGAGTGCCGCGACGACGGTCCGTGTCGGTCAATTGCTTGGCGCAGGCGAGGCTCGTCAGGCGCGGACCAGCGGAGCGATCGGCATCATGTTGTGTGCGGCGTTCATGAGTGTCTCGGCAGCATTTCTGTTGGTATTCAGGGACGCCGTGGTCGGTCTGTACACCGATGATGTCGCGGTCAAAGGAATCGCGATCAGCCTGTTACTCATGGCAGCGATCTTTCAGGTGGCCGATGGCATACAGATTGGCTCCGCCGGGGCGCTGCGCGGCTACAAGGACACGCGCATACCAATGGTGATCAATACATTTGCCTTCTGGGTGCTCGCGTTCCCGCTTGCCTTCCTCGCCGCGATCACTTACCAGGCTCCGCCAAATTTCATTTGGGGCGGGTTCATTGTCGGCCTGGGCGTCGCGGCCATACTCCTGTCGTGGCGATACGCACGGCTATCGCGGGCTCATATTTGTTCCTCGCTGCCAGCGGGACCCTAGCCCTGGCCGAAATCGGGGCTGTCGGTCGACAGGTATTCTTCTTCTTCCCGCGTATTGTCGCGGTTGAGTAACTTGTTGCGGTGTGGGAAGCGCCCGAACTGCTCGATGATGTCTCTATGTAATTCGGCAAATTGTGCGACGGTCAGAAGTGTCTCCCGATACGTTGGCGATACGGCTTCTGCGAGTCGATTATAGATGTCGACGGATTTTCCCTGCACCTTCCTTGATTCCGCATGTTGCAGCGGCATATAGAAAAAGACCCGTTGTAACGGCGTGAGGCCGACATCCTTTTTCTCCATTGCTCCTTCGACGCATAATTTGAGCGCCAACTTATCCATCGAAAAGGCATCCGCGGTATTGCGGTGGATATTGCGGCGAAACTGGTCGATCAGAAGTATCAGCGCAAGGCGGCCGCGCGGATCGATCGCCCAGTGATCAAGCCCACCTTCGCAGGCCGCCGCAATGTCATCTCCAAACTCTTTCTCGATTTCATGATCGAGTACCGGGTCCGCGTTGAACCAGATCTCCATGCGGCGATCGATTTGCGGGCCCGATAATTCCTGCTCCTTGAACCAGAACGACAAAATTGCGTCAATTCGTGCCTGATCGTCATCAGTAATGGTTGCGCCTTTGCTTTCACTCAAGAGTTTTACGGACATTCGTATTTCCCGGCGTTGTCTGCATGGCATTGTGGGCCGCCAAAGTGCGAACCAGTTCACAGATTGGCTCAATATGACCATTAAAGGCGCCCGTTGCCAGTAAACTTTAGCAGATGATGGTGACGGTAACTCGCAATCAGGCCAGGGCCATGCTGAGATTCGGCGTCCCCACTCTGGCGCTGAGTGGATTAATGTTTGCCTGTAGCGAGCCGCTTGCCGGACCCGAGGAGCAGGTCAGACTCTGGGTCGTGCACGGCCAGAATGCCGTTGAAGAGAAGGACCGCGGCAACCTGCTGGAGATGATTTCGCCGGCGTATGCGGATGCTCGAGGCAACGAGCGTGATGATATAGAGAAGATGTTGTGGCTCTATTTTCTGCGCCAAGATAACATTTCGCTGCTTACATCGATTCGGCAGATACGTATAATTGGTGACTCCGCAGCGAAAGTTGAGCTCAGTGTCGGCATGGTCGGAAGCGATGATGGCGTACTGGGATTCAACGCCGACGCATACAATTTCATGCTGGAGTTGGAGCTTGACGGCGATGACTGGCAACTCATTTCGGCGCGCTGGGCAAGGAGCGGCACTAGGCTGATATGAAAACACTTACCAGAGAGTTTGTTCTGCTTGCGCTGCTAGCGTGCGTTCTGTCGGCCTGTGCGACGGTTTCAGAAGATGTTCTACGCACACCGCGTGTCGAGTTGAATGACGTTCAGATGGTGGGGCTCGGCTTCAAGAGCCAGACATTCCTGTTGTCATTCGATGTTGCCAATCCAAACCCCTTTCCGCTACCCATTAGCAAAGTAAGCTACGGGGTGAAGCTTGACGGGCAGCGTTTTGCCAGCGGCGAAACCGCCAGCGAGTTTACGGTGCCGGCAGGCGGTGATGCCCAGTTCGCGATCAGTGTTGACCTCAATCTGCTGCAAACTGCCCCGCAATTGTTATTCGTCGTTCGCCAGGGTGCTCGTCAGGATATTGCTTACGAGATTGAGGGCCGGTTAGCGCTCGACATCCCGTTAACCCCTGCCGTGAAGTACCGCAACAGCGGCACGATACGTCTGCGCTCCCAGTCGTTCTAGGCGCGCTACCCGGCTTCCTTACTCTTGCGCTGCTGCGGCAGGTGCACAACGAAAGCCACACCATTCGCAACATCTTGTGCGACGATGCTGCCGCCGTGTCCTTCCGCTATGAGGCGCGCGATATACAGGCCCAGACCCAGGTGACGACTCTTGTTGTCGCCGCGCATTGACACCAACGAGTCGAACAACTGCGTTCGCATGCGTTCGGGCAGTGGCGGGCCAGGGTTCATTACTCGTAACTGCAGTTCGCGGCCAGTGGTGATCAGGCCCACTTCGATAGTATCGGACTCGCCGCTGAAATCGACTGCGTTGTCGATGAGCTTGTCCAGCATCTGAATAATCAACTCAGGCGACCCGGTGGTTGCGACGTTTTGTAACGTGCAGTCGAACTGAAATTTGCGTTCCGGGTATACGTCGCGATATGCCGCGATTGTCGAGTCGAGTACAACGCGCATGTCAAACGGTTCCATTTCAATGCTGGACATTAACTCTTCAACACGGCTGGCTTCGCTCATTGCACTTAGAATTCGTCGCAGCCTGTCGGTTCCTTCGCGTGCGCGCACCGTGTACTCCGCTGACGAATTACTCAGTGGTTCGTGCTCAAGGTTCTCGAGTGAAGACGTAACTATGGCTAACGGTGTGCGCAGTTCGTGCGAGAGTTTGGATGCCAGCGTACGCAGGTACTCGTTGTAGTCGCCGAGTTGTTGTAGCACGCTGGAAAGGCTCCGCGACAGGTCACCGATTTCGTCGTGGGCAAGCGCGCTGGGTAGCGCCGAGTGCAGGTCTTCATTATCCAGTGCCGCATAGGTCGCCAGAGACAGGTGACGAATTCTTCGAGATAACCAGGTTGCGTAGCCGAGAAGAATTCCGGCGACGAGCAGTGTTGTGATCAATGTGACGTTGATCAATCGGGCCAGGCTTGCGTTCGCCAGGCTGAGTATCGCTTCGGTGCCCTGTTGCAATACCAGGACACCCATGACCTCGTCGTTGCGCGTGATCGGCGCGGCGACGGCAACGATTGCCCGGCCACTGTCATCGCTGCGAAACCAGCTAGCCATTTCCTGGCCGTCCAGCGCGGCGCCAATGTAAGGTTGTTTCTCGCGGCCATGCGGGTCCGGTTCCGCAAATGCCGCAGCCTTGCCGGATTCGACGAGCAAGTCGTATGCGCGCCGCAACCACGCAGAGCCAATGGATGTCGTCGTCGGAGTGCCTGACAACTCGCCTTCGGCAGCGATGCGCCATCCCGCGGCGTCGGTGACCAGCAGACGAGTGCCTGTTTGCACGAGTGAACTGGCAATAGCGCCGAGTTCAGGTGAGAGTTTGGCCACGGCCGGCGGCAGGGTCCCGAAAAAGCTCGTGCTACGCGTGCCGCGTTGCAAAGGATCATCCGTATTACTCACGATGACGCCGAGGTTTGTGCCCAGCAGACTGGCCGGAATTCGTGCTTCAAGGTTATAACCCCTGCCGGGGATGTCCTGCCAGCGAGCGGAGATGGCAGGTTCCGGAGCGAAGCCATATTGATCCTGCCTGTAACTCAGCATTGGACCTGGCGCCTCGGTCGCAAAGATGAATGTCTCGTCACGATACGGGGGACTGTTGCTGGCCAGCGTCACGCGATCGGCATAATGAGGGCGGTCGTCGACTATCGTCGTCTGCGCGGTGGCATAAATAATTTTTTGGTCGTCGACCTCGACGTAAAGAAAAACGTCGTCACCAAAGGACGCAATCGCGAACTTTATAGACCCGTCCGTCCCGCGGAGTGATTTTAACGACTCCGTGTCCAGCAACCAGTCATCGAAGTAGCCGTCGACGGCGGGCTGCCTCGCGAGCGCGTGCATGTACAGCTGATCGCTTGTCGACCTGGCGCTGCTCGTTGTCGGGAATTCTTCGCTGTATTGGGCCATGTTGTTGGCGTGCGCGCGCGCCGTCGCGGCCAGCATTTGCTGTTGGCCCGAGCGCAACGCGGATTCTGTCTCACGAATGATCTCGATTCCTGCCCAGGGAAGCACCAGTGTCAGCAGGCTGACGAGGAGTAGCTGCTTCTTGAGGGTCATCGTAGCTAGCTGCTCAACCAGCGATAACCCATGCCATAAACCGTTTCGATTGCGTCGAAGTCTGCGTCGATGGCGATGAACTTGCGCCGTATGCGTTTGATGTGGGAGGTAATCGTATTGTCGTCGAGTACGGCCTGCGCGGCGTCCATGAGTTGCTGACGATTCTTGACATGCCCCGGATATCTCGCCATTGAGTGGACCAGCCAGAATTCAGTCAGTGTCAGGCTTATGACCTGGTCCTGCCAGTGAACGGTCATGCGCTCTGTATCGATCGCCAGGTTACCGCGCCTTATCAGGCTGTCGGTCCCCTGCGGCTTCTGCATGGCATCCAGACGGCGAAACAGAGCCGCGATGCGCGCCATCAGGTGTGGCAGGCTTATGTCCTTGGTCAGGTAGTCGTCTGCGCCAAGGCGTAGCCCTGACACGGCATCGAATTCACTGTCTTTGGCCGTGAGAAATATTATTGGCAAATTGGCCGAAAGCGCACGCAAAGTCCGGCAGAGCTCGAAGCCGCCTTCGACGTCGTCCTTCAGGTTTACATCGATGACCACGAGGTCAGGCAAGCGGCTCTCGAAAGCGCTTAGCGCCGGGTCGCGTGCCTCGTAAGCATCCACCGCATATCCCTCGCGACGAAACGCTGCAGCATAGTTTTCCCTGATTGCTGCTTCGTCTTCGACGATCGCTATTCGCTTGGCCACATCTGACTCCCATTCCGTAGCGCCATAATTTGCCACATTACGCCGCTGCATTGCCACGCCGACGTCCACAGAGTGACCTAATAATCCGCCGTAATGACGGTGACGACAAGGGAGTGTGCAATGCAACGAACAAATTCTGACGCCAAATCGTGGTTATGGGTGCTCGCGCTGGTACTCATTCTTCTGGCCGGGCCGGAAACCTCGTCGGCGGACGGTCCCACACCCGACCAGATGCAATCCGGCAGCCTGCTGTTGCGCATGGAGCAGGGATATTCAACCGCGACACTGCTCAATACCGAAGTGCACATGAAACTCAGCGGCCTGGTTGCGAGGGTTTCGGTGAAGCAGCAATTTCGCAACAACAGCCCGAACTGGGTGGAAGGCATCTATGTATTCCCGTTACCGGACAAGGCCGCAGTTGATCGCATGCGGCTGCACATCGGCGAGCGTTTCATTGAGGGCGAAATACAGGAAAAAGAACATGCAAAGAAAACCTATGAAAACGCAAAGCAGGCGGGCAAGAAGACCAGCCTCGTCGAACAACAACGCGCCAACCTGTTTACAACGTCGGTGGCAAACGTCGCACCGGGCGAATTGGTGGTCATCGAAATCGAGTACCTGGAAGACATACGCGTTGACGAAGGCAGTTTCAGCATTCGTTTCCCAATGACGCTAACTCCACGTTACATATCCGGTCGGCCCTTACCTGACAAAACTGGCAGCGGCTGGTCGCCCGATACTGACGACGTTCCCGATGCTTCTCTCATTACACCGCCACAGGTCGGGAATTCACCTGGGCACCGAATTTCCCTGAGCGCAAGCGTCCACGCCGGCATGCCACTCGAGATCATCGCCAGTCGCTATCACCCGGTCAGCGTTGTTGAAGAGAACAATCGTTATACCGTGACGCTGAGTGGCGATGACATTGCAATGGATCACGATTTTGAGCTTGTCTGGCGTCCGGTTCCGTCGGCCGCGCCACGGGCTATGGCATTTACTGAAAAAATAGCGGGCAAGCCTTATTACCTGCTGATGGTGTTGCCCCCCGACCAGGACGAGATCGTATCTGCAGCGATGGCGCGCGAAACGATATTTATCGTCGATACCTCCGGATCCATGCATGGCGTGTCCATCGAACAGGCAAAACGCGCGTTGCAGCTGGCACTAAAGGGCCTCAAAGCTAACGATCTGTTCAACGTCATTGAATTCAATTCCCATACAAGCGCCTTATACCCGCACAGCATGCCTGCAAGTGCGAGCAACATTCGCGAGGCCAGCAACTTCGTGAAACAGCTAAAAGCGAACGGCGGGACCGAGATGCGACCAGCGCTTATACGGGCGCTGGGCTCGAGACCGTCAGAATTGCATCTCCGTCAAATCGTTTTCATCACCGACGGAAGCGTGGGATACGAGGACGAATTGTTCTCGATGATCGAACAGCGGCTTGGCAATGCGAGGCTGTTTACAGTGGGCATCGGCTCAGCGCCGAATAGCTGGTTCATGCGCAAGGCAGCTGAAGCAGGCCGTGGCTCTTACACATTCATTAGTGCGCTGCACGAGGTGAACGAGAAAATGGAGCGCCTGTTCCGCAAGCTGGAGCATCCACAAGTCACCAACATCGAAGTGCAATGGCCGAGCGGTGTCGTTGTCGATAGCTTTCCGTCCACCATACCCGACCTCTACCTGGGCGAGCCGGTGTCTGTCAGAGTCATGGCATCGGGCGACTTCAGGTCCGGCACAACGGTGCGCATCAGCGGCGACTCCGTTGGCGGAGCGTGGACAACGCAGATACCGGTCCATTCCGTGTTGGCGAGCGAGGGCATAGCGGCACTTTGGGCACGGGCGCGAATTGGCGAATTGATGGATGCCGAACGGCGCCAGGCGGACACAGGCGAAATTCGTGCCGCCATTATCGAGACTGCCCTCGCACACCATCTAGTTAGTAAATATACAAGCATGGTCGCCGTCGACAAGACGCCCGCTCGGGCGAGCAGCGATCCGCTGCAGAGTGAGCGCGTTCCGAATCTGATGCCCTATGGGCAGAGCAGCAACGCCATTTTCGGTTTCCCGGCGACGGCGACCAACGGGCCGCTGCTGCTTCTCCGCGGTATCGTCTGCCTGCTTTTCGCGCTGCTGCTACTCGCGTTTCAGCAGCTTGGTGGACGGCTACGCCATGTTCGCGCGCAGTAGTATTGCGAGGTACTGGGCCGTGGCGTCTTTGCTTTGTTTAGGCTTCTGGCAACTCGGACAGGGGGCTTACATACCGGCGAAAGCATGGCTCGCCCAGGATCTTATGCAGCGAGCCTGGGCGCGGACGGGCATGGGACAGGCGCGCGCAAGGCCGTGGCCGTGGGCAGATACCTGGCCGGTCGCAAGATTAACGGCCAAATCCGGTGCCGTCGATCTTATCGTACTGTCGGGTGGGTCGGGCCGGACGCTGGCCTTTGGTCCGGGTCATTTGAGCGCTAGCGCGATGCCGGGCGAGATTGGAAATACAGTGATCGCCGGTCACCGCGATACGCATTTTCAATTCCTGAGAAGTGTCGAATTAGGCGAACGTCTGGAGCTGGAATCGAGTGATGGCCTTAAGCATCAGTATGAAGTTATCGCTGTCGACATCGTAGATTCACGTAAGGGCGCGCTGCGGCTGGACACCGACACCGCGATGCTCAGTCTTGTTACCTGCTATCCATTTGCGGCGCGTGACGCCGGCGGCCCATTACGTTACGTCGTTAGCGCGAAGTTGTTGTATTGACTAGGTAGCGACCGCCACATAGGCTGTTGAGCCTTGAAGGAATCACCCAAAGCAAGACTTACCGAGGGTCCCGTCGGTCGACACCTTGTGCACATGACCGTGCCCATGTTGCTCGGCATTGCGACGATGATGGGCCAGGGCCTGATCGATGCGTGGTTCCTCGGCCAGGTCGGTGATCGCGCGCTCGCCGCATTCAGCTTCGGATTTCCAATGCTCATGATCATCACGAGCGTGGCGATCGGTCTGGGCGCTGGCACGTCCTCGGTCGTTGCGCGAGCTATTGGCGCGGGAGATCATCGCCGCGCCAGGCGCCTCGCTACTGACAGCCTGCTGCTGTCGTTTCTGATCACGGCAACGCTGTCGGCGATCGGCATTCTGACAATCGAGCCGTTGTTCAAACTGTTGGGCGCGCCGGCCGACATGATTCCGATGATTCGCAGCTTCATGACGATCCTGTACAGCGGCGTACCATTTCTCGTGGTCGGAATGGTGGGTACCAGCAGCATGCGCGCTACAGGCGACACGCGTTTGCCCGGCAAACTGATGATATTTGGCGCGCTGTTGAACGTCGTGCTGGACCCGATTTTTATTTTCGGCTTGGGGCCGGTACCGGCGATGGGCCTTAACGGCGCCGCGACCGCGGCACTGCTCGCCAGGGGCACGATGTTCATCGGGACGATCTACTTTTTGGTGCATCGACTCGATATGGTGAGTTTCAACAAGCCTGATGCGGCCGAACTCAAAAAGTCGTGGGCCGATATTCTGCACGTCGGCCTGCCGGCTGCAGGCACCAATGCGATTATTCCTGTGGCAGTCGCATTGATTACCGCAATGATCGCGCGCTATGGACCTGATGCGGTGGCGGGATTCGGTGTAGCAAGCCGCCTGGAGTCGATGGTGCTGGTAATTTACTACGCACTGTCTTCGGTTATCGGCCCGTTCGTGGGCCAGAACCTTTCTGCCGGAAGAGAGGGGCGAATTCAATTGTCGCTTCGCCTGTGCGTGATATTTTGTCTCGCCAGCGGCCTTGTTATTGCGATCCTGTTGGCCTTGTTGTCGGGATTCATTCCAGGCTTGTTCAGCCAGAACCCGGACGTGATAAGCGTTACTCGTCTGTTTCTTTGGATTGCACCGATCAGCTACGGCGCATACGGCATCGTGATGGTGATGAATGCAGCGTTCAACGGGCTTGGCAGGCCCATGCCCGCTGTGTACATCAGTGTCACTCGTATGATCGTGTTGTATTTACCACTGGCGCTCGTTGGTATGAAGTGGTTTGGAATTGCCGGAATCTTTGGCGCCTACGCGGTTGCGAATCTTCTTTCCGGCCTATTGGGCTACGTCTGGGCCAAACGTACCGCGCACAATTTGCTTGCGGTAACCAAAGTGCATGCCGATGCCGCGACTGGCCATGAACAGCAGGAACGCGAGCCATAGGCCGTCGTTGCCTAGCGGTTGTAGCAGGTACCAGGCCGGCAGGAATACTGCGATCGTTGAAAACACCATGACGTTGCGCATTTCCTTCGCGCGTGTCGCGCCAACGTAAACACCATCGTAGAGAAAGGACCAGACTGAAACGATGGGCGACGCGAGCATCCACGGCAAGTAGCGAATGGCTGTCTCACGCACGTCCTGCAGATCCGTCAATGCTTTGATGATTAGCGTGCCAAAGAGAGCATAAAAAGCCGTAAATCCCACAGCGAAGATTAATGACCACTTGAGCGTGAGTCTTACGGTCTGCTCGAGCGCATCGCGTCGTTTTTCTCCGATCGCCTTACCAACCAGCGCCTCCGCCGCATGCGCAATACCATCGAGGCCAAGTGCTGTCAGGAACTGAAAATTCATCAGCACTGCGTTCGCGGCAAGCACAATCCCGCCGAGTCGTGCGCCCTGCGCGGTGATAAACGAGAAAGTGAACATCAGTGCCATCGTTCGTACGAACAGGTTTGCATTGATGGCGAAGAACGCTTTGTATGCCGAAAAATTTGTCAGCCGGCGGACGGGCCAATGGCCGCTCCGTTGTCGCAATGCGGATAACACGAATAGTCCGCCGACGAGCAGACCCGAATACTCAGCGATAACCGATGCCAGCGCTACGCCGTCGACCTTCATGCCCAGGACCAGAACGAACAACAGGTCGAGCGCAATGTTTGTAAGATTAATGGTAAGGAAAATGAACAGCGGTACCCGCGCATTCTGCAGGCCGATAAACCATCCGACTATCGCGAAATTGGCAAGCGTACCGGGCGCGCTCCAGATGCGTATGGAGAAATACTCCGCGGCGAATCTCTGTGTCTCGACGTCACCGCCAAGCAGCTTGAGCGCGAGCGCGCCTATCGGTACCTGTAATACGATAAGCGACGTGGCGATCAACAGGCTGACGACTAATGCCTGCCCAAGCGCAGCACGTAAACCATCGTTATCGTCGGCGCCGAAACTCTGTGCAGCGATTCCCGTCGTGCCCATGCGCAGGAAATTCATACCCATGTACAGGAATGTGAAAATCATGCCACCGATGGCTACCGCGCCCAGATACGCCGAGCTCTCGAGGTGGCCTGTTACGCCGGTGTCCACCATGCCCAGCAGCGGCACGGAGATGTTGGAGAGAATCATGGGCGCGGCGATGCGCCACATGTCTCTCGCCTGCGGTAAAGGCGCTGCGCTCAAGCGCCTATGACCCGAACGCGTTTACGCCAGTCAATTCCATGCCGACAACAAGCTGGTGAACCGTTTCTGTACCTTCATAGGTAATGACACTTTCGAGATTCAACATGTGGCGAATTGGAACGTACTCCGCGCTGATGCCGGCGCCGCCGAGTATGTCGCGCGCGTCACGGGCGATATCGATTGCGGCGCGGCAGTTGTTCCACTTGGCGAGTGACACCTGCGTTGGGCTCAATTGCCCTTTGTCCTTGATGCGGCCAAGTCTTAACGAAAGAAGTTGCGCCGTCGTAATGCGTCGACTCATGTCAGCAAGACGAATCTGGATTGCCTGCGTATTTGCCAGCGGCCGTCCGAATAGCACGCGGTCGTGCGAGTACTTTATTGCCTCATCGAGGCAGGCCTGGGCTGCGCCGATTACACCCCATGTGATGCCATAGCGTGCCTGGGTCAGGCAACTCAACGGCCCTTCAGGCTGGAGACACCGGGTAACACGTTCGCCGGCGGGATGCGCACATTGTCGAAAAACAATGCACCGGTTATTGACGCCCGCAGTGAAAATTTATTTTCTATTTCCTGGGTCTCGAATCCCGACATGTCCTTCTCGACGAGAAAGCCCATTACACCTTCATCGGTTTTCGCCCATACAACCGCGACGTCCGCGATAGTGGCGTTGGTAATCCACATTTTTGAGCCGTTCAGAATCCAGTCGTCGCCGTCGCGTTTGGCATGCGTTTTCATGTTGCTCGGGTCGGAACCGCCGTGTGATTCCGTCAATCCGAAACAGCCAATTGCTTCGCCGCGTGCCATGGCAGGAAGCCAGCGTTGCTTCTGTTCTTCCGAGCCATACGCATGGATCGGGAACATGACGAGGCTGCTTTGCACGGATACGAAACTGCGCAGCCCGCTGTCGCCGCGCTCGAGTTCCTGGCAAATGAGTCCGTAGCTGACACTGTTGAGGCCGGCGCAACCGTAGCCCTCAATAGAACAGCCTAGAAGCCCGAGCTCTGCAACTTCGCCGATCAGGTGTTGCGGAAATTCGTGCTGCTCGAAGGCCTCACGCATCAGGGGGATTACCTTGTCATCGACAAAGCGCCCGACGCTGTCCTTTACCATGACTTCGTCTTCGGCCAGTTCCGAGCGAATGTCATACAGGTCCATGGGGTCAAGTTTGCTGCTCAATGTAGTCGTCCTGAATTAATGGTTCGAATGGTCAAACGGGTATGCCCAGTCGCCGGTACATGACGGATAACAACCAGACGGGACCGATCATCATCAACTGCAGGTCCTGGAAGACTGCGCGAACGCTACCGGGTCCGCGGCGGCCCAGCCACAGGCCGACAATTCCGGCAACGAGCAAGCCGCTGCATACTCCCATTACAGGATAACCGGATTCTGCGAGCCACATCTGCATGGCAGCCAGGCCAAGCAGAAACGGCAGCATACCAATTGCCAGCGACAAGGAAATGATGAAGTAGTAGATCGCGGTGGTCATCAGAAACGCACTGCCCCAGTTAAGAAGTGGGGAAATTTCAAAGAATTCAGGCGGCGTGGGCAGGTGCCACAGCAGGCCGATCGTCCCGACAACGACCATGGGTACCGCCATCCAGTAGACAACAGGATTGTGCAGGTCGTTATGGGTCTGCTCGTATCGAGCCAGCCAGTCATCGGATTCGCTCATCAATTTTCTCGCAGGGCGGGGCGGCCATTCTACTGATTATCTTGATCATAGGGGCGTTTATGGCATTCTAGGATTGCCTGCCCGAACAAACAGAAAAACAAACAAGCAAATAATAAGGCGGGGGCAATTCTTGAGAGAGTGTTTTCAAAAGAGCGATACCGGCAGCTGGATCGAGGTCAGAGGCTTCGTGAAGAAGTTACTGTCGAACGATAACGAGGGCTCACGTCACCAGCGCTTCGTACTCGACATTGGCAGCCGTCGTTCGCTGCTCATTGCCCATAACATCGATCTCGCGAAGCGCGTACCGCTTGGAATGGGCGACCGGGTTCATGTTCGCGGTATGTATGAGTGGAACGAGTTAGGTGGGTTGATGCACTGGACTCACCATGACCCGCACGGAGTCGAAGATGGTGGCCACGTTCGTTACCGGACGCGGGTCTACAAGTAGTTATCTACCAGTCCTTCAGTGGCCAGTTGACCGGGGAGTCGGGTGGCCAGGGAAGGTTTGCCTCTTTAACCAGCCGCGCAAAATTCGGCGTAGCTTCGAGATCGAACGGTGCACCACAATTACAGGCTGTAGCGATAATCATCAACGAAATATGGCCGTGTGGGCGCGAGTCCAGTTCTGCAGCCCGTTGATTGGCCTTGTCGCGTTGGCCGGAGAGTGCAAATTCAACAACCCAGGCTCGCGTGCCGCTCGGAGTGGTCGCAATAATCTCGTCTAGCAGCGATTTTGTTGTCGCGGCATCGCCGCGCGCTGCTGCAACCCCAAATTGAAATTGTAGCAAACGATCTCTGCGCCGAATGTCCCGGTTAATCACGAGGTCCGCATCGTCAAAGCGACCAGCAGCCAGGTAGGACAGGATCAACTGCTGGGTGAGCCGAATATGCGGCGTGATCTCCAGTCCTTTGCTTGCCGTACCGATTGCCGCGTCGTAGTCACCCAGATGCCTCTGCGCACTCGTAACGGCGGACCAGCCCTGGAATGTAAGTGGGTCGCAAGCGATCGAGCGCTCAGACACAATATGGTATTCGCGAGCCTTGCCATAGGACACGGTTGTTTGAGCTATCCAGCTGGCACGCACGCACCCTGGTTGCGCGACGATTTCGTCAAACAGCGCGGGAAGCCCGCGCCATCTACCTGTTACGACCGCCAGATCATAGGCGGCCGCGAGACGCTGGGTTTCACTTGGTGCGGTGCGTATGGCGTTTTCGAGGTCTTGTTCGAGCCGCGCAAAGGCGGCAGAGCGATCTGCCTCGCTTACATCCTGGTTAGTGATCGTGTCAATCAGGAAATGCGTGAAATAGTCTGCGTGAAGCAAATAGGCATTGGACAGGCTCGGCGCCAGCGAAATTGCCTTTTCGAGCCAGTTGTTTGCCTCCAACAATTCGTCCAATACGGTAGCGGAGCCATGCGCCAGGTTGAAAAGTTCGACACCTTTCTGGTAAGCGACGAACGCTTCGGGGTTGCGAAGACCGACAGCATGCATTCTGTCGAGCTGCTCGTCATCAAGCACGACATCGAGTGCCATTGCGATCTTCTCGGCGATGTCAGTTTGTACACCGAAAGTGTCTTCGGTGTTGTGGTCGTAGCTCTCGGACCAGAGGTGAAATCCATCGACTGCACGAATGAGCTGTGCCGTAACACGTAAGCGTTCGCCGTCGCGACGAACGGACCCTTCAACTATGTGTGCTACACCCAGCGTCGCTGCGATTTCAGGTATCGGCGGTATGTCCTCGCCCTTAAAATGAAAAGCCGAAGTGCGGGCTGTGACCAACAGCTCGGGAACGCGTGTCAGGGAGTTCAGGATCTCCTCGGTCAGTCCGTCGGCGAAGTACTCGTCGTCGGGGCCGCTGCTCATCGCGACGAATGGCAGCACTGCAACTGACTTGTCAGTAACTTCGGCTTCTGGCGGCGCCTTGTCGAGCGCAAACCTGTCGACGAGAAGGAATACTACGGCAACGCCCAATATGCCGATTATGATGCCATCGAGTTTGCGCCCGGTCTTGCTGGTTATTGACGTTGAACGATCGACATCGCGTTCGCGCTTGATGCCTTCGGGCGTCATTTCGTATGCCCAGGCAAACAGCAATGCGACGGGAAAGCCAACCACAATGAAAAACAGTACGACCGGCATTAACCATTCAGGAGCGGCCACATTATCGAAGACAATATCGGCGGCCTGCATGATGACCCACGCGACCGCCAGGTAGGCGATGGCTACGCGAAAGACGTTACGGCGCTTCAGTTCCTGGAATAACTGGCTCAAGTGCTACCCTGCTGAGACCCTTTGCGGGTGCTCAACATAGCAGATATCGGGGCACAAAAAAGGCCGCTCAGTGAGCGGCCTTTCTATGTTTTGCTCGTTGAGACTTAAACAGCCATCGCGTTCCTGAGCTTCTTGATTGCGTTGACTTCAATCTGGCGAATTCTCTCTGCCGATATGCTGTACTCGGCGGCAAGCTCATGCAGAGTCATCTTGTCATCGGTCAACCAGCGTTCTTCAAGAATACGCCGGCTCCTGTCGTCGAGAATGTTGAGAGCGGCCCTCATGCGTGTCGTTGCATCGTCGTTCCAGTCGGCCTTTTCGACCAGCGTCGCCGGATCCGCTTGCGGACTCGGCAGATAGGCAGCAGGAGTGAAATTACGTTCGTCATCGGCGTCAGGCGTCGGGTCGAAGATGGCGTCGCGTGAGTACAGGCGTTTCTCCATCTCCGTGACTTCCTGCGGTTTGACACCGAGGTCCTTGGCGACAGCTTTAGTCTCGGCGTCGGACAGCCAGGTCAGGCTCTTTTTATTCTTGCGAAGATTAAAGAACAACTTGCGCTGCGCCTTGGTTGTCGCGACTTTCACAATGCGCCAGTTCTTGAGCACGAACTCGTGAATCTCGGCGCGAATCCAGTGCACTGCGAACGACACAAGCCGCACATCATAATCAGGGTCAAAGCGTTTGACGGCCTTCATGAGGCCAACGTTGCCCTCCTGGATCAGGTCGTTCAGGGGCAGGCCATAGCCTGTGTAGCCTTTGGCGATGTGGACAACAAAACGCAGGTGCGCCATTACCAGGTCGCGGGCGGCGTCCAGGTCCTCGGTCTCACGAAAACGGTTGGCCAGCGCCTGTTCGTCTTCCTTGGTGAGAACAGGAATGGCGCCGACGGACTGGATATAGGCGTCAAGGCTGCCTACCGGTCCTGCCAGTACAAGGTCGTGGTTGGTTTTCGCAACAGCGGTTGTCATATGATACCTCCGTTCTTGGAAATTGATTTTAGCACTCACAGGCTTAGAGTGCTAACAATCGCCACAAGTTCCCGATACCGGAAAGGAATATTGTTATGAAAACCAGCTATTTAGGGCTTTTCCTGGCTCGGGATTATGTTTAATTAGCGCGGCTCAATTCGCTGCATATGCCGCGCGGCAGTAAACCACGAGCCGAAAAGGCCCAGGAAGACGCCTATGCCAATGATCGCGGCGCATTCCACCAGCCCCAGCGAGGCCATTGATACGTTGCTCTGGTAAAGCCCGGCGAGCCTGGCAACGGGGGCTTTGAGCAAGAAAAAGCCGTATTGAACCAGCAACAGTGCGAGTGACCCGCCGAGCAAGCCATACCAGAATCCCGTCCAGAGAAACGGCCGCCGTACGAACGCGTTGCTGGCGCCGATCAGTTTTGTGACCTCGATTTCGTCGCGGCGACTTTCGATGTCCAGCCGAATTGTATTGCCGATGATCACGGTAATGGCTATACCGAGCAGTGCGGAGCCAATCGCGATCGCCTGGCGCAAAATGTCGAGAATTGCCTGGAATCGTTGCACCCATTCCGTATCGACCTGCACCAGCTCCGTTTCCGGAAGGTTGCCGATTTCCTCCTGCAGCAGGACCATCGACGCTGCGGTATTGCCCGGGCCAGGTCGAACCACAAGTGTGTGCAACGATTCCAGGCAATTCTCGACATTGTGCGTCAGGCGATCGCGATCGGTTCCGCACTGCTCGGCATTGCCATTATCGTGATCATCGGCAATACGATTCGGCTGGACATCGAAAGTCGCCGCGACGAAATCGAGGGCACGAAACTGATCGACGCCAGCAACGCGTTCGTGCGGCGGCCGTTTATCTGGACGGGATTCTGGTATGGCTT
>PVMS01151145.1_pt1 | contig 17500 bp, 30 predicted proteins | sample 1853461 | NCBI WGS metagenome assembly PVMS01 (sample SAMN08582032, study PRJNA380276) | Marine sediment metagenome, whole genome shotgun sequencing project. | isolation source: ocean sediment barecode stripped | collected 2017 | reverse complement strand
GACCGGAGGGTGTCGCGGAACGAAGTTCCGCCTCACGCCGAGGAGGCCTTTGTGCCCGGGATCACTCCCGGGTTTTCCACCATCCTCGTAACGGCCGTGAGCGGCCGAAAGGGCACCCGCCGACTGTTCGATGCTCCCTCTCCTCGTCACCTCGCACCCATGCGAGGGCAGGCGCTGCTGGGATCTCTCCGGTCGGTCTTCTGTTGTGGACCGAAGGATAGGCCAGTCGAGAGACAAGAGTCGAGAGTCGAGGATCGTGAGTAGATGGGGAAGGAGAAACAGGAGGTGCACTCCTCGTCTCCTCCCCCGGAGGGGGAGGTGTCTCCGGGCGGCTTTGGGCCCGGAGACGGAGGGGGCGGGCGGGCGGCACACGACGCCCGAAAGCGCCAGATCGCCCTGAACGCATGAAGAACCGCAGGCGCGGCAAGAACCCCCGTCAGCCCAGCTCGGATTGGACGACTCCGGCGATCGCGGCTGCGACCGCGCCGGCTTCGTTCTCGCTGGGGGCTTCCACCATCACCCGGATGAGTGGCTCGGTCCCCGAGGCTCGTACCAGGATCCGTCCGCGACCGGCGAGAGCACGCTCACCATCGCGGATAGCACCGACGATGGCGTCGTTGTCGTCGAACGCCTTCGTGCGCGTCACTCGGACGTTGTTGAGGACCTGTGGGTACTCCTCCATGACCGTCCGCAGTTCCCGGAGTTCCTTCCCGGTTGCGGACATCACTTCCATGAGGCGAAGCGCCGAGCGAAGCCCGTCCCCGGTCGCCCGATCCTCGAGAAGCACGTGACCGGACTGCTCACCCCCGACAACTGCCTGCGAGGTCCGCATCGCCTCCAGCACGTACCGATCACCCACCTGTGTCTCGAGCACCTTGATCTCGAGACGCTCCATGGCCTTGTGGAAACCAAGGTTGGACATGACCGTCACCACGACGGTTTCGTTGGCGAGTTCACCGCGTTCCTTCATCCATGCCGCGAAGATCGCCATGATCACGTCACCGTTGACGATCCTGCCGTCTTCGTCGACCGCGATCAGCCGATCGGCATCGCCGTCGAACGCGAGACCAACCCTGCCCAGAGATCGCTCGGCGAGAGCTTCAGGATGGGTAGCACCGCAACCGCGGTTGATGTTCATGCCGTCGGGAGCGGCGTTGACGACCTCGACGCTGGCTCCGATGCGCCGAAAGAGCTCAGGCGCGGCGATGAAGGCCGCGCCATTCGCCGTGTCCACCACGAACTCGGGGCCGTGGACGATGGACTCCGTCCCGCGCGAGATAGCGTCGACGTAACGATCGACCGCATCCGCCATGACCGTCTGCGTCCCAACGCCGGGGCCGATCGGACCCGTCCACGGCTCACCACGGAAGTAGCGTTCTTCGATCGCCGCCTCGCGTTCATCGGACAGCTTCGCGCCGCCGGTATCGAAGAACTTGATCCCGTTGTCGGGTGCCGGATTGTGCGACGCGCTGACCATCACCCCGAATCCAGCGCCCGTTTCGCGAGCGAGCCGCGAAACGGCACCGACGGGGATCACCCCGAGGTCGACCGTATCGATCCCAACTGCGTTGAACCCCGCCATGAGAGCGGCGGCAAGCATCGGACCCGAACGGCGCGTGTCACGACCGATCACCACATGCCCGCCTCGGCCTTCGCCGGCAGCACGCGCCAGACCGAACGCCATGGCAGGGGTGAGTTCGGAGTTCGCGACTCCGCGCACGCCATCGGTTCCAAAGAGATGCCGGTCAGCCAATGAGCGCTCCAGATCGATCGAAAGGAACCCGCAGTCGCGGCTCGAGGCCCGGGCCCCGCATCACCGCTTGGTGAACTGAGGTGCCCGACGTGCTTTGCGGAGACCGTACTTCTTGCGCTCGACGCGGCGTGAATCGCGGCGGAGGAAACCCTCGGCCTTCAACGCGGGACGCAACTCCGGATCGATGACGATCAAACCCCTCGCGATGCCGAGTCGCAGTGCGTCGCTCTGGCCGGTGGTGCCACCGCCTTCGAGCGTTGCGTGAACGTCGTAGCGTCCGTCGAGGGCGACCACTCTCAGCGGATCCACCACGCGGAGGCGCAACGAGGGTTCGGAGAAATAGTCATCGAGCGTGCGGCCGTTGAGGACGAATTGGCCCGTCCCGTCATAGAGGCGGACGCGGGCGACCGAACTCTTTCGGCGGCCGGTGGCCTGAACGAGGGGCTTCGGGTTCGCCATCAGGCTTCAACCTTTCGGTGTGAGATCGTGAGCGGTTCAGGGCTCTGAGCCGCGTGCGGATGGTCGGGGCCGGCGCACACCTTCAGCTTCTTGAGCGTCCGGCGACCCAGCGTGTTCTTGGGAAGCATGCCTTTGACGGCCGATACCACGAGCCGATCGGGGTATTTCTCTCGAATCCGCTCGAGCGAATCGGAACGGAGACCACCCGGATACCCGGAGTGGCGGTAGTAGATCTTCGCCGTTTCCTTGTTGCCGGAGACAGCCACCTTCGCCGCGTTGACAACGATGACGTAGTCGCCCCCGTCGAAGTGGGGAGCGTACGTCGGCTTGTGTTTGCCACGCAGAACCTGCGCAACTTGAGAGGCGAGACGTCCGAGCGGCACGTTCTCGGCATCAACGACGTACCACCGGCGCTCGATATCCGCCGGCGTGGGCGTGTAGGTTCTCTGGATCTTCGGCTTCATGGGGAGTCCCTCGAAGAAGGCGACACGAAATCGCTCCCGCGGCCCGGGAGCGGACCTGCATGGTATCCGGTCGCGGGGCGTATAGCCAACCGACCGGCCTTCGGCCGGGGTCCTGCGAGGACGCGGGGAGAGGTGAGTGTCGCTGAGTCGCGAGTCGCGAGTCAGAAGCGCGGGTTTCGTTTCCTCCTCCAGCGAGCGAAGCGAGTGTTGGGAGAAGACGGTGCGTGCGCTCTTCTTCTTGTTCTTCTCGTTCTTCTTGCTCTGGACTCGCGACTCGCGACTCGCGACCCGCGGCGCTCTCTGCGGCTACGCGATCTCCGGAACCCATTCCGGTCGCGGCAGCGACTCGCCCGGATAGGAAACCGCGACGAGGGTGAGGCCCCGCGCCGGTGCCGCTCCCCTTCCCGCCCGGCGGTCATGCGCCGCCAGGATGGCGGGGACCGATCCAGCGTCCACCCGCTCCCGACCGACGTCCACGGCGATGGCGACCATCGATCGCACCATCTGGTGACAGAAGGCCGTGGCGGCCACGGAGAGTTCGACGAGATCATCGACCCGGCGCCAGTACGCCCAGAGGACCTGTCGTACCGTGGATCGATCACCGGCCTTCCGGCAGAGCGAGGCGAAGTCATGCTCGCCGACGAAGGCTACCGAAGCTTCGTTCATCGCGTCGATGTCGAGCGAATGGGGGAGGTGCCAGGACACGGCGGATCGAAACGGATCCGGAGATTCACGATTGAGAACCTGATACCGATAGGCGCGCCCTGTCGCGGAGAACCTGGCGTGGAAGGTGTCTGCCACTTCGACGACGGCCAGAATCGAGATCTCGGGACCGATCCGACGGTTGATGCTCCGCATGATCCGTGCCGGATCGACGGATGACTCGGTGGTGAAGCTGACCGTCTGTCCCGTGGCGTGAACGCCCTTGTCGGTACGGCCCGCCACGAAAGTCTCCGTCGGCCCGACGATCCCGGTGAGAGCGTCTTCGAGCACACCTTGCACCGTCCGGATCTCCGGCTGTCGCGCGTAGCCGTGGAAGCCGGTGCCGTCGTACGCGAGGAGGAGGCGGTAGCCGGGCATCTCCTCAGAAGAGCCGGAGCGAACTGAGGATCGCCGTGACGATGATCACGCCGGCGAATCCCCCAACGGCCGCAAGCGCGGCTCGCTCGAGCGGCAGGTCGGCGACGTAGTGGGTCCCTTGGGCGACGACGGCCACGAACCAGACGGAGCCCAGCACGATGGCGAGGAGGGGAGGGAGCGGAAGCAGGAAGGTGGCGATGAGCAGCAACAGCGTCGGCGCCGCGAAACCGGTCAGCCGGAGATAGAACGGAAACGATCCCTCGGCGCGGAAGAGGTACCGCACGATGGCGTAGACGATCCCGCTGTAGAGGAGCCACAACACGATCGAGTTGAGGAGCGCCAGCAAGACGCCGGGTAGGGCCGAGAAGATGTCTCCAACCGACAGGCCCCGGCCGAGCAGCAGAAGCAACTCGGTCACGACGACGAGGATCAGGCCGTCCCCGGTCGCTCGATCGTTGAAGTCCATCCAGACATAGGCATCCCGTTCGAAACGAACGGTCTGAAGCAGTCGATGCAGCACGGCGCCCACGAAGAGCCCTATCAGGTCGGGAACAGCCCGGAGGATACCGGCTTCGTGATTTGGAGTGCCTCGAGCCGGTGTTTCAGGATCACGGCGACGGTGAGGCGTCGAGCAGATCGCGCAGTTTCGCCAGCCCGCGCCGAACCGACTCGTCCACGTCATACGTTGCAACTCGGTCGAAGGGCACCCAGCGAGCGTCGCGGACCTCATCTGCCGGCGTCGGCACCTCCTGGGCGGCGCGATAGCCGAAGCGAAGATCGAAGTGGCGGTGAGCTGGTTCGTCGTGACGCGCCGGTATGGCGTGCACGTCGATATCGATCAGCCCTCCGATCCTCTCGAGTCCTCCGATCCCCGTCTCTTCCTCGATCTCGCGGCGCGCCGCGTCCTCCGCGGAGACATCGCCGGGATCGACATGACCTCCCGGCTGCAGCCAACGCTCCAATCGCCGATGATGAACCAACAGCACCGCATCGAGCGGCGGCGAAACCACGAACCCACTCGCCGTGAAGTGCCCCGGTGAGAACACCTCCCGGTCGAAAGGAGAGTCCACCGCCGCGAGAAGCTCCAGCATCGCTTCGTGCGCGCCGATCTCGTCAGCCGCCGGAACATAGGAGCGAAGCAGCGAAATCAGGCCTTCGGATCGAGCATCCCGCGCATACATGGGACGTACTACGACGGCGCAACTCGGGGTCGTAGTACGTAATACGTGATACGTGGTACCCCGAGCGAGGCGAGGCGAGGCGCTATACCAACTCGACGAGGGCCATCTCGGCTCCGTCGCCGCGGCGGGGGCCGAGTTTCGTGATCCTGGTGTAACCACCCGGTCGCGAGGCGTAGCGAGGGCCCACGTCGTCGAAGAGCTTCGTGACGACCTCGGTGTCGCCGATCTTCGCGAGGACGAGTCGTCGGGAGTGGAGATCGCCTCTGCGAGCTCTCGTGATCAGTTTCTCGGCGTACGGCCGCAACATCTTGGCCTTCGCGTGCGTCGTGGTGATCCGCTCGTATTCGACCAGCTGCGCGGCGAGGTTCGCGAGGATCTTCCGCTGATGCGAAGGGCTCCCCCCGAGACGCTTGCCTCTCTTGGGCGCGGGCATCAGTCGCCTCCGTCCGAGTCGACGCTCGACCGCAAGGAGAAGCCCAGCTCGTCCAACTTGGCGGTGACTTCCTCGAGGGACTTCTGTCCGAAGTTGGTGATGTTGAGAAGATCCTCTTCAGACTTCTCGATGAGCTCGCCGACGGTTTGCACCTGAGCACGACGCAGGCAGTTGCGGGGACGCTCCGACAGGTCGAGTGCCTCGATGGGGAGATCGAGATGTTCCTGTCCCGATACGTCCTGCTGAACGACCTCGTCCAGTTCCAGGGCGTCGTAGTCATCGAGATCCGCCAGCAGCTCGAACAGATTCCGCAGAGTTCCACCTGCCGATGACATCCCCTCGGCCGGCGTGACCGACCCGTCGGTCTCGACGTCGAGAATCAGCTTGTCGAAGTCGGTCATCTGGCCGACCTGGGTTCCCTCGACGCGGTACGCGACCTTGCGGACCGGCGAGAAGATCGAATCGATCGGGATGATCCCGATCGAGTCGCCGGCCTTGTTCCGCTCGGCACTGCGGTATCCGACCCCACGCTCGGCCGTCAGCTCGACCTCGAGCTTGGCAGACGCGGAGAGGGTGGCAAGGTGGAGATCCTTGTTGACGATCTCCACTCCTGCCGGGACTTTGAGATCTCCAGCCGTGACCTCACCCTTGCCCTTTGCGGACAGATAGAGGGTCTGGACGTCGTCTGCCTCGATCCTCAATACGACCTGCTTGAGATTCAGGATGAAATCGACGACGTCTTCGACGACCCCGTCCACGGTCGAGAACTCGTGCTGGACTCCTTCGATGCGCACGGACGTGATCGCCGCTCCCGGGATCCGGGACAGCAGTGTCCGACGCAAGGTGTTACCGAGCGTGTGACCGAACCCGGGCTCGAGCGGTTCGACGACGAACCGGGAACGGGTGGCGTTGACGCTCTCTTCTTCAATGGCGGGCCGCTGCGTGATCAGCACGGCGTGACTCCTCTGGTCGGCGTACTGAGTACTACTTGGAGTACAGCTCAACGACGAGCTGTTCTCGGATCTCCGTATCGATCTGTTCCCTCATGGGAAGGTCACCGATCGAGATCTGCCGCTCGCTGGGATCGACTTCGATCCATTCGGGCGGGGTCCGGCCCAGCGTGTCGATCGCATGCTGGATCGGAAGAATGTCTACGCTCCGTTCCTTCACCGTGATCACGTCCCCCGACCGGATCTGATACGAGGGGATGTCGACCTTGCCGTCGTTGACAAGGAAGTGGCCGTGGTTGACGAGTTGACGAGCCTGGGGCCGGGTTCGCGCCAGACCGGAGCGGTACACCACGTTGTCGAGCCTGCTCTCCAGGATGACGAGGAGGTTCGTCCCGGTGATGCCGCGTTGGCGAGCGGCCTCGCGGTAGTAGCGGCGGAACTGCTTCTCGAGCACGCCGTAGATGAACTTGAGCTTCTGCTTCTCGCGAAGCTGAACCTGGTACTGCGATTCACGGATCCGTCCGCGGCCATGTTCGCCCGGCGGATATGGGCGCCGGTCGAAATAGACGGCCTTGTTCTCGTCGAGGAGTTGCCGGGCCCGGCGGCTGACCTTCGTCCTCGGTCCGGTGTAACGAGCCATCCTCAGCGCCCCTTCCGCTTCTTCGGGCGGCAGCCGTTGAACGGGACCGGCGTTACGTCGCGGATCCCCGTGACTTCGATCCCCATGTTCTGCAGGGTGCGGATGGCGGTCTCACGACCGGAACCCGAGCCCCGCACGATCACGTCCACCTTGCGGATCCCCATCTCGCCGGCCTTGCGGGCGACCTGTTCGGCTGCGACCTGGGCCGCGTACGGGGTCGACTTGCGCGAGCCCTGGAAACCAACGGAACCGCCGGAGCTCCATCCAACGACGGCGCCGCTCGGGTCGGTGATCGTGAGGATCGTGTTGTTGAAGCTGGCTTTGATGTGCACCTGACCGTGGCTCAGATGGCGCTTCGCCTTGCGGCGGCCGGTGCGTGGTTCCTGTTTCGCCATTTACTTGGTGACCTTCTTCTTTCCGGCAACGGGAGCTCGCCTGCCCTTACGGGTCCTGGCGTTGGTATGCGTGCGCTGACCTCGGACCGGCAGGCCGCGACGATGGCGCAAGCCCTGATAGCTTCCGATCTCGATCTTGCGCTTGATGTTCTGGGCAACATCGCGGCGGAGGTCACCTTCGACCTCGAGGTTGGCATCGATATACTGGCGGATGCGGACCACCTCGGAGTCGGTGAGATCGCGGACCTTCGTGTCGTACTCGATCTCGAGCGAGTCGAGCGCCTGTTGCGAGGTCGTACGTCCGATCCCATAGATATAGGTCAGGCCGATCTCGACCCGCTTTTCCCTCGGAAGATCCACTCCTGCGATTCGTGCCATCCTGTTACCCCTGACGCTGCTTGTGACGCGGGTTCTCGCAGATCACCCACACGCGACCGTGCCGCCGGACGATCCGGCACTTCTCGCACATCTTCTTCGTTGATGCTGAAACCTTCATCGGTACCTGTACGTGATCCTGCCTCGGTCGAGATCGTACGGGGACATCGCGAGCCGGACCCTGTCCCCAGGAAGGATCCGGATGTAGTGCATCCGCATCTTGCCCGAGATATGACACAGGACCTCATGGCCGTTGTCGAGTTTCACCCTGAACATCGCGTTCGGGAGCGACTCGACGACAGAACCCTCAACCTCGATTACGTCGTCTTTTTTCGTCACAGAAGAATTCAGCCCATGGTCTGGGCCGAAAGGGGATACTAGGGGGCGCGCGAACGTAACGGCAAATCACCCCGCGGTCAACAGCGAACCGATCCGAGGCCAGAGGCTCTCGGATCCGAACCACCGGATCGAACGAGTAGCGTTGGACCCGATGAAACCACTGATCGTCTTCGACGTCAATGAGACGCTCCTCGATCTCAGCCCGATTCGGGACGGGTTCGAGGTGTTGGTCGGGGACCGCGCCCTCGCCGGGGTGTGGTTCGGACAACTCCTGAAACTCTCCTTCGTCGCCGCGATCACCGGGACGTATCGACCGTTCACGGAGCTGGCCGTGGCCGCGTTCGACATGGTCACCGATTCCGTCGGCCTCAGCGCCGCCCCCGAGGAGCGGGATGCCATCCTGGCGCGGATCCGGAGCCTGCCACCGCATCCGGACAGCGAAGCGGGATTGAGCCTGCTGCGCGATCACGGCTTCCGCCTCGCGGCACTCACGAACTCACCGCAAGCGACCGCCGACGCTCAACTCTCCCACGCAGGGCTCGACCGATACCTGGAGCGGATCATGTCCGTCGACATGGTTCGCACCTTCAAACCTGCAGCCGTGGTGTATCGGGCGGCGGCCACCGAGCTCGACGTCCCGATCGGAGAGCTCGTGATGGTGGCCGCGCACGACTGGGACATCGCCGGGGCGATGACGGCCGGCACCAGGGGCGCGTTCGTCTCCCGAGAGGGCCAGGTTCTCGATCCGGGGCAGGTGCCACCCGACTTCATCGGTGCCGACATCGAGGACGTCGCCCGGCAACTCATCGCGGCGTTCGACTGAGGAACCGGACCGATCGGACCGATCGGACCGGGAGCGTCCGCGGCCGCCGCCCGCGGGGTTGCGAGGAGCTCAGCGATCCTTGCTGATGGTCACGCACGCCGAGGTGAGGCCGCCGTCACCGTCACCGCTGAGGCTGAAGCAGTCGTTCACCAGGATCACGCTACTCCCCGCGTACCACTGGGCACTGCGCTGGGTCTCGCCGCCCATGTCGATCGTCGCGGTGGAAGCTTCCCATTCCTCGTCGTCGGAAGCGGTCCAGTTCTCGTAGAAGGAAACGAGCTCGTCGTACCGGTCCTGTGAGAACTCGACGGCCGCGAACGCCGCCGAATCCTGGGTTCCCGCGGTGGTCACGTTGCCGCCGTCGGGCACCGGGATCCCGAGGTCGTCCGGAAGTTCCGAACCACCGCCGATCGACAGCGACCCTTCCTCGGTCTCGATGCTGACCGACAGGTCGTCGCCCTCGCCCGAAACCTCGACATCGACGTCACCGTCGCCGGATGCCTCGATCGCTTTCTCCGCGATCTCCGCACTGATCTTGTCGACGGCCCCGCCACAGGCCGCGGCCACCAACGCAATCCCGATAACCATCACCACCATCGATCGTCGCATGTTGCTTCCCTTCCTACCCGTTCGCTGCCCACCGTTCTCGAGGACATCGGAACACGATACTGCCTGCCTGCCGGCCAGAGCGAGCGCGGTCGTCTAGAGAAGGACGGATTCCGGGAGGGTGGAGACCTTCGGGCCTTCTTCGGTGATCAACACCGTGTGCTCGAAGTGAGCCGACAGGGCGCCGTCGGCGGTGACGACGGTCCAACCGTCATCGAGGACCGCGGTGTCCGCCGTGCCCAGGTTGAACATCGGCTCGATCGCCAGCGCCATACCCGTCTTGAGCTTGAGACCCTTGCCTCGCTTGCCGTAGTTCGGGACGTTCGGCGCCTCGTGCATCTGGCGGCCGATGCCGTGACCGATGTACTCGCGGACCACGCCGTAGCCGTACGGTTTCGCGGTCGACTCGATGGCGTTGCCGATATCACCGAGACGGTTGCCGTGGCAGGCCATGCGCAGGCCGTTCCACAATGCCTTCTCCGTGACGTCCAGCAGGCGCTGCACGTTCTCGGGGGCGGCGCCGATCGCCATCGTGAACGCGGCATCACCGTGCCAGCCCTCGTAGATCGCTCCGGCGTCGATCGAGAGGACGTCCCCCTCCTTCAGCCGGTAGTCATCAGGGATGCCGTGGACGATGACGTTGTTCGGCGAGGCGCAGAGCGTCGCGGGGTAGCCGTGGTACCCGAGGAAGGAAGGCCGGCAGCCGTGGAGTTCGATCACCTCGGCGGAGACGGCGTCGAGGTCTCGCATCGACGTCCCGACGACGGCCGCGTCGCGGACCGCGGAGTGGACGGCCGCAACGCAGCGGCCGGCCACCTCCATCTTGGCGAAATCCTCGGCCGACTTGATCGTGATGACCTTGGTGCCGACCATCAGTTCGTCAGGGCGAGCATCGTGCGGGCGAACACGTCGTTGACCAGCCCGACCCCGTACACCCGCTCCACCGAGCCGCCGTAGTAGGCCACCAGCGGTTCCGTCTCGTCCTGGTAGACCTCGAGCCGTCGACGGATCGTCTCTTCGTTGTCATCCGAGCGGCCTTCGTCGGCGGCTCGCTTCAGCAGCCGGGCAACGAGCTCGTCTTCGGAAACCTCGAGCAGCAGGACCGTCTCGATGGCTTCGCCGCCGATCGCCCGGAACAGTGCCTCGGCCTGAAGGACGTTGCGGGGGAACCCGTCGAGCAGGTATCCACAGGCGGCATCGGCGCGATCGAGTCGCTCCTCGACGAGGGCGATCACGAGATCGTCGGGAACCAGGTCACCCGCGGCCATGATGGCCTCGGCTTTCTCACCGAGTTCGGATCCCTCAGCCACGGCATCTCGCAGCATCACTCCGGTCGAGACGTGGGGCACGCCCAATGCCCGGGCCAGCAGCTTCGCCTGGGTTCCCTTGCCGGCTCCCGGTGGTCCGAGGAACAGGATCCTGCGTCCCATCGTCAACCTTCCCGGCCGTCGGGACCACCTCGGGCGACGTGCGCTGTGGGCGTGCGACGTTCGGCTCGGAGCGCTCGGATCAAGACAGGAACCCTTCGTAGTTCCGCATCATGAGTTGCGACTCGACCTGCTTCATGGTCTCCAAGGCCACACCTGCGACGATGATGATCGACACACCCGACAGGCCGACCGGGACACCCCACCACCATCCGAGGATCGACGGTGCGACGGTCACGACGGCGAGGTAGAGGGCACCGGGAAGCGTGATGCGACTCAGCACGTACTCGAGGTAGCGCGCCGTGGCCTTCCCCGGCCGGATCCCCGGGATGAAACCACCCTGACGCTGGATCATGTCGGCCTGGCGCTCGGGATCGAACTGGATCGCCGTGTAGAAGTAGGTGAAGAACACCACGAGCAACGCCAGAACGATGATGTACCAGAAACTCGGCGAGAAGCCGCCTTGACCACCCGACGACAGGAGGTTGTCGTTGATCCAGTTGCGCACGGTGGCGCCCCAGCCGGTCGGCGGCAGGATCGACGCGATCAACGCCGGGAAGTACATGACGCTCGTAGCGAAGATGACCGGGATGACGCCGGCCATGTTGACCTTGAGTGGGATGTACGTCGACTGACCGCCCATGACCTTGCGGCCGCGGACGCGCTTCGAGAACTGCACAGGGATCCGCCGCTGGCCTTGCTCGGTGAAGATGATCCCGACCGTGAGCACCGCCATCACCGCGAGGATCGTGACGAACTGCCACGTCTGCGAGTTGACCCTCAGGATCGACAGCTGTGACGGGATCTGGCTGATGATCGACACGAAGATGAGCAGCGACATGCCGTTGCCGATCCCGCGCTGGGTGATCAATTCGCCGAACCACATCAGCAGGGCCGTGCCCGCGGTCATAGTGACCACGATGATGACCACATTGCGCAGCGTGTAGTCCGGAATGAGGTCGATGCCGCCCGTGAGTTGGCCCGAGTGGAACAAGAAGGTGAAACCGGTCGCTTGCAGCAGAGCGAGGATCACGGTGAGGTACCGCGTCCACTGGGTGATGACCTTCTGACCGTGTTCACCCTCCTCCTGGAGGGCCTGGAGTTTCGGGATCACCACGGCGAGCAACTGCAAGATGATCGACGCCGTGATGTAAGGCATGATCCCGAGGGCGAAGACCGACATGCGCGTGAGGGCACCGCCCGAGAACAGGTTGAGAAGCCCCACGAAACCCGAGTCCTGAGCTGAGTCCGTGAACGTCCTGATCGCGTTGAGATCGACACCCGGGACCGGAATGGTGGTCCCGAGCCGGTAGAGGGCGAAGATGAACAGCGTGAAGAGGATCTTGTTCCGGAGGTCATGGATCCGGAATGCGTTCCTGAATGCGGTCAGCATGGGTGTCGGGTTCTCCTCTTCCCAGAGTGGGACACTGTACCGGCGGTCACGAGAAACGTGGCCGTCAGTCTTCGACAACCTCCACGGTGCCGCCGGCGGCTTTGATCTTCTCGACGGCCCCCAGACTGAAGGCGTGGGCCCTCACCGTCAGCGCGCGGTCGATATCGCCCTCTCCGAGGACCTTGATACGGCCGCGGTGTTTCGCGAGGCCACGCGACCTCAGATCGTCCGGCGTCACGGTGGCCCCGGAATCGAACACTACGAGACGTTCCACGTTCACAACGGTGAACTCGACGCGGTTCGGGTTGCGGAATCCGCCGAGCTTCGGGATCTGGCGCTGCAACGGCGTTTGCCCGCCTTCGAAGCCGCGCCGCACCTTGCTGCGGGCCTTCAGTCCCTTGGTGCCGCGGCCGGCGGTCTTGCCGCGACGACCCGACTCGCCGCGCCCAACGCGGATCTTGCGCTTCCGGGATCCTTCCGCCGGTTTGAGATGATGGAGTTTCATCCGATTTCCTCCACGTCGAGGAGATGTCTGGCGCGGAACACCATCCCGCGAACATCCCGCGTATCGGGCCGTTCCACCGACTGGTGCAGTTTCCTCAATCCGATGCTGTCAACGGTGGCACGCACCACCGGTTTCTCCCCGATGGTGCTGCGCACCAGTGTGATCTTCAGTGTGGTCGCCATGGCTACTTCCCCACCTGCGTTCTCATCAACTCGGTCGAGCGGTAGGCGGCGAGCAACGCCGGCGGGAACAGCTCCTCGGCCCGCTTCCCGCGCGCCTTGGCCACCTCGTCGGGACGTTGCTGACCGAGCAGAGCGTTGACGGTCGCTTTCGCGACGTTGACGTGGGTGGGGGATCCCAGGGACTTGGCCAGCACGTCCTTGATACCGGCGGCCTCGAGGATCTGACGCACGGCGCCACCGGCGATGACCCCCGTGCCCGGTGCGGCCGGCTTCAGCAGAACCCGCGACGCACCCTTCACACCGACGATCGGGTGGATGATGGTCTGGCCTGCCATCGGTACATAGAACATGTTCTTGCGAGCGATCTCCATGCCCTTCTGGATGGCCATGGGCACTTCCTTGGCCTTGCCGTAACCGACACCGACGCGACCCTTGCCGTCGCCGACGGCGACGAGCGCGGTGAAGGAGAACCGGCGCCCGCCTTTGACGACCTTCGCCACCCTGTTGATCGTGATCACGCGCTCGTCGAACTCGGGTTCGCGGCGTTCGCGGCGGTCCCTGCGGTCTCTGCGGTCTCTGCGGTCTCGGTTCATCTTGGCGCCTCCTAGAACTTCAGCCCGGCGTCGCGAGCAGCGTCCGCGAGCGCCTTGACGCGCCCGTGGAAGGGGTACCCGCCCCGGTCGAAAACGACTTGGTCGATGCCGGCGTCCTTCGCCCGCTTTCCGGCGAGTTCGCCGACTCCGCTCGCGGTGTCCGTGGTGAGGGTCTTGTCCGAGAAGGACTCCTCTCGGGACGATGCCGCGATGATCGTGCGACCGCTTTCGTCGTCGATGATCTGTGCGTAGATGTACCGATTGCTGCGGAACACCGCCAGTCGTGGCCGCGCCGGGGTGCCCTGGACCTTCTTGCGGACGCGGAAGTGGCGGCGGCGTCGAGCGTCTGTACGTGAACCTCTCATCAGGCCGCACCTGCCTTCCCAGCCTTGCGGCGAACGTATTCGTCGACGTAGCGGATGCCCTTGCCCTTGTAGGGCTCGGGCGGGCGGACGGCGCGGATGTTCGCCGCGACCTGACCGACCTGTTGCTTGTCGATGCCGGTGACGATGATCTTGGTGGGTTCGGGTACCTCGATATCGATTCCCGCCGGCGCCTCGAGTTGGACCGGATGCGAGAACCCGACTTGGAGCGTGAGTTGCTTGCCCTGAAGAGCAGCCCGGTAGCCGACGCCGACGGCCTGGAGTTCCTTGCGGTACCCCTCGGACACACCAACGACCATGTTGTTGAGCAGGGCGCGGGTCAGCCCGTGCAGCGCTCGTGTCTCGCGCTCGTCGTCGGACCGGGAAACGGTCAGCACGCCGTCGTCCACCGACGCCGAGAGCCGTTGATCCATGGTCAGGTCCAGACTCCCCTTCGAACCGCTCACCTCGACGTGCGATCCGTCGACCTTCGCGTCGACACCCGACGGCAGAACGATCGGGGCTTTGCCGATACGACTCATGTCACCACACCTCGCACAGGATCTCGCCGCCGACCTTGCGGCGTCGCGCCTCCCGATCGGTCATCACGCCGTCTGAGGTCGAGACGATGGCCACACCGATGCCGCCGCGTACCCGCGGGATGTCGGTGGCGCCCTTATAGACGCGACGTCCGGGTTTCGATATCCGCTGGATGCTGCTCAGCACCGGACTGCGATCGTCGCCGTAGCGAAGGCGCACCGTCAGTTCCTTGCCGACGCGAGCGTCCGAGACCGCGAAAGAGTCGATGAAACCTTCTTCGGAGAGGATCCGCGCGATCTCCTCCTTGAGCCCGGACGATGGCATGCGGGTCTCCGGATGCGACGCCTGGTTGGCGTTCCTGATCCGGGTCAGCATGTCAGAGATGGGATCGGTGTACATGACTACCACGACGCCTTTCTCACACCGGGCAACTCGCCGAGGTGGGCGAGGTCGCGGACCATGATCCGCGACATCCCGAATTTCCGCAGGTAGCCCCGCGGGCGCCCGGTAGCTGCACATCGGTTGCGATACCGCGTCGCGGAAGCGTCGCGCGGCATCTTGGCGATCTGCCGGTAGGCCTCCCGTTTGTCCTCGTACGAGGCATCGGGATCCTTGGTGATCGCGACGAGCTCGCCACGACGCTCGGCGTAGAACTCGACGAGCCTGCGGCGCTGGTTGTTCTTGGCGATCTTGGATGTCTTCGCCATCACACACCTACTTCTTGCCGGCGGAAAGGGAACCCGAATGCGCTGAGCAGTGCCTTGCCCTGATCATCGTTCTCGGCGGTGGTCACGAACGTGATGTCCATGCCCCGCACCTTGACGACCTTGTCGTAGTCGATCTCCGGGAAGATCAGCTGCTCGGTTACGCCAAAACTGTAGTTGCCGCGGCCATCGAATCCTTTGGGATTCAACCCGCGGAAGTCACGGATACGCGGGATGGCCGCTGCGATCAGTCTATCGAGGAACTCCCACATACGATCACCCCTCAGGGTGACCGACGCACCGATCGGCATCCCTTCGCGGAGCTTGAAGTTCGACACCGATTTGCGGGCGAGGCTCACCTTGGGCTGCTGTCCCGTGATGATCCTCAGATCCTCGACGGCGGCGTCGATCAGCTTGCCGTCCTGGGTCACGTCACCGACACCCATGTTGACGACGATCTTGGACATCCGCGGCACCTGCATCACGTTGTCGAGTGCGAGATCGTCCTGGAGTTGCGACCGGATCTCGGTCTGGTCCCGCTCCTTGAGTCGGGGCGCCATCACAGATCACCCCCACACTTGCGACACACGCGGTACTTGGTGCCGTCGCTGTCGAAGCGGTAGCCGATCCGGGTGGGACCGCACTCCGCGCAAACGATCATCACGTTGGACACATCGATCGGCATGTCCTTGTCGATGATCCCTCCCTGCATGGCACCACTCGTGGCGCGCTGATGTCGCTTCGCGGTCGCGACACCTTCGACGATGATCTTGTTCTCTTCCGGAAAGACACGGGCGATCCTGGACTCCGTCCCGGTGTCCTTACCGGTGATGACCTTGACCGGATCCCCGCTTCGCAGTTTCATCACAGCACCTCCGGTGCCAGCGACACGATGCGCATGAATTGCTTCTCCCGCAGTTCGCGCCCAACCGGACCGAAGATACGGGTCCCGCGGGGCTGTTGCTGGTCGTTGATGAGCACACATGCGTTGTCGTCGAAGCGGATGTAGGTACCGTCGGTTCGGCGGTTCTCCTTCTTCGTCCTGACCACGACGGCCTTGACGACCTCGCCCTTCTTGACGGCACCACCGGGGATGGCGTCTTTCACCGTCGCGACGATGACGTCACCCAGGCTGCCGTAACGACGACCCGAGCCGCCGAGGACGCGGATGACCAGCACCTCTTTGGCACCGGTGTTGTCGGCGACGCGCAGCCTGCTCTCCTGCTGGATCATCTCGCTCGCTCCACGACTTCATCCACGCGCCACCGCTTCGTCTTCGAGAGCGGGCGCGTCTCGACGATCCTGCCGGTGTCCCCGACCCGAACGTCGTTCGCTTCATCGTGGGCGTGGTACTTCTTCCGCACCGGAATGGTCTTGCCGTATTTCGGGTGGCGTTTCGTGTCGCGCACCTCGACGGTGACCGTCTTGTCCCGGGCGTCCGAAACGACGACCCCGACACGAACCTTGCGGTGTCCTCGTTCCATCTACGCTTCCTCCTGTTGTTCTTCCCAGGCCACGATCTCCTGCTCGCGCATCACGGACTTGATGCGGGCGACGTCGTGTTTCACCTGGCTGATCCTCGCGGTGTTGTCCAACTGGTTCGTGACCAGTTGGAAACGGAGGTTGAAGAGCTCTTCTTTGGCTTCGTCGAGTTGATCGCCCAACTCGGGGTAGGTGAGCTTCCGGAGGTCGAATGTCTTCATGTGTCCTCCCGTCTCACGAACCTCGACTGCACCGGCAGCTTGAACGCGGCGAGACGCATCGCCTCCCGGGCGAGGTCTTCAGAGACACCCGCCATCTCGAACATGATCCGACCCGGCTTGACGACCGAAACCCAGTATTCCGGGTTGCCCTTTCCCGAGCCCATCCGGGTCTCGGCGGGCTTCTCGGTGATCGGCTTGTCCGGGAAGATCGTGATCCAGACCTTCCCGCCACGTTTGATCTTTCGAGTCATCGCGATACGGGCTGCCTCGATCTGACGAGCGGTGACCCAGCCCGGCTCCTGGGCCTGCAGGCCGAACTCACCGAAGGTGACCCGGGTGCCACCCTTCGCCTTGCCCTTCATCCGGCCCTTCTGGACCTTGCGGTACTTGGTGCGCTTCGGCATCAACATGTCTACGCACCACCCTCTTCGCCCTCATCCGAGGCATCGGCCACCGAGGCGCGGGCTTCCGCTTCGAGCACCTCGGCCGCAGCCCCCACGTCGACCGCTTCTTCCACGGCCTCGATGGCGGTGTCCGCGGCTGTGTCGGCGTCGGCGACGGCTTCTTCTGCGATCACCGCAGCGGTCTCGGCG
>PVMS01030498.1_pt1 | contig 17500 bp, 18 predicted proteins | sample 1853461 | NCBI WGS metagenome assembly PVMS01 (sample SAMN08582032, study PRJNA380276) | Marine sediment metagenome, whole genome shotgun sequencing project. | isolation source: ocean sediment barecode stripped | collected 2017 | reverse complement strand
GAAAAGCAAACCTAGACCAAAAGGGTAGACGGAGATACGGTCATTTTTGCAGTAGAGGTGTCGGAAAATGTCAAAGGATACTAATGTAATCAAAAGAAATTAGGTGAAATTGTGAGTAATAGTAAGATAATGGCATATATATTCCATAGTACACACTATTTTATCTGATTTTAGTGGTTGGAATATTTCGCTACTTTTGTTACTAATCTACGGTTTCGCGCCGGGGATTATGCCTGTGAACGTTATGCCCCGGCTTTTTCTTGATTTGAGTACTAGAACTAAACTTAGGAACATTTTAGCAGAGGAGGGACGGACAATGCTCTGTCAAACGATCAAAGTAGACACAGAATGCTTTTTCATGGGCAAGCAGGGCTGCAGTTTTAATGGTGGCACCTGTTATCCCGTGGTTGAATCCTGCCAAGGTTGTGGCAAGGCCTTGACCTTATCAGAAGGCACCTATTGTCAATCCTGCCCCGACCCCCAAATCAAGTGGAAAAACGGCTCCTGCAATCTCGCCACCCACATCAAGTCTGGAACCGAGAAAGTGGTGAAGCTCAACCCCTTGAAGGCTTCCAAGCGCTCTCGTAGGTAAGTCAGGGAACAAAGATAGGTAACAGGAAGCTGGTTGCAAACCAGTGCCAGGATTAGTGCGTCCTTTCGCAGACGGGTTTGCAGTTTCTCAGCTTTTTTGTTTTTCTTCCCTGACACCTGACACCTGACACCTGAAACGCTCATTCCTCAATCCAGCATCCAGCACCCTACATCTGCGCTACGACTTGACTTGAATGTAGCATTGGGGCATAGTCCAGACACATAGATTTGCTTCGTTAGAATCGCTCAGGCAGAGAGGAAAGGTTGAATGGGTCTTGTGACCGCAGCGTTGATAGAAGAAGAGCAAAGGATACTTATCGCCCAGCGAGGCAGGAGCAAGCGCTTTGGCCGGCAATGGGAGTTTCCTGGGGGCAAAATAATGCAAGGTGAGACTCCGGAAGCCTGCTTGCGCCGGGAGATCGAGGAGGAGCTTAATCTGAAGATTCGAGTTGAGGAACTCTTCTGCACGGTACATCATCAGTATCCTGACTTCTTCATCGAACTGATGGCATTCTGGTGTACGATTGTTGGTGGTTCCCTGGAGTTGGAGGAACATGAACAGGTACAATGGGTAACCGTGTCTGAAATGAAGAAGTACGATTTTGTGGAAGCGGATCTCGATATTATCGTAGCTCTCTCCAATAACTGGCATAAGACAAAAGATTAAGGGATTCTTTTGTAAATGGAAAGAAGAATTTCGCCCCTACTGGGAGCCAAGAAAGAACTCACACGGCGGGAAGAGAGCATGCTTTCCCCGGACGCCACCCTCAGTACCACCGCGCTCCGGAGGCGACCTGAGGAACGGGTTGAACAGGGACACCGGCAGCATTTTTCACTCGATGCGGACAGGATTCTCCATTCTCTGGCCTACACCCGCTACGTTGACAAGACGCAGGTTTTCTACCTGATTGACAATGACCATATTACTCACCGGGTCTTACACGTTCAGTTCCTTTCCAAGATTGCTCGGGATGTGGCCCGTTTCCTCCGATTGAATGAAGATCTCATCGAGGCTATTGCCCTGGGCCATGACATTGGACACGCCCCATTCGGACACGACGGTGAACGCTATCTCTCGGCTATCTGCCAACGCCATGGCATCGGTGGCTTCCAACATAACGTTCAGAGTGTACGGTTTCTCGACCGCATCGAGCGGAAAGGTCGTGGCTGGAACCTATCCATCCAAGTGTTGGACGGTATTCTTTGCCATGATGGTGAGATCCACGAACAAAGCCTGCGGCCTCAACCGGGCAAGACATTCGAAGACCTCGACAGGGAAATGGACCTCAAGATCAATGAACCAGAAGCAACTCTGACACCAATGACCCTCGAAGGCTGTGTGGTGCGCCTTGCAGACACAATTAGCTACATCGGTCGTGATATAGAAGATGCAATCAGGCTCAATCTCGTAAACCGAGACGAAATCCCGGAAAACTGTGCCAACTTGCTGGGAACCACCAATGGCGCCATCGTTTACAATCTTGTGGAAGATGTCATCAAAAACAGTATGGATCGAGATGCGGCGGGATTCAGCCCGGAGGTTTCGGAAGCTCTCAGGGAGTTGAAGTCATTCAACTATGCCAGAATCTATCAAAATCCCAAAATCAAGGGCGAGGTGGGCAAGATTGGCCGGCTGTTCGAGACCCTCTTTGACCTCTATCTGGGGGATATTGCCAAAGAGAACCGCGAGTCCGAACTTTTCAGTGGTTTTCTTGGTGGTATGTCCCAAAAGTACATCGATTCCCACTCACCCCCGGAAGTGGTCCGTGATTTCATGGCAGGTATGACCGATAAATTTTTCATGCGACAATGCCAGCAGCGGCTCCTGCCCCAGAGCATGCCGAGCCGTTTCTGATTTTGACTATGGCCCTCCAATTGAGAATACTTCCTACCTCTAACCGCAGGTTTACTCATGGATGTTCTGTCAATCCTGGCCCTGGTGATATTGATCCTGTCAATGCCCGCTGGCCTGATTGCAGTAGTACTCGGTTTGCCGGGAACCTGGTTAATACTGGTTGCATCCGTCTTTTATGGTTGGCTCACAGATTTTGCCATAATTACCTCACAATTACTGTTGGGCCTATTAGCGCTTGCGGTAGTTGCTGAACTCCTGGATCTTATCGCAGGCCTCTGGGGAGCCCGACGCTATGGTGGGACAAAAAAAGCAATGGTGGGGACGATGATCGGTGGGATATTAGGAGCGGTTGCGTTGTCACCTATGCTCTTTGGTTTTGGTACCATAGTGGGAGCTTTTTTCGGTGCTTTCGTGGGGGCATTCTCGATGACTTATTTGGAACAGAGAAAGATGGACAAAGCTATGCGGGTGGGGTGGGGGGCTCTGCTGGGTCGGGTCTTTGCTATGGTTTTCAAAGGGGCGGCGGTTGTGACCATGATTGGCTTGGATGTCTGGGCGATATTTTTTGCGAAAGGCGCATAACGTTTGAGGCGAGAAATGCGGGAAAAGCGAGAAAGGGAAGAAAAGCAATCCTGTCTCCAGTTTTGATCTCCTTTCTCGCCTGTCTAGCCTTACTCGCTTACTTCTTACTCACCTTCCAGGCGCGCCAGGCTTTCTCTAGCAAATTCAATGGTGGGATCCATTTCGAGGGCTATCTGGTAGAGACGGATGGCTTGTTTTCTATGACCCATCTCTCGCAGATTTGAGCCGATATTGGCGTAGTCGATGGCGGACCCGGGATCGAGCTCCAGGGCTCTTTCGAACTGCTCAATAGAGCGTTCGTGCTCTTTGAGTGTGAAATAGCAAAAACCAAGCAGATTATAGATCTCCTTAAGGTTGGGATCAAACTCCCTGGCCAGTTCCAGGGCCTCGATGGCGCCCTTGTAGTCTTCCATATCCTTCAGGCACACGCCTATGTGTGTATGGACGCTGGCTATATCCAGTGGGCGGGGATTCAGATCCAAGGCTGTTTCAAACTCCTTCAGCGCTTCCCTCGGTTTTTCCTGATATTCCAGGGCTAATCCCATGAAAAAGTGCAGATCGTAACGGTTGGGGAATGATTTAATCAATTTTTGGATCCTAGCCACTGCCTGTGCTCCCTCAACGGTCTGACTGAGTATCTTGGCAGCGTGAAAAACCACGCTGGAATCCCTGGTACGATCTCGGAAATGGGCCCCAGGTATTATGGTATAGACAGAAGGGATCCCCAGCTGTGGGTGGGTTACATCAATGACCAGCACCTCTAGGCCAAGACGAGAAAGGGCGGAAACACATCGCTCTATTTCGGACTTGAAGTTGTCGTGGGTAAGGTCGGGAAGGCTTTTTATGGACACCACAGGCGCTGCAGAGGTTAGGTAGCTGGCTTCCTCCAAACTCTTATACTTGGGGAGGGTCGGTCGATAACTGGTGCGATTCTGGAAATCTCCCGCTAGCTGAGCGATCTCGGTGAGAGCGCGGACGAGGGATTTCTCTGGATTAGTGGTGGTGCCGGCAGTGAAAACGATTTCACTTCTTTCGGGGAATGTGCTGGGATCCCAGGCCAGAGTGCCTACTGTGGGAATTCCAGTGTCCAAAGAAAAGTCCTTGATGAAAACTTCAAGAGCTTGTGCGGCAAATTTGTCAAGCAGTTCCCGCGCTGCCGGATCTTGGACACTGGCGGGATCGATGCTTGGGGTGACCATTCGATCGTGGCTGATTACCGAGGAGACGTGACGCTCTACCACTTCGCACAAACTCTGCAGGATGGCCTCTTCGAGTGCGTTGCCAGCGGCAGGGCCATTGTATTCATGGATGGTGTAAAACCAGTCGATTGGAATCAGCACTTCAGAATCCCTGGTAAGGTTGTACCCCTTGGTCCAGCGAAAGGGTAACTCTCTAAGTGCAGCAGTGCCCAGCTTCGGATCAGTCTCGTTGTCATTAAGCGACTGCCACAACATCTCCATGGGTAGGGTATTACCGTCCAACTCCGAGTAGGTGGCCATGGGAAAGTGCGTGTTCTTGATGTAGGAAAAAAAGCTGAAGCGCTCGGCAAGTTCCATCAGGGCGCTGGCTTCTGCCTGAATCACCGTATTTCCTTTCCCCATCTGCTTCTTGGTGGAGGTGAGCGGCACAGCATCTGGGCCACAGAGGCTTATGTAGACAGGGATGTCCAAGCGGCCGGAGTCAATGCGCATGGTCTTGTCCAATATGTCCAAATTCACGCTGGCAAACCGCTCTCGCACATGAGCCACCGTTTCCTCAGGAGAACGCACTTTATCCTGATCGTACGTATAAGACTTGAAAACGTCCTGTAGTCGAAAGCACTCGCCCATGAATTTCCTTTCCTAGTGAACGTGTAGGGCTTTTGATTTATAGGTCAATGACTGTACGTTGTCAAGAAGACACCGCCTGAGAACGCTTTCAGGCGGACAGGCTGGCTCCATATCGCAGGGGGCGAATATTGAGGGATAGGGAGTTGTTGTCAAGCCGAAGATATTTGTGGCGGACAAGGTCGGCGATATTCTTTTGGAAGTCTTCTTCTTTCAGGTTTAGAAAGTGAGGGACATACGTTCCGTATTCATTTAACTTGCCCTTGGAATCTAGGTAGTAAAGGGTAAAGAGCACAAACTTCTGGTGCTGGTTGAGTCTCTGGTCTGTAAGTATATAATCCTTCAAATTTTCGGGGAGGTGCAAAGCTGGTTTGATATCAATATGGGTTTCGCTTTCCACAATCTGAGCCTTTCAATTCCCTCTTGAGAGTTTTCAGGTAACATTACCCGAAAGCATCCGGATCTACAATAGTTTTTCCACTCCTTGCCTAAGACCTCGCTCTTTTAATAACTCGCAAAAGCCTCTCAGCTCCCTTGCCTCTAAAGCGCAAAGGCAAGCCGCGAACGTGCAGCAAAGAGGCCAGATTCCCCGGCATTTCGCGGGCCACTCTGACCATGAATTCATTGTTCATAACTCGAAACGGAGCTTTGTTGGTACTGCGGGCCAAACGCTCTCGATAAGCGGATAGCTCCTTTAGAACTTGCAGGGAAGGCTCAGGCAATTTCTGGGCCCCATTTAACCTGAGGTAACCATCTGGGTCCCACTTTTTAGGAGGATTCAACCGAATTTGCTCCAGCCGTGCATATTCTTTTTGCGCCAGGGACCAGAGATTTTTTTTCAGGAGTTCACCGTGAAGCCGATTCCTCAGATCTATGAGGAAATGGGTATCCAGTTGGGCATAGTAAAGCTGTTCAGGGGATAAAGGTCGCTTTTCCCAGTTGCAGCGCTGATACTTTTTATCCAGCTTAACTCCAAACTCCTCTGCAAGGATTCTAGCAAGCCCCAATTTACTCCGTCCCAGGAGGCGGCACGCCACCGAAGTATCAAAGACGTTCTGCATCCGGAACCGAAAGTCCTTTTTAAAACCTATCAGGTCATTTTCAGCCGCGTGTAGAACCTTTTCAATCGAGGGGTCGGCAAAAATGCGACCGAGAGGAGAGATGTCTTCCAAGGCCAGAGGATCAAGGATAAAGTCTTCATGGTCCCGCGAGATCTGAATGAGACAAACGCGCGGTCTGTAGGCAAAAAAGCTGTTTGATTCCGTATCTACAGCCAAGTGCTTCGCATCGCTGATATATTCGAGAAATTTGTCCAGTTCAGGCCGACTTGCAATCAGTTTAGGAGGATGCATGGACGCTTTCATAACACATTCTCGTATGCTATAAAAGAATAATATTTGTGCGAGTTCACAATGAAAAAGAGACGCAAAAGAAATACTTCTCGGAGTGCTCAACCCCCTAAGTCTGATTCTAGTGATAGCTTCACTACACCCTTTTCCTGTCTTGCTGACATGCTGAAGCAGATTCAGGCTGAAACCCAACCGGATAACGAGGAAGGTAAAGTAATTCCTGAGCTGGAGCGGGAATCATACCCATCGAACCAGCCGAAGTCTGGCAATGGAGCCGAGGAAGAGGACAGTTTGTTTCGGGAGGCGATGGCTGAGGCGGAGCCTTTACAATCCAACAAAGTGAAAGCGAGAGTCCCTGGACCGCTGTCAAAACCAAGCAGACGGCCGCTGCTGGAAGGAGAGTTGGAGGCATATGCGCAACTGGTTGACCTTGTGAGCGGTGAGGGCAGTTTTGATATTGAATATACTGATGAATACATAGAGGGTGCGGTTGTGGGAATCGATCCTGACTTACTACCGAAACTGCGGCGCGGTGATTTTTCTATTCAGGCCCATTTTGACCTCCATGGAATGACCACAGCAGAGGCACGGGAGGCGGTGGAGCGCTTCATACTTTCCAGCGTGATCAAGGGGCTGCGATGCGTGCTGATCATTCACGGACGAGGACTCAATTCGCGAGATCAGATTCCTATCCTTAAGGAACGGATGTCAAGCTGGCTCAAACGTGGTCGGCTGAAGCAGATGGTGCTTGCTTTCGCCACGGCGCAGCCCTGCGACGGTGGTGCAGGTGCTATGTGTGTTTTTTTACGTAAGTGTCAGCCAGAAAGGATAAAGTTTACAAAAGGAGGGTCGCTGAAACTGTAAAAGGCGATCATGGTAGAAACTGGAGAAAAATGGCCTTTTCAGTTATAATCCGGAGTCCAGAAACTGTGGCTGTTCCTCGTTTTGAGGGAGGAGAGTAATATCTGGTGGAAAATCCAAGCTTTTACTTGTGGATAGGTCTGGCTCTTGGAGCTGTTGTCGGGGCGGGAGCAGCATTTTTTTATGCAAGGATCCGTGGTTTTTTTGCCAAATCAGAGGTTTCACAGTTGCGGCAAGAAAACCGTACTCTGAAGCAACGTCTTGAGAAAAAGGACAAGCACATCCAGGAGATGATGTACCATACTGAAAAGATCGCCGCGGGTCTGGCTGAGCAAAACAACGGGAGGAGTAACCATGGATCGTAAACTCAATCTCAGGGTTTCAGGTGTCGGGTGTCAGGTGTCAGGGAAGAAAAACAAAAAAACTGAAACCTGAACACTGAAACCTGAAACCTCCATTTTCTCCTCAACTCTCCAGGCACTTTTTGAATTGGCGGATTACAAATCGACCCAGATCGGAAAGATCTGTTTTTCTTAGGTGGCCGTCCAGATTAACGAGGGGAATTTCAGCCCTGGCCATAGCTCGATGGCCACCGGCACTTCCCAACCTGCCAAAGGCTTTGATCGCCTTGGAGCCAGCATTTTTTCTGAATCCATCATTACGTATGATTACAACCAGGTTTTTGTGGTAAACACCCGAGACGACAACCCAACCAACTTCGTGGCATCTCATAAAGAAGTCGGCAAGGAGTACCAGAATATCTGGAGAATGGACCTGGCCGAGGTGGGAAAAAATCTTGCCCTTGATGATGCGCTTGCTTTCCAAGGCCTGTTGAAAATACTTGAGGTCTCCGACTCCCATGTCGGATATTTCAATCTTACGGAGCAGATTCATGTTGGCAAGCGGAAAGAGGTAATGGAAAGCTTTGACATCGTCTTCAAAGGCATGTAGCTCAAAATTGTGGGTGTCCACACGAATGGCGTAGAGAAGGGCAGTGGCCAGACTTTTTGAAGGACGAATTCTTGCCGAGCGCAAGTACTCGGTCATCATAGTGGCGGTAGCTCCGTAGCTGGGTCGGATGTCAACAAACGGGGCGTCTACTGGCATTGTAATGGGATGGTGATCTATGACAGCATCGTAGTGGAAGTCGCAGAAAGCCTCATGATGGTGAGGTTGACTATCCACCAGAAGAGTTTTGGAGAAAGCTTGGGCATCAATTTGCTGCAGTTTGACCAGGGGGACCTTGAGAAGCCGCACCATGGTGACATTGTCAAATCGGACGATGTCGTTAAAGTGGGCGATGGTAACTGATTGAACCTTGTGCCAGAGTAACCGCTTGAGAGCCATGGCAGATGCCATGGCGTCTGGATCGGCATCAATAGTTATCAAGGTCTTGTCTTTGGGTTCGAAAAGGGTAAACAGTTTTTGAAGGTTTTCACTGATGGATCGAGGTCTTGCAGAGCGGTGGCGACGGTTGCTGCGGGGCATTTCGCTATCTCGCTACTTTTTTACTAAAGATATCCACAGTTTGGCAATTCTGCAAAAACTCCCAACAAAGTGCCACAACCAACAGCCAAGGTCAAGACCATATTTACATGACACTTTCTGCCTGCCTGTCCCGCCTGTCCCGAGCTTGTCTCGGGGAGCTTGTCGCGGGGCTGCTGGCTGCCCGCTGCCACCTGGTCCTAGGGCTTTGCGGTTGACTCGATAGGGGGCATCTGCTATGTTCTCGTCGATTTTGGAAAAATTTGATTTCATTGGAAAAACAAAGGCTAGGATGGCTTTTCCCAAGCAAAATGTGAATTAGTCAAGAAGCAATGGAAACCCATCTGGATCTTTATCTCGACTATCTTACTGTAGAAAAAGGTCTTGCCGCCAATACCCGAGCCTCCTACAGCGCCGATCTGCTTAAGTTCCTAAGTTACCTTAAAGATACCGGGATAGATGACTGGAGCCAGGTTCGGTTCCCCGAGATCATCGCTTTCCTTTCCCGGGCCCAGGAGCAGGGCTTGGCTCCCAGGAGCAGGGCAAGACTACTTTCGGCGATGCGCGGCTTTTTTAAATTTATGGTGCGAGACAGCCACCTGAAAAAAAGTCCAGTGGCGAATCTGACATCGCCCCGACTCCGGCGCCATCTTCCGACTGTGCTCAGTGTTGCAGAGGTAGAGCGGTTGCTGGCGCAGCCAAATCCAGATCTTCCTCTGGGCCAGAGAGACGCTGCCATGCTAGAGCTTCTCTATGGCACTGGGTTGCGAGTTACCGAATTGATCACACTTGCCATTGGGCGCGTCAACCTGGAGGTGGGTTTTCTGGTTGCACGTGGCAAAGGGTCCAAAGAACGCATTGTACCAATGGGAGAGGTAGCCACTGAGGCGGTGCGAAGCTATACATTGGGGTCACGGCCACGTTTGCTGAAGGGTAGGGTGAGTGAGGTTCTTTTTGTCAGCAATCGAGGGACTGCCATGACCAGACAAGGCTTCTGGAAGTTGTTGAAGAAATATGGGCGTCAAGCAGGAATGCAAAAATCACTCACTCCTCACACCTTGCGACACTCGTTCGCTACCCATCTCCTCGAACGTGGGGCAGACTTGCGCTCGGTGCAGATGATGCTGGGTCATGCCGACATAAGCACTACACAGATATATACACATGTTGCGCGGGAGAGGCTCAGAGAGGTGCATAAGAAGTACCATCCGCGGGCATAAGGGGTAGACGCGGAGACACGGAGACACGGAGAGACGGTGACATTTCGGATTTCGGAATTTAGGGGTTTGAGATGTTTGATGCTCGATAAAGATTTGCCGCTTTCTGCTGACTCCTGGCTCCTGGTTTCTTTGATTGTGGATTTTTTGCTGATCGCTGACAGCTGACTTCTGACAGCTAAATACGTCTGGCCAAACAGGCAACAGGAATCCTGTTGAAGAATAAGCAATAAGAGCAGGACAAGTGGAAATAATCACCACCCATATAAACGCAGATTTTGACGCCATGGCATCCATGATTGCCGCAAAGAAGCTCTACCCAGAGGCGGTGATGGTGTTTCCTGGATCCCAGGAACACAACCTCAGAGAATTCCTGGTTGAGTCCACCTTCTACTTTTTCAATTTTGCCAAAATTAAAGACCTGGATTTTGCCAATATTCAACGCCTCATCCTGGTAGATACAAGACAGGCGGGCCGTATAGGCAGATTCGAGAACCTGGCAAGAGAAACAGAAGTGGATATTCATATCTACGACCATCATCCCGCTTCTGAAGATGATCTCTCTGGCTCCCGTGAGGTAATAAGACCAGTCGGTGCTACGGTCACCATCCTCACCGAGATTATCAGAGAGCGTGGCGTTGAACTTACCCCCGACGAGGCCACCATCCTTGCCCTGGGTATCTACGAGGATACCGGCTCATTCACTTTTTCATCTACCACTCCAGAGGACTATCAAGCAGCTAGATTCCTCCTTGAGCAGGGAGCCAACCTGAATATGGTGGCCGATATGCTCACGCGTGAGTTAACCGCAGAACAGATTTCTCTGTTAAATGATTTGATCCATTCGGCCACTACTCACACCATCAACACTATCGCCATTTGCATTGCCCGGGCCTCTGCTGATAGGTACATAGGGGATTTTGCTCTGTTAGCCCATAAACTTATGGACATGGAAAACCTCAATGTGCTATTTGCCCTTGCCCGGATGGAAGACAGGATTTACCTGGTGGCGCGCAGCCGCTTGCCTGAAGTGAACGTAGGAGAGATTGCGGCAGTTTTTGGAGGGGGTGGTCATTCCAGTGCTGCCTCGGCAACCATCAAAGATCTTACCATGATCCAGGTCGAGGAGGAGCTTTTCCGAATTCTCCAGAGTTGGATTAATCCTGGGCGTCAGGCTAGAAACCTGATGTCCTCGCCGGTCATATCGGTGCCGCCGGAGCGTAATCTGCATGAGGCCGCTGACCTGCTCACGCGTTACAATATCAACGCCGCACCGGTGGTAGACGGGGAGTGTTTGGTGGGTATACTCTCGCGCCAGATGATTGACAAGGGGATATATCACGGTCTCGAAGCAGTAGACGTTCGTGATTTTATGAGCACCGAATTCAGTAGCGTCACGCCGGATGCGTCTCTGATCGAGATTCAAGAGCACATCGTGGACCGCCAGCAACGTTTGCTTCCCGTAGTTGAAGGCGAGAAGGTGATCGGAATTATCACCCGCAAGGATCTGCTTAACGTGCTGCTCAACGACCCCAGTCGCATTCCCTCCTATCTTTACGAGCCGGTGCACACAACCGGGAACAAGCGTCGCAAGAATGTCTCGAACATAATGGCAGAACAGTTGCCCCGTCCGGTCAATGAGTTGCTGCAAGCAGCTGGAAGGGTGGCAGAAAAGCGCAACTATAAAGCGTATGCTGTTGGAGGTTTTATCCGCGATTTGTTGTTACGGCGGCCCAACCTGGACATTGACATTGTTGTTGAGGGTGATGGAATTGAATTTGCCAAAGATTTTGCCGAGATCTATGGGGCCCGAGTGAGGTCCTACAAAAAGTTCGGCACTGCGGTGATAATTTTCCCTGATGGCTTCAAGATTGATGTGGCCACCGCGCGACTGGAATATTATGAGTATCCGGCAGCACTGCCTACAGTTGAGCTTAGTTCCTTGAAACTGGATCTATACAGGCGCGATTTCACTATGAACACTCTAGCGGTGGAGCTGGATCCAGCAAGATTTGGCCAGTTAATTGACTATTTTGGCACCCAGAGAGACTTCAAAGAAAAAGCCATTCGGGTGCTCCACAATTACAGCTTCGTGGAGGATCCCACCCGGGTGTTTCGGGCCATTCGATATGAACAGCGGTTGGGCTTTCGTATTGGCAAACACACTTCCAACCTTATTGTGAACGCAGTCAAGATGAATCTTCTGGTCCATCTGAGTGGCAGGCGGCTGACAAACGAACTGAAACTGATCCTGAGCGAGGACAATCCGGCTCCAGCAATAAGACGAATGCACGAGTATGCCCTGCTGCCTTTTCTTCATGCTGGTATTACCTATGGCCCTCCAATGGCAAGGCTCCTGGAAGAGATCCGTTCGGTACTGGCCTGGTTCAATCTCAGCTTCATAGGAAATGGCTGTGATCGCTGGCTCGTCTATCTTCTGGCTCTAGCTGACCCCTTGAGCCCCGAAGGACTTGAAGAATTTTGCAGCAGAATGGAATTCCCCCCACGGATCAGAAGTTGGCTGGTGGAGGGCAGAGCAAGGGCCATCTCTATTGCTCAGGGATTTTACAGGAATCAGGACCTGAAACCGAGTGAAATCTATCATCTGTTAGAAGCTCTCAATCAAGAGTGGCTTCTCTTTATAATGGCCAAAACCGAACAGGAAGAGACGCGGCGTGCTATTAGTCTCTATTTCCGCAATCTTAAAGAAGTACGTCCCGAGCTGCGTGGGAGAGATTTGAAAGATATGGGCATTACCCCTGGACCCGTTTACCGAGAGATACTGGACGGACTTCTGGACGGCCGACTAAATGGTGAGTTGAGCAGCAGAGAGGAAGAAGTGGAGTTTGTTCGGAAGCGCTTCATGTAAGCAAGTAAGAGGTGAGGAATTCGAATTGCGAATTTCGAATTTCGAATTGCGAATTTGAAAAAAGCATAGGGCAGACTACACAGAGAGAAAGACGGACGCGGGGAGGCGGAAGTTGATGGAAATTACAAATCACAATGACTAAGGATTCGGTGTTCCCCGCTGCCGCTTCGCTTCAGACGGGATCTTCGACAGGTTTCAGCTTTTTTGTTTTTCTTCCCTGACACCTGACACCTGACACCCTGAGATTTGGTGCTTGGGATTTGAGATTTGGAACTTCGGATTTTGATCGTGAGGGATAAAAGTTACTAGCTATGCAGCAAGATTATGAGGTCAAATTAGAAATCTTCGAAGGTCCCATGGATCTGTTGCTCCACCTTATCAGGAAAAATAAGGTGGACATTTATGATATTCCCATAGCTCTTATAATGGATCAGTACCTGGCCCATCTTGACATGATGAGGAGCCTTAATATAGATGTGGCTGGGGAGTTCTTGGAAACAGCAGCCACCCTGGCCTATATCAAGTCTCGACTGCTGGTCCCCCGGATTGGTTCTGATGAGGAGGAACAGGAGGAGGACCCACGCATGGCGTTGGTAAGGCCTCTGCTGGAATACGCCAAGATAAGAGAGGCTGCTCAGACTTTAGCTGACAGTGTGCAGTTGGGACGAGACGTCTATGTGCGAAACATTCCAACCGAAGAGCTGTGGGATCTGGAAAGTGGTGAGGAGATTGCCGAGGTTGGTGTTTTTGAGCTGGTGAGTGCCCTTCATGAGGTGCTGAAGAAGGCGGAACCCGAAGAGTTCATGCAAATGAGAGCGGAAACCATGCGCCTTAAAGACCGAATTAATCAACTAATGGAGATTTTGGCAGGGGTGAGCAGCATAACCTTTCATGAACTCTTTGCGGGGCAGGCAAGAAAAGCAGAGATAATTCTCACTTTTTTGGCCATTCTCGAAGTGGTGCGTCTGCAAATGGTCCGAGCCTTCCAGCACCAACCGAGTGGGATAATTCGGCTCTACCTCGCGGTCGAAAATGGTATTGCAACAGGAGGCGACTGAGAAATGATAGGTGACACCAGACGCCAGGCGCGGAGATATCCTAGATGAATCAAGTGCGGGCCATAATTGAGAGCCTTCTCTTTGTATCTGAGGTTCCGCTGAGCCTTGCAAAGATCAAGACCATCCTTTCCATGTACACCCACGTGGAGATATCCGAAGCCCTGGAGCAGTTGCGCCAGGAATATGCTGGAGATGGGCATGGTTTTTCCCTGGCCGAGGTGGCACAGGGATATCAGTTTCGTAGCAAGCCCGAATATGGAGAGTGGATTCGTAAACTCAAAAGAATAACTCCCGCCAGATTGAGCCAGCCAGCCCTGGAGACTTTGGCCATAATTGCTTACAAACAGCCGATGCTCCGTGCCGAGATTGAGAGTATTCGCGGCGTGGATGTGGGTGGTGTACTTCGGATGCTTTTGGAAAAAAAGCTTATCAAAATTATGGGCCGCAAGAATGTTCCTGGGCGCCCCATCATCTACGGAACCACCCAGAGGTTTTTGGAGGTTTTCAGTCTGAAGGATATCTCTTCACTGCCTACTATGGAGGAAATTGGAGAGCTGAGCGATCCTAGCACCACAGTCAAGGACGATGAAGAAAGCGAGTAAAAACCATTTCGGATTGCGCCCGCCCGCCTCGCCTTGCTCGCATGGCGGGCGGGGATTGCGGATTTTCGATTGCCCAATATTGCATTCAATGATTGATGTTAAATGACAGATGCGAAATGTCAAATGAGAAACTGGGAACCCGCTTGCGGGACTGAGCGGCCTGTCCCGCCGAAGTTTCAACGAAGGCGGAAGCGCAGCGAGCGCGAAGAACTGATAGATGCAAGCTGAGAGGTTACAAAAAATACTCTCTAAAGCCGGTATCACTTCCCGGCGTAAGGCAGAGGGTCTAATTCTTCAGGGGCGTGTGTCCGTCAATGGGAAGATAGTACGTGAACTGGGCACCAAAGCTGTTTTGGGTAGAGATGAAATTCGTGTGGATGGAGAAACCCTTAAGCCCGAATCGGAAGGGGTAGTGCTGGTACTTTTCAAGCCCAGGAGATGTGTTACCACCCTTCACGATCCTCAGGGTAGGCCTACAGTGGCCGACTTTGTTAACAAGTTTCCCATGCGACTGTATCCGGTGGGGCGACTGGATTACGACGCGGAGGGCTTGCTGCTGCTAACCAATGACGGAGAACTGGCTCACAGGCTCCAACATCCCCGTTACAAGGTACCCAAGACGTATCTGGTAAAGGTGCGTGGTCACCCCCCAGCAGAAGCTTTGGCAATCTTGCAACAAGGAGTCAACCTGGAGGATGGGATTACTGCACCTGCAGAGTTGATTGTAATTGAGGATGACCAGAAGGCAACCTGGCTCTCTCTTACCTTGCGAGAGGGGAGAAAGCATCAGGTTAAGCGGATGTGCGCGGCCGTGGGGCATCCAGTGTTGAGATTGAGAAGAACCAAGGTGGGCCCCATAGAGCTAGATGATTTGCGGCCAGGTGAGATTCGGCGACTCAAGTCACGGGCAGTGAGAAGCTTGCGAAAAAATGTCGGCCTTAAATGACTAAGGTTTCAGTGTTCAGTTTCAGCTTTTTTGTTTTTCTTCCCTGACACCTGAAACCCGGCACCTGAAACCTTGAGTCTTTGATTGTGCAAACAATGAGACGGAAAATTCCTATACGGCGACTGGAACAGGAAAGGCTTGCTGCTCTTCAGGCAAGAGAGCGGCGGCGAAGAATGTCAAGCAAGTTCAAATGGGCTGTTCTACTCTTGCTGCTTGCGGCAGTTATTGCTGGGGTGACATACGGGGTTTTTTTTACACCCTACACCGCTCTTAGAAACATGTTGCCCGTGCCGAATAAGTTGATTAACGTTGTTTTCATTGTAAATGGCGTGTCACACACAGTGCCTGCGGAAGGTACTTTGGTAGTACATCCGGAGGATGTGCTGTCAATTGACGATATCCATACCGATGGCAAATTCAACTGGGGTTTGCGGTTGACTTCCGAACAGTTTTCAGCAAACGACCTCTTGGAGGGGCGTCGAGATATAAAGGAGTTCTGGCCGGATTTTGAAAATGAAGATCCCTTGAAGGTTGTAGTGGGTGTGATGGCCGGTTCTCAGTCCATTGGTCGCTTCAACATGGTAGTGCGACTGCGCGCAAGAGACTGGGTGAAGAAGGCACAGGAGGCCAAGAGCCCTGAGGAGAAAGTGCGCTATTATGAGCGTGCTGCGCGCCTGGCTTCGCATAACGCCTTGATCCTGACAAACCTGGCACAACTCTATGCCGAGCAAGACCAGTGGGCAAAGGCTGCCGCTACCTATGAGAAAGTGGCAGCCACCAGCAATACGATACCCATCTTGCAGAAACTGGTGGAGGCTTACCAGAAAGCAGGCAAAACTAACCAGGCTCTGGCTGCATATATCAAGCTGATCCGGAAGAGCGGCACAGACAAAGAGCCTTTCTACGGTTTTATCTCATATCTAAAGGCGAAAAAGAACCCGACGCAAGCAGCCTCTTTTCTTTCCACCAATTTGAATTCTTTCCCGAAATCCTACCGACCGGAGATCCACGCTTATCTGGGAACATTATATGGCCAGCAGGGAGAATGGAGTAAGGCCATCAATTCCTACAAACGGGCTTTGGCCGGTGGCGTTAATAATCCGCTCATCCATCTCAATTTGGGTGAGGCTTACAGCAGGATTGGTAATTATCGCCAGGCTGAGAAAAGCCTGTTGACTTACCTGAAAAGTAAGCCCAAAGATGTGGATGCCAGGCTGAGGCTGGCAGCGGTGTACCGCAAAAGGAACAAGAATAAGAATGCCATCAAGACCCTCAAGGGGGTAATCAAAGACAATCCTAATTCACTGAAAGCTCATCTAGCCCTGGTGGATATTTACGAAAAATTGAACAGGGACAGAGACGCTGCGGCTGTTTATGAAGCCATCGCCAAACTGTCTCCTGATAACAAGGTAGTTCATTACAACCAGGGAGTGCTCTACTACGAGATGAAACAATACGACCGGGCTGCCAAAGCCTTTTCCCAGGTCTTGAAGTTGGACAAAAAGGATATCGATGCCAGGGAATATCTCGTGGAGGTGTATCGCCAACAGAAAAAACCTCGTAAGGCTCTCACTGTTCTTGAAGAACTTATCAAACTACGGCCAGACTACTGGCCCTATTATGCTAAGGCTTTTGAGTTCTACGACCAACTAAAGGCCTACGAGGAGATGACCAAGACGCTTGCCCGTGCCGTGGGCAAAGCACCAGAACAGCCTGAACTAAGATATTTTCTCGGTATTGCCTACGAGAAACGGAATCTTCTGGTGGAGGCGATTCACCAGTTCGAGGCACTCGTGAAAGTGGCGCCCAAAAACATTGACTACCTCGTTCACCTCGCCGGGCTTTATGAACAGATCGGCAAGACAGAGAAGGCACTAAAAACGTATCAAAAGGTTCTCGATTTGGATCCTGAAAACCCCAAGGCTCAAGAGAATTATTTGCGCCTGAAAATGCAGGAAATCGGACAGTAATAGATTGCGGATTTAACTGGTCCTCGTTCTTGATATCGAGAAATGAAAGTTGATGGAAATTACAAATAACAAATCACAAATAACAAATGGTTCGACAAGCTCACCACCCTGAGCCTAGTCGAAGGGCAAATAACAATGACCGAAATTCAAAATTCCAAACCTGCACATCATCTTAGAAAAAAGGAATTCCAAATATGTTTGGGTCATTGAAACTGGGGACCCGCCCGCAGGGTGGGGAGTCCGGAGGACCAATATTGGAATTTGAGATTTATTTGTAATTTGGTGCTTG
>PVMS01032702.1_pt1 | contig 17504 bp, 13 predicted proteins | sample 1853461 | NCBI WGS metagenome assembly PVMS01 (sample SAMN08582032, study PRJNA380276) | Marine sediment metagenome, whole genome shotgun sequencing project. | isolation source: ocean sediment barecode stripped | collected 2017 | reverse complement strand
CCGATGCCTATTTGGTCAACCCGGTGCTGAACGCCGAGCGTCGGCACTGTTGCCCCGATCCCACAGTGGATTGAGATTTTTTCGCTCGATCCACCGAAGCAACGCTTTCGTGGCTATCCGTCCCGGCGCCCGGTGCTCTATGGTCTTGGCTGGCAGGCGTGGCGGCGGCGTCACGCACTGCGGGAGATTTGGTGTGCTTGGTGTTGAGGGCAGGCGGGCAATGACGAGTTGCGCAATTGTATCGCGTAGGCTGCGTAGCGGGGCAGTGGCTCTGTTCGCCCTGGCAGCCGTGCTGCTGCCGGCTTCGGTTCATGCCGAGACATTGGCTCAGGCGCTATCCGATGCCTATTTGGTCAACCCGGTGCTGAACGCCGAGCGTGCCCGCCTCAGGGCCATCGATGAGCAAGTGGCGTTCGCCAAGTCGAGCCTGCGCCCCTTTGTGAGCGGCACTGCCGATACCAATTACACCAATCAGAACAGCACCACGGGTACACCGGGCGCCCTTGATTTTGGCGCCGCTGGCCTCACATCCGATGGCGTGAACCATCCCCACGGTTACGGCGTCCGGCTCTCGCAGCCGTTGTTCGAGGGCTTCAGGAACCTCAATGCCATCCGCCAAGCCAAGGCCGAGGTTCAGGCCCAGCGCGAACTTTTGCGCGCGGTTGAGCAGACCACCTTGCTCGACGCCGCCACCGCTTACGTCAATGTCGTGCGCGATAATGCCATCGTCCGGCTGCGCGAGAACGATGTCAGCGTCCTGTCGGAGCAGTTGAAGGCGACCCGCGACCGCTTCGAGGTGGGGGAGGTGACGCGCACCGACGTGGCCCAGGCCGAAGCGCGGCGGTCAGAGTCCCTGGCGACCCTGGCTGGAGCGCAGGCGAATTTGAAGACCAGCCACGCCGCTTACGAGCAGGTCGTCGGCCATCCGCCGGGCAATCTCCAAACGCCGCCGTCGATCCGGCATCTTCTGCCTCAGGCTCTGGATGCGGCCATGACGCTTGGCGACGGGGAGAACCCGGTCATTCTGGCCTCGGTCTATAACGAGGAGGTGTCGCTTTACGTCGTCGAGCAGATCCTAGGCGAATTGCTGCCCGAGGTGACCCTTGAGGCGCAATATGAAAAGCGCTTCGACCAGAGCCGGAGCATCCAGGAGATCGAGACGACGACGGTGACGGGCAGGGTGAATGTGCCCTTCTATCAGGGTGGCGGTGTCGCGGCCCGGGTGCGCCAGGCCAAGGAAACCAACAACCAGTTGAAGCGGGAAGTCGAGGATTCGCGCCTGCGCGTCCATGCCGACGTCATCGCCAACTGGGGCATTTTGCAGTCCTCGGGGCCGGCCATCAGCGCCGCGGAGGCCGCTGTTGCAGCCAATAAGATCGCGCTGAACGGCGTCTTCGAGGAAGAGAAGGTGGGGCAGCGCACCACGCTCGACGTGCTCGATGCCCAGCGCGAGCTGCTGAATTCGCAAATCGGTCTGGTTTCGGCGTTGCGCGATCGCGTCGTCGCCGAATATTCGCTCTATGCCGCCATCGGCCGCATGGATGCACAAACCCTTGGCTTGTCAGTGCCTTATTACGATCCGATCGAGCACTATGAGATCGTCAAGAACAAGTGGTTCGGCCTCAAGCCCCCAGCACCTCCCAGCGCCGATAATTGAACCTTTGCCGCTTGGGTGCGTTAACCATCCAGAGCTGTTGCGCCAGGGCTATGCGAGACGTGGGACTTATCGTTGTGTTAAGCTAATCACTGAAGGCAACCCTGGTGTAATGGTGTAACCCGCTGGGTGCAGTAGGTTTCTTTAGGCGGCAAGGGATCAAGTCATGAGCAGCACGGAGCGCGCTCCGGAGCCGACGATGGAGGAAATTCTGTCCTCTATCCGTCGGATCATCACGGACGACGAGAAGGGTGAGGCGCAGAATGCGGCGCCGGAAGCCCCCCAGGTCCCCCAAGCTACTGAGGGCACCGAGAGCCCTGAGAGTGACGGCGAGGCGGATAGCCAGATCATCGACGACATCGCCCGCGTCCTGAGCGGCGGAGCGGCCGAGGTGGACGAGGAAGAGGAAATCCTCGACCTCACGTCCGAGCTTGGCGGTCTTGATCTCGTCGAAGTGGTTGAAGAAGTCGAGATTGTGGAAGAGCTAGAGCTCGTCGCAGAAATTGAACTCGTCGACGAGGTCGCGGCAGCGCCCGAATTCGTGGCGGAGCCGGCCGCAGCCCCATTGAGCCCGTCGGTCGAGGAACTCGCCCAAGAGACAGCGCCCCTGCAGATGGACGCAACGCAAGAGACGGCGGCCCCAGCAGCAGAGGCATCGCCTGAGACGCCGGCACCACTGCCTTCGGCAGGCCAAGAGGCCGCTTCGGCCCTGGAGCTGGCCATCGCCGCGTTGAAGGCGGGGCAGGTGCCCACATCCACGCCTGAGCCAATTCAGTTCCAGGCTGCACCGGCGCCCGCGCCGGAGGTCACGCCAGAGCCGCTGCCGATGGCTGTTCCCATGGACGCGCAGGAGCCTTCGCCGGAGACCCATCCCGAGCCCGAGCCCTTGTTCGAGCCACAGGTGGAGGTCGAAACGAGTTTTGAAGCCCAGCCCAAGCTGGCCCCCACGCTTGAGATGATGCCGGACGCCGAGGCTCTGGAGGTCGTCGCCGAGGTCGAAGTGACCACACTCGTCACCGAGGAGCTGGTTGAGCTTGAGGCTTCGGACGAGGATGTCGAGAAGGCCCCGTTCTGGCCGGCCGACATGGCCGCATCGGAAGCAGAGGCGACACCCGAGGCAACTGCTGAGCCCGAGACAACTCCCGAGGCATTGGCTGAGCCCGAGACTGGGCCTGTCTTTGACGTAGACCCGGTCCTTAAGGCAGAGCCGATCGCCAAGTTTATCAACGGCGCGCAGCGGCCTGAAGGTGAGTCCAAGACGCTCGAAGACAGCGTCAAGGATATGTTGCGCCCGATGCTCCGTCAGTGGCTCGATGACAACATGCCGCGCATGGTCAAGGACCAGCTCGGCGACGATGTTTCACCCGGTCAGCAGGACTAAAACAAGCCAAAAGTTGACAGCGTGGAACGCAAGAGCGTAGGACGCGCGGCGCCCTTTATTCCAACCGTCCGCGTCCATGCTCGATAAACATTATCAACCGCAGAACTTCGAAGGCGATGTCTATCGCGCCTGGGAAGACGCGCGCGCGTTCGCCGCCGGCCGTGGCGATCGTGAGGGCGCACGCTCTTACACCATCGTCATTCCGCCGCCGAACGTCACCGGCTCGCTCCATATGGGGCATGCGCTGAACAACACGCTGCAGGACGTTCTCGTGCGTTTCGAGCGCATGCGTGGCCGCGACGTGCTGTGGCAGCCGGGCACGGACCATGCCGGCATCGCCACGCAGATGCTGGTCGAGCGGCAGTTGATGGAGCGGGGAGAGCCGGACCGTCGCGCCATGGGCCGCGAAAAGTTCATCGAGCGAATCTGGAAGTGGAAGGAAGAGTCCGGCAACACCATCGTCGGCCAGTTGAAGCGCCTCGGCGCATCCTGCGACTGGTCGCGCTTGCGCTTCACCATGGACGAGGGCCTGTCCCGCGCCGTGCGCAAAGTGTTCGTCGAGCTGCACCGCGCCGGACTGATCTACAAGGACAAGCGTCTTGTCAATTGGGACCCCGAGCTTCTGACGGCGATCTCCGATCTCGAAGTGGAGCAGATCGAGAGCAAGGGTCATCTGTGGCATCTGCGCTATCCGATCGAAGGAAAGACCTTCGATCCAGAAGATCCTTCGACCTTCATTGTCGTCGCCACCACGCGGCCCGAGACCATGCTTGGCGACAGCGCCGTCGCCGTGCATCCCGAGGATGAGCGTTACACGAAGCTTGTCGGCAAGAATGTGGTTCTGCCCATCGTTGGCCGGCGCATCCCCATCATCGCCGACGAATATTCCGACCCCGAGAAGGGCTCCGGCGCGGTGAAGATTACCCCGGCGCACGACTTCAACGACTTCGAGGTGGGCCGGCGCCACGACCTGCCCATGATCAACGTGCTGAGCAAAGATGCCTGCTTGGTGCTGCAGCAGAACGACGCCTTTATCCAAGATGTCGAGATGACGCCGCAACTCAAGGCAACGATTCTCGAATTCAACGGCGTGTTCCGTTTCGCCGCGCGCAAGATGATCGTCGAGCGGCTGGAGAGCGAGGGCTTGCTCGAGAAGATCGAGCCCTATCTCCACACCGTTCCCCATGGCGACCGTTCCGGCGCCGTCATCGAGCCGTTCCTCACCGACCAGTGGTATGTGGACGCCGCTACGCTGGCGAAGCCCGCCATCGACGCGGTGCGGCGCGGCCGGACCAATTTCGTGCCAAAGAATTGGGAGTCGACTTATTTCCACTGGATGGAAAACATCCAGCCCTGGTGCATCTCGCGCCAGCTGTGGTGGGGCCACCAGATCCCCGCTTGGTACGGACCAGATGGCGAGATCTTCGTCGCCGAGGACGAAGCGGGCGCGATCGCGGCGGCGAAAGAGCATTACGGCAAGGACGAGAAGCTGACGCGCGACGAGGACGTGCTCGACACCTGGTTCTCGTCGGGTCTGTGGCCCTTCTCGACATTGGGCTGGCCCGACAAGACGCCGGAACTTGCGCGCTATTATCCCACCGACGTGCTGGTCACCGGCTTCGACATCATCTTCTTCTGGATCGCCCGCATGATGATGATGGGCCTCCATTTCATGGAAGAGGTGCCGTTCCGCACCATCTACATTCACGCCCTGGTCCGCGACGAGAAGGGCCAGAAAATGTCGAAGTCGAAGGGGAACGTCATCAATCCCCTGGAGCTGATCGACAATTACGGCGCCGATGCGCTGCGCTTCACGCTGGCCGCCATGGCCGCGCAAGGGCGCGACATCAAACTCTCAAGCTCACGCGTCGAGGGCTATCGTAATTTCGCGACCAAGCTGTGGAACGCGTCGCGCTTCGCCGAGATGAACGACTGCGTGCCGCGCGCCGATTTCGATCCGGCTACGGCGAAGGTCACCGTCAACCGCTGGATCGCGGGAGAGGTTGAGCGCACCGCCGCCGCCGTCACCGAGGCGCTGGAAGCCTTCCGCTTCAATGACGCGGCCGGTGCCATCTATCATTTCATCTGGCACATCTACTGCGACTGGTATCTGGAACTCATCAAGCCGATCCTCATGGGCGACGACGAAGCGGCGAAGGCCGAGACGCGCGCCATGGCCGCCTTCGTGCTCGATCGCGCGCTGCAATTGCTGCATCCCTTCATGCCCTTCGTCACCGAGGAGTTGTGGGCCAAGCGCATGCCCGATGGCGAGCGCCGCGACAGTCTTCTGATGCTGTCGGAGTGGCCCATGCGTCAGGGCTTGCAGAATATCGCGGCCGACACCGAGATCGGCTGGCTGATGAAGCTGGTGGCCGAGGTGCGCTCCGTGCGCGCGGAGATGAACGTGCCGGCGGGCGCCAAGGTGCCCCTGGTCGTCGTCGATGCGAGCGATGAGACCAAGGCGCGCTTCGCGGCCCATGACGCGATCATCAAGCGGCTCGCCCGCGTGGAGACCATCGACTTCGCTCCGTCGCCGTCCGGCTCGGTTCAGATCGTGCTGGAGGAAGCGACCCTGGCGTTGCCGCTGCAAGGCGTCATCGACTTCGGCGCGGAGCAAGATCGCTTGAAGCGCGAGATCGACAAGGTGGGATCGGAGATCAAGCAGATCATCGCCAAGCTCGCCAACGAGAAATTCGTCTCCCGCGCGCCGACCCATGTGGTCGAGGAACAGCGCGAGCGGAAGACCGAAGCGGAGGCCACCGTGGTCAAGCTTCAGCAGGCGCTAAAGCGTCTCGCCTCGCTCTAGCGGCGTTTCCGGTTCCAGGGAACCCCTGCGAGCCCCATTGAGAATCTTCGCCGCTGTACCAAAAATGCAACAGACTGAGGCATTTGCGCCTCGTTTGCGCCATAAAACTTTGGAGAATTGGCAATCGTTAGAGGATTGTTGGCACGATAAGCACTTCGCGCGCGACCAAGCGATCAAGCGAAGGGGGCGGGCCAGGGAACGGCCCAGCTGGGGCGTAACGAGCGGTGACGGATCCGCTCATCCATATGCAGCTGGGACATTGGTGATGGACGCAAAAACGTTCGATAAGTCCCACTTGCCGAGCCGGCATGTGACGGAGGGGCCAACCCGTGCCCCGCATCGCTCGTATTATTACGCGATGGGGCTGACGCGCGGGCAGATTCACCAGCCCTTCGTCGGCGTTGCCACCTGCTGGAACGAAGCCGCGCCTTGCAACATCGCGCTGATGCGCCAGGCCCAGGCCGTGAAGCAGGGCGTTGCCTCCGCTGAAGGCACGCCACGCGAATTCTGTACCATCACCGTCACGGACGGCATCGCCATGGGGCATCAGGGCATGAAGGCCTCGTTGCCGTCCCGCGAAGTCATCGCCGACAGCGTCGAGCTCACCATGCGCGGTCATTGCTACGATGCACTGGTCGGACTTGCCGGCTGCGACAAGTCATTGCCTGGCATGATGATGGCCATGTGCCGGCTGAACGTGCCATCGATCTTCATCTATGGCGGCTCGATCCTGCCGGGCACCTTCAGGGGCAAGCCCGTGACCGTCCAAGATTTGTTCGAGGCGGTCGGCCAATATTCCGTCGGCAAGATGTCGCTTGAGGATTTGGACGAGCTTGAGCAGGTGGCTTGCCCATCGGCCGGCGCTTGCGGCGCGCAATTTACCGCCAACACCATGGCCACGGTCTCCGAAGCCATCGGCCTTGCTTTGCCTTATTCCGCTGGCGCGCCGGCTCCCTACGAGATCCGGGACCAGTTCTGCATGACGGCGGGCCAGAAGGTCATGGATCTCCTCGCCAAGAACATCCGGCCGCGGGACATTGTCACCCGCAAAGCGTTGGAAAACGCCGCCGCCGTGGTCGCGGCCTCGGGCGGCTCCACCAATGCGGCGCTCCATCTGCCGGCCATCGCGCACGAATGCGGGATCGAATTCGACCTGTTCGACGTGGCCGAGGTCATGAAAAGAACACCATATATCGCAGATTTGAAACCTGGTGGCCGTTATGTCGCCAAGGATATGTTTGAAGCTGGCGGTGTGCCGATCCTCATGAAGACCCTTCTCGACCATGGCTATTTGCACGGCGATTGCCTGACCGTCACCGGTCGCACCATCGCCGAAAATCTTGCCAAGGTTGCATGGAACCCAGACCAGGACGTTGTGCGTTCTGCTGATAACCCGTTGTCGAAAACCGGCGGCGTGGTGGGTCTGCGGGGGTCGCTTGCGCCGGATGGCGCCATCGTCAAGGTCGCCGGCATGGCGAACCTGAAATTCCGCGGGCCGGCCCGTTGTTTCGACAGCGAGGAAGAGGCGTTCGCCGCCGTCAGCGCGAAGAAATACAAGGAAGGTGACGTGCTCGTCATCCGCTACGAAGGCCCCAAGGGCGGCCCCGGCATGCGCGAGATGCTGTCGACCACGGCGGCGCTTTACGGCCAGGGCATGGGCGACAAAGTCGCGCTCATCACCGACGGGCGCTTCTCCGGCGCTACGCGCGGCTTCTGCGTGGGCCATGTGGGCCCCGAGGCGGCGCTTTGCGGCCCCATCGCTTTGGTGCGCGACGGCGACATGATCACGCTCAATGCGGATGAGGGGATCATCGATCTCGAAGTGAACGAGGACGAGCTTGCGGCCCGCGCCAAGGATTGGGTGGCGCGCCCGTCCTCGGTCAAGAGTGGCTATATCTGGAAATACGCGAACGCGGTTGGAGCGGCCCGGACTGGCGCCGTGACCCATCCGGGCGCCGCTGCTGAAGAGTCGTGCTATGCCGATATTTAGCGCTAGCACATTGGGAAGCGCGCTCGCCGCGTTCATCATCCTGACACCGGCAGTGGTCGTTGGGGCGGACGGCCCGCAACCCTACAATTCGGCCACGGAAGCCTATCGCCAAGGCGCGAGCGCCATGAAGTCCGGCGAGATGTCGACGGCCGTGCCCGCGCTCGAATATGCCGCCAAGCGCGGCGTGCTCGGCGCTCAGCTCAAACTCGCGCGGATCTATGCGAAGGGTCGCGGCGTGCCGCGGGACGACGCCAAGGCGTTCTACTACTACCAGCACATCGCCGATCAATATGCGGAGATCCCGTCGTCGAGCCCGATTGCCAAATATGTCGGCGAGGCCTTCGTCGCGCTCGGCCGCTACTATGTGGGTGGCATTCCGGCAATGGCGCTGAGGCCCGATCCGGTTTACGCCGTGGGCCTGTTCCGCCACGCTGGCGCGTATTTCGGCAATGCCGAGGCGCAATATCAGCTTGGCCGGCTCTATCTTGATGGCGGGGGTGTCGAGAAGAACCCGACCATCGCCGCCAAGTGGCTCGCCATGGCCGCGCGGAAACAGCACGCGGCGGCGCAAGCCGTTCTCGGTGAGCTGCTATGGCGCGGCGAAGATGTCAGCCAGCGGCAGGCGAGGGGCCTGGCCTTGTTGACGCTCGCCAATGAGAACGCCAAGACCGGCGAGCGGGAGCCCGAGTGGATCGGGCCGCTCTACCAAGACGCCTTCGCCCATGCCGACAATTCGACCCGTAAAAAGGCCGAGGCCCTGTTGCCCCGGCTAGGCGGCCCCAAGAGAGCCGCCGCGATTGCCGCCAAGGCGACCCCTGCGGTTATTAAGTCAGCCGAGCCGGCTCTGTCCGTCGCGAATGAGCCACAGCTTGGTCCGGTGGATGTTCTGCCGCCCGCCGCCATGGGCCTGTCCGTGGGCTTCGGTGCCGCGGGCGAAGGCTTGGGTAGCGTCCGACCCTAAAGCGAGAACTCGGCCACGATCGGCACGTGATCGGAAGGCTTCTCCCAACCGCGCGGATCGGAATCGATCTCGCACGCCACCAGTCGGTCGGCGGCTTGCGGCGACAGCAGGAGATGGTCGATGCGCAAGCCCTGGTTCTTCGGCCAGGCACCCGCCTGGTAATCCCAAAACGTAAAGCGATGCGGCTCGTCGTGGCACGCCCGGAACGCATCGGTGAGACCGAGATTGAGCAGCGCCTGAAATTGCGCGCGGGTCTCGGGCACGAACAGGGCATCGTCTACCCAGGCATCCGGATTATAGACATCCTCCGGCGTCGGGATGACGTTGTAGTCGCCAGCGACGATCAGAGGCTCTTCATAGGCGAGCAGCGCCTTCACGCGTTTTCGTAGCCGCTCCATCCAGGCGAGCTTGTAAGCAAACTTCTCTGGCCCGCCATTGCCATTAGGAAGATAGATATTCACGATCCGCACCACGCCGGTCGGCACCGAGATGACCGCTTCCAGATAGCGCGCCTGCACATCGTCGCTATCGCCGGCAAGCCCGGCGGTGATCTCCTCAAGGGGGAGCTTCGACAGCAGGGCGACGCCGTTGAAGCCCTTCTGGCCGTGCACGGCGACGTTATAGCCAAGGTCCTCGAAGACCTGCACCGGGAACATCTCGTCCCGGCATTTGATCTCTTGCAGGCAAGCAACATCGGGCGAGGCCGCCTTGAGCCAGGTGGCCGCGGTGTCGATGCGCGCCTTGACGCCGTTGATGTTCCAGGTGGCGATCTTCACTAGATCGAGAAGCTCGTGCCGCAACCGCAAGACGCCGTGGCGTTCGGGTTCTTTATTTTGAAATGGGCGCCGATCAACTCGTTGACGAAGTCGATCTCCGAGCCCTTGACGAAGTCGGCCGACACGGGATCGATGGCCACCGTCGCGCCATCGCGTTCGATGACGATGTCGTCTGGCGCCCGGTCATTGGCCAGTTCGAAGCGGTATTGGAATCCCGAGCAGCCGCCGCCCTCCACGCTGACGCGAAACAGGCTTGCGGCCTTGTCTTCGGTCACGAGTTGGACGATGCGCTTGGCGGCGCTCTCGCTCATGGTGATGGACGTTTCGGTCATGTTCAGTATAGCCAATCTGTTGCTAGTAAGATTAGGACGGACAAGGGAGTTGTCAATCAGCCAGGGCCCCAATAAGCCGTCGGACCGGGTGAGGCTTGCTGCCTATGCCTTGGACGAGCGAGAAAGCGTTGGACGCCTCATGGACGAGGCGCCGAGCCCGACGCGTTCGGCCTATGCGCGGGACCGCGACCGTATTCTCCATTCCACCGCCTTTCGCCGCCTGAACTACAAAACCCAAGTTTTCATCTATCACGAGGGCGACCATTACCGTTCGCGGCTGACCCATAGCCTCGAAGTGGCGCAGATCGGCCGCTCTTTAGCGCGATCGCTCGCCGTCGACGAAGACCTCACCGAAGCCTTAGCGCTGGCGCACGATCTTGGCCATCCGCCGTTTGGTCATGCGGGGGAGCGCGCGCTCGATGCGGCGGTCAAGGATGCGGGTGGCTTCGACCACAACGCTCAGTCGCTCCGCGTGGTCACGGCGCTCGAGAAGAAATACGCCAGCTTCGACGGGCTCAATCTCACTTGGGAGACGCTCGAAGGGCTGGTGAAGCATAACGGGCCGCTCGATAGCGCGTCCCATCCCGTGCCGGAGCCGGTATTGGCCTATTGCGCCGAACAGAATTTGGATCTCGCCACCTTCGCCTCCGTCGAGGCGCAAGTGGCGGCTCTTGCCGACGACATCGCCTACAACAATCACGACATGGATGACGGCTTCCGGGCCGGCTGCTTCACCTTCGCCGAGCTGGCCGAGGTGCCCATCGTTGGACGTTTGCTGGCGGAAGTCGATGCCGCCTATACGGGCGTCAAAGGCGCTCGGCGTCTCTACGAGGTCAACCGGCGCCTGGTTGCGGCGATGATCAACGACGCGGTGGCGCAGTCCCTTGCGCGCTTGCAAGCGCTTCAGCCGAAGAACGCCGACGCCGTGCGCCAAGCGGGCCGCGCTATGGTGGCGTTCTCACCAAGCATGCATGGTGAGCTTGATGAGCTTCGCGCGTTTCTTTTCACCCGGGTGTATCGCCATGAGCGGGTCATGCGCATTATGGGTGATGCCGAAGCCGTGGTGGCACAGCTCTTCCGCCGCTATGGGGAGAACGCCAACGCGCTTCCCGAAGAGTGGCGGCAGGCGGCATCCGCGCAAGGGAGCCACGAATTTGCCCGGCATATCGCCGATTTCATTGCCGGCATGACCGACCGCTACGCGCTCGCCGAACATCGCCGCTTGTTTGACGCCACACCGGATTTACGATAGTCGCGGCCAACAGTTTTCCGGAGTTTTCATGGACGTTTTTATCGGATTTCACGGCCACGTTTTGGCGGCCGTTCAGCAGCTGAAGCATGACGGCGTGGTGCCTCAGGACGCCAGCGTCGAGGGCATCACCTTGACCGCGCCCAAGGATCCCACCCACGGCGACCTGGCGACCAACGCCGCCATGGTGCTGGCCAAGGTGGCGAAAATCCCGCCGCGCAAATTGGCCGAGCGCATCGTGCCGCTGATTGCATCGGACCCCGGCATCGAGAAGGTCGAGATCGCCGGGCCCGGATTCATCAACCTGACACTGGCCCGTGCGTTCTGGCCGAGCGTGTTGCGCATGGTGCTGGAGCAGGGCGACGCCTATGGGAAGAGCGCCATGGGCAAGGGGCAGGCTGTGAATGTCGAGTATGTCTCCGCCAACCCCACGGGCCCGATGCATGTGGGCCATTGCCGTGGCGCCGTGTTTGGCGACGCGCTGGCCAATCTGCTGGCCTTTGCCGGCTACGACGTGACGCGGGAATATTACGTCAACGACGCGGGCGCCCAGGTCGACGTGCTCGCCCGCTCGGTCTTCTTGCGCTACCGCGAGGCGTTGGGGGAGGACATTGGCGCTATCCCCGAGGGGCTTTACCCCGGCGACTATCTGAAGCCCGTGGCGAAGCAATTGGCGGACAATCACCAGGCGACGCTGCTTGACCTCTCCGAGGAGCAATGGCTGCCCATGGTCCGGGAGACGGCGCTCAAGGCCATGCTGGCCATGATCGAGGAGGATCTGGCCCGGCTCGACATCCGCCATGACGTGTTCTTCTCGGAGCGGTCGCTCGTTGACGGTGACCATGACCAAGTGGCCGAGACCATCGCCGATCTCAGGGCCAAGGGCCTGGTCTATGAAGGGCGCTTGCCCCCGCCAAAGGGCAAGATCGACGAGGCGTGGGAGGAACGCGAGCAGCTTCTGTTCCGTGCCACCGAATTTGGCGACGATCAGGACCGGCCGCTGATGAAATCCGATGGCTCCTACACCTATTTCGCGTCCGACATCGCCTATCACCGCGACAAGTTCAGACGCGGGTTCAAGTCCATGATCGATGTATGGGGCGCCGACCATAGCGGCCACATCAAACGCATGCAGAGCGCCCTGGCGGCGCTGACCGGCAACGAGGCCGATCTCGACGTTAAGGTATGTCAGCTGGTTCGCTTGTTTCGCTCAGGTGAGCCTGTCAAAATGTCTAAGCGTGCCGGGACCTTCGTGACGCTGAGGGAAGTCGTGGACGAAGTGGGCGCAGGCCCTGTTCGCTTCATGATGCTTTATCGGAAGAACGACGCGCCGCTCGATTTCGACTTCGCGAAAGTCACCGAGCAGTCGCGGGATAACCCGGTGTTTTACGTTCAGTACGCCCATGCGCGGGCGTGTTCAGTGCTGAAGAATGTACGTGAGAGGTTTCCGGACCTCGACTTGGGGGGCGAGAAGTTGGCGCTAGCCGATCTAGACCGGTTGAACGACGATGCCGAGATCGCCCTGATCCGGCGCATCGCACAGTTCCCACGCGTGGTGGAGGGTGCCGCGCAGGCCCACGAGCCCCATCGCCTCGGTTTCTATCTTTACGATCTTGCCGGAGACTTTCACGGGCTCTGGAACAGAGGCAAAGACTTGCCACAATTACGTTTTATTTACGAAAACGACCGAGAGTTAACGCGTGCACGAATTGCGCTTGTGGACGCTACAAAGCGGGTTGTGGCGTTGGGGTTGGGGATACTCGGCGTTCATGCCATGCACGAGTTGCATTAGATCGCCAGGGGCAGGGGTCGAGGGAAATAACCATGTCCATGCAGCGTAATGTGCCCGGTGGCAGTACCGGCCAGTCTCCTGAATTTGAGTCAGATTTAGCGAATGCGCAGGGTGTAGGCAGCGCTCCGGACGGTCAGTCCCGGGGCGGTAGCGCGCCAAGCACCCAACAGAGTGAGGTATCTTCGATGGTTCAAGGAGCGGGTGGGCCCGGCCAGCCAAATAGTGGACAACCCTCGATTTTCGGGGGCGGAGGTCCTGCCTTTACCCAGATGGCCGCCTATACGCCGGTCACCCGTGGAGCAGAGCAGCCAGCCGCGCAGCCGCAAGCCGCACAGCCACCAGCCGCTCCGCAAGCTCCCTATCCGCCTCAAGCCGGCGAGCAGCCGGTCGCCGCGCCGGTCCAGCCGGCTCCCCCCCAGGCAGCCGCTCCGGCGCCCCAGGCGCCAGCAGCGGTTCAGCCCCTGGCCCCAGTTCAGGCTCCCGCGGCGCCGGCCTTTCAGGCCCCGCAGCCCCAAGCCTTTGACGCTGGCAATCAGCAATTCCAGCCCCAGGCTCCGCAGCCGATGGCTCCACAGGCTGCGCCGGCACCCATGGCCGCACCTGAGGCTGCGCCCGCGCCAGTCGCGCCGGCCCAGGAAATGCCCGATCTGAGCGCTGCCGATCCGGCCTTCCCGGACTCCATCTTTCCCGATTTCAGCGACACGACCAGTGCCGATCAGGCTTCCGCCGATGCGGGCTTTCCCGATCCGAGCTTCGTGGACCAGAGCGTAGCCGCCGCCGATCAGAGTTTTTCCGAAGCCGCCTTTGCCGCGCCGGGTGGCGACGCGAGCTTCCCAGAGACGAATTTCGCCGATGGGCCTGACATGGGCCATCGCGAGACAGTCGCGGCGGCGGTCGCGGCGCAAGCCCAGATGGCGCAGCCGCAGCAGGCCTTTGCGCCTCAGGCTCCGCAGGCGCCCCAAGCTCCGCAACAGCCCGTGCCGCAGCTGCCTCAAGCCGCGCAGCCCCAAGCTCCGCAGCCCCAAGCCATACAGTCGCAAGCCCCGCAGCCCCAAGCCATACAGTCGCAAGCCCCGCAGCCATCGGACGTCCCGCAATCCGATCCGGGCCGCCAGCTCCTCGCCTTTGACGCCGAATTCAATCGGCCGCCCGAGATCGCGCTCGGTGGACCGCAAGCGCTGGCGCCTGTGCCCGCGCCCCAGGAGCAGTTCGACGACCATGATGCCGATTTCGTCGACGAGGCCCTGGTCGCGTCCCAGGCCGGCCGCTCGAAATTCGCCAGCCTGAAAGGGCGTAGCGTCTTTATGGTTTGCAGTGCGTTGCTTGGCGCCATCGCCTTGGGCGGTGCCCTGGCCTATGCCTACAAGCAGAGCGGCGGTGGAATGGGCAGCGAGCCGCCGCCCATCGTCACGGCTGACGCCACGCCAATTAAGGCTGCTCCAGCCGTTCCTGGCGGCAAGGAATTCCCTCATAAAAACAAGTTGATATACGACCGTCTTACCAATGGGGATGTGGCTGAGGCCGAACGCCTCGTGCCGCGTCAGGAAGATGTGGCGGTTCCGGCGTTGCCGCCGGCGACCGCGACGGCTGGCCTGCCCACGCCCGTCACCGCCACTGGTTTTACCAATCCCGCCGCCGCGCCAATCATGCCGACCGGCGATGCCGCCGCCGATGGTGGCCCGCGTAAGGTGAAGACGATGGTTGTCCGTCCTGATGGCTCGGTTGAGGCTCCGGCGCCCGTAGCCGCCGCCGCGGATGCCGTGCAGACCGCCGCCGCCGCGACTGCGGCCACTGCCGCCGCCGCTGTTGCTGCCGCGCCTAAAGCTGCCGCTGCCGCAGCGCCGGTGATGCCCGTTCCGGCCGCACCGGTTGCCGCGCCTGCCGCGGCACCGCAGCAAGCTGCCGCCGTTGCACCGAAACCAGCTGCCAACACGAAATATGTGGTGCAGGTCGGTTCCAAGAAGAGCCAGACCGACGCCCTCGCGGCCTTTGCCGACATCCAGCAGAAATATCCGAAACTGTTGGCCAATTATCGTCCCATCGTGCAGAAGGCCAATCTGGGCGCCAAGGGTACGTGGTACCGCCTTCGCGTCGGCCCCATCGACAACAAGGCCGACGCTTACAAGCTGTGCGGCAACTTGAAGTCGCAAGGCTTGCCTGACTGCCTGGTGATGACCCAGTAGGGTCGTGCGTAAGTCATCGGGGACGCTTGACCCCAGTCTGTGGGAGAGATAGCCCCGGGCGTGGATTTCAAAGCTTTCATCACAGGATGCGCCGGTCAGGCGCTCTCCGCCGCCGAACGCGATCTCTTCGCGCGTGAGCGCCCCTGTGGCCTCATCCTATTTGCCCGCAATATCGAGAGCCCGGACCAGGTCCGCAGCCTCGTCGCGTCCTTCAAGGAGGCGGTGGGCAGCGACGAGGTTCTGATCCTCATCGATCAGGAGGGGGGCCGCGTTCAACGCCTGCGCCCGCCCCATTGGCGCAAAATGCCCCCCGCGCGCTGTTTCGGCGAGTTCTATGCCCGCGACCCGGAAGCCGCCAAACGCGCCGCTTTCGCCGCTGCCCGGCTGATGGCCGCCGAGCTTCATGACCTCGGCATCAACACCAATTGCACGCCGCTGATCGATGTGCCCCAAGCCGGCGCCCACGACATTATCGGCGACCGCGCCTTCTCCACCGACCCCGAAGTGGTGATCGCCTTGGGGCGCGCGGTCATGGACGGCACGCTGGCCGGTGGGGTGCTCCCCGTCATCAAGCATGTGCCGGGCCACGGACGCGCCATGGCCGACAGCCATCGCTCGCTGCCAAGGATCGATGCCTGCAAGGAAGACCTGGAAAAGGTGGATTTTTTGCCATTTCAAGCCTTGCATGATGCGCCGCTGGTCATGACTGCTCATGTTGTACTACCCGCATTCGATGAGCGACCGGCGACCGTCTCGCCCGTTATAATGGGTGAGGTGATTCGGGATCAGATGGGGCTGACCGGCTTGGTGATGAGCGACGATATCGGCATGAAGGCTCTTGGCGGGTCGTTCGCGGGGCGTACGTCCGCGGTGATCGAAGCGGGCTGCGATGTGGTGCTTCATTGCAGCGGCAAATTCTCCGAAATGACCGAGGTGGCGGGCGCAACGCCGATCCTCGACGGGAAGGCTGCGGAACGCTTTGCCGCGGCAAGGGCCTATCTGCACGACCCGGAAGCTTTCGATGCCACCGAGGCCATGGCCTTGGTGAGCGAAGCCGCCGCCACCCGCGTGGCAAGTCTTGGCGCTGACCCGACGGAGCAGGCATGAGCGAGCCTGAGACCCCAATTCCCGAAGACGCGCCCGAGACGCAGGATGCTCCCGAGACGCAGGATGCGCCCGAGCAACAAGAGGCCGACACCCAGGCGGAGTCGGTGTCCGATTGGGAGACCGGCGACGACCGCATTGAATTCGATGGCGACCAGCTTCGGGTCGATGTGGAGGGCTTCGAGGGACCGCTCGATCTTCTCTTGGCGCTGGCCCGGACGCAGAAGGTTGACCTGGCCAAAATCTCCGTGCTGGCGCTCGCCCAGCAATATCTCGATTTTATCGCCGAGGCCCGGGCCTTGCGTCTTGAGATCGTCGCCGACTATCTCGTCATGGCGGCCTGGCTCGCCTTTCTCAAATCGAAATTGCTGTTGCCGGCGGAACCTTCCGAAGAGGGCGAGCCCACTGGCGAGGAGCTTGCCGCGCTGCTCGCGTTCAGGCTGAAGCGTCTCGATGCCATGCGCGATGCGGCGGCGCAGCTCATGACCCGCAAGCGGCTTGGCCGCGACGTGTTTGCGCGCGGTCTGCCCGAGCCCATCCGGGTGACGAAGAGCGGCGTCTTCGAGGCCAATGTCTTTGATCTGCTGAAAGCCTATTCTCAGCAGCGCCAACGGAACGCGGTCGAGACGCTGCACGTGGAGAAGCGTACCGTGTGGTCGCTGACGGATGCGCGCGAGGAGCTTGAGCGTCTGCTCGGGGTCGCGTGTGACTGGGCGCCGCTCGATATGCTGATTGCTGAGTTCCTCGTTGAGCCGGAAATCCGCCGCACGGCACTGGCGAGTAGCTTCTCGGCGACTTTGGAGATGGCGCGCGAAGGCGCACTCGAAATTCGTCAGTCGAAATCGTTCGCGCCGTTGCTGGTGCGCCGTCGCGGCGAGGCTGCGTGAGGGTTATTGCTGTCAGAGAAGGGTGTGCCGTGTATTTGAAGGCCATAGCGCTATGAGGCCCATCATGCCGAGATCCAGAATTTCGCCATCGAAAATTGTTCGGAAAAGGTCGGCTGAGAAGCAGAATGCCTATGTTGGCACGGGAACCAAATCGGGCATAAGCGCGCTTCTCTACGATATATCGAAGATGTCGGAGGAGCCGGCCGAAGGCGGATCGACGCTAGTCAAACTCGACCAGGCCATGCGGGCCGTGGTCGCAAAACATACAAAAACTTCCGAGACGGGGTCGCAAATGACTGCTGAGCACGTTGAGAGCGTCACTGAGACGACGGCATAGGCAGCACCGACGCCGGAGCGCTTTGCTTGTCCTCTTCTGCCGTCATCTCAGT
>PVMS01155412.1_pt1 | contig 17506 bp, 21 predicted proteins | sample 1853461 | NCBI WGS metagenome assembly PVMS01 (sample SAMN08582032, study PRJNA380276) | Marine sediment metagenome, whole genome shotgun sequencing project. | isolation source: ocean sediment barecode stripped | collected 2017 | reverse complement strand
AATCCCATTACTTTAGCACCAGGTGCAACTCCAAATAAGTCGTTATCCCCTATTCTGTTCCCAGCGGATATTCCAGCGCAATGAGTCCCGTGAGAGCCATCATCAAAGTAAAAAGATACTATGTTTTGCTCCGGGAAAATATTTAATCCCAATGTGAATTTTGGTAATCCTATTACACTTGGAATTGTGAAAGCATTATAATTTCTTAATGGTTGCTCATCTGATAAATCGCCATCAGCATCTGTATCTAAAAACACTACCCAGAAACTTTCTGTATTTTCCTCTACTTGGAATGTGACAAAGTGAAATTTATCATCTTTAGATCCATTTCCATTTACATCACTAACTTTTGAACCGGAATTCTTCCAAAGTGATTCTTTTAATACACCTATAAAATATTCATCATTTTCCGACCTTAATGATAATTTATCTGCTCCAGCCACCTTTAGATTTTTATCCTCATTGATAAAAAACGTTTTATCATCTTCTTCATCAATTTCAGCTCCATAATAGGGTGTGTCTCCTTGACCGGTAAAATCTTGAACATCAATTACTTTTACTTCTCCAGTAGAAGTTTTTGTCAAACCGTCAACACCCATGTCTACGCCAGTATCAAGAACCAAAATTATTGTTCCTCTTCCATCATATTCCGGATGTGCATTTTTAAAAGATTGAACACCAGTATTACGAAGTGAGATAAAGGTTTGACTTGAATCCTGCGCATAAGCACTCCCAAAGAACACTAATAAGGGGAGAACATATTTTGTTAAATTCATTTATGCCTTGTTATTTTTAATCAAATTTTCAATTTTACTTTTTCTTTATCTAAAATGATATGAAAGACATGCTTTTAAATATCCCCCTTCAAATTCAAAGGGAACATTCATTCAATTATCAGTTGTTTTTTAGTTTTACAGTAAAGATGGTTAGTAATTTGATAGTCAAAAACTTTAATTGTAATTTCATGATTACTGGGTTCATCATGAGATCTAGCAAATTTAAAATCTTTTTCTTCTTCTGTTTGTTGAATATTATAAATACTATTAATAGGATGTTGTGGACCAGTTACTCTTTGATAAATCACCGATTCAATTGCTATAATGAAAGCCAGAATCCGGGGGATTAAAACTTTTTTCATACCAGAAACAGAATTATTATTAGTCTCAACTATTTATAGTATAAACATACATTTTTATCCTTTATTTAGAAAATTAAATTTGTAGCTAAGTATGGATTGAGAAGGGTGTATTTATTTTTTAGGGAAGGAAATAGTAATTATTGTTCCCTCATTTGGCTGGCTAACTATTTTCATATTTCCATTCATAAATGAGACTAATTTATTGGCAAGCGAAAGCCCTAATCCGGCTCCCTCATATTTTCTTGTATATCCCACTTCTTCTGCTTGTTCAAAAAGTTGAAATATTTTACTCAATCTATCACTTTCAATCCCAATTCCAGTATCTGATATATGTAATTGAATGCTTTCTTTTTCTTCACAAGTAGTAATAATTATCCTACCATTTTCTTGGTTATACTTTATGGCATTGTCAACAATTTCTTTTATTGCTCTTTCTAGTTTTTCTTCATTTGCTTCAATTATAAGTTCAGATTGATTTAATTTATAATCAAGCTGTAAGTTTTTCAACTTTACTTGTTCTTCCCAGAAATCATGATTTGAATCTAAAATTTGATTTAGATTAACACTCTCTAATTTAATATCTTGATTACCAGATTCAAGCAGTGACACTTCAACAATATTATCAACTAATCTTAGAAGTCTACTAACCCCTTCTTTTAAATATCCGGCCATTTTTGATGATGATTCATAATTCATTTCCTTCACATCATCTTCAAGCAAATCTGAATATCCTACAATTGCATTAAGAGGAGTTCTGATTTCATGTGACATATTTGCCAGAAATGTAGATTTTAATTTATTTAGACTTATCTCCTTTTTGTAAGCATCTCGCAACTTTCTTTCAATCTCAAGTTGTTCAGTTATGTCTGTCATATTAATAATATATAGCCGGCAGTTATCATATTGATCATCCGTGTATGTCACCTTGCCTAAAAACCTTTTATTGCTAACTGGTGCCGTATAATGAAATGGTGCATGAACACGATTACTATCATCTAAATTCTCAATAACTTCATGAATAATTGAATGCATAATAGGATTCACTGATTCTAATAACATTTCTTCTTCTGAATCAATCTTCTTACCTAATATATCTTTGTAGAAGTTATTGTTTGCATTTTCAAATATTAAGTTTCCTTTTTCCCTTCTTACGATTAGAATTGGATCAGAAATATTATTTATTATTGATTTTTGACGTTGTTCAGATTTCTTAATTAATCTAGATTGTTGAATATGTTTTGTAATATCATTGGCTGTTATAATATAATTTGTTGAGTTATCGATATTATCTTTAGTAATGTTCATACGTATTTCTTTGTATTTAACATCACCTTCCTTATTAATATTTGAAATTACCTTTACCCAATTATTTCTTTCAATTATGGCTAAATCCAATTCCCTTAACTCAAATTCTGATAAATATTTCTTAAAAGCATATACTAAATTCTTGTTATAAATTTCTTCAATTCTTATGTTAAAGAAATTCTCAAATGAAGTGGAGATATACTTTACATCTGCATTTTGATCTGCTATTAAAACACCAACACTAACTGATTCTAAAGCCTGATTAAAAGTGTTTACTTTTCTGGTTAATTGCTTTCTATTTTCTTGAGAATTAAAATATACTATAAATATATCTTCATCATTTATCCTAACTTTTTCAATATTTAGTAAGTAGCTTTCAAAAATATGATGATCGTCTTGAATTAGCAAATCACTGCAAAAACTAGAAATATCATTTTCCGATAGATTCTTAAATAATTTTAATAAGTTCGGTTCAGAATGAAATTCAAATAATTTGTCACCCTCTTTAAGTGTAAATAATTTTTCAGAAGTGACATTTGAATACAGAATAACCCCGTTAATATTGGCTAAAATAATTGGTTTAATATTTGGATACTCCTCTAGAGTCTCAAATTTGCTAATAATATCAAGATCCAAATATGTTTTATTGGTGGTAGATTTATGTTTCAACTTATTCCGCATATATTAAGGCAACTTTCTGCATAATAATCGGAATATTTTTTTGTGTTTTTAGAAGAAAATTGTTTTTTACCCTTTTTTTATTTCTTGTGGAAATGAAGGTATAAATTACTTTTAAGATATAGTTTAATTCTCTGTTCACACTATTTGTAATGCCATTTACTAATCCATTAAGAATATAGGGTTCAACAATTTGGTGATTACTAAGAATGTTCAATTTGGCGACCCTGTCAAATAATTGAGAAATGTTTTCTGTCTCAATGGGATCAGGTTTTTTCAGAACACTCACCTCAAGTTTTGATACCTTTAGTTTTACTTCGCATTGCATTTTTCTCCCATTGTTATTTGCTACATGAAACACAGAAAATTCTTGATGAGAATTATTGTACATTTCACTGAAATTAATAACAGTAATAAATTCAAGACCATTCACCAAAAAATTAAAAAGCATTTCATCATTTGATGGATATTCAATATTTAATATCTTCCAATTGATTTTTGACATTAACCTTGCAAGGGGTGAGAACAGTGCTGAGTCCTTGGAATGATGTTTCTCTTGATCATGTCGGTTAACAGCATAAGGATTTGTAGTTACCTTTATACCATTTTTATATTTTTCTTGAGGATTAATATTTAATATTCTGTCCAGCATAGTACTCCTAATTCAATAATCGATATGATTTTTGAATAGTTTAGGAGTTTTTACTTAATAAGTAGGATATGAAATCTTTGAAAAAGTGGTTATATTTTCAACATTTTATTATCTAATGCATAATCCATTATTTCCGGACTTTGCAAATTTTGTAGTGCCTTAACAAACTCTTGGATTCTTTTTAATGACTCTTCTATTACAAAAAGATCTTCATCTACACCATTTTTATTAATATCAATTTCATCTTTTAGGGTGTCCAGAGACATCTTTAAACTACTGAGTGGATTGTTTATTTGATGCCCGATAGTACATGCTAGTTCGATGACTGCTTTATTATGTTCAATACTTTTTAACTCATTTTGTAGATTATGAATCCTTAATCCAGATCTTATTCTGGCTACCAATTCTTGGTTATCAATGGGTTTAACTAGGTAATCATCAGCTCCGGTATCTAATCCTTCTACCCTGTCTTTTAGAGAAGTTCTTGCCGTCAATAATATAAAGTATATTAACTTATATTCATCCTTTTTCTTAATAATATTACAAAGCTCCACACCATTGAGTTTTGGCATTGTCCAATCGGCCAAAATAACTTTAGGCTTAAACTCATCAATAATTTCTAAAGCTTCATAACCATTTTTAGCGGTCTTAATATTATAACCACTTTTGGTCAGTAATCTTTCATAGATGAATCTTGAATCCTTTTCATCTTCTACTATTAATATTTTATCTTCACTATTCATAAAAAATCTGTAAAAATCAAGTAATCTAAAAACCTTTGAAGTATCTATTTCGATTTAATAAGTAATTTAAAGTAAGTAATTTTTATAAAACTATCCAGACTCCTTACGATCTGTTTATATACTATACTTAACTATAATACTAATTCTGCGATTAACTACATTAAAGGGATTTTCTGAATCTCTTAATCTATTATCTGCATATCCTCTTACTTCATCAATCTGATTGGACTCTAATCCACTATCAATAAGTGCACGCCTTGCAGAATTTGCTCTATCAGAACTTAATTCATAGTTTGAATAACCTTTATGCCCATTCGGGAATGGTCTAGAATCGGTATGACCTTCAACAATAATTTTATTCTTAAGTTTAGCCATCTGTTTGCCAATAATATTCAATATACTATAAGCACTTTTTTTAAGTGATGCAGTGCCAACTTCAAAAAAAGCATCTTCACCAGACTCCATAATCTCAATTCTAAGGCCTTCATCAGTAATTTCAACATCTATTTGATCAATTATATTTTGAAAATCTTTATTCTTTAGATTACTAATTAAATTTTCGCCCATTTCTTCAAGACGTTCACGTTCTAGATCTTTCTTTTCCAAATCGGTTAAAATTTTTGGGGTAATTATTTTATTCCCACTACCATCTATTATACTCGAACCTTTTCCACTTGCAAATCCAATTGGATCATTAAAATAGTGAGAAATATTTGCTTTTACAGAGTCATCTTGGCCAAGAATCCAAAGTACAATAAATAATGCCATCAGTGCAGTAATAAAATCAGCGTAAGCAACTTTCCAAGCACCACCATGATGCCCGTGACCACCTTCAATAATTTTCTTTATTATAATCGGTTGATCATTGTTTCCCTCAGCCATTATTCGGTTTTCCCTCTTAGATAGTTTTCCAATTCAGAGAATGATGGTCTTGTATGTGAGTTCAAAGTTCTTCTACCTACTTCAACAGCAACTATTGGTGGATTACCTTTTGCATACGAGATAACACATTCTTTAATTGTTTCTAAATACCTTATGTCACCATCAATCATATGCTCAATATTTGTTGCTAATGGACCAACAAAGCCATAGGATAAAAGTATCCCAAGGAACGTTCCAACAAGTGCCGCTGCCACATGATGACCCACTGCATCTGCACCATCACTGATACTTCCCATTGTAACAATAATACCTAATACCGCTGCCACAATACCAAGAGCAGGAAAAGCATCACTCAACTTAGTTAGCAATGCATGTGTAGGATGAGTTTCTGTTTTGAATGTTTTTATTTCTATATCCATTAATGCTTCAACTTCATGTGGAGGAACACCACCGGAAAGCATGACTTTTAAAGTGTCACATAAAAACGTGATAGCAATTTTATTTTTTATTAATTTTTCATCCTGCTTAAAAACATCACTTTCTTCAGGATTTTCAATATGCTTTTCTATTGCCAATAAACCATCTCTCTGGGCTAGCAAGAATAATTCATACAAAGCCTTAAGTAACGATTGGTTCTCTTCTTTAGTTTGATGCTTATGTGAAATAGCCCTAGGAATTGCAGCAAAAATACTCTTAATTTCATCCATTGACGCAGATATTAAAAGACTCCCAATAGCAGCTCCCCCAATTGTAACAAATTCAGAAGGCTGGAATAAAACAGCAAGATGACCTCCGGCCATTGTAAATCCAACTACTAGACTTACCAATACAACTACTGCTCCAATAATTATGAACATGGTATTTTTTTATTTGTTTATTAAAAATGATTAATTTTTTCTTTAAGATTTTGTTCTAATTCTTTTATCTTCATTTCGGCAAACATCCAATCAGAAGGCTTAACATATTCTCTACTTTCAATCTCAATTAATATTTTTTTTATGTCAAAACAGGTTCTGTCCTGTACATAATCTAGTAATAATAGAATTATTTTTTTTATCGAATCAAAATCTCTATGCTTTATAGCGCTAATTAAAATATTTTTATATTCATCAAATTTTTCATTAAAAACTATTTTTTTTGATTCTTCCAATTCTTCTGTTTTTTTTTCTTTTTCACTCTTTTCAACTTCAAAAAAATTACCACCTAAAAGTTCATTTACAGAAGATTTCAATTGTTTAATATTAATAGGTTTTGACAGAACTCTATCAGCACCAGCTTCAATAGCCGCCATTACATTATTTCTTCCGGCATTTGCACTAATTACAATAACCGGTATATCCTTAATGTCGCTCAGTACCTTTTTCAATTGAAGAACTTGAATACCATCAATATTGGGCATCATCAAATCAAGAAAAACAATGTCTGGCTTAAATTCAGCTACTTCATGCAATCCTTCGTATCCATCAGTACTAGTTTTAATTTCAAAATTGTACCTACCTAGCACTGTTTTGAGATATTCTAGTATCGAATGATTATCATCAATTATTAATATTTTAGTTTTATTTCCTTTTATCATTCTTATTAATCTTGTTTAGATTTAATGATCTAATATTTGTTGGCACTGAGTCTTTAATTTTATCAGTTGCCTGTATAGTATGTTGTTTTATTGAATTATACAATTCTTCTCTATAAATCTTAACATTTTTATCAGCTTCAATCCCAATTTTTACATTATTATCTGAAATGGATATTATGTTTAATACAATATTATTACCAATTCTTATTTTCTGATTTTCTTTTCTTGATAGTATTAGCATTTTCTCTTCAGTTTAATTATTAACAAATAGTGGATAATCTATGCAATATTCTTCGTTATCAATAATTCTTTGCAAACCAATTTTATCATCATGATTTATTAACACAGGAGCTTTTAGATTTATACTAATATTTTGAGGATCTTTATCTAGATTCACTATTCCATATGGCTCTAATTCACTTTCAGCCTTATATTCTTCTTGCAATAGTTTAATTGAAAATAAGGGGAAAATTATTTCCGGCTGATCAATAGAAATTAACCATAGGAAAAAGCCATCTTTCTCTGAAACTAATAAAAATTGCTTGAGTTCTTCAAACCCAAGAATACCTTCTTCAAATTTGATTACTCTTTCGTTTTCAAATTCAATTTCACCAAATTGTTTGTTTTTAATTTTCATAAACTAATCTCTTATTTGTTTAAAATTACTATATCAACTCTTCGGTTGAGTGATCTTGATTCCTGTGAATCATTTTCTGCTAACGGTTTAAATTCAGAGTTCCCAACAACAGAAACTCTTTCTTGAACTAGTCCAAAATCACTCATTAAATAATAAGCCGTATTTGTTGCTCTTGCCATCGATAAATGCCAATTTGATGGAAATTCCTCGGTACTAATTGGAATATTATCTGTATGACCTTCAATTCTAATATCATTTGGTAATGTTTTAAGTAGTTGTGCCATTTTACCCAAAATTGGCTTAGACTCATCAGACAATTTAGCTTTACCAGACTCAAACAAAATGTTATCCATAATACTGATGGTTATGCCTCTGTCATTTTCTAGTAGCCTAATGTTATTAGAATAATCATACTCTTCAATAAAACTTTGTAAAGAACTTTTTAATGTAAATTTATTGTCACTTATATCTAAGTAATCACTTTTGAATTCAGGATTTGCAAAATATTCATTACCAAAGTATTCGCCTATATTCCTCATCATAGATTCATATTTTGAATTGTCGACGTTAGAGATAGCATAAAGTATTATAAAAAGACCAAGCAGTAGCGTTATTAAATCCGCATAAGTTAATAAGTATCGTTCAGAATTCGATTCTTCATGAATCTCGTGAAGATCATCTTCTAAAATTTGCCTATTGTACCTTGCTCTTTTTGGGGCAATAAGCTCATTAATCTTGATTTGACTATTGAGGGTATTTCCCCACTTTGTACTGCCATCACCCCTTCTAAGGACACTTCCATCATATATTTTTCTTCCTGGTGACATTGTTTTAATCTATCCGCTATTGGTAACCAAAGTAAATTTGCACTAAAAATTCCCCATAATGTTGCTATAAAGGCTGAAGCTATACTGTGAATTAGTGTGTTCGGATCTTTTCCTGCGTTGGCAAGAGTCATAATTAATCCCATCACAGTGCCAATAATTCCCATTGTTGGAGCATATCCTCCCATTTTGCTGAACATTGAGATATATGTATTATGTCTTCCTTGCATGGCTTTTATTTCGCCAAAAGCAATGCTCTCTAATAGATCAATATCTGTACCATCCATTACAAAGTGCATCATTTTTCTAGGAAAAGGATAGACTAGTTTGCCTAATTGGCTCTCAATAGCCAATATTCCTTCTTGTCTACTTTTAACAGAAACTTTTACGAAACCATCTATTAACTGTCTAATATCGTACTTTGGTGGAAAATAAGCCATTCTCATAAGAGAAAACATTTTTTTAAACTTTTCAAAACCAACACCAATTATAGTGGCTGAAAATGTTCCTCCAAAGACTATAAGCATAGATGGGAATAAGAAAAGTGCCTTAAAGGATCCTCCTTCTAATAAATACGCACCGAATACTGCAATAAGTCCAAATATTAATCCATAAATGCTTCCAGTATTCTTAAACATTATAAGTAATCCAAAAGAGTTTGAGGTAATATCATGGATGAAATTCGATAACTTATATTTAAGGTATATTGAGCACTTTCTAACTCAATCAATGCTTTTGCAATATCCACATCCTTTTCGAGTGAAAGTAGTTCAGTAATTGCCATTTCATTATTAAATAAAATTCCTTCTGTAGACTGAAGTTTATTCGATATTCCGCCTGCTTTTGAAAGGTTATTCAATAAGTGTTGGTTAAAATCATTAATCATTTCAGATTGTTCTGCAGTAGGTTTTTCACCATTTAAAAGTTGCTCTCTAATTGATATTAGTGTATTAAAAATATCTGCTTTTTGATTTAAATTTCCATTTAAATCTGTTGTAGAATTTTTTTCCGATAGTGAATTAAGATCTATAATAAAATCAATCTTGTTACCTGTATTTGTAATATGAATTTCACCAAATTTATCTCCACCAATTGATTCAAAGTTTCCTGTTTCTGAATTAAATTGAATATCACTTACTGTTTTATTTTCAATTACATTGGAGTCAGAATCGAGAATTGTAAAGTTAAGCTCATATGTATTAGCTGCTGTCATTGAGTAAGTTTGATTAAGAGTATATTCATTTCCATCAGCATCATAGATTGTAGTAGAATCTGCTTGAGGGACTCCCACACCAGCTGTTGAATCTAAGTTTCCAACTTGAGAATACACGCTTTGAAATAATTCTTGCCCGCTTATATTAAACTTTTGCGTAATCCCAGATGATATCTTAACAACTCTATCTCCTCCAATATGATCAGAATTTGTAACCACTCTCTTATTGACTTCATCATAATAAAATGGTTTGTTACTGTTTTCTGTACCGCCAAAATTATATTGGTCATTAAATTCACTATTAGCTAATTCTAAAAGAATTTCCAATGAAGAGTCTACAGATTGTGCAAAAGAAGACAAATCTTCATTAACAATTGCTGAATTTAATTGAGTTAACTGAACTTGAATATTTAGTATTTCATTTTGCATTCCCTCCATTGAGATAATGCCATCATTTAATACAGAATTAGCGTAGCTAATATTACTCTTATAAGTTTCAATACTGCTTAACTGATTTTGCATTTTCATAATTCTAGAATTGCTTAAAGGATTATCAGACGGTTTATTAACTTTACTCTGCGTAGTAAGCTGAGTCTGAATATCGCTCAATTCTCTTTTGGCTTTATTGTAATTAACCATAAAACTTAATTGTAATAAACTATCTGGTACTCTCATTTTACACCAATGTTAATATGGTTTGCATTAATTCATCTGCAACACTTATCAATTTTGCAGCAGCATCGTAAGATCTTTGATATTTAATTACGTTCATCATCTCTTCATCAGTAGAAACTCCAGAATATTCCAATTTGGTTTGTTCAAGCTGTGTCATAGCTATGGCAGAAGATTCTGTTTTCTGTACTTGTAACCTTATCTCATTAGCTATGTCACTTATAAATTCAGAATAATTTTCAGCTAAAGTTTTACCCTTTAACAACTCACTATTTTTGAGTTCCGCAAGCTGAAGTGCAATACCGTTGTTCCCACTGGCTCCATCATCAGAAATTGCCAGATAGTATGGATCATCTAAAATATCTTCATTGATTTCTAATTTACCGGATTCGTAATCTGTAAAAAAATCTAGCCCAGTTATCGCGGGATCAGTAATAGTATATCCTTGAGAATGAATTGCATTTACATTTTCCATTATGGTTAACGCAAGTTCATCTAAAGTGTTCAGTTGTTCAGTTAGTTCATAGTTAAACATATCCATTAATCCATTCAAACTTCCACCAGTTAAACTGGATTTTGCAGCACCATCGTCTGTAACTAATTGTAACCGATCACCATTTTGCTCTATCTTAAATTGTTTAAAATGATATCCATCAACTGCAAACACCCCACCGATAGAAACATTAGCAACATTATATTCATCAATTGTTACATTTATATTAACATACTGACTTAATTCTTCCAATATTGAGTCTCTTTTATCAATTAAATCATTAGAACTACTACCAATAGCAGAGGCCTTAAAAATTTGTTTATTTACAGTATTAAGTTGTTCGAGTATTGTATTTATACTTTTAGTTGCATCGATTGCTTCAGCTCTTGCATCTGATTTTGTTTGAGTAATCCCACTATGGATATTTTCAATTTTATCAGAAAGTAGTTGTGCTGATTGCACAACATTAGTACGTAATGCCGATGATTGCGGTTCTAACGCGAGCTCATCCCACGAATTAAAAAATTGAGTCATCAAATTTGATAATCCGTATTCTGAGGGTTCTGAGAATAACCTTTCTACCTTCTGTAGCACAGCAGATCTTTTTTCGGCGTCGTAGTAACTATGATTGTTTGATCTTATCTGTACATCAGTAAAACCATTTCGAATCCTTAGAACATCCTCAACAGCAATCCCTGTTCCGAATGAAAATGTACTTCTATGATTAGGCGAAAGCGTTCCAAACAATACTGTTTGTCTGCTATAAGCAGGATTATTTGCATTAGCCAAGTTAGCTGCAGTTACAGCAAGTGCTTGCTGATGTGCAAACAGACTTGATTTTGCAATGTTAAAAACGCTGTTAATTCCCATTTTAACCTTTCCTATCTAGTATTGATCTATTACTAGAATTAATAATTGCTTGAATTGTTTCATTAATCAAATTTCTTGATTGTTGAGTTAGTACCATATTCAAATGGTTAACTTTTGTAAATTCACCAATCACATTTTTTATTCTTTTTTCAGATCCGGTAATTTGCGACAAAATCTTAGAGTCCACCTTACCCTTTAATCTATCAACTAATATTTCAAGCTTATATCTTTCATTATCGATATTATGTTCTACAAATAATTGTTCCATTAAGTTTAGACGCTGTTCTTCTGTCAGTTGTATTGACAACAAACATTTTTCCTCAGCGGTAACTACCTCATTTAACTTTCTATGATTATTGCTAACCAAGGTTTCTTTTTTTTCTAATCCAATCTGCAACAAATCCTTAAGGTTTTTTTCTTGTTTTATTAATACGGACAATAATTTTTGTAAGTTCATTTTTTAATCCAATGTATTTAGATAGTTATTTACTCTTCTAATGTAATTTTGTGTTTCTTTGAATGGCGGTATTCCATTATATTTTCTAACATTTCCTGGACCAGCATTATATGCAGCAAGGGCTAAATCAGTATCACCATTAAAATCTTTCAAAAGTTTAGATAAATACTTTGTTCCGCCATTAATATTTTCTTTTGGATTCCATGGGTTATTTACGCCCATATCACTAGCTGTGGAATCCATGAGCTGCATTAATCCTTTTGCGTTTGCTTTTGATTTTGCGTTTGCTTTACCAGCTGATTCTGTTAGTATCACTGACTTTATTAATTGTTCATCAACATCAAATTTCTTTGATGCAGCTTTAATAAAATCATTATATTTTTCAATTCTTTCTAATGCACTATTACTTGGCTTAGTTTTATTATTAGTGATAGTGTTTAAATCAGCCTTTTTATTATTTGAGATAATTGGTGCGAGAAGTCTTTCTCTTGATAAAGCTCTATTTGATGATAATACTTCTCCTGTTAGACTTTTATAAATTAGTTCAGCTACACCCATGCCCTGTGTTTCAGTAATATGTTTTGATATCTCAGTTTCAAATAGGACATCCAAAACATCACCGCCATAATTATCTTTACCTAACAACCCATCGGTTGTTTTAGTCATACTCTTTATCATCATGCTTGTCAACATACTTTCAAATTCTTTTGAGACTTTTGCTAATTTTCGTTTCTCACCAGCATTATATTTATCATTTACATTAATGCCCTTTTTAAAGTGTGCTTCTTGATTTGTTATTTTTAGATTAAGTCCTTCCATGTTACATTATCACCAATTCTGCTGTTAATGCTCCTGCTTCCTTTAGAGCTTGAAAAATTGCAATTATATCTCTAGGTGAAACTTTAAGAGAATTTAATGCTGCTGCAACTTCTTGAACGTTTGAAGCGCCCTCTATTGAGTAAGTACTATTTTCATTCCTATCTTCATTAACCTGAGGAATTTGATTATTAAACACAGTCGTTTTCCCCTGAGAAAATGGTGATGGCTGTGAAATAATCGGGAAAGATTTAATTGTTATGTTTAGACTTCCATGAGAAATTGAAACAGGAGATATTTTTACATTTGAACCCGCAACTACAGTTCCTGTTCTCTCATTAAGTACAACCTTGGCAATTACATCCTTTATCACTTCAATTGATTCAATTCTTGCCAAAAACTCTGTAAGACTTGTTTGCCCATCAGAAGGTAATGCTAATGATATTTCCGCACCATCTACTAATGTAGCTATTTGGGCGCCAAACGATTTATTAATTGAATCTGCCATAGCATTTGAAGTTGTGAAATCCGGATCTTTAAGGATCACGCTAAGCTCTTCTGGAATGAAGCCATCTTCTAAAATTGGTTTTTCTAATATTCCACCGTTTGGTATTCTACCACTAAGTGCATGATTTTTAGCAACTCTACCTCCAGAGCTTGTATTTATATCATATCCTCCAATTGAAACTGCACCTTGAGACATAGCAAATACATCACCATTATTTCTAGATAAAGGTGTCATCAGCAGGGTTCCACCCATAAGACTTTTTGCATCGCCAAGAGATGCAACTGAAACATCGAACTCGGTACCTTGTTTGGCTAAATTATTAACTTTTGCAGTTACCATAACAGCAGCAACATTTCTTGTTCTTAAATTTGTCTCCGGAACAGTAATACCAAATCTCTTCAACATACTTGTAACCGATTGTACTGTAAATGTTGAACGATAGCTATCTCCGGTTCCACTAAGCCCAACAACCAAACCGTAGCCTATTAACTGTTCGGAAGATATTCCTTTAAAGTAGGCTATATCTTTAATCCTTTGTCCGAATAGCACGTTAGAGATTAGGAAAAACATTAATATGTATTTAAAAGTTTTCATTTTTGCCTCTAGAATAACCAATGGAATAATTTTGTCACCCACCCTGGGTCTTGAACACTTCTAATTTCACCATCACTTTGGAAAATAATTTCGGCTTCAGAAATGTTATATGATAGAACTGTATTATCTGAAGATATATCTGAAGTTCTCACAAACCCTTTTATTGTAATCATCTGTTCTTCATCATTAACTACAATTTTTCTACTACCTTTTATCCTTAATAATCCATTTGCTAGAACCGAATCAATCAAGGCACTTAATCTTGTTTTTACCATACCGGAACTCTTTGATGATCCACTACCTTTAAATTCATTTCGTGAACCTACATCAAGATCGACTTTAGGCAATGCAGTAGCGTCCATTCCACCTGAGAAACCAAATCCAATATCGCTATCTCTTCCTATTGATTTTTGAGCAGCATGTGAAGCTTGAGAAGATTCAACAACAATAATAGTTATAGCATCTCCCAGATTTACAGCTTTATAGTCAGAGAACATAGATCTAAATCCATTCTGGCTCATATTTTGAGCACACACAATCAATGGTAAAGCAAACAAATATAAAATTATCTTTTTCATTTTTTACTCAATTATTTTCACAGTTTTATTGTTAATTATTTTTGCTTTGAATATTTTTCTATCATCACGTTTAATTTTTATTAAATCTCCAACCACTCCTTCAGAACGTGCAGTTACAACAAAACTGATATTCACAGAATTGTTAATAAACACTGCTTCAATTCTATCTCCAGTCTGTATATCAGGAATTTTTTCCAACATACTTACTTGTAAAATTGAATTTTTAGAAATTTTCAATTTTGATCTGTAGTAGTCTAGTGGTACTGAAACATCAACCGGAGAAAATCTTAGTTTTGATACTTCTTTCTCAACAATTTTAAAATCATGTGTATTCAAAAATTCTTTTTTTACGATTTTGCGATTTGCTACTAAAACATTCTTGAAAAGTTTTAGTCTTAGTGTAATTATTGTATTTTTAAAAGTTCCGTTTTTATTTAATTGTTTTATCGGTAAATAAGCGAAATTTCCCGTAACCTTTATATTTCTTGAATCATCAATTATACATGTTGATAAAACGATATTCTTTGGAGAAACAATTGTGTATTCAATACTTTTATAACCACTAATATGCTTACTCAAGTAATCATTAATATTTAATTCCTCATTGTTATTACCTATAAGCAAAAAGGAAAATAATATGTTAAGTATAGTAATTATCATTTATCTTTTTAAATTATTTGCAATTGACATCATCTCTTCAACAGTTTTAACTGTCTTAGAATTTATTTCGTACGCTCTTTGTGCTGAAATCATTGAAATCATTTCCTCTACAATATCAACATTGGATGATTCAAGATATCCTTGATTTAGTTCGCCAAATCCATCTTGTCCGGGTTGCCCTAATAGAGGCACACCTGAAGCTTCGGTTTCAGAATAAAGATTATCTCCCAGTGACAGTAGACCTCCTGGGTTTAAGAACTTAGCTAATTCTATAGTTCCCAACTCAACACTCTCACCGCCAATTTCTGTTGCAGAGATAACTCCATCTTTGGAGATATGAATACTCAAAACTTGTTCGTCTAATGTAAATCCAGGTTCAATAACATAACCATCTGATGTAACCATGGAGCCTTCAGATGATATTTTGAATGAACCATCTCTTGTATAAGCAAATGTTCCATCGTTTTTTCTTACCTGGAAGAAACCATCGCCAGATATTCCCACATCCATTTGTTGACTGGTCTGTTGAAGATCTCCTTGTTGAAACATTTTTTGTGTTGATGAAGTTTTAACACCACTACCAATTTGGATTTTTGAACTAGTTTCTTCTACAGTTCCAGGATTTACTTCCTGTTGTGGATTTGATATTACTTCTTGATACATTAAATCTTTAAATTCCGCCCGACTTTTCTTAAAACTAGTAGTATTCATATTGGCAATATTATTAGAAATTACCTGTATATTAATTTGCTGAGCGTACATCCCGGTAGCTGCTGTTCTGAGTGCTCTTGTAGACATCTACTTATCTCCTATTAAATTTTTCCTATTTCATCAACTTGACCCATCATATTGTCTAGTGATGTTATCATTTTTTGCGATGCTTCATAATCTTTTTGTAATTGTATCATTGCTTGCATTTCTATAATTGCATTTGTATTTGAAGATTCTAAATAACCTTGATGTACTTCATAATCACCTTCTTCTGCAAGATCATATTGTTTCTCGTCATTATAAAACCTTTGTCCTTCTGCCTTCATCAATTTAGCTTCATCTTCTACATTCATTATTTTCAGTTTATTAATTATATTCCCGTCAGATTTTACTTCACCATTTTTAGTAATTGATATACTTGAATTTTTATCAATCAACTCTTCTTGAAGATTTATCTCGCCATTCTGCCCCATCACTCTAAATCCTTCACGGCTGGCTAAAAATCCTTGTTTATCAATAATAAAGTCACCGTTTTTCGTAAGGTGCTCACCATCTGGAGTTTTTACTGTAAAATATGCTTTGCCAGAAATTGCAGCATTTAATGGATTATTTGTTTCTACAAATACACCCTCAGAAAAATCTGTAAGTTTTCTATTAACATTTGCCGTTTCATCATCAAGTATTTCTGCAAAGCCAAGCCCTCTCTTAAAACCTGTTGTATTGAGGTTAGCCAAATTATTAGCTACAATTTGGATATTCTGCATTTTATTACGCATCGCTATTGCAGCATTTTCTAATCCTTGTTCCATCCTATCCTCTATTCTTTTGGTGATTTATCATTTTTTCTATTATATAAGCGCATTATAAAATCTGTAACTTCTTTTGTAATTATTTTTATGGTTTTATCTTCTTCAATTTCACTCTTTAATGATCTATTTAAAATTGCATTTCTACTATTGGCAATTCTATTCGCAACTGCATACTGGATTATTTCTTTCATATATTATTCTAATAGCTTTCATAGTATCTAGGATACTAGTTTGTTTACATCGATATTTATTTTTGATTTATAAAATTCATTTTTCTTATTATCATTTTTTCTAAGATCAGACCTGAATCCCCAGTGGTTAAATAAACTCTCCTCCAGTGAATCACTCTCCTCACAATTAACTAGCTCTTCTGCAATCTCTATATTACCAACTAAAAACTTGTCTTTAATAATTCCGGAAAGCTGAAATGGAAGGGCTTCATGTTTGAAGAGAATCTTATATGAATTCTGATTATTACTACAATAAATCTTTTTTATACTATAGTGAATTATTGTAAGCTCAGTTTCTCTTTTAACAATCACAAAATCCGGGTAGTAATCATATTCCTTAAGAACTGATTTTTGCAAGATGTATTTCGTGCCATACTTAACAAAATTTAAGATTGCACTAGTATCATTGGTTGTTACAGTGTTTTCGTACTCATTAAGTAGTTTTATTAAATCAAATATT
>PVMS01053902.1_pt1 | contig 17511 bp, 14 predicted proteins | sample 1853461 | NCBI WGS metagenome assembly PVMS01 (sample SAMN08582032, study PRJNA380276) | Marine sediment metagenome, whole genome shotgun sequencing project. | isolation source: ocean sediment barecode stripped | collected 2017 | reverse complement strand
GATGATTTCACCGGCAGCTACCGGATCACCGCCAATCACATCATGTCATTGGCAGATGCCAAAACTCGTTTTGCCAAGGGTGTGAGCATTGCGGTTTCCGGGCCTGATGAAAGCTTGTGCAGCGCCCTCGCCTCCACCTTCCGCCCCTATCAAAGCGGTAATTCCCCGGTTTATCTGCATTACAAAAACACGCGTGCACGGGTCAGTCTTGAATTGGGCTCGGACTGGACAGTCAAACCCTGCGAGGAACTTGTTGCGGCGTTAAATGAGTTGGATGTGGTGGTGCAGGCCGGTTTACGTTACTAGCTAGCGGGGATACTGGTGCAATATGCGGGCTAAGCTCAGCTACCTGTTGAGCTGTAACGGCGATATAAAATCTTCACCCGGCGAACGTATTCCTTTGTTTCCCTGTAGGGTGGAATACCACCGTAGCGTTGAACGGCACCCGGTCCCGCGTTATAGGCGGCGGCAGCCAGGCTTACATCCTGGTCGAATTGCTCCAACAGACGGGAAAGGTAAAGTGTGCCGCCCTCAATATTACCGAGCGGGTCAAACGCATCCTCAACCTGTAACTCCCTTTGCGTTGCCGGCATTAACTGCATCAAACCCTGCGCGCCCTTGGGTGAAAGAGCATCGGCGTGGTAGGCGGATTCCGCGTGGATGATGGCTCGAATCAGCGATTCATCAACCGTAAAGACCTCTGCCGCAGCCTGTATCTCGAGGGCAAATGCATTCCGGTTCAGCGGGATGTTTTCCCAGTCCAACTGGTTGCATTTGATGTCAGACGCATAGCAGGGGAAGGAAAAAGTCTTGATGTTTGCCTGACCGATGGGTTTGACGTTGGTGTAATGAACCATGCCGTCCTTATCAGTGAATTTGTACACATCAGAATACGCAGGCTGGCTGCCTGCAAAAGCCAGAAAAATGAGCAAAACGGTGAGCTGTCCTGCTTCGCGCCACATAGTAATCACCTCGGTCCCTGAGCCAATTTGCACCCAATTATGGCACAAATGGCATTTAAACCGCTAAATGGCGCAATGACCCAGGCCATTTTTCTCCAGGTATCGCTGGTGGTATTCCTCCGCCGGCCAGAATGCGGGGGCGCTTTCCACCTGGGTTACCACCGGTTGCGGCCAGCGCCCGGACTGATTGACCTCATCAATATAATCGCCTGCCAACTGCTGCTGCTCAGGTGTGTGGAAAAACACCACCGAGCGATACTGGCTGCCAATATCGGGCCCCTGACGGTTGAGGGTAGTCGGATTGTGCATTTCGAAAAATAGTTTCAATAATTCCTTATAATTGACCTTCTGCGGGTCAAATTTAACCTGCACCACTTCGGCATGACCTGTTGTGCCGGTACACACTGCTCTATAGTTTGGCTCTGGCTGCCCGCCCATGTAACCGGAGGTCGCATCAAGCACACCCTCAAGTTCGCGGAAGCGCGCCTCGACACCCCAAAAACAGCCTGCGCCAAAAGTGGCGAGCCCAATTTGATCACTTTCCAATTGATCACTCATGATTTACTCCCGTGCCTGGCCGGGCCTTTTACCCGGATCATGCCTTCCTGAACTGTACTTGCGACCAGCCTGCCACCGCGGTCATATATCGAGCCTCTTGCCAGGCCTCTGCCACCACTCGCACTGGGACTGTCGCAGGCATACAACAGCCAGTCATCGACACGTACAGGGCGATGGAACCACATGGCATGGTCGAGGCTGGCCATGGTCAGGTCATCCTGTAAATAGGATATACCATGCGGCAGGGTCGCGGTCCCAACCAGGTGAAAATCCGAGGCATAGGCCATTAGCGCACGATGCATCAAATCGGGTACATCGATTTTTTCGTTCAACCGAAACCAGATATTGGAAAATGGCGGTCGCGGCTTAGGATTGAACACATCGGATTGCTCGACCGGACGAAAATCAAACGGCCCGGTACGGCTGAACCAGCGCCGTAAAATCTGCGGTACCTGCTCAAGCTGGTCTTCCGGCACATTACTTTCCGAGGGCAGGTCTTCGGGGTCCGGAACTTCGGGCATGTCGAACTGGTGATCCAGGCCTTCCTGCTCCAACTGGAACGAAGCGGCCATGGTAAAGATCGGCCGACCGTGCTGGATCGCCACCACCCGACGGGATTTAAAACTGCGGCCATCACGGTTTCGGTCGACATCATAGACAATCGGTGCACTGGCATCGCCAGCACGCAAAAAATAAGCATGCAGTGAGTGAATGGTGCCCTCTTCTACTGTTCGACTGGCCGCGATCACCGACTGGGCCAGCACCTGCCCACCGAATACGCGTGGTGTACCGATATCCCGGCTCTCACCGCGGAAAAGATTGACCTCAAGAGGCTCCAGTTCCAGCAACTGGAGTAGTTCTTTTGTGGTGTTATTCGAGTAAGCCATATGCCGGTGCTATTCATCACATTTATAAGAAGCGGTAGTGTATCGCAAGTACGCAAAAATGGCTGTGTGAAAAATAATAAAACGATCGTTCCACTGCACAATCACACTGTGCCACAATAACGCCACCCGATGCTTGCGCAAATTAATAATGACCTCCAAAACTACTTTTTTATGGCATGACTACGAAACTTTCGGTGCCCATCCGCAACTCGATCGACCGGCACAGTTTGCGGCCATGCGGACCAATATGGAGTTAGAGCCCGTTGGCGAGCCAATCAATTGGTATTGCCAGCCAGCCCGTGATGTTTTCCCGCATCCCATCGCCAGCCTGATAACCGGTATCACACCGCAGGATGCACAAAGGCAGGGGTTGATAGAGGCCGAGTTCGCCGCAAAGATTCACAGCGAGATGATGGAGCCGGGTACCTGCAGCGCAGGCTACAACAGTATTCATTTTGATGATGAGTTCAGCCGCAACCTGTTTTACCGCAATTTTTATGACCCCTATGAGCGCGAATACAAGAACAACAATTCCCGCTGGGACCTGATTGATCTGGCCAGAATGTGCTATGCACTACGCCCGGACGGTATCGAATGGCCGGAACACGAACCCGGCAAACCAAGTTTCAAGCTCGAGCACCTCAGTGCAGCAAATCAAATCGCCCATGAAGGCGCACATGAAGCTTTATCCGATGTCATGGCTACCATTGGCCTGGCCCGGTTGATCAGGACCAGGCAACCGCGCCTATACGAGTGGGCCCTGGGAATGCGCGATCAGCATCACGTCATGAAATTGCTAAGCCCGGCCAATCCAAAACCGCTGCTGCATACCTCTTCCCGAATCCCGGCCACGCGAGGTTGCACTACGCTGGTTTTGCCGCTCTCAATTTACCCGGACAGAAAGAAGTCGGTCATTGTATTCGACCTGATGTCGGATCCGGAGCCGCTTTTAGATTTAAGCGCGGAAGAAATTTCTGATCGTCTTTTCACAGCGGCCAGTGACATGCCCGTGGGTGTGGAACGCATCCAGCTTAAAGCGATTCATAGCAACCATGTCCCCATGATCGCCCCACAGGCGACCCTGAAGGGCGTAGATTGTAAACGCATTGGTCTGGACCTTCAGCGTTGCAATGAACATGCAGACAAGCTTCTCCGGGTTTTACCGTTGGTACGCAACAAGGTCATGGATGTATTCAAACCCTACCAACCCGGTGGCGATCAAAATCCGGACCATATGATTTACTCGGGGGGTTTCTTTTCGTCTGCAGACCGGCGGCTAATGGACAACATACGCCGGATAAAACCCGGAGCATTGGTACAACAGAATTGGCCATTTAAAGATCCGCGATTGGTGGAGATGCTGTTTCGCTATCGGGCGCGAAACTACCCGGACACGCTTGACTCAGGCGAGTTAGAGCAATGGCAACGGGAATGTCTGCAAAGACTACAGCACCCATCGGATGACAGGCAGCTGAATCCTGAAGGATTTGCACAGGTATTAGCGGATGAAAGGGCCTCACGGCAGGGTGATAATCATGCCCAGAATATACTCGATCACCTGGAGGCATGGGGTAATGAACTACTTATGCCAAACAGCTTGTAGGCAAAAACCCCAAATCAACGACTTATCGAACCTTTCTCGATTCGTTTCGAATTATTTATACACAAGTCGCTGATTGTTAGTGTGACACTATTATGACAATGAAATATGAATGGTTATGCTCACAAGCGCATACGTAAGTCACTGTTTTATAAATGCAAACACTAACTGTTCAATTTTTGACCATTTCAGAGTCCCGCGCTAACTGGCTACCGACTCACAAGCTTACTCACAGAGTTATCCACAGATTTTGTGGATAACCTGCTCAAGCGGCATTTGCGCGCATTTGAGACGACTTGGAGTAAGCATTTACACCCCGATTATGACCACCGGTGGCCTTGATCAAACGGCGTCTGGCGCTGGGTGATACAAACTCGACATGGGTACCGTCAGAAAACTGTAACATCCAGATTCTATGAGGATCATTGTCCGCTCCAGGTGTTGCTACAACGCCCGTAATTGTCTTGCCCACCAGCTGAAAATCTACATTCATTTCTGTATCTCCTTCTCTGTTGAGTTGCATTAAAACAAAGACCATTCTCAAATCATGAGAGGCGGAAACAGAAATACTTTCTGAGGAGATTTACCTACATTACGCCGGGTAGATCCCCCCTATTTTTTACCACGCCCCATGAGTAGTCTGATGGTGTCCCGCATTGGCGGGTCTGGCGAAAATAATTTTGGCCAAATCAACTTTCAGGGGTAAAAATGAAAATGTTTAAGATCAAATCAATACTCACAATTCTGGTCACGGGCTTATTCTCAATTTGGGCATGGGCGCTTCAACCGGTAAACGTCAACACCGCCAACGCCGAGGAAATCGCCGAAGCACTCAAAGGTGTCGGCATGAGCAAAGCACATGCCATTGTGACTTACCGCAACGAGCATGGTGAATTCAAACATATTGATGAACTGGTCAACGTCAAGGGAATCGGCATCCGCACCGTTGACATCAATCGCGAATACATCCTGTTGGAAAACAGCGAACTCGCCGCCAGCAAGTAGCTGCAAAGGCAGCCTGGGCGGTAATACTGCCTGGGTTGCTTTTGTTTGAAGAGCAAAAAGAGCGGCCCACAGATTACACAGATTTCACGGATTAAGGGCGTGGATTTTCAGGTTTCACGGAAAGTTATTGGTTGTGCGATGAGGGTACATTCCACGTTGGGGTGTGGTTTTCTCGAGAGTGTGTACGAGCATGCGCTAGTGATAGAGCTACAAAAGCATGGTGTATCTTTCCAGAGACAGGTGCCCTACAGGGTATTTTACCGTAATGTGCGAATCGGAATGTATACCGCAGATCTGGTAGTTGAAGACTGCCTATTACTGGAACTAAAAGCGTCAAGTTCACTAATCAAAGCCAACGAAACCCAACTTCTTAACTATCTGAATGCTTCAAGTATCAAAGTGGGCCTATTAATCAACTTTGGATCAACATCACTCCAATTTAAACGCATGACCATCGCATGCTAACAAAACCTCGCACCAATAATCTGTGAAATCTGTGTAATCTGTGGGCCGCTCTTTTTTGCTCTTTAGCCGTCGTCAACCAGTAAGCGGCTATCAAAAGCGTGGGCCAGGGTTGACTGGTCGGTGTACTCGAGTTCTCCGCCGAGGGGTACGCCATGGGCGATTCTGGTGATGCGAATGTTGTGGGATTTTGCCATTGTTTGCAGGTAATAGGAGGTGGCTTCGCCTTCCACGGTTGGATTGGTGGCGATGATCATTTCTTCCGGTGGGTCGGCTTCGAGGCGTTCGGCTAATTGATCCAGACCCAGTTCTGCAGGCCCGATTCCATCCAATGGTGATAAGCGTCCCAGCAATACGAAATAGCGGCCTTTGTAGGCGGTGGCCTGCTCAATGGCTAACACATCAACCGGTGATTCAACGATGCACAACAAGCTCTGATCGCGTCGGGGGTTTACGCAAATCGTGCATATTTCGAGTTCGGTGAGATCGCGGCATTGTTGACAGCGGCCAATATTTTGCATGGCCTTCTCGAGAATCTCAGCCAGTTTAAGACCCGCTTCCCGGTTCCGCTCCAGAAGATGCAAAGCCATGCGCTGTGCAGTTTTTGGCCCTACGCCGGGTAAACAGCGCAAGGATTCTACAAATTGATTCAGCAGTGGTTCTGCGGGCATGGGAGTTTGCTGTAGTTTTGCCTAGAAAGGCATTTTGAAACCCGGGGGCAGCTTCATACCCGAGGTCAGACCGGACATGTGCTGATCAGAGGCTTCTTTGATCCGGTTTACCGCATCGTTGGTTGCAGCGGTTACCAGGTCTTCGAGCATCTCGATATCGTCGCTGAGAGACGGGTCGATGGTGACGCGTTTCACTGCATGCTGACCATTCATAACCACGCTGACCATGCCACCTCCCGCCTGGCCGGTGACTTCCATATTAGCCAGCTCCTGCTGGGCCTTCTGCATTTCCTGTTGCATCTTCTGGGCCTGTTGCATCAGACCTGCGATATTACCTTTCATTCTGGCGTCCTAATCTATTGTAGGGGTTGAATAGAATCCGGCAGCGTTTTGGCGCCGAATTTCTCTTTTATTTCCTGCACGGTTGAGTCTTCCTCGATCGCCCGTTCAGCTTCGCTCATGCGATTGTGCTCAGTGCGTTCGGTGGCAGCAGCCACGGAGTCTACCGGTTCCGATGCAGTATGCAGGTCCAGCATCACGGCATGACCGAGACGTGCCGACAAGGCAGATTGGAGATTTTGCACCACACTTTCGGAACCCAGGTGTTGCAGCGTATCCGGAACCAGGAATCTCCATCGAACCTGGCCGGCAAACTCAAGCTGCAGATTTCTGGCCAGTTCCCTGGCGGCACCACTTAACTCCAGACTGTTTTGCAGGCTGGACCAATCCTGCTCGGATACTTCGTCGGCCTTAACAGTTTGTGATGGGGCCGCAGGCGGCTCAGCTGTCCTGGTGGGTTTATCCTCGCGCATTGCATTAAATGCTTCCCGTGCCGCTTTTGCTGCCGTGTTGGAATTGCCAGCAGCTTTGGCTTCCGCTGTTTTTGCGACCCTTGCTGAGCCGCTGCTGGCTGAACCAATATTGGCAGGTTCCATGTTGGCCGCAACGGCTTTACCTGTGGGTGCAACACCACCGGAACCAGCCTCTGCCGGTTTAAATGCCAGCATGCGCAACAGGGTCATTTCCAGACCTGTACGCGGATCGGGCGCAATTCCCAGGTCCCGCCGCCCACCGATGGCGATCTGGTAATACAACTGTGCATCTTCAGGTGATATGTGAGCAGCTTGCTCCACCAGTGAATCCCAGTCGGCTCTTTCTGGGTCGCGAAAATCCGGTGCTGCATGGATAAGGACGATCCGGTGCATGGCCTCTGCCAACTCGTCCAGTGCAGTTTCCAGATTGCGCGACTGGGTAACCAGGTCATTGACGATATTAAGTATTGCAGTGGCATCGGAATTCGCCAGCGCTTCAATGATGGCAGCTATGTGAACGTGATCAATGCTGCCAAGCATGGTGGCAACTTCGTCATCTTTAAGACTGCCCCCACCAAACGCAATTGCCTGATCCAGCAAACTGAGACCATCACGCATACTGCCATCTGCAGCGCGGGCAATCCTCATAATGGCTGAACTTTCTGCTTCAATTGATTCCGCTTGCAGGATTTTGTCCAGATGCCCGGAGATCTGGTCCGGTAATAACCGGGTCAGGCTAAAACGCAAACAACGGGACAGGATGGTGATCGGCAATTTTTGCGGATCGGTCGTTGCCAGTACAAATTTGACGTGTGGTGGTGGCTCTTCCAGTGTTTTGAGCAAGGCATTGAAGCTGTGGCCGGATAACATATGAACTTCATCGATGATATAGACCTTGTAACGTCCCCTGCTCGGTGTGTACTGAACCGACTCGAGCATTTCGCGGGTATCATCGACCTTGGTTTTTGAAGCTGCGTCAATTTCCAGCATATCGACAAAACGGCCATCATCCAGATCGATGCAACTGCCACACTCGCCGCAGGGTGTCGATGACACACCTTTTTCACAATTCAGACACTTGGCCAGAATCCGTGCAATGGTCGTTTTTCCGACGCCACGTGTACCGGTTAACAGAAATGCGTGATGAACACGATCCTGATCAAGCCCGTTAACCAGTGCCTGCACAACGTGCTCCTGACCGATCAAATCCTTAAAAGTCTTAGGGCGCCATTTCCGCGCGAGTACCTGATAACTCATTTAGCTATATGCACCAAAATCAGCGTAAAAGAAAAGAGAGTGACAACTATAACAGAAGGATTGATGGCAACCCCTGCCCACCGTTCCCCGGCGCACGAGTCTGTTGTTGCCGTTGCTCCCTTCCGGGCCTGGCGGGGTTCACAACATATCGTCGCGGGGAGGCCAACAGGGGCCACCACTGAACCGCAGATTTGACTGCTCAAATGTGCGGGAACGGAATTGTGCCGTAAGCCAGGACAGGGTTCAATCATTCTTTTTATTTTTGTCAAAATTGGCGTTTCCAGCTGACTTAACTCCATCTTCCGTCATAAAAGACCTGTGATATTTTATCAAACGTCATCCTCAATTCCCGATTTTTCTCAATCGACTATTGTGTCGTTACCCGACTGGCGTGACAATAGCGTTTTTGAAGATTCTGAGCTTTAAGAGAACTGGCAGCCAAGGCCGTACCAAGGAATAACCCAATGATCGGAAATGACATACAAACTCCTCTGACTTATCTGGAATCTCTATATCCGGGAACAAACAAATCCAGAGAATTCCGGTTTCAGGTGCGAACCACCACAATAACGGACTCTGGTGCACGTGTCATAGCTGGCAGCCTTGCCGGTGGTGCGATTGCGGTTGGCGATGAAATCATGGTGGCCGCATCACTGCGACGCAGTCGGATTACCGGAATTTCGACCGATGGCAAAGAAATCGCCCATGCAGCTTCCGGCGATAGCGTGTCATTTACCCTGGCAGATGAGATCAACGTCTCTGCAGGTGATGTATTACACAAACCCGGCGAACCGCTGGAGCGCAGCAACCAGTTCCAGGCTCACCTGATCTGGATGACCGAAGACCCGATGCTGCCTGAACGTAGCTACCTGATGGAGATTGGAGAGCAAAAGACATCGGTGCAAATCACCGATCTGAAATACGCCATTAACATTGAAAATTCCGAGCACCTGCCGGCAACCAAGATTGATATAAACGAAATTGCAGTGTGTAATTTTGCCACTGCACGAGCGATTGCGTTTGATGCCTATGCCGACAACCAGCTAACCGGCACGTTCACATTGATTGACCGCATCAGCAAAAAAACCGTTGGTGCGGGCAGGATCGACTTCGGTTTGCATCGTGGACAGAACCTGTCCTGGCAGTCCTTTGAGATTTCCCGCAACTCGCGTGCGGCAATGAAAAACCAGAAGCCCATGGTGGTTTGGTTCACCGGATTGTCGGCATCAGGTAAATCCACCATCGCCGATATCGTTGAACAAAAACTGGCAGCCCAGGACCGCCACACCTATTTTCTCGATGGTGATAATTTCAGGCACGGTTTAAATAAGGACCTCGGCTTTACCGACGCCGACCGCGTGGAAAACATCCGCCGGGTTGCAGAGGTCGCCCGTCTGTTGGCCGATTCCGGCCTGATCGTAATGACGGCTTTTATCTCCCCGTTCCGACGCGAACGCAGGATGGCAAAAGAAATTATCGGTGATATCGATTTTGTTGAAGTATTTGTCGATACGCCATTGGCGATATGTGAGGAGCGCGATCCGAAGGGCATGTACGCCAAGGCCCGCAGGGGCGAGATCCCCAATTTCACCGGTATCAGCTCAGCCTATGAATCACCGGAAAGAGCAGACATCCACCTTCATGCAGGCGAAAGGCAGGCTGAAGAACTGGCTGACGAAGTATTGAGGCAGTTGCAGTTGGTGTAGTGTCAACCCTATAACGTAGGATCAGCGAGTACACAAGCCGTTGGCCGCAAGCGGTGTTTATTCCAATTCTATAATCAGGTCGTCCTGGCCGACCAACGCACCGGCCTGGAGATGCACGGCCGAAACCGTGCTTTCAAACGGGGCTGTGATAGTAGTTTCCATTTTCATGGCCTCGATCACAAATATCGGCGTGTTCTTATCGACCACATCTCCGACAGCGACCAGCACTGAAGCCAGGCGCCCCATTAACGGCGAGCCAATCTCATTGCGTTCCACTGCCTTGCGGTTAACGGCGGTGATTGGTACGGAAGATTCATCACGGACCTGCACGCTTCGTGTTTGCCCGTTGAGTTCAAATGTCACCCGGCAACAGCCATTCTCATCGGTGTGCGAACGATAAATGAAACGAATAACGATGGTTTTACCCTGTTGTAATTTGACCAGGATTTCATCACCCTGACCAAGACCATAGAAAAAGGTCTGCGTGGGTAAATAATGTACTTCGCCAAACTCTTTTTTGTGCTCAAAGTATCCGCGGAACACGCCGGGATACATTAGATAGGAAAGAAAATCGAGTTCCGTCAGGCTTGCATCAAACTCCTTTTTGAATGCTACAAATCCAGCCTCAAAATCAACCGGGTCCAGGGCCTCGCCCGGAGGACCGGTCAGGGCTTTTTTACCCTTCAAAACCAGGGCAGTCAGTTCAGGCGGGAAGCCACCATCAGTCTGACCAAGCCTGCCCGAGAACAAATCGATCACCGAGTCGGGAAAAGCTAACGTGTCACCCTGGGCCATCACGTCTTTTTCATCCAGACCATTGGCGGTCATAAACATTGCCATGTCGCCAACCAACTTGGAAGAGGGCGTGACCTTGACGATATTACCGAACATCCGGTTGACCGTGGCGTAGTTTGTCTTGATCTGCTCAAAACGGTGTTCCAGACCCAGCGCGATCGCCTGTGGACGTAAATTGGAGTACTGACCGCCGGGAATTTCGTGCTTATAGACCTCCGCCGTGCCGGCCTTCAAACCGGATTCAAACGGGTAGTAATATTCGCGTACGGCTTCCCAATAATTGGCGTATTCGTTTAGTGAGTTGAGGTCGAAAGACTGCTCACGCTCATGACCCTGCATCACCGCGATCATGGAATTCATATTGACCTGTGATGTCAGGCCGGACATCGAACTCAGGCAGACATCGACGATATCCACGTCCGCTTCGATCGCCTTGAGCAAGGTTGCGCTCTGCATCGACGAGGTATCGTGGGTATGCAGATGGATGGGAATGGCAACCGCCGAACGCAGCGCCGGGATCAGCATCTCGGCAGCGTATGGTTTGAGTAAACCAGCCATATCCTTCAGGGCCAGCATATGTGCGCCTTCGTCCTCAAGACGTCGCGCCATATCCAGATAATACTGTAAATTGTAACGATTCGAAGGGTCTTTATTAAGCACATCACCGGTATAACAAATGGTCGCCTCGGCAATACCACCAGTCCTCTCGCGAACGATTTGAATTGAACGCTTCATGCCTTCAATCCAGTTTAACGAGTCGAAAATCCGGAAAACATCAATGCCGTTTTCCCAGGACTTTTCAATAAACTTTTCGATCACATTGTCAGGATAAGCCTTGTAACCAACCGCGTTCGAACCACGGAACAACATCTGGAACAGGATGTTCGGAACCGCTTCACGTAATTGCTGCAAACGCTGCCAGGGGCATTCACGCAAAAAGCGCATGCTGACATCAAAGGTTGCACCACCCCACATTTCCAGAGAAAACACCTGTGGGTTGGACTTGGCAAAGCCTTCCGCCACCGCCAGCATATCCAGTGTTCTTACACGGGTCGCCAGCAATGACTGGTGCGCGTCACGCAGCGTGGTGTCGGTGTAGAGAATACTTTTGTTGTCCCTGACCCAACTGCAGAATTTTTCAGGTCCCATTTCATCAAGCTGGTTCTTTGTGCCACGGGGATACTCAGCCAGACGATCAACATACGGTATTTCCGCTTTGCGAAAGGTCCGTTGCGGGTCAATGAAATTGACATCCGGATTGCCGTTGACCGTCAGGTTGGCGATATAACGAAGCGTCTTGGTCGCACGGTCAAAGTTCTTGGTGATCTCGAACAGTTCCGGATGCTTGTCAATGAAAGCAACCGTCGCCTTGCCGGAGGCAAAGGTCGGGTGGTTCAGAACATTCTGCAGGAAGCCGATATTGGTTTTGACGCCACGAATCCGAAACTCACGTAAAGCCCGGTGACCACGTGACACCGCACCCTTCGGTGTCCGACCCCAGGATGTGACCTTGACCAGCATCGAATCAAAAAACGGCGAAACACGTGCGCCGGTATACGCGGCACCGACGTCCAGACGAATACCAAAACCAGCTGCACTCCGATATGCGATCAAGGTACCAAAGTCTGGCTGAAACCCGTTTTCCGGGTCTTCCGTAGTAATCCGGCACTGAATCGCATAGCCATGACACTGGACATCATCCTGAGAACGGATACCTATTTCCGGATCAGCCAGCAGGTGCCCACGGGCAATCTGGATCTGGCTGCGGACGATATCGATACCGGTCACCTGTTCGGTGATCGTGTGCTCCACCTGTATGCGCGGGTTGACCTCGATAAAATAGATATTTTCCTGTTGATCAACCAGGAACTCAACCGTGCCCGCGTTGCTGTAAGCCACATGACGGGTAATTGCCAGCGCATATTCAAGTAACTTCTCACGGGTTTCCTGCTTTAAGGCAAAACTGGGTGCAACCTCGACCACTTTCTGAAAACGGCGCTGCACCGAGCAATCACGCTCGAACAGATGAACCAGGTTACCCTCGTTATCACCCAGGATTTGCACCTCAATATGCTTGGGCGCATCGATAAATTTCTCGAGGAAAACCGTGTCGTCGCCAAAGGCCTTGGCTGCCTCGCCACGGGCTTCTGAATAAGCCGTTTCGAGCTCATCTTCACTGTGGATCACACGCATGCCACGGCCACCACCACCAGAGACAGCCTTGAGCATTAACGGGTAACCGATGCGGTTGGCCTCGGCACGGGCGACTTCAACGCTATCAAGCTTTTCCCGGCTGTCTTCAATGACAGGTAGTCCGGCAGCGATCGCATTGGTTTTGGCCTGCACCTTGTCTCCCAGCATGGCCATGGCTTCGGGTGTCGGACCGACAAAAATGATGCCTTCCTGCCTGCAACGACTGGCGAACTCCACATTCTCGGACAGGAAGCCATAACCGGGATGGATCGCATCCACCTGGTTGAGTTTTGCCACCTCGATGATGGCTTCGATATCAAGATAGGGTTTGAGCGGGTCATCATCCGCACCAATCTGGTAAGCCTCATCCGACTTGTAACGATGCGGGGAAAAACGATCCTCGTGAGTGAATACACTCAGCGTACGGATATCAAGTTCGGCCGCCGCACGCAGGATTCGAATGGCAATCTCACCACGGTTGGCGACCAGGATCTTTTCTATTTTCTGATGCATTGACACACTTCCCAAGGCTATACCCGTATTTATGCAGTGTTCGTATCGGCCTGTCTACTACAGTTTGAATTCCCGGAGGAAATCCCGGAGTCAGAGTAAAGAGCCAGAGTGTTACTCTGGCTCTTTACTCTGACCCCACCTTTCCTCTGACCCCACCCTTCCCTCTGGCCTGAACTCAGGCCTGATGAAAGGCCTGACCTTGTTCAGCGCGCTGGCGCAACCAATCGGATACAGCAAACCGCGGTCCGTAAGCTTCTGCCATGCGGTCACACTCAGCAACGAAGTGCTGGATACCCACGGTATCGATGAACGACAGGGTGCCACCTGTCCAGGGCGGAAAACCCCAACCGAAAATCGAGCCAATATCGGCATCAGCCGCATGATCCATGACACCCTCTTCAAAGCAGCGCGCGGTTTCCAGGGCCTGACGATACAAAAGGCGGTCGATCACTTCCTGCACTGCAGGTTGTTCATCATTGACCGGGTATAGCTCAGACAGACCGGGCCACAGGTATTTCTTTTCGCCTTCCGGATACTCGTAAAAACCTTTGCCAAAGCGCTTGCCCTTGCGATCAAGGTCCTCAACAAACTTACGCAGCACGGGGAAACCGGATGCGTATTCATAACTATCACCCTGATCGCTGGCCGCCTGCATGGTGATCTTGTAACCCAGTTCCAGCGTGACTTCATCCATCACAGCCAGGGGTCCGACCGGCATGCCCGCCATCTTCGCCGCGTTCTCGATCAGCGCCGGGCTTATTCCTTCAGCCAACATGGTCATGCCCTCGTTGGTCGATGTACCAAACACGCGTGAGGTGTAAAAACCCGGGCTGTCATTGACCACGATCGGTGTTTTGCGAATCTGTTGAATGTAATCCAGACCACGGGCAATGGCTTGGTCAGAACTTTTCTCACCTACGATCAACTCTACCAGCGGCATTTTATCGACCGGTGAAAAGAAATGCAGACCGATAAAACTTTCAGGCCGGATAGAGGCCTCGGCCAGACCGGTAATGGGCAAAGTTGAGGTGTTACTTGCAAATATTGCACTCGCAGGAATAACCGCCTCTGTTTTGGCAGTCACCACTGCCTTGATTTCCCGGCTTTCAAAAACTGCCTCAATGACCAGCTCACAGCCTTCAAGATCAGAATAATCTGTAGTTGGCTGTATCATCGCTAACAGGGCCTGGGCTTTTTCTTGCGTGGAGTAGCCACGCTTGATGGCCTTGTTAAGCAGGTTTTCAGAATAGGCTTTGCCACGTTCGGCACTTTCAATTTCGGTATCGAGCAATACGACCTGCATACCCGCCTTTGCTGAAACATAGGCAATACCCGCACCCATCATGCCGGCACCCAGAATGCCCAGCCTGGTGACTTTGGCTTTCCCGACACCTTGAGGACGGCGTGCCAATTTGTCCGCCGCGCCTTTGTTTACGAACAAGCTGCGCACCATATTGCGTGCCGTGACACCTGCAAGCAGCGTTCCGAAATATTGTGACTCGATATCCAGACCGGCATCAATGGGCGTAATACAACCCTCATAAACGGCGGAAATAGCGGCGATCGGCGCCGGATAATTATGCTGGGTGTTGGCGGCCAGCAAGGAAGTGCCAACCATGAAGGTTTGCATGTTTTTCGGGTTCATGGCGCCTGCGCCGCCGGGCATACGGAATCCTTTCTTATCCCACGGGGCAACCGGGTCCGGTGTTGCCATCAACCAGGCCTTGGCCCGTTCCAGCAACTCACCGGCCGGGGCAACTTCATGTACAACACCCAGCTCCAACGCTTGAGCCGGTTTGAGTTTCTTACCCTGCAAGATGACAGGCAAGGATTTTTCTGTACCGATCAGACGTGGCAAGCGCTGGGTGCCACCTGCGCCGGGCATCAAACCGATGCCGACTTCCGGCAAGCCAAGGACCGCACCGGGATGATCAGACAGCACCCGGTAATGGCAGGCCAGGCACAGTTCAAAACCACCGCCCAAAGCCAGGCCGTTGATGGCGACAGCAAAGGGCTTGCCACAGGTTTCCAGCTTGCGGAATACACTGTTCAGTGCCCAACTCCAGCCATAGCCCTGCTCCGGGGTCGTGCCACGGTCGTAGGCAGTCACGATTTCAGTCAAGTCTGCGCCGGCAATAAATGCTTTCTTACCCGAAGCGAGGATCGCGCCGCTGACATTATCATCCACCACCACCTGGTCGATACATCCGGACAACTCTGCAATTATTTCGTCGGACAGTACATTCATTGACTTGCCCGGCATATCAATCATCAGGGTTGCAATGCCGTCCTGATCCACGCTGTATTGAATTGTGTTACTCATTGTTCAGACTCGCTCAATAATCGTTGCAGTACCCATGCCGCCACCGACGCACAGGGTTACCAATGCCGTCGACAGATCGCGGCGCTCCAGTTCATCCAGAACGGTACCCAGGATCATTGCCCCGGTCGCACCCAACGGATGCCCCATGGCGATCGCGCCACCGTTCACATTGATTATGTCGTGCGGGATATTCAGCGTTTGCATAAACAGCAAAACCACTGCCGCGAAGGCCTCATTCAACTCAAACAAATCGATATCGGCGGTCGTCATACCGGCACGCTTAAGTGCTTTGAGCGCCGAAGGCGCCGGCCCGGTCAACATGATGCTGGGCTCACTGCCGATTGATGAGAACGAGCGAATCCGAGCCCTTGGATTCAAACCCATACGCTGACCCGCCTCGGCATTGCCAATCAATACCGCCGCTGAACCATCAACAATGCCACTGGAGTTACCCGCTGTATGCACATGCTTGATGGATTCTACTTCGGGATAACGCTGCAGGATCACGGAATTGAAACCACCCTGTTCTCCAGGGATGACAAACGCCGGTTTCAATTCACCCAGGCTGTCGGCCGTTGCTTCCGGTCGCATATGTTCATCGTGATCCAGCACCACCCGGCCAATATGATCCCTGATGGGAACAATCGAATTGGTAAACCAGCCCTGCTGCCATGCATTGGCGGCCCGTTTCTGGCTCTCCGCTGAGTATAAATCCAGATCACGACGCGACATGCCGTTTTTGGTTGCGATCAGATCAGCACTGACACCCTGGGGTGTGAAATATGTCTTATACGCCACCTGCGGGTCAGTCGCCCAGGCACCGCCATCCGACATCATCGGTACTCGGGACATGGATTCAATGCCACCACCGATGGTCACATCCGACTGTCCCGACATGATCTGTGCTGCGGCGGTATTAACCGCCTCCAGCCCGGATGCACAAAAACGATTCAGTTGCTTGCCCGGTACGCTCTCAGCATAATCGGCATTGAGAACTGCAATGCGCGCAATATCCGCCCCCTGCTCTCCGACCGGGGCCACACAACCCAGCACAACATCATCAACCAGCGACGTATCTAACCCGTTGCGGTCACGGAGCGCGCCCAGCACCTGGCTGGCGAGTTCAATCGGTGTGATCGGGTGCAAAGAGCCATTGGCTTTACCACGTCCGCGCGGTGACCGGACATGGTCAAAAATATAAGCATCAGTCATCATTTTTCCTTATAAGAAAAGGTTTTTTCGCCTCGGGCAAGGCGTCTGTAGTTTTACGTGAAGGCGGAAACCACGGGTTTCAAGTCACAAATGCATTGTCAGCTTGCAAGCCGCGCACCCATTTGCGCAATAGTCTAAATGGGTAATGCTGTGGTGTGCTTGATCTCGGTCAATGCAATGCTCGAAGTCACTTCCTGCACATCCGGCAATTGCGAAAGACGCTCAAAAAAGAATCTCTCATAGGCCTCAAGATCCGGCGTTACGATGCGTAACAGAAAATCTACGTGACCCAATAGCAGATGACACTCCATGACTTCAGGAAATTGCCGGATGGTTTCACCGAACTCCCTGACCTTGCTGCGGCCATGCGCAGTCAGTTTTACATGCGCAAACACCATCGTATCAAACCCCAGCTTGCGGCGGTCGAAAACCATGCCCTGCTCCTTGATCAGACCGGTATCTTTCAGTCTTTGTATCCGCCGCCAACAGGGTGATTGGGACAAACCCACCTGTTCACCAATGGTCGCAGCAGAAAGGCTGGCGTCCTTTTGCAGT
>PVMS01082417.1_pt1 | contig 17513 bp, 20 predicted proteins | sample 1853461 | NCBI WGS metagenome assembly PVMS01 (sample SAMN08582032, study PRJNA380276) | Marine sediment metagenome, whole genome shotgun sequencing project. | isolation source: ocean sediment barecode stripped | collected 2017 | reverse complement strand
TCTTGATTGCCATCGTGGCTTCTCTATTTGTGCTCGGCGTCATTGTCGCCACCTTTATTATTCTAGACCATCGAGACGCTCTTTATACCCTTCCATGCCGGTTCTAACATTTTTCTGCATGTCAGCAATCTGAGCGTCTCGATGGTCTATAATAATAACGATGGCGACAATGGCGCCGAGCACAAATAGAGAAGCCACGATGGCAATCAAGAAGTCAACGTATGTAAATCCTTTTTTAGACATCTTTGGAATCTCTTCTCTTCATATCTGGGGAAGGCACCGTCCGAGAAACGGGCCTTCTGTCTCAAGGGATAGAATCACCACGGGCAAAACAACGCAATGCGTACGATCCTTCATGCGATGCATACAATAGCACATTGACCTCGCATAGCTTTCTTGCCAAACCTTTGGATATTTGAAGCCAAGAGTTTTCCGGGGTAACTTCCCATTACCTCTATTTCACGAAATGTCAAGATATGAAAAGCATATCGAAACCCGATTAGGAACGGAAAGCGGGTTTTTGAAGGTGCGTCCCGACTCAAGATATCTTTACACTATCCAGCACATCGGAAGCCGGAAATACCTCAAGCTCTTTGCCCAAACCTTTAGATATTTCGGGCCAACTCTTTTCCAGCATTCCTTCCCAGTATAATAACTTATGGGACTCTTAACGTACCAAAACAATATCGAAACTTGGCAGATTATCCAACTGAATACGGAGCCTATCTCATTACATCAAACTTGGAGGGAAAGACCTGTCAGATTAGAGATCTCTTATTACATGGAACCCGATCCGCTCCACTAACTCAACACGTCTTCTTGATTTTGATGTGATCTTTAGCAGTTCTCTCAAGCTGGCAGATGCTTATGTTTTATGTAGTCCACCCCGTTTTTCAAGATCTGGACACCGGCCGTCAACCCGGGATGCGTGGTTTGACCCTTCCGTTTTATGGCCTCTTTCATACGGGTCCAATCAGGATGGTTTGTCCAGTGGTTAAATGCCTCGGGGTGAGGCATCAGACCGAAGACGCGCCCGGTCGAGTCACATATACCGGCGATGTCATGGACTGATCCATTGGGATTGTACGGGAATTCTCCCTGTGCGGCCGCGCCATCAGGCAAAGCATACTGCAAAACAACCTGCCCATTATCGATTAGGCGTGTGATCACTTCAGGGGATGCATGGAATTTCCCTTCCCCGTGCCGGATGGGAAGCTCTATCTTGGTCACCCCCGTGGTAAAGACACAAGGGGTATCCGTATTCCCTTGAAGGGTCACCCAATCATCCCTGAAGTTTCCGCAATCGTTAAAGGTAAGCGCAACTTCTCGCCTCTTGTAATCCCCATCAAAGCCGGGAAGAAGCCCCAGGTTCACCAGGGCCTGAAATCCATTACAGATTCCCAGGACCAGCTTTCCATCATCGATGAATTCGAGGAGTGCCTCGCCGATGTTCGATCTTAGGCGCACGGCTTCGAGCACACCGGCCCCGTGATCATCTCCCCAGCTAAACCCGCCGCCAAATACGAGGATGCCATAGTCTTTCAGGTAGTGTTCTCCCGAGATAAGGGAATTGATGTGTACACGGGTTGACACGGCCCCCGCTAGTTCAAACGCATATGCCGTCTCAAAGTCACAATTCAGGCCGTAACCGGTCAGGACCAGGACATGGACATCCCCTTGGGATTTCGGATTTAGGATTTCGGATTTAGGATTAGCACTGCACATAATACAGACCTTAATTAGGTTGACCGTGCACCTGCCTTGCATTCATTCAAGCAGTTTGAACTGAACCCCCGAGCGCATTCCCTATCCGGACTCGTCCCGATCTATTGGGATTCATGGGGACTGCCGGGGACTTCAGACTATCCATCTGAGGACCTTAATACCGGTGCTTTTTAGATCAATCCTCCAAAGGGTCGCTTCCAGGCTCCCTTCAATTCCGAGACCGGGATGTCGATGATATGCTTTCCTTTCAGGCCGTTGATAACAAGATCGGGGCCCTTTGAGACCGTTCCAACACAGGCATAGGGCAACGTGTCAAAACAGGACTCAAACGACGAACGATGCTCAGGGGCAACAGTGACAATGAATCGGCCAGGGGACTCTGAATAGAGGATGATGCAGTCATGCTCTGCGTCCGACCTTGGTACCACTGAAAGATCAATATCCATTCCCAGGCCACCGCCCATGGCCACCAGGGCCAGATGCACACCCAGTCCCCCACGATAGATGCCGTGGCACGACGCGACCAGTTCCTCCTCAATTGCTCTGCTTAAAGCTCGATAGAGCTTCATCGAGGGCTCGGGCTGGAGTTCAGGCACACGAAGACCCACATGACCAAAGTGCTCGTAGTACTCAGAAGCCCCCAACTCGTTTCTTGTCTCCCCCAGCACGTAGACAAGATCTCCGGCAAACTTGCAGTCCATGGTCACACACCGGGTCACGTCTGAAATGACGCTGCTGCAGGAGAACTGCAGCGTAGGAAGAGCAGAGACCTTTTGCGTTTCACCATGTCGGCCCTTGAGATAGCCGTCTACGTACATACTGTCCTTTCCTGAAAGGAGAGGGACCCCATAAGCCGTGCAAACATCCCTCAAGGCCCAGTTGGCGCGGACCAGTTGGGCGGCTTTGTACTTGCCGTCCAGGTTGTCGATCGGATCATATTGTATGTTGGGCCAGCAGAAATTATCCACACCACCTATGCGCTCCGGGTCCCCACCCACGGCTATCACGCGCCGCACTGCCTCGTCGATTGTACAGGCTGACATGTGGTACGTATCGATCTGGGAATAGGTAGGCAGCAGGGCCTGGGATGTGGCCAATCCTTTAACGGAGTCCAGAACGGGCCGGATGACTGCCGCATCACTATTTACGTCGCGCCCCTTTCCGACCAAGGGCTTGACAACGCTTGTCCCTTGCACCTCATGATCATACTGACGGATTATCCACTCTTTCGAACAGATATTGGGTCTGGCAAGAATATCCAGGAGCAACCCGGAGGCATCGCCATGATCCGCCAGAACAGGTTCAAGAAGCTCTCGCATTTCCGGAGGGGTCCATTCCGCCTCAAAGGTCCACTGGGGAAACTGCGAGGTCATAAAATCTATATCAACACTGGCGCAGGTCTCGCCGTCATACGTGATGTTGAGTCTGCCGGAGTCCGTGTAGCGACCGATCACGGTGCTCTCTACGGCATGTTTCTTCGAAAGCGATTCAAACTGCGCCCAGTCTTCCGGCTTGACAGCCACTGTCATACGCTCCTGGGATTCTGAAACCCATATTTCCCACTGGTCCAGACCCTCGTATTTGAGAGGGACCTTCTCCAGCTCTACTACACACCCGTTGCTGAAGCGGGCCGACTCTCCAACAGATGAAGAGAGCCCGCCGCCGCCGTTGTCCGTGATAAAGGCGATGAGTCCCTGATCTCTCACCTCCAACAGAAAGTCGTGCATCTTTTTCTGCGTATAAGGATCTCCAATCTGAACATGTCCTGCGGGGGTATGGGGAGAAAAGCTCTCAGAGGCGGCTGTCACACCGTGGATACCGTCTTTTCCTACCCGGCCTCCGCACATAACGATCAGATCACCGGGGGAGGTTCTCTTCTCCTCAGTAGGCTCTCCTTTGATCTGCGATGGGATCAGACCGATAGCCGTGACAAAGACTAAACACTTCCCCAGATATCCCTCGTGAAACCAGACCTGTCCATACGGTGTGGGGATGCCGCTCTTGTTGCCCCCGTCGCGCACTCCTTCGATGACGCCGTCCAAGAGACGTCTGGGATGAAGATGTGGTCTGAGCTCCCCCTGATAATCTCGCGGCCCCACACAGTATCCGTACATCCCCATCACCAGCTTGGAGCCTTTACCGGTTCCCATGGGATCACGGTAGACTCCGACGATTCCCGTGATAGCACCCCCATATGCCTCCATATTGGATGGGGAATTGTGGGTTTCGCCGGTAATGACATAGTAGTAGTCATCATTGAATCGGCCGATACCGGCATTGTCCCATAGGACGGAGATCACCCAGGGCTTTTGCTTCTGAATAGCTAGAGTAGGTGCTTCGATACAGGTATCAAAGAGGTTGTCCACAACCTGGGTTTCTTGCGTTCTCAGGTCAGTGTAGTGGAACAAACCCTTAAAGGTGTTGTGGTTGCAGTGATCGCTCCTGGCCTGGGAGATGTATTCCAGCTCAACATCGGTAGGGTCTGAAATACCCAGGGTCCGGCGCTGTGCCAGCACATCTTCTCTTAGAAAATACGCCCGAATCGTGGGGACGTCGTTGGGGTTCAGTGCCAGGCCACGCTCTTTGCTGACGCTCATGAGCGTTTCGTCACTATCAATCGGGATTACGGTGACGGTTGGTTTGTGATCAAGGCGAACCTTCGGGATGATGATCCCTACCCCCGTCTTTGCATCCCAATCGTCTTTCGAAAAGACTCTCCATTCCTGAATGATATCATTGGCGAGAAGCTCCCTGGCGATGCGGTCTGCCTCGTCAAAGGAGAGATTGCCGCCCTTCAGGCAATACCTTTTTGAGGTGTAGATCGCCTCGTCGGGTTTCAAACGGATGCCGAGAAGGTCTTGCACTGCTTCTTCAGCTGTGCTTCCGGGGTTATCGCGAACACCGGGCCGGTAGCCCACCCACAGAACCCAGTCGAAATCGATCACCAGAGGTTCATAAGAGGAGACTTGAGTGACAGGATTCGTAAAGATCTCGGTTCGGATGGCTTCAAGCTGGTCTGCTGTGAGTTCACTATCGAAGGTAAGAATAGATACAGTGCGAACCGACTCAACGCCTAACCCAAAATAGTCGTTCGCCTTCCTGCAAATGGCAGCCCCTTCAGCGTCAAAAAGATCCGGTTTCAGGGTGATTTCCAGGCGGCTAGGCATATGAAATATCCATCAGGAATCAGGATTAGGGGTCAAAACAAAGAGTCTTCTTCGTAGCCTGCACATAGAACCATTGATTCATTCTTCTGCCAGGTATCTGGTAATGTGAAGAACAGTCCTATGAAGACCACTTGACGACTGATGCCCCCCAGGTTAAACCTGCTCCAAAGGTGACCATGAGCATGAAGTCACCGGGCTTTAACAAGCCTTCCCGGTTGGCCTCGTCCAGGGCTATGGGGATGGAGGCAGACGAAGTGTTTCCATATTTTTCGATGTTGGTGTAGACCTTTTCCATGGGTATGGAAAGCTTTTCTGCTGCGGCCTGGATAATCCTGAGGTTGGCCTGATGGGGCACCATTAGTGTTATGTCCTCGGCTGAAAGGCCATGATGCGCAAGGGCGGAGGCGGCAATGTCGCATAGACAGGAGACTGCCTTCTTGAAAAGGCGGTTTCCTTCCATCTTGAGATAGTAGGGCTTTGGCTCAACCGTATCAAGGATTTCAGGGACCTTGAAAGACCCCTCGGTGCTATAGAGGAGATCCCAAAAGCTCCCATCAGACTCCAGATGGGTTGAGAGAATCCCATCATCGCCGGTAGTGGGGGTCAGAACCACCGCTCCAGCACCATCACCCAGCAACACACATGTGTTTCGGTCTTCCCAGTTGGTCACGGGGGAAAGAACTTCGGCTCCAATGACCAGGGCGTTTTGACAGTTGCCCGTAGCAATCGCGTTGTTTGCCACGGACAAGGCATAAAGGAAACCTGAGCATCCCGCAGAGATATCAAAGGCAACAGCATTGCTCGCTTGGAGCGCCTTTTGTACCATACAGGCTGCCGAAGGAAACTGACGGTCGGCCGTGACCGTGCCTATCACGATCATATCGAGGCTATCGGGCGAGATGCCCGCCATTTCCAAGGCCTTTAGAGACGCACTCGTGGACAGATCCGAGGCGTTCTCGCCGTGCCCGCTTGAAGAGATGCGACGCTCTTTGATCCCTGTCCGGCGTATGATCCATTCATCGGTCGTATCTACTATGGTTTCAAGCTCCTTATTTGTCAGGATTCTCTTGGGTGTTGCAGAACCCGTCCCCACTATGCGTCCTTTTATCATGATCGGTTCTTTATCCACTCCCCATGGTTCAATACTTTGGAAGCGCACATACCACATAAAATGACCCTCGTCATCTTCTTTTTGCCCCCATTCCGAGAATCGGCAGTAGCAAGATCTTGGGTCTATGACGCACCATCGCCCCCGGGGCATCTACGTAACGATCTGAAATCCTGTAATATTTTGCGGGACCATCCCTCTTTCATATTGAACATTCCCTGCAGCAAGCTGCAGGGAATGTTCTGCCTTGCGGCAGTGCTTCGCGCCGACCGTAAGGAAGTGTGCTATTCTTAGATTCGCTCGCTAACCCCGCAGCCCCGCTGGGCGGGATCTCCGCTCCGCTCCGACAAGCTGCGGAGAATGCGCTCGCTATTGCGGTTCAGACTCGAAGGGCCAGACACAACCCATCTTGTTCCGGCGAATGGAGAGGAAGAAGACAAAGGAGGTGCACGGTTCTCCATTCGGGGTGGTCGGCCACGGCCTGGTTGAAATTGTCGGCGCCTTGAAAGCCCACGTTATCGGCCACAAGGAGCCCACCACTTCTAAGAAGCTTCTGGCAATAAGGCAAAGCGTGGAAATAGTTCTCCTTGTCAATGTCCATGAAGATAAAATCAAAGGGACCGTTGATTTTGGCCATCTCTTGGAGGGCGTCTCCCACTATAATTTCTATCCGGTGTCCCACTCCTGCTTCCTGAAAATTGGCCTGAGCCCTTCTTGCCATGCTTTCATCTCTTTCCAGAGTAACAACCCGCCCCTCAGAAACCTCACATGCCCTGGCAAGATAGATGGCCGAGTATCCGGTCGCCGTTCCGAGTTCCAATATTTGCCTTGCTTGTGAGGCCAGGGCTAATACGTATAGCAGTTCACCCACCACCGGTCCGATTATGGGTATTTCTTGCTGTCGGGCTTCTTCTTCCAGGGCCAACAGTGTGGCATCCCTCGTGGGCACAAATTCTCTGAAATACCCTTCCAGGTTAGGGATCATCATAGACATCTTTCCCCCTGTTTTGTTCTCCTCTATAGTGATTGTCAGAACAACGTTCCGTTATCCAAGTGAAGGTTTAGCCACAGACACACGCAGACGGACACAGACTGTTTTGTCCGGTCGACCCGCCCGCTTCGCCCGTCCGCCTCACTCCGCTTGGCTGGAGGGCGGGCCTGAGCGATAGCGATGGCGGGCAGGCCTGACCGGACAAAAGCCTCCTTCGCTATCGCGAAAAAACGAATCTGTTCTGTACTTGCCCGAAGGGCACGACACCCATGGTGGCGACAGGCCTGCCCCGTTAAATGCGAAGCCTATTTAACCGGGGTCGTCGCCACAATAGTCTGCGTGAGTCTGCGGTAGCACGAAGTGAAGCGTCAGCGCTAATATATGTACTTAAAGTCCGGAAGAGCCAAGTATTCCTCCGACCTCCGTAGCCTTGGAGGTTGGGCAAACGAACGAGGGCGGAAGCCATAAGAGCCATGAGCATCACTCTAAATCCCTTTTCCTATGGAGAACGCTTTCCCAAGATACTCACCAACCCCATAATAACCGCGACTCTCAGGTGCATACAGAAAGGGGCCTACCTTTTCTATATCAGGAAGTCCTTTCTTTCCGAGTACGGCTTCATCGGCTTTGACATCTACGATTTCTCCAACGAACTGAGTATGTAGTCCTATTTCAAGGGTATGCAATACGGTGCACTCCAGGACCAGCGGAAACTCCTGGACATAAGGCGCATTCACTAGGTCACTCTTGACAGGCGTCAGTCCGGCAGCGGAAAACTTGTCCTTTTCTTTACCTGACACGAGACCGAAATAATCAGCTTCCCTGACATAATTCTCAGAGGGGATGCTGATAGTAAAAGCCTTGTGTTCCATGATGTTGCCATACGTATATGTTGCCTTCCTGAGAGAGACCGCAACACAGGGTGGACGGGAACAGCATATTCCTCCCCACGCCGCAGTCATCACATTCGGCTTGCCGGCCTTATCATAAGTCCCTATGACAAAAACCGGCGTCGGATAAACAATCGTTTTCGCGCCAATCGACTTTTTCATAAGCAGCCTCCTTCTGTTGCTCTGAGGTTGGGACTACTCCTATCCAACTCTTTTTCTCTTTGCTTGGTGCCTCTCCATCAACCATCCAATAAGAGGCGGTGTCCAGCAAAGATTTGCTGCGATGGTTTCCAATGCGGTCCAGATTTGAGTGGTTGGACTAAACCCCAAGAACCGAGCCATGAGCAAACCGGCCGGAACAAGGAAAATTATGATCAAGCTGGTCAGCATAACTGGATGGCGCAAATACTTGGCCATGGCCTCTGAAAATGACCCTGTCTGCTTCCGCAGAAAGATGTAGCCACTTATGTTTCCACCAATCTGGTCACTCATTGCATAAAAATAGGGTATGTAAAAAGCCTCCACACCATAAACGTTGACTCCCAAAAGACGACTCACCCAATCAATGATCCACGGCAACATCATGCCGAAGAACTTCCCCCACCCATAGGCCTCTGCCATGGATCTTATGTTGCCCCGTATGCGCTGACGAAACGCATAAAATCCTTCGAGGATGCTTTCGCCTTCTCCGGAGAGAGTTCGGACGATCCATTGTCCAACTGGACTGCGCTGGAAGCCGAAGTAATCCAGCGCGCCGGCAACTATCAAACCACCAGCAAAGCCTGAAGCCGTGAATTTCAGTAATTCTCCAAATTCTTCTTCAGGCTCTTCCACGCTTTGTTTTTCTTTGTCTTCCATTAACTTTCCGCCATCAACCCTGCCTGCCAAAAAGATCTGTCAGGCTTTCAGCAAGATCGGCGATGTGCCCCTTTGAAACGATATCGGGAGTGAGTCCCAGACTTATGGTTGCCTCAGCCGTGGCCGGGCCAACAGCAGCAATGGTCACCCCTGTGAGGTGGACACGAAGATCGATGCCCAGGTCATCAGTCGCCTTGACAAGAAACCGCGCGGCAGTCGGATTTGCCAGGGCCAACACGTCTAGCTTCCGGCCAAAAACCTTCTTCCCCTCCTCTGCAGTAGCTTCAACCAGCATCCGATAACCCACCACCTCGCTTACCTCACCCCCTAGTATAGTTAGCCTTTCCGGAAGACTTCGGGATGCCCCCTCCACCCTTATAAGCAAGAAGTTTGAGCCGTTGATGTCCCTAAGCTGCTCGGTGACCCCCTCGGCCGTATGCACCTTTGGAACATAGGCTGCCTCAATGCCTTCTTTTTTCAGGGCAGAGTATGCCCCGTGACCTATAGCCCCGATCCTCGTCTCTGTGATCGCTTCCTTGCCAGGGCCCAAAGTGTTCAGCCGATCAAGGAAGTTCACAACGCAGTTGCTGCCGGAAAAGATGATCCAGTCGAAAGTTTTGAGTTGCTGAATTGTTCTATCTATCGGGCCATAGTCTGTCGGCGGGGCAACCCTGAGGCCAGGAAACTCCACTACCTCTGCCCCTTTTCTCTGTAACATCAGGAGGAGAGGATTGACCTCAGGTCTAGCCGGTTGAATCAATATGCGCTTACCGGTTAAGGGCTTTTCCGTGGGTGTCAATGTGTCTCTTCTTCTCCGATTATATTGATTTGGAAAAAACGATCAGCCATAGCAGTAAAACAGCCCATAAAACTATTTTGACAGTTAGCATTGATATAAAAAATTGAGGATCATCCTGGATGAGTACATTCTTTCTGTAATATCTTATATTCTGAATGTAATAGCCGGCCAAAACTAGATATGAAGCAATACTCGGCCAAAATAATGGCTGATCAGAACCATAGAAATCAATAGCATATATGAATAAGACCAACAAAAAGGATATTGCGTATGGAAAACAACATTCATGCCTGTAAAAACGATATATTTTTCTCGGTGTTGTCATGAGGCACTGCCGCCATGCTTTGGAGGGATTGTAAGAGACGGTGTGGATTAGTCTGAATGCGGAACCGGCCGTCTCATCTTCTTTAAGTCGCCTCGGCGGCGCTTCGCCTCCAACCGGCGTCTCTTTGATGCGAGTGTCGGCCTTACCCTACGGCGGGTTTTTGGTTTTTCGGCCGCCCTGCGGATTAACTGAACAAGCCGGTTGATCGCGTCTTGGCGGTTTCTTTCCTGCGTGCGAAACCGCCGAGCATCAATAATGAGTATGCCGTCATCCGTAACCCGCCTGCCTGCGAGACGAATCAGACGCTCGCGAACGTCTATGGGCAAGGAGGCAGACTTGTCAACATCGAAACGGAGTTGCACGGCCGTGGCTGTCTTGTTGACATTCTGCCCGCCTGGTCCTCCGGCGCGAATGAATTCCTCATGGATTTCGCTCTCGTCAATCGCTATGGTGGCCGTGATCTGAATCATGCCTCAGGCCGATCAAAGTAAAACTTGGGCGCTAAATCGCTTTCGCTTTTCGCAATAAACTAGCAATAGACTGCGCCAATTCAGCATATCCCCGGGAATTTGGATGAATCATGTCATTCTTGAGTGAACCGGTTGACAGGATGTCGGCCAATATTCCCCCCTCGTAAGGAATGTCAAATTCTTGGGCGATTTCCTCATAGAACCCGGCAACCGGCACAGACAAGCCGGGCTTTGGAACACCAATCAGTACCACATCGATGCCTCTTTTATTGGCCATCCTTATCATCGCCCTCACGTTGTCGGCTGCCTGCTTTTCACCGGTCCTTCGCAGTAGATCGTTTCCACCATGACATAGAATTAGCAACGCCGGCTGGTGCTTATCCAAGAATTCCGGCAACCGCGCCAAACCCTGACTAGTAACCTCTCCTGGTACCCCAGCATTGATCACCTTGCGATGGATCAACCCTTCAAGCACGGCAGGATAACTCTCTGCTGTATTTGCACCTGTTCCAAATGTCAGACTATTGCCAAAGGCCAGCACTACTGCATTACTATCAAGGGGAGAAACACTCGGGACGCCGTTGCCACATGCAGTGGGTAATAGGATGAGAAGAACATAACAAAGACGCCTTAAATGGCTGGAACTTGTAATTGAAACGCGCATTTCTTGTTGTCAGGCTTTCACTTCACCCTAACGCTGCAAAAGCCGAGGGTGCTGTAGATCCAAGGCGTCCAAGGGTGAGGCAGTATAGTAGGCTACGCCGAACCCTTGGCAACGCAGGAGATGCAGTATCATCGGCTTTCCCGAGGGGTAAACAACATGGCTGTTTTTCTAGTTTTCTGGATATCGCCCGCAGTGAATTCCACAAAATTGTTCAAATATCTCGCGGAGAAAGGCTCTTGTTGGTTTTTACAACTTTTTGCCATGTTGTTCATGCAACCACAGGGTTCAATGTCTTGATAGGAGCATTGGTACCGGTTACTCGTTGACTGTCAAGGCTGGGCGGACCTTGAAAACGGTCTCCTTGCGGATCTTGACGGTGCCCGGCTTTGCTCCCCGGGGTTTGGTGACGTATCGTGCTCGTGTCCCTGAGACTGCCACAACGCCACCGGTTCTGGCCTTACTGTGATAAGCAGCTATGGCTGCGGCGCGCTTGAGGGTTTGGCGATCAGGCTCCTCGTCAGGCTTGGCACGGAGAATCACGTGGCTTCCCGACATACCGCGCACGTGAAACCACCAGTCGTTAGGCTTCGCAATATCAAGGCTCACGTGGTCGTTGTCTGCCTCAGTCTTACCGGCCAGTACCATCCAACCGCCCGCAAGTTCGTACTCATGGACGCGGACTTGTTTTCGCTCGATTTTAGGATCCTCTTTCGGCATGAGATTGTTCGTTGTGACGCGAAACAATACCTGTTGGCGCAAAATACCGGCCAAATAAGTGAGGCAGTCCTCACTCAAACATGATCTATTGTCTAATGTTCTTTCAAAGCCTCCTCATCAAGGGCCCTCACCCTTGCGTCTTCCGCCTCCTTGGTGGACCGGGCTTTGTCCAAGGGGGTTCGAATCCTTTTGACAATGGCGTCTGCTGCTTCATCGGTCATCTGTTCAATCTTTCCCTTCTCTGGTTTAGCCTCTTCTTCTTTAGAACAAGCGGAAAGGCCGATGCAGAAGAAAAGCAGTACCACTGCAGAATATGTTAGTAGTCTCTTCACAATACCCCCTTTCGCAGATAGATTATCTGCCTTACCCAAATCCAACTGCCGGGTTGTCGCTCAAGCTCATCTGTATCCAGAAACAGAGGTCGCAGAGATGCAATTAGAGGTTATCAATAACCCTTTTTAGTTTAGCCTGCACCTCTTCAGCAATACCCCGCAGCTTCGGATTCTTAACGGCCTGCATGGATGCAATCGGGTCTATCGCCGACACCTCCACATTCCCTTCTTCATTTTCTTGCACAACCACGTTACAGGGCAACATCGTTCCGATCTTGTCTTCTGCTTGGAGGGCCTGATAGGCAAAAGGGGGATTACATGCACCAAGAATTCTGTAGTTCTTGAAATCCACATTGAGTTTCTTTTTCAAGGTCGCCCTGACATCTATGTCTGTCAGAATTCCAAAGCCTTCCTTCTTAAGTTCCTCAATGACTCTGTTAACCGCTTCCTCGAACCCAATTTCCAATGTTTTCCCAAAATAGTAACTCATAAAACCGGTCCTCCCTCAATGCTATCTTCGCAGCAATCCTGTATAGATGTTCTAACATGGAAGTCCAACAGCGCCATTCACCGAGTTATAGTGGTTGTGAAAAATATGTTCCGTTTACGGCAATCTTTATAACTGGTCCAAAACGGAACATATTTCTGCGAACTACTCTAACCCCTTCTTTTCTCAATCTTCTCCAGCGCTTCCTTTGCAGCTTCTTTGACTTCTACATGGTATGCACCGCCCAAGATCATCTCCACCCTTTGGACGACTCGATGATCTCCTGATTCTCCCAAGACATGCATAATGTCGCCCTTCACCGGATCTTCCACATGGTGAAAACGTTCCCAGAGCGGATCAATCACCTGGGCTGCCAGTTCGGGGGTGCGGCAAGTTATTTCTTCCATGGTCACCATAGCTCCCAGACGGACAGGCCATTTGTTATGTGTCAAAAGATCAAGAAATGAAGGGAAAATCTCCTCATTATCGATCATCATTTGCGCAAGCCGGGCAGCATTCCCTTCCTTCAACATTCTCTCAAGAGATAAAGCGCTGAGCTTGGCGGGGTCACGGTTTGTCATAATCTCTACGACTTCTTCCAGCCGAAATGAACCCGTCCAACGAAACTGTTCGTCTAGTAGAAGAGTCGGGACAGACCGTATCTGATTTGATTGAGCCATCTCTGGAAAGAGGGAGCAGTCCACGATTGTGAGCCGTATGAATTCATTTACCGTAAGCAGGGGTGTTATATGCCGGACCGTCTGGGGACAAAAAGGGCATTGCTGAGAAACGTACAGCCTCAGCAAGGCCGGCAGCTCGATCTTTTGAAGGTGATCCTGTACAGACATCGATATGCTCGAAGCCTTCTGGTCAGAAACAGATAGTGCTTCCAGAAAAGGCCCCAGTTCCGTGCCAAGTGGAATTGCGTGGTACCGCAAGGCATGGCCGACCTGGATAGCCGGAGCCTCGTTCGGTTCACCTTCCTCTTGGGCAACTTGAATTCTGGGGGCAAGGCGGGTGAGGTTTTCACAGAAGCCCAAGAACTCCCTGCTTCGTTGGTCTTCTGTCACAAGCAAACTAATCTGAATACTACTGGACAGTTCGCTATTCCATTCCCTGATTCGCCTCTCTTCCTCGGATGTCATTATCACTCCATATCCACTCCAGCCCTATTTCTCGCCTGTGACATCTGCCACCCAACTCAGCGCGGCAGATACCGTTGGAAATCCTATGGTGCTTGTGAGCAAAATGATGGCATGGAATATTTCGTCTGGCTTTGCACCGGCTTCCAGGGCTCTTTTCGCATGACTATGAACACCGCCTTCGGAACGTAAAGCTGCTGCTGCTGCTAACTGAACCAGATGTGCAGTCTTTTCATCCAACGGTCCCTCCTGCCTCACGGCTTTGCCGAGCTCCTTAACGGCAGTCATGAATTTCGGATGTCTTTTTTCAAGTGTAGTATACCATGTGGGTAGCTCTTTGTCAGACATGGCATTCCACCTCCTTTCATATATGTTGAGTTACGTGCCGGGTTCGTCCTCCGGTGTGATTTCGTCGGCTTTTCCTTGTCCGAAGAGACGCCCGAGGAAGGTGAATACTTTTTTGATGCTCCGCCACAGCTTAGGCAGCAGCCAAATCATCAGCACAATGAAAGCGATCAACAAAACGATAAACAGCCACGGATAGTGCAGGGCGGTCCAGAGACCGGCGATCACTATAAAGTCTTCGACAAGTGAAGCTACCCAGTTACTTACGGGCTCGGGCGAGGCGTTTATTATCACTCTTGTACCTGACTTGGTCGCATGAGTGCCTGCCGCCATTCCGCCACCCACGATAGCAGCTGCCAAGACAATCGCCGGGTTTACGTCACCCACTGCACCCGCTGCCAGCAGCGCCCCTGCGGGAATGCGAATGAACGTGTGCAGCGCATCCCAGCCCGTATCAACCCCAGGTATTTTGTCGATGACAAATTCCACAACGAACATGAAACCCGATGCAGCTATTACAACAGGATTTGCAAGGATTTGCAGGTCAGGCGGCAGGACCATGTTACCCGTGTTTCCAAGCAGCCCTAGTATCAGGATCGCCGCATAGAGATTAATTCCGCTGGCCCATGCCACACCCATTGTGAGAGCTATCGTGCTCGCTATTTGGTCAAGTGGTCCCATTGGCTACTGAAACCTCCTTTAAGGATTTTGTCAGCTTACCATCATTCGTGACACAAGTTATTTCTTCCCCTTCTTCCTTTCTTCTTTATCGCTTCTGCCTTTCTTGCCCTTGTCATCTTCGTCGTCATCTTCGCCAGTCTTCTGACCTTTTTCCTCCTTCTTACTCCTTTCCTCTTTCATCGCCTTTTTCTCTGCTGGCTGCCCTTCTTTGATTTTTTCTTTATCAGCCTTATGCTTTTCTTTCAGCTCTTGCTTCTCGACTTTATGTCTGTCCTTGAATTCTTTCTTCTCAGCTTTGTGCCTCTCCTTCAATGACTTCCATTCCTCCTTGTGCCCCTCACTCGACGCCTTTCTATCTTCACCATGTCGCTGTGTATAAGAACCTTTATCCTTCTCTGCAGTTTGTTCGCTCTCTTTTCTTCCCTGTACCTGGGCCGGTAAAAACACTGTCACAATGAAAAATGCCATAACAGATATAGCTACTATGATGTAATGATTCTTGTCATTCATTTCCCTAATCTCCTTTCCATACAACAGTAAAGTCTTACTGGCGTAAGGTTCTATTCCGGTGAATTCGCGCCTGACCCAAACCGTTTTCCCAACCTACATGCTCTCCACTTTCTTCCACAACCCTTATTGGAAAACCTCCGCAAGAATATTTTTTACCGACTCGCCTCCATTTGACTCAACATAAGAGAGGATGATCGGGAAAAACTTGTCTACCATCTCGGACTTCAACCCAAGCCCTGAAAATGTATCGGCCAGACTTCCAAGACCTCCAAGTTTTTCTGCACTACTACCTAAAAATGACGCTTTACCCTCAATTGCTCCGCTCAACCCACTGGCTTTTGGAGCAGCACCCAGCAGGTCATCCATTTCAGGGACAGCGCCTGCCACTTTACCAAAAGCTTCCTTGCTGAGCTTTTCCTTGGCCACATTGAAGATGGCTCCTGCCCCACCTTCTGCCTGTCTCTCTGTAACACCAAGCTGTTGCGTCAAAAGGTCAACTAGTCCCACATCTTCAGCCAAAACCGACTCAACCCCCAAAACACCGAAAAAAACGAAAAAAGCTCCCACTCCTACAATCATTGTTTTCGTTTTCACTCCTACCTCCTCAGTACTTATTTGTTGTTTGTCCAGTTCCACCCTCTAAAGCTGCACAATCTCATAAAGTAATTGCCAAACGACGTTGCCAATGCTCCATTGCGTTTGCGTAATAGGAAAGGATGTCCAGTGATTTCGGGTCCGCACTGAACAACCCATCCGATTCAATGACTACTCGTCTCAACCTGAGCATATTAAAGGCTGTTGTCACAGACAACTCAGCACCTCTTGTTGGGATATGAACAGGCGCTCCTTGCGCTTGCAGTTTTTCAATCAAACCATGTACACGGGCCTTGATATCAAACTCACTCAGCCAAGGTTCGCGGCGTTCCAACAGCACACCGGCCACCAATGAGACTGGAAGGATCGGGACAATATCGCGGATGGAAACCATCAACTGATTGCAGAGTTCTTGGACTAGCGAAAAGCGCTCGCTGCGGTCGATCTTGCTCAGATTAACTGCATGGACGCGACAAAACTCTCGTGCAGAAACCGGGGCGCCGAAATTGACGCATGCAAAGCCGAAGCGCTGCCACTTGCTGAAAGCCATCAACATGAGATTATGCCAAATAAATCCGACGGTGGTCCTGAATACAAACCATCTACTTCGCTTTTCGGCTCCGGGATCCAAGGTACGTATCAGGCTCCGATCCTCCAGAGTCCTGTCGTAGTTAACCCCTACGGGAATGAAGACGATATCTCGATCTGTTTCCGGTTCAAAATCGCGCAACATATAGTCTATTAATCCTAGCTTAGGTAACCTCAATCGGCCATCGCGACTTAACCCTCCTTCGATAAATACCGCCTGACAAACTCCCTCTTTAGTCGCCATGTGGATGTAACGTTCCAACACCCGGCGATACAACGGGTTCCTGGAATTCCGACGCACGAAATAAGCACCCATGGCTTTGATCAGTGTTTGCAGGGGCCAGATCTTGGCCCACTCGCCCGCAGCATAAGAGAGTGCCGTTCGCTCGGCGACCAGGAATGACACCAGAATATAGTCCATGTTGCTGCGATGATTCACGACGAATACTACAGTGGAATCAGGATCTATAGATTCCAACTGTTCATTATCGGCACGGTCAACACGCACCCAGTAGAGCAGCCTTGCAACTTTCTTTGCCAGCCAGTAACCGATCCGAAAATAGATGTAGGCGTTAAAAGACGGAACAATTTCCTTAGCATATCTCAGGACTTTGTCCTGTACAACCTCACGCGGCATGTCATGTTCCTGCGCATGTTCCTGCATCGCCTCCATAACCTTGGGATCGTACACCAGGCGATCAATCAATACTTGTCGTTTAGTAAGCTGGAATGGTCTGATCTCGATGTCTAGACGAGCGCTGATTTCGTCCAGCACACGATTGACTCGACGCCGCAAAAACCAGCTGACACTTGGAATAAAGATTCGATCCAGAATCGCCCAGGCAGACACAAAAAACAGCAAGAAAAGGAGCCAGATTGGTATCGGAATCTCACCAGTCATTTTATTTGAAGCCGTCTAAAAAAAGGTGGATTAGGGTTCAGGGCAAGTCGTAGATCCCGAGCTTGCCGTCGGGGGCGCGGGGAGGCGAGAAAGCGCAGCATACCGGGTAGTATGTGAGCATTTTGAGCCGACCCGCAACACCGCCATGGGGCCTTAGATGCTTTTTTGAGATGGCTTCTAGGCCCTTTATAGATATACACTTGGGTCCCCAGTTCTGAT
>PVMS01035667.1_pt1 | contig 17513 bp, 16 predicted proteins | sample 1853461 | NCBI WGS metagenome assembly PVMS01 (sample SAMN08582032, study PRJNA380276) | Marine sediment metagenome, whole genome shotgun sequencing project. | isolation source: ocean sediment barecode stripped | collected 2017 | reverse complement strand
CAATCCGCTGTATTTCCGCTCGCCCTGGAGATCGTCCCACCTGATCTGGCCGCGCTTGTGCGCCTCTGAAGAGACGGTCACGACCCGTGCCGGGGCTGACTTCACCAGCAGGTCCCGCAGCAGGTGCGTCAGGAGGAACGGTGCGAGATGATTCACGGCGAACTGCGTCTCGAGTCCGCCGGCCGTCGGAATGTAGCTTGGGGTAAACACTCCGGCATTGTTCACCAGCACGTCGAGGCGATCGGTGTGCTGCAGGGTCTGCGCGGCCAGGCCCCTGACTCCCTCCCCTGACGACAGGTCGGCGATCAGGAGTTCCGTGCTGGCGCCCGGGACCTCGGCCACCACGGCCGCCTGCGCTTCGGCTCCACGCTCGGCACTGCGACACGCCATCAGGACGCGCGCCCCCATCCGGGCGAGCTCGGTAGCCGTGGCCCTGCCGATTCCGGCGTTCGCCCCCGTGACGAGCACGGTCTTTTCAGGTATCTGGTTCAGCATTTCGGCGGAAACCTACTGCATCGCACCGAATCCCGCCCGCCGTCGGCCGACCGATCCGGCAGAATGGCAGGGAGCTTGCTTCCTGCATGCAGGACGGGTGATCGTGATGGTCTCCTGATACCGGGAACCCCGCGGATCATGCGAACGTACTAAGCTGTCCACTGTGAACCGAACCAGACGGGAACACGAATCGATGTTGCAGCGACGCAACGGATCGGCATTTCCGGGCCCCTGGCTCGGAGGCGCGATCGCCCTGATCGGCCTCGTGTTGCTCGCCTGCGTCCCCGACGCACCGGGGGACCCGGAGAATCCCCTCGGCCCGCGACGCCCGGTTGGAGAATACCAGGTCCACCTGCGCTGGGACGCCCCCGTCCAGGACGCCGACGGACAGCCGCTCGAGGATCTCGCCGGGTACCGGCTGTACTACGCACCTGACCTGCTCTCCCTCGATTCCGACCGCACTTACTCGCTGGCCACGGGCATGACCCCCGAGGCGCTCGTCACGGGGCTCTCCTCGGGCGCCTGGCGGTTCGGGGTAACGGCGATCGACACTGCCGGCAACGAGAGCGACCTGTCCGATGTCGTCCTGGTGGAGGTCGGAGAGGAATGATCGGGGCGCTCCGTTCCCGAATTCCGTGGAAGCGTCGGCTGCTCCTCGCCGCCGCGATCGTGCTCGGCCCGCTCGGGCTCAGCTCATCCAGCGCGTCGATCGGGCTGGCGCCGGACCCGCCGAGAGACTTGAAGGCTGAAGTTCTGGGCCCCACAGCGATCAAGTTGACCTGGCGCGAGGGCAAGGGAGGATCGGACCCGGACTTCTACTTCGTGTACCGCGATGGTGAGGCGATCGCCGCCGTGGACGACGACGACCATCCAGAGTGGATCGACGACGGTCTCTCGGCGTGGACGGAATACACCTACTACGTCGTGGCGATAGACAGCCGCTGGAGAAGAAGCGACGCGAGCGCCCCGGTCACGGTGCGCACCGCCGATGGCAGCCCTCCGGGTCCCCCCGGCTCTCTGACGGCCACCGCGACCCACCCGGAGAGCGTCGAGCTCGAATGGGAACCGGCGCACGATCCTCAGTCGGGCGTCGATTCATACGTGGTGCTGCGAGACGGAAAGAAGACAGGCACCACTGAGGACACCCGCTTTATCGACGAGACGGTCCGACCGGAATCCGACTACCAGTACAGGGTCCGGGCGATCAATGGCTCGGGAGATCCCGGTGAGCCGGGGGACCCGCTGAACGTCCGCACACCGCCGCTCGCGGATACGACTCCGCCGGCTCCCCCGGTCGCGCTGCGCGTCGTCCAGCCCTGATCGCAGGCTATCTTACCAGCCGGGCCTCGCGGGTTGACACCAGCGCGAGCGGCAGGTCGAATCCCATAGTCGTCACGATGCCATCGCTGTGCGACTCGACCTTCATCGCGAGCAGCACACCGGTCTCCGGATCCCATACGTACACGGCGCGGGCGTTCCCGTCCGCGACGAGCTCGATTTCACCGGGAGCACCCTGCGGTGTCCCTGTTCCGTCTGCATGCACCGTTCCCTCGGACACGATCACCCGGGCAGCGATCCCGTTCCAGGTCGTGTCGCCGACGAACCGGGCGGTCCCGGCATAGCTGGTCTCCCCGTCGAGCCCGCCACCCGACGGTAACACGTATGCATGGGGCCAGCCTCCGTCCACGGGCTCCCCGCCCGGCGGTAGTGGGGCGAGCAGATCGGGTAACATCGCCGCGAGGCTGTTCTGGTCGTATGCCCCGGCCTTCAGCTCCGGTTTTTCGGTCATCTCGATAGCGCCGGCAGGGCCCACGATGCCCCGGAACTCGTGTCCCGTCATGGAAGACCCATCCACCTTCTGCTGCCCCATCTGGCTGTCCAGCGTCGATTCGAAGGAATCGAAGGTCGCCGCGAACACGCGCCCGCCGTTGACTTGATCACCAAGCGACAGCAGCACCACGGCGTCCGTTTCGTAACCGCCTCCCGCGGGACCATTGGGAGTCTCCACGGTCTGGCTTCCCTCGGTGCTGATCGAGGAGCGAAGCGGGGTCTCGGTCGGCTGAAGGGAGTACACCGGCGCCCGTCCGCCCCCGCAGGCCGAGAAGAGCACGGCCATCGCGACCACCGACCCGGTGGTCACCTTCATGATCTGTAGAGTCATTCTGTCGCTCCTGGCTCGTCGGACCAACTCTCGAATTCACCCCCCGGGACCCGGGGGGTGAGACCGATCGGCAGGATCGGTACAGCGCAAGTTCCTCGCTGTGTCGAGACGGCGCAATGCTCGGCCCCGGATGCAAAACGGCCGGCTCTCCCGGAAGGAGAGCCGGCCGCAGCCATGCCCGGTGAATCGGCCAGGAATCAGTTCGTTTTGCGGAGCCGGACCACGTCGATCAGAATCCCCTGCTTGTCTCCACCGGCGTGATCCATCACGATCTTCCCGGTCGATGCCGCAGAAATCGTGAACGAGTAATCACGGATCTGGAATGGCTCGTTCTCCGCCATGCTGATCGCCTGCGAGAACACCGTGCCGACGGAAATCGTCATATTGTCGGTCGGTCCACCCTGGTTATTGCCGGCGATTACCAATTCGAATTCATAGGTGCCCGGTTCCAGCGTGAACGTCTCCTTCGACTCCATACGGCCGGCAGTATCACAACTCCCGTCCAGGTCGATGTACAGGCCATTGCCCGGCAGCGGGTCGATGGATCCTGGACCATGAAGATCCACGCACTGCCGCACGACATTCCACAAGTCGAAATCCGTGTAATTCGTCCTCGCATTCCCGCCGTTTTCATTGTCCATGTCGTCCTGGAGAATGACCGAGCCGGGAGCTACTGGCGGAAGCTCGGGCACCTCGTTCACGGTGACCGAGATCGTCACCGTCCCAATTTTCGAATCCGAGTCGACAGCCGCCAGCGTGACTGTGTGCGTGCCGAGGGAGAGCGCATTGAAATTCAGCGCAGAGCCCGTTCCCAGCGCGCCGTCGCGGTTCGAGGACCAGGCGAGCGAGGCGTCTGGAATCACGCCGTCTTCGACATCGGTCGCCGATCCCCTGAATTCCACACGCTGTCCGACTGTATACGAAGTACCACTGGCGGGGGCCGTTATGGTCACGGTTGGTGAGCCTGGCCCGTTGCCCGGATCCGTGGGACCGTCGTCACCGCCGCACGCGGCCGTCAATGCCCACGCGATCGTGGAGGCTGCCATCAAAGTCTTCCGACCCATCATCTCAATTCTCCTTGGCGCACCGTGCATCAGCTGTCGTCGATCAAACACAGGGGACAGCAAGACCGGTGCCGGTCGCCGTCGCGCCAAAAGTCGTTATTTTCCAGTCACATTCGGGCAACGGGTGGCCGTAACGGCTTCACCCGTCGCACCTGTGCAACAGCCGGCGGCCCCCTCATCATTCTCAGGCGCGCCGGCAGACCCGTTCTAATCCGGCGGAGAAGATGGTATGATTTCTGCCTTGTCGCAAATTGTTGCGCCGCTCACGCGCGGATTGAACGGACCCATTCGGATGCGATCGAGAGGATTCGGAATGACTCGTACACTGCCGCTCTTCCAGGCAGGCAAAGCCGCCGCGGTCCTCGCGGCACTGCTGCTGGTTCCGGCATCGGCCGCGGCACAGCGCGCCACCGGCACGCTCATCGTCCGCATCGAGGAGGCCGGCGCTCCCGTTCAGGGCGTCGATGTGGCCGTAGTGCTTCGCCGCACCATGCAGCGGGTAGGCACGACGGGCACATCGGGTATCGTCGGCGTTGACGAGCTCACGCTCGATATTGTGCGCGGAACGCGAGTCTCGGTCGGCATTCTGCGTTGCGGCGTGGAAACCTCAGCTCTGCTGATACCCGAATTCGAGAGCCCGGGCGAGATTCCCGACCACTGCGAACAGATGCCGGCAGGTCACTTCTTCTGGGGACAGTCTGAACGGATCGTGATCAGGCTAGACGGTGACAGGGTCGTGGTCGAGGTCACGAAGACCGGGGAACTCAGGGCGAAGCTCACCGGTTGGCGATTCGAGGGGTCATTCCTGTTCACCGCCTTGTGGGGTGAGGAGTTCGACGCCTACAAGGATGGGGTGGGGGGGGACGCCAAGCTCTTCTACACCTGGCCCGGCGGCCTCGGCGTCGGCGGTGGAGGAAGCTGGACGAAACACACCGTGCGGGGAGCGGACGAGGGGCTCAACAAGTGGTCCGCATACCTCGAGCCACGCTACACCCTGTTCATTCCGACTTCGAGGTTCAGGCCGTACGCCCTCGGGCGGGTCAGCTACAACTGGTTTGCGTTTGACGGCGGCAGCGGTAACCTCGGCGAGAGCGGTATCGGGTTCGGCGGCGGACTCGGAGTCGCGTATCCGGTTGCCCGGTGGCTCGCGATCGATCTCGGAGTCTACCTCGGGTATCTCTCCGTGAGCGCGACGAATCCGGAGGGCGGCACATTCTCCGAGAGTGGGACGGAGCTTCAGCTCACGGCCGGCCTTCGGTTCTTCTGAGGTCGGTCGGCGAAGCGGGCGTCGTTGGGCGCGACAGCGACCGACACTGAGCGGCGTTCGCCGCGAAGAGGCACCTGCGACCTGCCGACTGGATGACGCATTCGAGGTGAATGGGCCCGGCAGGACTCGAACCTGCGACCTACCGATTATGAGTCGGCTGCTCTGACCAACTGAGCTACGGGCCCCCGTCCCCATCTTGTCCTCGCTCCCCCACCTTCGGCAACACTCGCCGACAGCCCTTCTTGCCGTGCACCGGGAACGCGGGAACATTGGGCGGCATGCGTATCGTGATTGTAGGTGCCGGCGAGGTCGGATACCACGTCGCCGAGCGGCTGTCGAAAGAGCAGCACGACGTCGTCGTGGTGGACGTGGATCGCAATCGTCTCGATTACGTCGAAACTCACATCGATGTGGCGGTCATCGAGGGAAGCGGCGTGAATCCGACGGTACTGGATGAAGCCGGGATCGAATCGGCCGGCCTGCTCCTGGCTGTCACCAGCATCGACGAAGTGAACCTCGTGGTCTGCATGGCCGTTCCCGCGCGCCCTGACCTGGTCAAGGTGGCACGTGTTTCCAACCCGGACTTCTACCGGGAGGGAGACGCCCTGCATCCGAGCCGCTTCGGCGTGGACGTGCTGATCAACCCGGAACGGGCGCTTGCGATCGAGACCTTCCGGCTGCTTCAGTCCACTGCCGCCACGGACCTTACCGTGTTCGCTGACGGAAAAGTGCAGCTGATCGGGCTTACGGTGCTCGAGGGATCCCCGGTCGACGGACGCACGCTCGGCGAGCTGGCGATCGCAAAGGAAAACCGCTCGCTGCTGGCAGTGGCGGTGGAGCGTGACGGCGAGACGATCATCCCCAACGGCAGTACCGAGCTGCGGGCGCACGATCACGTGTACGTGGTAGCTACCGAGGCGGAGATCCCGACCGCGCTCGAGCTGACCGGGCACGCGCGTACGGAGCTGCGCCAGGTCCTGATTGCGGGTCCGAGCAGGGAGGCGTTCTACCTGGCCCGCCTGCTGGATCAGCATGGTGTGCACGGTACCCTCCTCGTTCCCGACCCCGAGGTGGCTCGGGAATTTGCCGAGCGGCTGGAGCACACGCTCATCCTGCAGGGCGACGCGACGGACGTGGAGTTGATGGAATTCGAGGGCGCGGGCGAGAGTGATGCATTTGTGGCCCTGACCGAGGAGGACGAGGCCAACATCATCTCGTCACTCGTCGCACGGGACCTGGGCGTACGGCAGATCATCACTCTGGTCAATCGAACCGACTACCTGCCGCTCGCTCGCCGCATCGGCCTCGAAACCGCGGTCAGCCCGCGGATCAGTGCGGCGAACGCGATCCTGAGGTACGTGCGCCGGGGAAGCGTCAGCCGGGTTGCGGTATTCAAGGACTCTGACGCCGAAGTGATCTCGTTTGCGGTCGCGGCGAATTCCCCTCTCGTCGGCCGGCCGCTCGAGGAAATCGAATTTCCCGAGCACGCGATCCTCGCCGCCATCGTGCACGATGAGGAGGTGGTCATCCCGCGCGGGTCGGACAGACTGCAAGCCGGTGACGAGGCAATCGTGTTCGCGCTCGCCGATGCGGTGAGCGACGTCATGGCGCTGTTCCCCAGCTGATCCGGCCGTGTCTTGAGCTATCGTCACATCCTGCACCTGCTCGGCGGCCTGCTGGTCGCGGTCGCCCTGGCGATGCTTCCGGCCGCTGCTCTGGGCATTCGTGACGGCCTGACCGAAGCGTGGCTCCTCGCGGTGGCGATTCCGGGACTGCTCGGACTCTTCCTGTGGTTCGTGACGCCAAAGCGCTCGGAGCTCAACGCCCGCGAGGCTCTCACGATCGTCGGTCTCGCGTGGCTCACGATCGTCGTCGTCGGCGCGATCCCGTTCATCACCACACGGACCGCACCAACGGTCGCCGGCGCTCTGTTCGAGTCGGTGTCGGGTTTCACCACCACGGGTGCCACGATCTTCCCGATCATCGAGGACCTTCCCTCCAGCATTCTCCTGTGGCGCAGCCTGTCCCACTGGATCGGCGGCATGGGAATCATCGTGCTCGGGGTAGCGATTCTCCCGCTGCTCGGCGTCGGCGGTGCACAGCTGTTCTTCGCCGAGGCCCCCGGGATCACTACCGACAAGATCCGACCCAGGATCGCCACGACTGCGCGGCTGCTGTGGGGTGTCTACGTCGGTCTCACCGGCGCGTTGATGGCGGCATACCTGCTCCTGGGCATGTCGTTCTTCGACGCCCTGAATCACTCCATGAGCGCCCTCGCCACGGGCGGGTTCTCCACGCGCACGGCATCGATGGGGTACTACTCGGCGCCGATCCAGTGGGTCACCGTGGTGTTCATGTTCTTCGCTGGAGTGAACTTCACGCTTCACTACCGGGCGCTCACGGGAACACCGCTCGCGCTGATCCGAAACGCGGAATTTCGCTGGTATCTCACGTCGGCGATCGTGTTCTCCATCATCTGCTTCGTCGTGCTCGGCCTGTCCGGCGGCGCCTGGTCAACCGACCTCGCGCGAGATGCCGTATTCAGCGTCGTCTCCATTCACAGCACCACCGGATTCGGGACCACGGACTTCGCCGCGTGGCCGGTCCTCCTCCAGTCCCTCCTGCTGGCGCTGATGTTCGTGGGCGGGATGGGTGGCTCGACCGGCGGTGGCTTCAAGATGATCCGAGCGGCCGTCGTTGCTCAGCATGTGCTGGGCGAGATCCGAAAGGTCCTCCATCCGCGGGCGGTGATCGTCACGCGAGTCGGCGGGCTGCCGATCCGCTCCGACCTCGTGCTCAAAGTCCTCGCGTTCCTCGCGATGTACATGGGGACGCACGCGATCGGCACGGCGCTTCTCGCCGCCCTCGGAAGCGACCTGGTGACCGCCATGAGCGCGTCTCTGGCGGCCCTGTCGAGTATCGGCCCCGGGCTGGGCGAAGTCGGACCGGCAGGCAACTACGGACACATGAGCCGGGCGGCGCTTCTCGTCCTGTCGGGTCTGATGCTGCTGGGTCGGCTCGAGTTCTACACGCTGCTCGTGCTGCTCGTCCCGAGCACCTGGGCCCGCGGGCACCGGACCCCGCGCCCGAAGCTGACCGCGATGAGGAAGCGGCTTCGAGGCTGGAGAGGGGAAGCCGACCCGCTCAGCTCGTGGCCGCCGATGAAGGAATAGCAGTCAGACAACCTCCGGCCGTCCGCTTCAAGTACCGAAGAGCCGATCTCCCGCATCTCCCAGACCTGCCACTATATAGCTGTTTTCATCTAACCCGATGTCGAGAGCAGCAGATGTCTGGTCACCACGAGATTCGGATACTTCGGATTCCGCAGGAACGGGAACGCCGTCCCGGACATCAGGCCTCCACGCGAATGAGGTCCGGTCCGGGAAACTCGAACTGCCCGACGACAGCCGCGGCGTAGCCCGCCGATTCCCACTCGGCCACCAGCTCCGACGCGTCTTCCGAAGCGACGGCCGCCAGGAGACCTCCCGAGGTCTGTGCGTCGCACAGCAGGATGCGCACGGTTTCCGGCACCGCTTCGGACCACGACGTAACGGTCTCGACCGAGGCTCGGTTTCGATGCGAGCCGTCCGGCACGCAACCGGCCTCAGCCAGATGCTCGGCGTCCGGCAGGTACCTCGGCGCCCCGGCAAACACCCGCGCAGAGACGCTGGAGGCCTCGCACATCTCTCTCAGATGACCGAGGAAGCCGAACCCGGAAACGTCCGTCAGTGCGTGAACCTCGTGGCCCTCCAGCAGATCGGCTGCGGTTGCGTTCAACTTCCTCATCGAGCGTACGGCTGCCCGGATCGCCGGGTCATCCGCGAGTCCACGTTTGATCGCGGTAGCGACCACTCCGGTTCCGAGGGCCTTTCCCAGCACGAGCGAATCTCCGGGCAGTGCCCCGGACTTCTGGAATATCCTGTCGGGATGCACGAGGCCGAGAGCCACGAGACCGAATTTCAGTTCGGGATCCTCGATCGAATGGCCGCCGGCAATCACCACCCCTGCCTCGGCACAGCTGTCGGACGCTCCGCGAAGAATTCCCGCGACGGCCGCGGCGGGAAGAGATCCCACCGGCATGCCGAGCAGGCTGAGGGCCAGCACGGGCCTGGCCCCCATCGCGTACAGATCACTGAGTGCATTCGCGGCGGCGATGGCTCCGAAGTCATCCGGGTCGTCCACCAGCGGAGTGAAGAAGTCGACGCTCGCCACGAGTGCCCGGTCGCCGTCAAGAGCATACACGGCGGCATCGTCCGGGGTCTCGAGCCCGACGAGCAGGTTCTCGTCAACCCCGGCGGGAAGAGCTCTCAGCACGGCACGCAGGTCCTCCGGACCCAGCTTGCAGGCTCAGCCGGCGCCGCGAGAGTACTGCGTCAGGCGGACTCGTTCCGCCGCAGGTGTGTTCATGGACGCTAAGCTAGACGACGTCCGACCTTTGCGGCAACGGCACGGGCGACCGCATCTTCCTTGTTGCCGATCCTCACGGGAGGTGGAAATGAGGATCCCTGGCCGGCGACCCGTCGGAGCTTCGCCGCGAGATGGTGGAGACCCAGATCCGGCGGCGTGGAATCTCGGACTCGCGAGTGCTCAAAGCGATGCTCGCGGTTCCTCGCCACGAGTTCGTCCCCGAGTCCATCCGTCGTTCCGCGTACGGAGACCGCGCACTCCCGATCGGACACGGCGCCACGATTTCCCAACCGTACATCGTCGCCCTCATGACGGCCTCACTGCAGATCGACACACAGGGACTGCGCGTGCTCGAGGTCGGCACCGGATCCGGTTATCAGGCCGCTGTGCTCGCGGAATGCGGGTGCCAGGTCTATTCGATCGAGCGCGTGCCGGCGCTTCACGCCCGGGCGTCAGAAGTCCTGCAGCTGCAGGGATACGGCGATCGGGTCCACCTTCGGCTCGGGGATGGCAGCCGTGGTTGGCCGGAAGAAGCACCGTTCGACAGGGTGATCGTCACGGCGGCGGCCGGCGCTGTGCCCACTGCCCTGCTCGAGCAGACGGCAGCCGGCGGTCAGCTCATCGCACCCGTAGGAAGCACTCGTGGACAGGTGATCCGACGCTATCGCCGCTGGAACGACGACTGGAAGACCACCGATATCGAGGGCGCGGTGTTTGTTCCGCTGATCGAGGATCCACCTGGCGGCATAAACTGAGAGGGTGTGCCGGCTACCAGTTCTTCTCCAGCCGGGGATCCCGGCTCTGGTTCCGCTCGAGCCGCCGGGACTGGACCTCCCGTTCCTGTCCCGCCGCGGCGTCCAGCAGCCTCCGGGCCTCCTCTGGAGTCATCGGCGCGTTTCCGGTGCCGCCGCCGGACTGTGGACCACCGGCCGCCTCACCACCTCCACCACCTCCGTCTCCCGAACCGCCTCCCGAGGCGTCGTCACTCTCCAGCCACCGTTCTACGAGCTCCAGATTCCAGCGCGCATCCTCGGCGCCGGGGTTCTCCCGCAGTACGGCCCGGAACCCGTCTCGCGCCCTGACGAGCCGGTCCCGCGGAGTCCCTCCGTCCTCCGCATCCGACTCGCCGTCTCGGCCTGTCCCTGGCAGCCGTGAGACGCTGTTCCGCACCGGAGATCCAGGATGACCCGACACCGCATACGCCAGGGCCAGGTCATAGGTCGCGTCGTCGCGCACCTCCGGCTCCGAAGTCTCGAGCGCCCGCCGGAGGGGAGGAGTCGCGCCTTCCCAATCGCCCGCGTGCAGCAACGCGGCGCCGAGGGCAAGCCAGTCGGTCGAACTTCCGTCGTCTTCCGCCCGGGCGCGCAACCTGGACAGCGTCTCGGGTTCGAGCAGGTCGGCTGCCGCCGCGGTCACGGGCACGGGTTGCCACAGCTGGGTCGGAGCTGCCGGACGCCCCTGCTCTGGAGCCGCCTGCTGCGCATGCAGCGGGTTCACAGCCGAGTGTGCCGTGAGGATCGCGACAAGCGATACAACGGCTCCGGGATGGGGCAGTCGAATGCGCCTCATCACGCCCGCCGGAACAGATAGGCCTCTGCGAACAGCGCGCCGAATGCGACGAGCAGCAGTGCCAGGGTCGTCGTTCCCGATCTGCTCCCGACGCCGAGCCTCGGCAGTCGCTCGAGAAGCGCGTTCACTCCGGCGTCGTTCGCCGGCACGTACAGCCCCCCCGTCGCAGCCGCCACCTGTCGTAGAGAGGACTCATCCAGCCGGCTCACAACCGGCTGTCCGTCCGAATCCCGCAGCCACGCCCGGCCTGCCGCGCCCGGATCGGGCCGCGAAACAGCCGGCATGCCGGATTCTGTCGGCGCGACGGCAAGATCGATCGGCATCGGAATCCGGGCGCCATCGGCCGTACCGAACCCGACCGTGTGGATCGGGATCTGGCGGGATGCCGCCTCGGCCAGCACGGCCTCGAGCTCGGCGTCGCCCGTCGTCGCCTCGCCGTCAGACAGCAGCACCAGCGCTTTCGGCAAGTCGGTCTGGCCGCCGCTCAGAACGGCGAGGCCCTGCGCCAGTCCGGCAGGCAGTGACGTGCCACCACGTCCCACGACCGACGGATCCACGCTCTCCGTGAACATCAGCGTGGCATCCCGGTCCTCGGTCAACGGCGACAGGACATATCCGCCACCCGCGAAGAAAACGACGCCGAACCGGGCATCGATCTGCGCCACGAGGCGCCGCGCCACCGCGCGCTGGAGGCTGATTCGACTCGAGCTCACGTCTTCGGCCAGCATCGAATTCGAGGCGTCCAGCACCAGCACGATCTCGTGCATTCCGGCGCCGGCCTCCGAATCGAACGGCTTCCCACCCGAACCCGTGAGGACGGCCGCCAGGCTTCCCGCTCCGATCGCCAGCAGGAGAAAACGGATGATGACGCCGGCGGGCGCCGGTGCGCGCGACACGGACTCGAGCACGCTGGAGTCCGCCAGGCGGTACCTGTCCGCACGTGCCCGATACGCGGCCAGTCCCCGGAGCGCGACAGCGACCGCAGCCGCCCCGAATCCGACGATCCAGGGCGCCACGCCGGCGTGGAGAATCGCGTCCATCAACCCGCCGCTCATGGCCCGAGGGACCGCCGGCCCCTCAGCGCCGACCCGACGAGCTCGAACAGCAGCGCGAGCAATGCCAGGATCACGAGCTCGTGCCGCACAGAGGCGCGCTCGACCGTGCGTTCCTCCCGGATCGGAGCGGTCTCGAGCGCGTCGATCCGATCGTAGATTCGAGCCAGGGCTTCGGGGTCCGTCGCCCGGAAATACAGACCGCCGGTGCGGGTCGCCATCGCCTCGAGCAGCTCATCGTTCACCTGCACGGGCATGTTCGCGTACTGGTAGCCGAACCGGGTGCGTCCGATCGGGACCGGTGCCACACCATCGCGCCCCACCCCGATCGTGTAGACGCGCACTCCGAGCGCGGCGGCCGCGGCAGCCGCATCCAGCGGGTCGATCGAACCCCGGTTGTTGTCTCCGTCGGTGAGCAGCACGACCACTCGGGACCCCTCACTGACGGACCCGAGCCGATTCACAGCCGTCGCCAGCGCCGTTCCGATCGCCGTCCCGTCCTCGAGCTGCCCGACGCCGAGGCTCTCGACCGCCTGGAGAAGCAGTTCATGGTCCAGTGTGCCGGGAATGACCGTCAACGCCTCGCCGGCGAAGGCAACGAGACCGATGCGGTCGTTCGCCCGGCCCTCCACGAACCGACGCACTTCAGCTCGCGCTACCGCCAGGCGGTTCTCGGGCCGGAAGTCTTCGGCCAGCATCGAGCTGGATACGTCGAACGCGACGAGGATCGTGGTGCCCTCGGATCGTTCTTCGACCCGGCGGACGGTGCGAACCGGTCCGGCCAGCGCACCCACGATCAACACCAGAGCGCCAAGACGGAACAGGATCGGCCACAGCGCCCATACGCCACCGCGCGACAGCGGGAGATCGGTTCCCGCCCCGGCGAGTGGCAGCCGACGTCGTCGTCGTTTCGCGATCCACATACCGATCGGGATCAGCAGGGCGAGCCCGAGGAACGGCCAGGCGGCGAGTCCGAAGTCGCTCATGCCGCCTCCTCCGTCTCCAGCCACGCCAGCACCGAGTCGACATCCGACACGAGCGTCTCCTCCGCCACCTCGAGGGCCCCGAAGCGGGCCGGAAGCGCTCGCCGGAGCACCGGATCCAGGCTGTCGACTCGACCCCGGAGCCCGTCGTGCAGGGCACTGCGCACCGGAGACTGCTCCGGCCAGCCCCGGGTTCGGACGAGATAGACACGCACGGCCGTCTCGATCCCGTCATAGAACCGATCGGTTCGCGCATCGCCCGCGACTGCCCGCTCACGCAGAGCCAGCAGAGCGTCACGGGCCTCGTCGAGCGGATTTACCCGGGGAGATTCCTCGACCTCGACCGGAGGCGGCGGCGTCCGCAGACGTCGCACGACTTCGCGAACCAGCGCAGCCGTCAGGACGAGTGCGAGCAGCCACAGCCATGGGATCGTCCGCGGCTCAGTCGGCATCCGGGGCGGATGGAGCCGCGGCTGCTCCTCGGCCGGCGGCAGCACGGAGCTCACTTCGACGGCTGGCGGCCGGACCGCCAGCGATCTCTCGGTCCTCGCGCTGACCACGGGAATACGGACAATCGGCAACTCGATGCGGCCGGATTTCCAGGCCACGAGGGGATAGACGGCCTTCCATACCCCGGCCGAATCGCGGGTGGAGCGGGGCGGGCCGGTCTGTTCCAGCTCGTCGGGCAGGGCCAGCACGGTCGGGAACTGAAGTCGGTCGGGAGACACGGCGGTGATACCGAGAACGAATGTCTCGCCAACCCGCACCGTGTCCGGAGAGATCACGGCGACGCCGCGCTCGGGACCGGTCCCGGGAGTTCCCTGGGCGATCGCAGGACGCGGCGACCAGGCCACCAGCGGTAAGACCACCAGAAGCGCCAGCAGGCGCAAACCGAGTGACCGGGGCAGGACCATCAATGGAGGCGCGCCCGGGCCCTGCGGGCAAAGAAGCTGGCCAGCTCCGCGGCATACGGGCTGTCGGTACGGAGCACGACCCGGTCACACCCTGCGCGAAGAAACACTCCCGTGAGCCAGCTCTCACGCTCGGCGGCCCGCTGCTCGAGCTGCTCGCGCACCCGGCGGTCTCCCAGGTCGAGCGTTCCGGACAGCCCGCTCTCCGGGTCCACGACCTCAATGATCCCTGCGCTCGGCAGAGACTCATCGGACGGATCCACGAGCTGGACCCCCACCACGTCATGCTTCTTACCGGCCACCGCGAGCTCCCGCTCGAACTCCTGTTCGCGGAAGTCGGACAGCACGAACACCAGCGAGCGGGTGTCCAGCGCCCTGACCAGCGTCCGGAGAGCCAGTCCGAGATCGGTTCCCAGGCTCTGCGCCTCGTGGTTCACGAGGACGTGCAGGAGCTGACGAAGCCGCCCCCGGCCACGACGGGGCCGGATCCAGCGCTCCACCCGGTCGCTGAACAGCAGCAGCCCCACGCGGTCGTTGTCTCGAGTGGCGCCAAGGCCGAGGAGCGCGGCCACTTCCAGCGCGAGTTCGTGCTTCGTTCGGCCGCGGGTTCCCGTTTCGAGGGAGCCGGAGACGTCGACTGCGATCAGCACGCTCAGTTCCCGCTCTTCCACGAATTTCTTGACGTACGGCCGACCCATCCGGGCCGTCACCTTCCAGTCGATCGCCTGGAACGGGTCACCCGGCTGATAGGCACGGACCTCCGCGAACTCCACGCCATGTCCGCGAAACACGGAATCGTACGCGCCGAGTGCGCGGTTCTCCATCAACTTGCGAGCGCGAATTTCCAGGCGACGGACGTCGTTCGGATCCGGCGGCGGGAGCGTCCGTACGGGATCCGGGTGACGACGGCGGAACAGGCGGACCGGCATCAGGGAACGGGAATGGCAGCCAGGATCCGATCGAGGATCTCTTCCGAGGTGATGAGCTCCGCCTCGGCCTCGAACGTGAGCATGATCCGGTGCCGGAGCACGTCGAGCGCGAACGCGCGGACGTCCTCGGGAACCGTGAACGGCCGTCCCTCGAGGAACGCATGGGCCCGTGCGGTGCGCGCCAGGAAGATCGACGCGCGGGGAGACGCACCGTACTCCACCCAGCGCCCCAGCTCGGGATCGATCGAGCCCGCCTCCCGGGTCGACCGCACGAGATCCAGGATGTAGTCCTCGACCCGCTTATCGAGGCGAATCCCCGGGAGCATTGCCCTGGCCGCGAGGATCTCCTCCGGGGTCGCGACCGCTTCGACCGGGGCCAGTTCGTCGGAGGACATTCGGCGAAGAATCTCCCGCTCCTCCTCCCGATCCGGGTAGTCGACCCGGATCTTGAGCATGAATCGATCGACCTGCGCTTCCGGCAGGGGATAGGTCCCCTCGTGCTCGATCGGGTTCTGCGTCGCGAGCACGAGGAACGGAACGGGGACCGGCCAGCTCGCATCGCCGATCGTCACCTGGCGCTCCTGCATCGCCTCGAGCAGCGCCGACTGCACCTTTGCCGGGGCCCGGTTGATCTCGTCCGCCAGCACCAGGTTGGCGAAGATCGGACCCTTCTTCGGCACGAACTCGCGCTCTTTCTCATCCCAGATCAGGGTTCCGATCAGGTCGGCCGGCAACAGGTCCGGCGTGAACTGAATCCGGCGGAACGTGGTATGGACGGCATCCGCGAGCGTGCGCACGGCCAGCGTCTTGGCCAGCCCAGGAACTCCTTCGAGCAGCACGTGCCCGCCGGTCAGCAGACCGACCAGCAGGCGTTCCATCATCGCGTTCTGGCCCACGACCCGCGAGGCAACCGACTCCCGAATCTTCTCGAATACCGCGGCCGCCTGGCGCAACTCCTCTGCCTGCCGCTCCAACTCGGCCTCGGTGACCGTATCGACCTGACCGCTGCCCGGGTCGGCGATCAACGTTTCATCCTCTCGCCTTCGTCTTCGTATCGGAACACGAACGCCGCGAGCGCACCCGGGCGTACCTCTCCACTGCGGGCCCTGACGTCGAGATCCGACCCGGAGCCGTACCCGGCGCTCGGAGCATCGAGCACCCGTTCGACGTAGCCCGAGCACCTCTCCCGCCACCGCTTCCACGATACCGGACGCAGATCGACCCAGCCCCGGTTCGCCCACGCCGGATCGAGTGGCTCGCCGTCCGAATCCGGCAGGAACGCGAGACGCGGTCCCCGGAGCACACTGTCGCCTTCCGGCAGCAGGATCGGGATTCCGACCGACAGGATGTCGGAACGGAGGGTCGCGTCGGACGAGATCAGCTCGTACGCCCGAGCGGAGGTTTCCTCGGAATCGAGCGCGGCTGCCTCGCGGACGCCTCCGAACAGCTGACGGAGGATTTCCGCCTCGAACAACAGCTTGCTGAGACGCGGAGGCCCGAGCATCTCGAACGCGATCGAGCGCACGCCATGGCGCTCCTCGAGCTCTTCCATGTAGCGCAGAGCGACGTCGCGCATCGCACCGCCGCGGTAAGTGGGCCCCATCGTCGCAGCGTCAAGCGCGCCAACGATGTCTCGCCCGGTCGGGCGGCCCTGGATTTCGGCGATCACTGCGTCGGCGATCTCCTCGGGTGTGATCACCTCCATCAGGCCGAGTGCCGAGATCGTCTCGTACTCTCCGAGACTGAACAGGCCGTTCTCGCCCGCGTCCAGGAACACGGATTCCAGCGCCTCCGCAGTCATGTTGCACTCGAACGGCGCGTCATCCTCGAACGCGACGTCCAGCGACAGCGGCTTCGTGCAGTCGAATCTCGGGATCGGCTGCCCGCCCCTGAGCACGGGTCCGTAGCGGATCTTCTTCCACGCCACGGCGGCCGTCGGCTTCACTTCCTTCACCACGGGCGTGTCGGGCGTTCGTCCCATGAGGAACAGGAGCGACGAGTGCGCCCCGGCCACGCTCGCCTTCGAGAGCAGCATGGCGGACGGCCGTTCTTCGGAGTGGGTGAACGGAACGTTGAGTCCCATTCCTCCCGTTCCCGAGGTGCCGACCTTCATGTAGACCTCCGTACCCGCCTTCCGCATTCCGTGCAGCAGCACCTGCACGTGACGGATGAGCTGCGGCAGGTAGAGCGTCGTGAGGTGCGCCTCGATGTCCGCCACCGTCGGGTGCCCTCCGCTCCGGATCAGGTCCCTGGTCGTGGACGCGGAGCGGAACAGGTCCTGGTAGGCGATCGCCGTCGCCGTATTGACGCAGTCGATGACGATCTGGGGCTCGTGCCTGGCGAGCAGGTCGTACAGCAAAGAGCGCTGGAACTCATGTTCACCCAGATGGCCGAACAGGTCATCGAGGATCTCCTCCCGGCCTTCGTCCGTTGCGAGCAGTTCCCGACGGGATTCGTCGCGTCGCGTAGCACGAAGAAACACGTCGCCCCATTCGGCAACGAGCGCCGCATCGTCTCCGAACCCTTCCGCCTGCAGCGTCCGGACCCCCTCCTCCGCCTCATCACGGCGAAGTGCCGCGATCACGATCCTGGCCGGGGCGAGGGGCAGCAGCTTGCGAGCGATAGCGATCCCGATGAGGCCGGAGCCTCCGAGAATCAGGATATTCCTGCCCTGT
>PVMS01042244.1_pt1 | contig 17514 bp, 14 predicted proteins | sample 1853461 | NCBI WGS metagenome assembly PVMS01 (sample SAMN08582032, study PRJNA380276) | Marine sediment metagenome, whole genome shotgun sequencing project. | isolation source: ocean sediment barecode stripped | collected 2017 | reverse complement strand
GCTTCTCAGACCGCTTTGTTTAAATGCCGAATTGACCCAGGAATTACAGGTCTTAAAACAGGAATACCGGCCTTGGGCCTTATAAAAATCATCATTATAACCATAGCCAATGCCTTCAAGGATTATTTTGGAATGGTTCGCACCGGTATTAAATGTATTGAGAATGTAGGCATTAAGGGTTTGCAACTGCCCGGCGCTAAGCTTCACAGCCGTCCATCCCGGTCTTTCCTTGTCATACCGCGTTAAATGCATTAAGGTGCTGTTTTTTAAAAACAAAGCCCTAAAAGCGTTCTTAAAAGTGAGATCGGCCCATGTTGGGGTATTGACATAAAAATTTTCTTCGCCCCAGCCAAAGGCTATATAATTTGCGTCTTTTATACTCAGACCTTCCCGCAGACCGGGTGCCATGTCCGTAACCGGAATAATGACCTCTAAATGCACGCCATTGGTATTGAGATATACTGTTTTACCGGCAGCTGCACCTGTAACATCGTTATTCACTGTAATGGCCGTGAGTATTAGTGCAATTACAATATAAGTTACAGGCACCAGCAGGATATAGAGAATAATTTTTAAAAGATTTTTTAAGAGTCGCATAGCCCACTGACCGGATTTATCTTCCGTGCCTTTTACAAATATAATTCTTGTAAACAGGCCATACAAGAAAACAAGTCTGCTTTCTCCTGGCTAAAGGCGTGGTGGTTTAAAAATATTAGCTTGCTAAAGAGATGCTGAAACTGATCCCCATGAAAATGGGGACAGCATGACAAATCAATCTATAATATCGTGCCTGTCACCCTGAACAATGTCACCTCGAGCGGAGTCGAGAGGTTGTTTCAGGGTCTTTTTCTGTGGGATGCTGAACACCCGTTAGTAGCGAGGATTTTACTCCATTAGTCAGAAAGCCAATGCAGTGTATTCAAAACAAACTGTTTCCAATCATAATTTTTTGTACTCATTCCCGACGCTTGTTTTGTGCCATCATCCCGGTCAAACAACATAGCCACAAATCCGTTGGAATCGCCTAAAGCAACTACCTTTCCATTACCGACCTTTCCGGCCAGGCATTGCGAGTTACCTTTTCCAACAGGCCCCACGCCTGTTGGGTGTACTTTATTTACCGATGATTCAGATAATTGTAACAAATTGATATACCCCTCTCCGGTTAATGCGCTTCCCCCATAGGTTACTATTCTATTGATCTTTTCTGATGCATTTCTACCCTTTATAATAGGATGTTCTGCATTTAGAAGCCCATTTTCGTTTGTATATTCTATCCAACCCTCGCTTTCATCAACCATGTGATTCTCCGGATCGATCGTATAGCCAATTGAGGATTCAATATCGAATTTTGAAAGTAAAGGGTTAATGGCCTGATCGAAAGGTGCGTGTTCGCTAAAAACAAGCAGAGCACCTCCTTTATCCACCCAATTATATAAACTATTTATTTCTTCGGGCGTAAAAGTAGATTCGTTGGTAACTTCTGTTTTAGTTGTAAAGTCAAATGGAAGGGCTGTTATTATCATTACAAGATCAAATTTCGACAGGTATTCCGGTGTAAATTTTAAACTATCAATAACTGTTCGATACCCATCCGATTGTGCCAGGTCTGCAAAAGGTTCTATAAAATCCCATTGCACCATAAAATTATGATGCGCGTTATCAAGTAAAATCTTCGGGCCGGCCCCTTTGGTGTATGCCGGCATTTCTACACTTGAATCGAATTCAGGGTCATTTGTCATGGGCCATTGCCCAAAAACCAAATGTATTGAAGCCAGGATAAAGAATAAGCTTAATATTTTTTTCATGGATTTAAATTTTCGTCAATGCGTGGTAACCCGTGCGTGTATGGTTTTTAGTATTCGCGCTAAGATAGCAAAAAAGAGCAAATGCCAAAACCAGTGGAACGGTCCGGGCCTGGCACATACAGAAAACGAGCGTACCGTTAAGTATGCTCGTTCATAAATTATTAATTTGCTATCAAGCGGAACGCGAAAGCCTGCCTGCCTTTGGTAGGATTCGCGCACCAGCGGGGGAGCTTATAAACTCCGGCCATGTAATAAACGGTTGTTTTGATGTTATAAGTGTGGCATGAAATGTTTGTTATATATTCTGGCAACGGGGCACCACGCCCAGCGAGACACTCAATAGGATAAAATACTAAATAGAAATGTTAAAAATCAAACCCCGTTAAACCTTTCTTTTTATTAAAGGTCAAAGAGACAAATCAATACCTAAATAACACATGAGGAAAGTAATTTTAATCGCTATGGTACTTGTTGTCATACAAGTACCGGCACAGGACCGACAACGGGGGCCCCACAAACAGGAGCACAGGGAGCGTACTCAAATGTTTCAGGATTTTAGTCCTGAAGAGATCGCGGCACTTCATACAAAGCGTATGACCCTGGAACTGGATCTTACCCAGGCGCAGCAAAACGAGATCTATAGGATCAATCTTGAAAATGTTAAAACCCGCAAGGCCAAAATGAAAGCGCATAAGCAAAAAGAAAAAGTTGCGAAGGAAAAATCGAAGGAGGAGCGTTTGCAACACATGAATGAAAAGTTAGATCACCAGATCGCCGTTAAAAAGAAAATGAAGGCAATCCTGGATGCGCAGCAGTACGAAAAATGGAGTGAAAGGAGCATGCAGCGGGGCAAACGCAAACAGTCTCAAAAACGCAGGAAAAAAGAGTAAGGAAATTTTTAGTTGGTTAGTTTTAGTTTAGTTAGAAAAGGGCGTTTCCACTTCGGGAAGCGCCTTTTTTTATAATGTCTTAGCCACCCTTTCTACGGCAATGATCGTCCGATCCAGGTCTTCATAAGTTAAGGCATCGGTAATGAACCAGGTCTCAAAAGCACTGGGTGCGATATATATCCCTTCGGCCAGCACGCCGTGAAAAAAAGTTTTGAAGGTCTCATTATTTCCCTTTGCCGCGGATTCGAAATCGACCACCGCGGTGTCGGTAAAATGAACGGAGATCATCGAGCCCACCCGGTTAATGGTATGAACCACTCCGTTTTCATTCAACACTTTTGAAAAGCCTTTATGTAAATATTCCGTTTTATCGGCAAGCCGTTCAAACAGCCCGGCATCGCCATTAATTTGGGTTAACATGGCCAGTCCTGCTGCCATAGCCAATGGGTTGCCGCTCAGGGTTCCTGCCTGGTATACCGGGCCAAGCGGCGCCAAAAGATCCATGATCCCGGAACCTGCGGCAAAGGCGCCCACGGGCAGGCCGCCGCCGATAACCTTCCCGAAACATACGATATCGGCCGTGATATTATACAGTTCCTGTGCTCCGCCTTTGGCCAGTCGGAAACCGGTCATGACCTCATCGAAAATGAGTAGTATTCCGTTCGTGTTGCATGCGTTTCGCAGAGCCTCCAAAAATCCCGGTTTTGGCGGGATACATCCCATATTGCCGGCAACGGGCTCAATAATGATACATGCAATTTCATCGGGGTTGGCCTTTATGAGTTGGGTAACACTATCAATATCGTTATACCGGGCAAGTAGGGTGTCTTTAGCTGTGCCTGCCGTCACGCCGGGACTGTTGGGGGTGCCAAATGTCACGGCCCCACTCCCCGCCTGTATTAAAAAAGAATCGCTATGGCCGTGATAGCATCCCGCAAACTTAATGATCTTATCCCTGCCGGTATATCCCCTGGCAAGACGAACGGCACTCATACAGGCTTCGGTCCCTGAATTTACGAAGCGTATCTTGTGAATATTCGGTACCATGGATACGGCCAATGCGGCGATCTCTGTTTCGATCTCTGTGGGCATGCCAAAGGAAGTTCCTTTTTTGGTCTTTTCAATGACCGCATTCACCACGGGGGCATAGGCATGTCCCAAAAGCATGGGCCCCCAGGAATTTATATAGTCAATGAGGCGGTTGCCGTCTTCATCATATAAATAAGCCCCTTTGGCCTCCTTTACAAAAATGGGGGTTCCCCCTACGGCTTTAAAGGCCCTTACGGGTGAATTGACACCTCCCGGAATCACCTGTTCCGCGGCCCTGAACAATGCACTGCTCCTTTTATAGATCATACTTATTTATTTGGTTTCGATGTTATTTTTAAAACTTGCCCTATCCTTAAATTAGTGTCCTCAAGATCATTCCACGCCTGCAGATCTTCTACCGCAACATTGAACCGCCTTGAAATGGAATACAAGGTATCGCCTTTAACAATGGTATAGGTCGATCGCGTCTTCATTTTATTCCCTAATACGGCGGCATCAAATTTATACAGCTCATAACGCTCTATAAGGGCTATAAGTTTTTGAGGGTACCTCCTGTCGGTAGCATAACCGGCACGCCTTAATTCTTTGGCCCATGCCCTGTAATCGTCTTTTTTAAGTTTGAACAGGTTACCATAGCGTTTACGGTTTACCAGGAAATCGGAGTGGTCCCTGAACGATTGGCCAGAATTTTTATATTTTCTGAAACATTCCTGGGACCTGTCGTCATCATGATATATTTTAGGGCCGTTCCAGTCGTGGCATTTTATTCCAAAATGGTTATTGGCCTGCACAGCAAGGCGTCCCTTTCCCGATCCGGATTCGAGGATCCCCTGGGCCAGGGTGATACTCGCCGGAATATTATAGCTGCGCATTTCTTCCATGGCTATATCTTTATAGGCTAAAATATAGGTGGTGGTACTATTCGTCACCGCCGCTACGGGTTTGGGAATATCCTCTTTAACATCTTTGGCAATGTCTTCCGGTTTATCAATGGTCTCCTTTTTATCTTCAGGCCTGTGCTCAACGGCCTTCCTTTTCGAACCACATCCAAATAGTAACAATCCCATAGCCAGCATCCAAAAAGCGTTCTTCATATATATTACTGGATTAACGGTAATTTCTTTAATTTTAATTTGGAATTCATTCCGGCAATACCTTGTAACCCACCGGTATGAATGGCCAATATCCTTGATCCTTTTGGAAATTTGTTCAGCCTTATCATATCCATTATCCCATACATCATCTTACCGGTATAAACAGGGTCCAGAGGAATGTCATGTTCTATTTTAAATTGATTTATAAACGCAATCAGATCGATATTTATTTTGGCATAACCTCCAAAATGGTAATCGCCGATCAATTCCCAGTTTTTATGAATTACAAACTTACTAATATTGTCAATTAAAAAGGTCCCTTTTAAGGCCGGAAAACCTAAAATTTTCTGATGGGGTTCCGAGGCATTGATAAGGCCCGAAATGGTTCCGCCGGTACCAACGGCACAACAAACGACATCGAATGCCTTATCGGCTTCGGTCAAAATTTCTTCACATCCTTTAACGGCATGAATATTGGTTCCTCCTTCGGGAATACAATAAAAGGCCCCAAATTCCTTTACCAGATGCATAATAAATGCGTCGTCGGATTTTTTTCTATAGTCCTCGCGTGTTACAAACTTTAATTTCATGCCGCAGGACCTTGCAAAGTTTAAGGTTGGATTGCCTTCGGTCTTATCTTCCAGTTCTTCACCCCTTATCACACCAATGGTATTAAACCCGAATGATTTACCGGCGTAAGCAACAGCGGCTATATGGTTGGAGTAGGCTCCTCCGAAAGACAATAGGGTATTAAACCCCAAACGTGATGCTTCGGTGATGTTGTATTTTAATTTCCTGTATTTGTTGCCCGAAATGAACTCGTGAATGTTATCCTCCCGTTTTATATAAAGCTCCAAACCATAAGGTAATGGCAATTTTATACGCTCATTAATACTATTCTCAAGATCAAAGATCATGTGCATGGATATTCATAAATTCAATAAAAATACTTTATTTTTTTATTTTGAATTCCCTCAGCTTAAGGAATGACAAATTTATAAAACACGATGAGAAATATCGAAGAATAATTCTTTGAATTTACATTATCTTTGTGACATATGAAGGAATTTATTCCTATAGAAGATGGCGATTTTTATTTTACACCCGATGGCTATCGCTGTTTTACCGAGCAATATCATTTAAAGCGCGGATATTGCTGCCAGAACAATTGCAGGCATTGCCCCTTTGGATTTGATATAAAAACATCGTGATAGTAATATTTGAATTATGCAAACAGCAGCTATGACATTTCAAGAACAGATATTGGAAGGCATTCCGGATATTTTACCGGTTCCCAAACCTTATGATACTACCATTAATCATGCGCCTAAACGCAAGGACATCCTAACGGCCGATGAAAAGAAACTCGCATTACAAAATGCATTGCGGTATTTCGACCCTGTGCATCACGCGGAATTGATACGGGAATTTAAGGCCGAACTGGATACCTATGGCCGCATCTATATGCACCGCTTTCGTCCGGATTACAGGATGTATGCCCGGCCCATTGACGATTACCCGGCACAAACAAAACAAGCGGCCGCCATAATGCTGATGATCCAAAACAACCTGGACTATGCAGTGGCACAGCATCCGCATGAATTGATCACCTATGGCGGGAATGGCGCCGTATTTCAAAATTGGGCACAATACCGCTTGACGATGAAATATCTTGCCGGGATGACCGATGCACAGACCCTCGTTGTATATTCGGGGCACCCATTAGGGCTGTTCCCTTCGCATAAAGACGCCCCGAGAGTTGTGGTGACCAACGGGATGATGATCCCCAATTATTCGATGCATGACGACTGGGAAAAATTCAATGCCCTCGGCGTCACCCAATACGGGCAAATGACTGCCGGAAGTTATATGTATATCGGCCCCCAGGGCATCGTTCATGGCACGACCATTACGGTTTTAAACGCATTCAGGAAAATTAAGAAATCCCCCGAAGGGCACCTTTTTGTCACTTCAGGCCTGGGCGGGATGAGCGGGGCGCAACCCAAAGCCGGAAATATCGCGGGATGTATAACGGTATGTGCCGAAGTCAATCCAAAAATTACCAAGATCCGCCACGACCAGGGATGGATCGATGAAGTTATTCTCAACATTGACGAATTGGTAACACGCGTAATTGTGGCCAAAACCGACCGGGAAACGGTCTCCATTGCTTATTTGGGAAATGTGGTGGATGTCTGGGAAAAGTTTGATGAAGCGCAGATACAGATAGAACTGGGAAGTGATCAGACGTCATTACACAATCCATGGGCGGGAGGTTATTATCCGGCAGGATTGAGCTTTGAGGATGCCAATGCTATGATGGCCCATAATCCGGCGTTATTTAAAGAAGCCGTTCAAAGATCATTATGCAGGCATGCCGCCGCGATAAATAAGCATACTGCAAAAGGTACCTATTTCTTCGATTACGGCAATGCTTTTTTACTGGAAGCTTCACGGGCCGGTGCAGATATTATGGCTCCAAACGGTATAGACTTTAAATATCCCAGTTATGTTCAGGATATTATGGGGCCCATGTGTTTCGATTATGGGTTCGGACCTTTCCGCTGGGTATGTACCTCGGGAAAACCGGAAGACCTGGAAAAAACGGATAAAATAGCCTGCAGCGTATTGGAAGAAATGAAAACCAATGCTCCCGAAGAAATACAACAGCAAATGGCCGATAATATCCAATGGATAAAAGGGGCACAGGAGAATAAGCTCGTTGTGGGCTCCCAGGCCCGGATCCTTTATGCCAATGCCGAAGGGCGTATAAAAATTGCGGAAGCATTCAATACTGCCATTGCCAATAATGATATAGGGTATGTGGTCCTTGGACGTGATCATCACGACGTCTCCGGAACAGATTCTCCCTATCGCGAGACCTCCAACATCTATGACGGATCGCAATTTACCGCCGATATGGCCATTCAAAATGTAATTGGCGACGGATTCAGGGGAGCTACCTGGGTAAGCATTCATAATGGGGGCGGCGTAGGCTGGGGCGAAGTTATAAACGGTGGATTTGGTATGGTTCTTGATGGTAGTAAAGATGCCGAAAGGCGGTTAAAATCAATGTTGTTCTGGGATGTTAACAATGGAATTGCGAGACGCAGCTGGGCGAGGAACGAAGAAGCCATTTTTGCCATTAAACGCGCTATGAAAGAAGAACCAAATTTAATTGTTACATTGCCTAACCTTGTTGATGACAGTATATTGAACACATTATAACCTTAAAAAATAAAGCTATGAAACTTTTGAAAAAAAGACTCGAACGTATCCGCCCGAATGCCGTGGCGAACATACGATTCCTTTACATTATACCGCTAATGCTGCTCCTGCTTTTACTAGCCTCTTGTACGTCGGTGAGGGTGGCCGCCGATTACGACAAGAATGCAAGCTTTAACGACTACAAAACCTTCGCTTTCTATAAAACGGGAATTGACAAAGCGGAGATCAGCGATCTGGATAAACGCCGAATGCTGAGGGCCATCGAAGCCGAATTGCTGGCCAAGGGGTTTCAAAAATCCGAAGACCCGGATGTGCTGGTGAGCCTGTTTACCAAGGAGCGTGAAAAAATAAATTATCATAACCACGGGTATTATGGGTACGGCTGGGGCTGGAGCCCGTATTATTGGGGCGGTTATTACGGAAATCATGTAAGTACTTCGATAGAAGGTACACTCTATATCGACCTTATAGATGCCGATAAAAGAGAATTGGTATGGCAGGGCATGGGAACCGGGTACTTAAGTAAAAACATGGAAAAAAAGGAAGCCAGGATCAGGGAATTCGTCGCCAGGATCATGGAGCGCTATCCTCCGGAACAGGCAAATTAACAATATGATACAGCGGCCCCTTCGGGTCGCTTTTTTTAGCTCCTTACATCAAGGGCGTCGCGCAGCGTATTCCCGACAAGCATAAATGCCATGACCAGGCTCATAATACACAGCCCCGGAATAAGGGCCAGGTAAGGTTTCCCCAGGATAATATAATTGTAGTGGTCCTTGATCATTGCGCCCCAGCTTGACATTGGAGGCTGGGCACCAATACCCAGGAAGCTCAGTCCGCTTTCAATTAAAATGGCTGCCGCAAAATTGGCTGCCGATATCACAATTACGGGGGCCATTATATTGGGCAATATATGTTTTACAATGATCCTGAAATCGGAAAAACCCAGGGCACGGGCGGCAGTCACATATTGCATTTCCTTTACACTTATTATTTGTCCCCTTACAACTCTTGCTACCTCGACCCACATGGTTAAGCCCACAGCTATAAAGACCTGCCAGAATCCTTTTCCCAAAGCGAGGGTAATGGCAATAACCAGGAGCAAAGTGGGTATGGACCAGGTTACATTGATGATCCACATGATAACGGCATCGGTCTTACCACCAAAATATCCGGCCAGGCTTCCCAGGAAAATACCAATAACAAGTGATATAAAAACGGCTACAAATCCGATAAAAAAAGAGATCCGCGCACCTACCAATACCCTGCTTAAGAGATCTCTTCCGTATTTATCCGTTCCGAAAATAAAGGTCTTTTCCGCGATATATGCTTTGGCGGATGATCCCGGAAAAATGCTCAAAGGAACTGTTTTTTCCATTCCCGTAAGACCGTCGGAGGCGAACTCGGTATAGTATACATTCTCATTATCCATTTTATAATTGGATATCGGTATCTCCCGGTCGCCGCTCTTTGTACCGAAAAATACACGGTTCAGAGCGCTTTGAGATACTGAAGTTTTGTAAGGAATGGTGAGCATAGTCACCTTAAATCCCGGTTTTTTGGAATGGATGGACAAATGCATTTGGTTGGCGTATTGCGAATTGTCGGGAGCAACAACATAGGCAAAAACCGACAGCAAGCCAACAATAACAATAAACCAAAAACTTAAAACGCCCCAAAAGTTCTTTTTAAACTTATGGAGCGCCAAAGCAGTTAACGAGTTATGTATTTTACTCATACATTAATCCTTGATAGGTGTAGAAGCTGCTACTTTAGTTTTATCGCCATAGGTTAATTTAAGGTCGTTCAATACATTAAGCGCCTCTTCTATATATACATCTTTACTTAAGCTCTCATGCCATCGCTCTCTTTTAATTTTTAGTGTAGAATCCTGCTCCATTAAAGCGAGTTCGTATGGTAAAGAGTTAAAAGTTAATGAAGTTTTATAATCGGAAAGTTTTTCAAAGCGTTTTGATTCCTCTTCATTTAATTCAAAATTGGCCTTATATTCGTCATAATTTAAAGAAAACAAATTTCTATCCCTGATCTTCTTTATCCATTTGGCATTTTCTTCAATTAAATTAAGCTGATCGTTATCCTTCATTCTTTCCATACTCTTTTTTATCGTAGATTCATAATCGAAGTAACTGCTCCAAAGGGAATAGCTGGCTGCATCGATCTTATCCCATGGTAAAGGATTGTCCTGATCTCTTTCGCCAATATCTATATAACTGTAACGGTTTGGTACAATAACATCGCTTTTAACACCTTCCAACTGCGTGGAACCTCCATTAATTCTGTAATATTTTTGTGTGGTGTACTTAAGCGCACCCAGGTCACCGCTCGTATTATTTCTTATCATACGGTTGAGATCCATTACCTGCTGAACGGTTCCTTTTCCAAAAGTTTGCTTACTACCAATGACAATGGCTCTTTTATAGTCCTGCATTGCTGCCGCGAGAATTTCGGAAGCCGAAGCTGAAAATTCGTTGACTAAAATCACCAGGGGGCCGTCCCAAATAATGGACCTGTCTCTATCCCTCAATACGTCCTTTGGCTCTCCCGCGGTACGTACCTGTACGATAGGACCTTCCTTAATAAACAGGCCGGCCATATCCACAACGGTCTTTAAATACCCACCACCATTATTTCTTAGATCCAGCACGAGGCCTTCCATGCCTTCGGCTTTAAGCCGTATGATTTCCTTCTTTATATCCCCGGCGGCATTCCTGTTATCGGAATCTTGGTAGTTGGCATAGAATTTAGGAAGATTAATGACGCCATACACCTTGTCATCCTTTTCAACAGTCGTCGATTTCGCATAGGTCTCTTCAAGTTCGATCTCATCGCGTGGTATAGCCAGGTCTTCTATAGCCCCATCCACCTTTTTTAAGGTCAATATAACTTTAGTGCCTTTTGGGCCCTTTATAAGCTTAACAGCTTCGCTTAAGCGCATACCCACAACATTCACAGCTTCTTCCTCATCTTCCTGCCTTACTTTTAAAATGATATCACCAACCTCGAGCTCGTTCTGTCTCCAGGCCGAACCGCCCGAAATAACCTCAGAAATGGTAATATGATCCATGTTCTTTTGCAGCCTTGCTCCTATACCCTCATATTTACCGGACATTTGAACATCAAAATTCTCCTTTGCTTCGGGAGCAAAATAAAAAGTATGCGGATCGAATTCTGTGACGATAGCATTTATATACACCGAAAACTGGTCTTTACGATCTCTGTCATCTATAAAATCAAATAGCTCATTGAGCGATCGTAATGTTAGATTTCGAGCTTCCTCTTCCAATTGCGCATTGGTTTTCGGGAAAATTTCATCTGCGTTTGAAACCATAACACCTTCGGCATCAGCCTTTCCCTCTTCAGTGGTATTTGCCGCTCTTTTTAATTCTCTTTCCTGGTCTAAAATAAGGTCGTGATAATTGGCGATTGCCGAAAACTTCAGTTGCTTTCTCCAGCGTTCTTTCATTTCCTTTTTAGAGCTCACATAATCGATATTCTCATAATCGGAATCAAAATCTTCAGTAATACTAAAATCAAAACTTTCGGCAAGTATTTCCTTATAAATTACCTTAGATCCCTCCATACGTTTCAATAGCCTTTCGTAGGTAAGGTCAAAAAAGGAAACATCGTATGACATGATCTGGTCATCAATTTCCGTTCTATAGGTTTCAAATTCCTTTATATCCGATTTGTGGAAATACCTTTTAAAAGGATCCATCTGGTCCAGGTAATGGTCAAATACACCTTCCGAAAACGTGTCATTGATATCTTTAGGATCATAATGACCTTCCTCCAGAACATAAGATATAAGCTGTACGAGTAGTTTGTCTTTATCGGGGTCATCAAAAGTTTTTGAAGTAAAACTACAGGAAGCGAATGCTAAAAGCAGTGTCAGTAATAATATATTATAATTGCTTTTCATCTATTTAATTTATTGTTTTAAGTCGTCTGGTACATCCAAACCTGACGTTTCCATATCTCATAAATAATGACCATTGGAAACTGCATTTGGTAAAATTCTATTTCAGTTCATCATAATAATGCACCTAAAATAAAGAAAATATTATGCCAAAGTCGGGTAATCGTACTAATTTTTTGTTAAACACGATAAAATGAAGATTAAAGCGTGAATTTACTTACTTTTGTTATGGACTAATCTATAGCTTCAAATGGATAAAAAACCACTCATTTTAGTTACAAACGATGATGGCATTACGGCCCCGGGAATCCGGACATTAATAAAAGTCATGAATTCTATCGGGGATGTTGTAGTTGTTGCTCCGGATAATCCGCAAAGTGGTATGGGCCATGCCATTACGCTGGATTCGACAATACAGTGTAAACGGGAGCATATAGATGATGGTCCCCAACAGGAATACAGTACTTCGGGAACCCCGGCCGATTGTGTTAAGCTTGCCATTCACGAAATTCTTGACAGAACGCCCGATATTTGTGTTTCCGGTATCAACCACGGTTCAAATTCATCAATAAACGTGATTTATTCCGGAACGATGAGTGCAGCCATAGAAGCAGGGATAGAAGGCATTCCGGCTATAGGTCTTTCACTTACGGATTACAGTTGGGACGCGAATTTTGATCATCTGGAAGATTTTGTCAGGATCATTACGAATAAGGTCTTACATAATGGATTGCCCGAAGGGGTTGTTCTCAATGTAAACTTCCCGAAATTGAAGGAAGGAGAATTTAAGGGCATTAAAGTTTGCCGGCAGGCGAAGGCCAACTGGATCGAAGAATTTGATAAACGTCAAAATCCACAGGGCAAAGACTATTACTGGCTTACGGGAAAATTTGCGAATTTAGATAAAGGTGAGGACACCGACGAATGGGCTTTGGGTCATAATTTCATTTCGGTTGTTCCGGTACAGTTCGATCTAACGGCGCATCATTTTATACAACAATTAAACACCTGGGATTTTAATGGTTAAGAGAGAAGTACTTATAGGATTGACAGTGGGATTGATCGCCAATTTTATTGGCCTGTTTTTTGCAGCAATGATCCTGGGCAAGGGTGATAACTTTAGTACCGTAATAAAAACAGCTTCGGCAGAGGGGTTTTTAGGCAAGTTAATTAGTTTAGGTGCCATATTGAACCTGCTTTCCTTTTTTATCTTTCTAAAAAGGAACCAGGATTTCAGGGCGCGCGGGGTATTATTGGCTACAATTTTAATAGCTGTTTTTACCTTTATTATTAATTTATGAGTATTGATTAATTAAGGAATGAAGTATTATATAATTGCTGGAGAAGCATCGGGGGATCTGCACGGTTCCAACCTTATGAAAGCCTTACTTCAAGAAGATGTAAGTGCCGAATTTAGGTTTTGGGGTGGTGATCTTATGGAGAACGTTAGTGATACTTTGGTAAAGCATTATAAGGACCTGGCCTTTATGGGGTTTTTGGAGGTATTGCTCAATTTAAGGACCATAGCCAAAAATTTAGCCTTTTGTAAGAAGGATATTGCCGCTTTTAATCCCGATGCTATTATTTTTATAGATTATCCCGGGTTTAATCTTCGCATCGCGAAATGGGCCAAACAACGGGGAATGAGAACACATTACTACATTTCTCCCCAAATCTGGGCCTGGAAGGAAGATCGTATAAATGCCATAAAACGTGACGTGGACAAAATGTATGTCATTCTCCCCTTTGAGAAGGAATTTTACGAAAATAAACATGATTATCCCGTGGAATTTGTCGGGCATCCACTTATTGATGCCATTGCCGACAGGACTCAGATCGATGAATACGAATTCAGGGCACAATACGAGCTGAACCAAAAACCCATAATTGCCATACTTCCCGGAAGCAGAAAACAGGAAATTAAAAAGATGCTTACGGTGATGCTAAGCGTTGTTAATGAATTCACGGATTATCAATTTGTAATCGCCGGAGCACCTGGGCAGGATATTGGTTTTTATAAACAATTTATGGATAATCCCAATGTGTATTTCGTAAGTAACAAAACCTATGACCTGCTTAGTGTTTCCATGGCGGCTTTAGTGACTTCGGGAACGGCAACCCTGGAAACGGCTTTATTTAAGGTCCCCGAAGTGGTTTGTTATAAAGGCAGCTGGCTTTCCTTTCAAATTGGAAAACGACTGGTTAAACACATCAAATATATCTCGTTGGTAAATTTAATAATGGATAAGAAAGTGGTCACTGAACTCATCCAGGGCGATTTAAATACTCAAAGACTTATGGAGGAACTTCATTTGATCCTGGATGTTTATGAGCGCACGAAATTCTTTATATATTATTACGACCTCGAAAAAAAGCTCGGTGGCAAAGGCGCCAGTGAAACGGTGGCAAAATCCATTTTAGCCGATCTGAAAACCTGATCCAAGGGCACTAAACCATACCTGTTTTAGAGATTATTATAAAATTGCTTATTTTGGGGCATGCAAAAGTTCGCCCTGATTCTAATTTTGATCTGTTGCCTTAGCTCCTGTAAATCGACAAAACGTGTTTCTGAGGCATCAAAAAGAACAGAGCAAAAAATCAATAGAAACTATGTCGAAACCAAGCTTGCAAATACCATTGTATCAAATGCGAAGGCTTTTCATGGTGTGCGGTATAAATACGGGGGCATGACCAAAAAAGGCATGGATTGCTCGGGTTTGGTCTATATAGCATTCAACAAAGAGAACATTTGGCTCCCGAGAGTGTCCAGGGATATGGCCAGAAAGGGAGTAGCCATTTTACTTAAATATATAAAGAAAGGGGATCTGTTATTCTTTCAAACCGATAAAAATAAAAACACAATCAACCATGTTGGACTGGTTATAAATTCAAGCTCCAGGAGTATTGAGTTTATCCATTCCACGACCAGTAAGGGCGTTATAACTTCTACCCTAAAAGAGCCTTACTGGTATCATTCGTTTATAGAAGCGAGACGCATTTTATAAAAATAATTTTTTAGCGACCTACAGCTATGAAGCTGCTAAATTTTGCAATATTAAAGCTTACATTATGCCTGATCTTTGGCATTATTATAGGGTATCATTTTGATGTTGCCTTAAACGGCAGTTTACTTTCCGCTATCATTTTATTATTCGCTGTTGGAATAGCAAATGTCTTAATAAAGCATCATTACAGCCCATATAAATGGATGGGAGCATTGATTTTTGTCGCTGCCATTAGCATAGGCGTTCTTACCGTAAACATACACCGCGAACTCAATTTCAAAAACCATTATTCAAGGCTTCAAACTGTAAACATTGACAGCACTTACAATGTTAGCCTTAGAATAAGGGAGGTCTTAAAACCTGGTTTTTACAACGACAAATATGTTATCGATATTCTTAAAATTGATACTGCATCGGTTTCGGGGAGGGCATTGCTCAATGTTGAAAACGATTCAACTATTACTCAATTCAAGGTAGATGATATTTTAATTGCTTCCACTAATTTTAAAATGATGACTCCGGGTTTGAATCCACATCAATTCGATTATCAATCTTATTTACAGAAAAAATATATCTATCACCAATTATCGGTTACTAATGACGAACTTTTAAAGATTCAGTCCAAATTTCATACGCTTTTTGGTTACGCTTCATGGCTGCGTGAAGGTATTATAAGTAATCTAACTCCATACCAATTTAAGGCCGACGAACTTGATATTATCAAGGCATTGCTTCTGGGGCAGCGCAGGGACATATCAAAAGAGATCTATAGCAGCTACACTAAAGCAGGAGCCGTACATATTTTAGCAGTTTCGGGACTACATATCGGTATTATTTTAATCCTGTTAAATTCGTTTTTTAAGCCTTTGGAATATCTGAGGCATGGCAGGACCATTAAGATAACCGTTGTGGTAATTCTTCTTTGGGGTTTTGCCATTGTTGCCGGATTATCGGCTTCAGTGGTAAGAGCAGTGACTATGTTCAGTATTATCGCCATTGCAATGCATTTAAAGCGGCCTACGAATATCTATAATACTTTGGCCATTTCCATGTTCCTGTTATTATTGGTGAAGCCCATGTTTCTTTTCGATGTCGGTTTCCAGTTAAGCTATCTGGCTGTGTTTGCCATTGTTACCATCCAACCCATGCTCTATGGGATATGGCAGCCAAAATTTAAGGTCGTGGATTTCTTCTGGAAAATTTTAAGTGTTACCATTGCCGCCCAGGTGGGCATACTCCCAGTTAGTCTGTTTTATTTTCATCAATTTCCTGGGTTATTTTTTATCTCGAACCTGGTAATTATTCCCGCTTTGGGCTTTATTCTGGGGTTTGGGATGGTCGTTATAATTTTATCTTCACTACATATACTACCTTCGGTTTTAACAGATCTCTATGGTGGTCTTATCTCTTTAATGAATGGATTTGTGCGTTGGATCTCCGACCAGGAATCTTTTCTGTTTAAAGATATTTCTTTTGGATTTTCCCAGGTGATCATAAGCTATCTTCTTATTACACTCATAATTATAAGTCTAAAACGGCGGACCTATAAAAGTGTGATCGTCGTTTTAATTGCCATATTAGGGATTCAGGGATTTTTTATTTATAAGAAAAGCCGATCCTCGACGAACACCTTTATCGTGTTTCACAAGTCCCGATATAGTATTATTGGCATACAGAATAACAAAAATTTGACCCTACATCATAATTTAAATGATTCTATACTTAAAAACGATAAGGTTATTACCAATTTTAAGGTCGGAGAATGTATTGCTCATACCCATACCGATAGCATTCGATCCATCTATAAATGCGATAATAAAAATATTTTAGTGATAGACAGTTTAGGGGTTTACAATGTAAAAAGCTTTAAACCTCATATTGTCATACTGCGAAATTCACCAAAGCTAAATTTAAAACGATTAATAGATTCTATTCATCCGGAACTGATCATTAGCGACGGCAGTAATTATAAAAGTTACCAGGATAGATGGTCGCGTACATGTGAAGCAAAAAAAATCCCTTTCCACCAAACCGGTAAAAAGGGCGCTTATATGTATTCGTTTTAAAGAGCTATTGTCTAAATTCGGGTGTAAAGGCTTCGTAATAAGCGTTAAAGGATTCCTGTGTTGTAAGGATCTTATGTGTGTCTTCCTTGAACATCTTTAAATACAACTCCAGTTGCTGCGGGGTTTTATAACCTATAATAGGGGCGATAAAATCTCCATTCTCCGCGATAAACACCATGGTGGGAAAGGATCTTACCCCAAAATAGCCGGCCAACTGGTGGCCCGAATTCCTTCTTTTGGCCTTTGCCGGGTCGTAATTTGGATTGGCGTATTCTTTCCCGTTATAAGTGATCACGTCATTGCCTTCGGCATTGAACTTAACAGCGTAATAATGCTTGTTGACATAGCTGGCTACATCTTTATTCTTGAATGTGTTTCTGTCCAGCATCTTACATGGGCCGCACCAAACGGTGTACATGTCCATTATAATTTTCTT
>PVMS01065881.1_pt1 | contig 17523 bp, 20 predicted proteins | sample 1853461 | NCBI WGS metagenome assembly PVMS01 (sample SAMN08582032, study PRJNA380276) | Marine sediment metagenome, whole genome shotgun sequencing project. | isolation source: ocean sediment barecode stripped | collected 2017 | reverse complement strand
GCGCAACGAGCGGGCGTCGATCAGTTCGAGTCCGGTTCGACGATCGAGGCTGCCCGCTTCCTCGATCCGAAGATCGAGGTCGAGTTCGCGTTCGTGCTCGGTGCCAGGCTCGACCGGCCGGACGTCACTCTCGACGACGTCTACGACGCCACCGATCACATCGTTCCGGCACTCGAACTGATCGACGCCCGCTCGTTGCGCGTACATCCCGACGACGGCGCAACCCGTACCGTGCGCGACACGATCGCCGACAACGCCGCCGACGCCGGAATCGTCACCGGATCGACGCGGATCGCGCCCGAACGCGCCCGTGCGGGTGATCTCCGGTGGGCGGGTGCGATCCTCGCGCGCAACGGCGTGGTCGAGGAGACCGGCCTCGGTGCAGGGGTCCTGAACGACCCGACGCTGGGTGTGGTCTGGCTGGCGAACCGTCTGCACGGCCTCGGGATCCCGCTCGAGTCCGGCGAGACGATCCTCGCCGGTTCATTCACGCGCCCGGTCGACTGTCGCGCGGGCGACGAGTTCCACGTCGATTTCGGTCCGCTCGGCGTGATCGAACTCGGCGTCGCGTGACGACACCCGATCGCTCGGCGATCAGAGTGCGTACGTCGCAACCGTGCAGCCGACCGCGAAGATCGGGATCGGCGCGTAGAAGTCGACGGTGCCCATCGCCCCATGGGCGGCGGCCGACACCGCGATGAAGGTGCGGATCTCGAAGCCACCCTGGCCGGCTTCGGCGTAAACGGTGAGGTCGTCGTAGTCGAGCAACTCGTCGCGATCGTTGCGGCACCAGCGGTCGAGGAACTCGCGATCCCAGGGCTCGTTGATCTTTCCGGAGTCGGGCGTCGCCGGCCAGTGCGAGATCCCTCCGGTCCCGACTAGTGCGATCCGTTCGGGGAGCGCGTCGGCTGCGGCCCGGATCGATTCGCCGAACGCCCATGCCCGGTGGAGTGGGGTCAGCGGCGGGCCCTGGCAGTTGATGTTGACCGGGATGATCGGCAGGTCGTAGCGCGGCGTGAGGAAGTGCAACGGGACCATGATCCCGTGGTCGAACCGCCACTCCTCGGCGTAGGCGACGTCGGAGCCCTTCATCACCTCGACGATCATCCGCTGCGAGAGCGCGCGGTCGCCGGGGACCCCGGTCTTGTCGATGCCGAGCCAGCCCGGATCCTCGATCGGCCCCTCGTAGTCATCGGCCATCCCCATCGCGAACGCCGGCATGTTGTCCATGAAGAAGTTGGCGAAGTGTTCGGCGGCCATGACGACGAGCACATCGGGCCGGGCGGCCTCGAGCGACTCCCGCATGCCGTCGAGGGCGGCGTAGAAGCGGTCTCGCGTGCCCGGGTCGGCCTGGTCGGCCCGGCCGGTGATGCCGGGTGCGTGCGAGCAGACCCCGGCGAAGACGAGTGGCATCAGCTCACCTCCTCATCGCTCGGCCCGCCGGGATTGCCTCGGCCGTCGCGGGCGCGACTCTCCTGCCCGACCGATCCGGCGTGCGCGTCGACGCCCTCGTAACCGGTCATCGCGTACACGCCCTCACGCACCGGACCGTGGTGATCGATCCCGTCGCGCATCAGCTGGAGGTAGTCGGCCCACTCGATCTGGTGGAACGCCGCGAAGTGCATCAGGATCTGGCCGTTGACGCCCAGGTGGAACAGCAGTCCGATGTCGGGTTCGACGAGCGCCCCGATCTCCTCGTCGGTGAGGTCGTAGGGGTCGAGGATCGCACGGCGGTCGTCGAGGTACCGTCGCTGCACGTCCTCCGAACGGTTCAGCTCGTAGAGGAACTTCTGGACGTTGTACAGCGTCATCGTCCCTCCACCATCGCACATGCGATCGCGCCCGACGGACACGCACACGGGCCGTGCGCGACGCGCGGTGCTCGGAAACTGCGCGAGACTCCGGGCTCACTTCGTCCCCCACCACAGAGAGGCGCTGCCAATGGATGCCATCACCGCCATGAACGAGAGCGACACACTGATCACTGGACTCATCGCCGGTCTCACACCCGAGGATCGCGAGAAGTCGACGCCGTGCGATGAATGGACCGTCCACGAACTCGTCGGGCACATGTGCGGTGGTGCCCACATGATCGCGGGGGCGCTGCGGGACGAGGCTCCGCCGTCGGATTCCCCCGACTTCCTGGCCGATGGACCGGCCGCCGGATGGGCGGCTGCGAGCGCCAGCCTTTCGTCGGCCGCCACGCCCGAGGCGCTAGCCGCGACACACACCTTGCCGTTCGGGGAGATGCCGGGCTCGATGGCGGTCTCGGTGATCGCCGCCGACCAGATCACCCATGCATGGGATCTCGCCCGGGCGACGGGGCAGGACCTCGACCTCAGCGACGAGTTGGCCGAGTTCGCCCTCGCAACATGGCAGCCGGTCATCCCTGCCGAGGGCCGCACGGGCCCCGGCTTCAAGGCCGTGGTCGAGGTCGCCGACGATGCCTCGACGATCGATCGTCTCGTCGCATACACCGGCCGACAGCCCTGAGGCTCGCCGGGGTCCGCGTCGCCCGCAGACCTCGCCTGCGAATAGATTCCGCTGCATGCCCGTCCATCACGTCGCGTATGCGACCCGCGATGTCCAAGCGACGACCCACTTCTACGAGGACCTCATGGGGTTCCCGCTCGTCCACACCGAATTGCAGGCGCTCGACGAGAGTTGGATACGGCACGTCTTCTACGACATCGGCCCCGACGACATCGGACCCGACGATGCCGGACCCAACGATGCCGGCAAGACCGAGTGCATCGCGTTCTTCCAGTTCAACGAGATCGGCGAGACGCCCGATTGGGCGACCGATGTCTCCGACGCGGTCGGGCTGCCCTACTGGGTGAACCACTGCGCGTTCCGGGCTACCGTCGAGAAGCAGGAGGCGGTCCGCGCCCGGATGGCCGCCGAGGGGATCGAGCCGGCGATGGAGCAGGACCACGGCTGGTGCCACTCGCTCTACTACCTCGATCCGAACGGGATCATGGTTGAGCTGTGCCGCGACACTCCGGGATTCGAGCCGAACCCGGACGAGGCGCACCGCCTGCTGACCGCCGACCCGCTCGATCCGGCCAACACCAAGAGCTGAGCGGTGGTTCGGGCCGCGGACGCAACTGGCGCCGCATCGGTCGTCCAACCGACACGTCTCGGAGTAGGTAGCCCGCGGTTCAGCTACCCGACCAGTTCGGGGCCCGCTTCTCGGCGAACGCGGCGGGTCCCTCCTTGGCGTCGTTCGACCTGAAGATCGTCGCCAGGTGGGGTGTCTGGAGATCCCAGAACTCGGCTTCGGTGACGCCCGCCTGCGCCTGGATCATCCGCTTGGAGATGGCGACCCCGAGCGGCGCGTTGCGGGCGATCCGCTCGGCCAGTTCCATCGCGACGTCTACGGTCGTGCCCCTCTCGGCGACCCTCGCGACGAGTCCGTAGGCCTTTGCCTCCTCCGCGGTGATCGGTTCCGCGGTGAGCGACGCCATCTCCATCGCCACCGAGAACGGCACGCGGCGCGGGAGGCGCAGCATCGCCCCGCCGGCGGCGAAGAGGCCGACCCCGACCTCGGGGATCCCTAGTTTCACACCCTCGGCGGCGACGAGCAGGTCGCAGGTGAGTGCGACCTCGAGTCCGCCGGCGAGCGCGAATCCCTCGATCGCGGCGATCAGGGGCTTCCTCGAACCGTTGCGCAGGAATTGGTCGAAGCCCTTCGGTGGCCCGCCTGCGGCGAACGCCTTGAGGTCCATCCCCGCGCAGAAACCGCGGCCGGCGCCGGTGAGCACCCCCGCGGTGAGACCGTCGTCGCCGTCGAGTTGCTCGATGGCGGCGACCAGACCCCGCGCGAGGTCGGTGTTGACCGCGTTCATCGCCTCTGGCCGGTTGAGCGTGATCAACAACACCCGCCCACGAGCCTCGGTCAGTACAGCTGATTCGTCCGACATCGGATCCCCTCTCGTCGCACCGGACACCGGGTGCTTCGTCGTATCGCCCGATGGTACGTCCGCCGACGATCGCGCGACGTACGGTCCCCGAATCCCCGTTCTGTGTGCGTATCTTCCCGCTGGGCGGGATCTGACGTACATTTTTCGGGGGTCGGGTCTCGGGATTCCCGTTCTTTGTGCGTATCTTCCCGCTGGGCGGGATCTGACGTACATTTTTCGGGGGTCCGGGGGGGGGTTGGAATGGGGGCTCGGGTCGGTCAGCGGAGCGGCTCGTAGTCGCCGGGGATCGCTTCTGAGGCGGGGCGTTCGGCGTAGACCGCCACGGATCCCTCCTCGACGAACGCCTTCGGTGGACCCTCGGGGATCTCGCCGGGCAGGTACCGCGTCCCGCCGTCGACCCAGCGCCACATGCCGACGCCGTCCCTGTCGATCTCGTCGAGTCCCGCCTCGTCGGGATCCCACCAGATCTCCGAGATGTCATCGACGCCGAAGTAGTCGGGCTCGAGGTGCTCGGGCCAGCGGCCCGTGATCCCCCAGTCGAGCGATGCCGCGGTCAGCGCGCTGGTCGTCTCGTCGGCCGGCACGGTCGGAGAACTCATTTGTTCGCGACCTCCTCGTCCCACGACTCGGCCGATCGCTCGCCGTCGCTGCCATCCCCGTCGCTGCCATCGCCACCGCTGGCATCCCCGTCGATCGGTGCCGTCGCGTGCGCCTCCATGACCTCGATCGCCTCTTCGAGCCCACGCTGCTCCTCACCGTCGCCGAGCAGCAGATCCTCGGCGAAGTCCTCCTCGACGATCCCCCGCCCGGCGACCGAGCTTGCGCAGGACGAGGTCGCGCAGGTCGTACCAGAGGCTGGCGAGGCCGCCGGGAGCGACGAGAAGGATGAGCAGCACGCTGATGCCGGATGCGAACAGGCGCCACGCGCCCTGCAACCAGAAGAACGTGCCGTTCCAGAACAACGCCCCGACGAACGCACCGAGCAACGAGCCGAGGCCGCCGACGACCGACGCGGCGAACACGTTGATGCTGAGGTAGGGGTTGCCGGCGAGGATCGACCCGGCCGGTGCCGGGAAGAGCATCTGCTGGATCACGACGAGCACGATCGGCCACGTGAGCCAGCCCACCCTGTCCCAGACGCGGCTCGCCGGTGTCACGCGACAGGTGCTCCGTCGACTTCATCGGGCGGCGTGGCGACTCCGTCGGGTCGACTCAGATCGTCGTAGATGCCGCCGGAGCAACGGTGGCGGAGACGCGCGATCTCTGTGCGATGCGTAGCCGTGGATCAGACGCTGCCCCGGTCCACTCGAACCACGTGTTCCGCGGACATCGAATCCCGGCGCACGGTGTTGGACCCGTATCCCCGATCGTCAGATGTTGACACGCCGCTCGAACACGAACTCGTATTGGAGGTACGAATTGCGGTGTTCCTCGCCCGGCACGAACGGCACGAGTTGCGCCGACTGCAACAACAGCCATCCGTCGCGCAGCGCCTCGACGCCGGACGCGTACGGGGGTGATGCCTCGGCGATACCGTCGCTGACGCCGTCAGCGCCGTCGTGGAACGCCCATCCGACCGTCGGTGAGTCGAGCGCAGAGCCCGCCGCCCAGAGGTAGAGGATCTGCTGGCGCTGCGGATCTGTCGAGGTCGAGCCGGTCATCGGCTCATCCCAGCAGCGAGGCCCGGCCCTCGAGCCGGGTCAGGTAGTGATCGACGTCGTAGGTCTCGTCGCCGGTGAGGTATCGCCACAGGAGCGCCCGCTGGACCTGCTCGTTGCGCTGCTCGGTGACGCCCATCCACGGATGCCATGCGCGCAGGATCTGGCCGACGCTGTCGGGCATCATCCGGGCGAAGAAGTGATCGCTCGCCGGGTTCTGGAGGTTGTCGAGGTCGCCGGTGTCCCAGTGGCGGACCTGCGGCGCGGTCGGGTTGAGTCGCACCTTGTGCATCCAGCGGTCGTTGCCGCTCGTGTTGGGCTGGCCGGCGTGCCACAACCCGTGGTGGAAGACGAGCACCGTGCCCGCGGGCCCGGCGAACCGCTCCTCCCCCTCGATGTGCTGGTAGCGATCGAGACCCGAGGCCTGCACGCGGTGCAGGTGACTCCCGGGCACGAATCGCGTACCGCCCTCTCCCGGAGTGACCTCGTGCGGGAACCAGAAGATCTGGATGTCGAACGTCGGGTCGTCGGAGTCGGTGATCGCATCGACGTGCAGGGCCTGCCCGGTCGTCGAGCCCGCCGGGATGTGATGACTCCAGTCGTGGTCGAACGGCGGATCGGGGCCGGCGAGCGACGTGATGATGCCCCTGATCTCGGGGAGCCGGAGGTACTCGCCGATCGCCGAGGGCGCCGGGTAGCAATCCGAGAGAGGCGTGCCGGTGTGCGGCGGCTTCATCCCGTCGGGTGCGAGTCGTTCGGCGCTGAGTCGGCGCATCTCGTCGATGCCCCGCTCGTTGAGTTCGTCGGGCACGAGCGCGTCGAACCGCAGCACGCCGTCGGCGACGAACTGCGCGACCTGGCGTGTGGTCAGCAGGTGCCCGGCCATTTCAGCTCCCTCATCTCAGCTCTTCTGGGTGCCGACCCTGAGATCCTTGAACGGGACGCCCTTGTCGACCGACGGTTCGCGCGGCAGTCCGAGCACGCGGTCGCCGATGATGTTCCGCTGGATCTCGTCGGTCCCGCCGGCGATGTTGGCCGAGAAGCTCGAGAGGACGATGCTCTGGAGTTCGGCCGTGTCACCCGGCGTCCACGCCACCGAACCCGGTCCGGCGATCTCAAGCGCGACCTCGCGCATCTTGCGGGCGATGATCGCCCCGTAAAGCTTGCCGAGCGATCCACCCGGCCCGGGGGTCTTGCCGGCCTTCATCTCGGCGCGGGTGCGCATCGCGATGAGCGACTTCGTCGTCTCCATCGCGTAGATCTTCATCAGTTCGTCGCGCACGACCGGATCGTCGACCTTGCCCGACTCCCTCGCCGCGGCCAGCAGTGTGCCGTATGTGGGCTGGTCGATCTTGCCCGCACCTGCCGAGCCGATCGCGACCCGCTCGTACATCAGCATCGCGGTGGCCATCTTCCAGCCGGCGTTGTACTCGCCGACGAGCCAATCCTTGGGGATGTGGACGTCGGTGAAGAACACCTCGTTGAAGTGCGTCCCGCCGTCGATCTGGTGGATCGGGCGGATCTCGACGCCCGGCGCCCGCATGTCCATGATGAACATCGAGATGCCGGCGTGCTTGGGCTGGTCGGGGTCGGTACGGGCGATGAGCAGCCCGTACTCGCTCATGTGGGCGAGGGTGGTCCACACCTTCTGGCCGTTGATGACCCACTGGTCGCCGTCGAGTTCGGCCCTGGTCTGGAGGCTTGCCACGTCGGAGCCCGCCCCCGGCTCGGAGAACATCTGGCACCACATGGTGCGCCCGGCGATGTTGTCGGCGAGGAACTCCTTCTTCTGCTCTTGGGTGCCGTACTCGCTGAGCATCGGCAGGCACATGCCGTGGCTGATGATGAACTCGCTCTCCATCTGGCCGTAGTCGGCCTTCGCCTCGCGCCAGATCTTCTCGTGGGCGAGGGTGAGCCCTCCGCCGCCGTACTCGGCGGGGTACGGGATGCCGGCCAGGCCCGCCTCCGCAGCGGCGCCGAGGAACTTCTTGGAGCTGTTGATCGTGCCCCGACCCTTTTCCGAGCTCGCGTGCTCGTCGAGGAATGCGACGCAGCGGCGGCGGAACTCGTCGGCCTCCTGCTCGCTGAGTTCGGACGTGGTCCCGGACGTGGTCGCGGTGTCTGTCATCTCCTCATCTCCTCATCTCCTCATCTCGTCATCTCCGGTGATCGACGGTGGCGTGCGATCGGCAGCTAGGATACTGTATGTCGTCGTACATTATGTGTCCGGACGGACCTGTCTTCACCGAGCGTACGCACGTCGACCACAGATGACCCAGCCGAGCCTGACCAACCACGAACTCGACGCCCCGCCCTGGCTGCGCGTCGAGTCGACGCTGATGGCGACGGCGCGACTGGTACGCGAGGTCTTCGACGTGCGTCTCGCGCCACTCGATCTCAACCTCACGCAGGCGAGCTTGCTCGGATACGTCGCCGAGTTCGGTGAGACCACCCAGACGCGGCTCGCCGATCGGCTCGGCATCGGTCGCGCCGCGATCGGCTCGGTGGTCGACACCCTCGAGCGGCGTGGTCTGGTCGGGCGCCACCCCGATCCCGACGATCGTCGTGTCTGGCGGGTCGGCATCACCGACGACGGTCGCGAGATGGTCGAGCGGATCGATGCGGTCGATCGCCAACTGCGCGGCGAGTTGCGCTACGGAATCGGCCGCGAGGAGCGTCAGGCGCTCGCCTGGGTGATGACCCGCCTCCAACAGAATCTGCACGCCGCGATCGACCGACCGGACGATCGCTGAGAGATCCCGGATCCACCAACACAACTGGAGAAACCAATGCCCGAAGCAGTCATCGTCGATGCCGTCCGCACACCCGGCGGCAAGCGCAACGGTCAGCTCAAGGACTGGCACCCCGCCGCCCTTGCCGCACATGTTCTCAAGGCGATCGAGGAGCGCAACGACCTCGACCCGGCGATCGTCGACGACGTCGTCATGGGGTGTGTGATGCAGGTCGGGGAGCAGTCGCTCAACATCGGCCGCAATGCCGTGCTCGCCGCCGGCTGGCCAGAAGAGGTGCCCGCCACCACCGTCGACCGCCAGTGCGGATCGAGCCAGCAGGCGATGCACTTCGCCGCGCAGGGCGTCATCGCCGGCGCCTACGACGTCGTCGTCGCGGCGGGCGTCGAAGTGATGACCCGCACGCCGATGGGCGCGTCGGTCGTACAGGGGATGGGTTTCCCGTTCCCCCAGGAGCAGCTCGACCGTTACGCCGACACCGGCCTGCCACCGCAGGGCATCGGTGCCGAGATGATCGCCGACGAGTACGGCTTCAGCCGCGAGGACCTCGACGCGTTCGGCGCTCGGAGCCAGCAGCGCGCCGCCGTCGCCCGCGACGAGGGACGATTCGAGAACGAGATCATCCCGACGCCGATCGAGATCGACGGTGAGACCGTCGTCGTCACCACCGACGAGGGTATTCGCGATGGCACCACGGTCGACACACTCGCCAAGTTGAAGCCCGCCTTCAAGGAGGACGGCAAGGTCACCGCCGCCAACTCGAGCCAGATCTCCGACGGCGCCTCGGCGGTGCTCGTGATGAGCCGCGAGAAGGCCGATGAACTCGGCCTCAAGCCGCGTGCCCGCTTCCACGCGTTCGCGCTCGCCGGCACCGATCCGGTGACGATGCTGAAGGGTCCGATCCCGGCGACCCGCAAGATCCTCGAGAAGAGCGGTCTGAGCATCGACGACATCGACCTGTTCGAGGTCAACGAGGCATTCGCGTCGGTCGTGCTCGCGTGGCAGAAGGAGTTCGGCGTCGACATGGACAAGGTCAACGTCAACGGCGGCGCGATCGCGCTCGGTCACCCCCTCGGCTGCTCCGGCACCAAGCTGATGTCGACGCTACTCAACGAACTCGAGCGCACCGGCGGCCGCTACGGCCTCCAGGTGATGTGCGAGGGCGGCGGCATGGCCAACGCCACCATCATCGAACGCCTCGACTGACCCCGAACCGCCCGCGCCGCGCCGTGCGACCGGGCCCGCACTTGCGACCGCGCCCCGGCTGTTTGTGTCGGCGAATATCGGTGGCGCAGCGAATATCGCCGACACAAACCGGGGAATCCTTGCTCGACGGCCACCGGTCGGCGAGAGTTGGGGCATGGATCTGGGTGCGTTCTCGGTCAGTCTCGCGGTCTCAGACATAGCCCGGTCGCACGAGTTCTACGAGCGGCTGGGCTTCGTCGCGACCGGTGGTGACGCCGACCAGGGCTGGGTCATCCTGCGCAACCACCACACGACGATCGGCATCTTCGCGGGGATGTTCGACCGCAACATGTTGACGTTCAATCCCGGACTCGACGGGGCCACGATGATGTTCGTCGACGAGTTCACCGACGTGCGGTCGATCCAGTCGTCGCTGGAGGCCGACGGAATCAGTCTCGGCGACCGCGCGGATCCCGACACGAGCGGCGCTGCGAGCATCACCGTGGAGGATCCGGACGGCAACCCGATCCTGATCGATCAGTTCGACCGGCCCGACGGCGTCACCGGCCTCGCTCCGCCCGTGATCCCGACACCGCCGATGCCGCTCGAACTCGGTCCCTTCACCTACACCCTCGATGTCGCCGACCTCGCGCGTTCGGCCACCTACTACCGGTCGCTCGGGTTCGTCGAGTCTGGACGCGGCGGCGACGAGACGTGGATCACCATGCGCCACAGCGATGCCCGGATCGGCCTCCACAGCGACGCGGGCGGCAACTCCCTGACGTTCGATCCGGGACTCGACGCCGATTCGGGCGTTGCGCTGCACGACGCGTTCTCGACGATCGAGGAGATCGAGACGGTCTTGATCGGCCGTGGTCTGTCGCCCGATCGCTCGGTCGACCCTTCCGGTCATCACGCGGTCGCGTTCGCCGATCCCGACAGGAATCGGGTGCTGATCCGCCAGCTCGCCTGAACCCGGCCCGTCCGCCACACGCGAAATCCCCCGTGTCGCCGCACGACCGGTGGGGAAGACTGACGTCGTGGAGAGTGAGAAACCCGACCGATGGCGCGCGCTCGGTGCGCTGGTGCGACCCGACGCGGGTCGTTGGGGCCTCGTCGCGCTCGTCGTCGCAGTCGGGTCGGCGTTGGCGGTCATCGCCCCACTCATCGTCCGCCGCATCATCGACGAGACGGGGGAGGGTACGACCGCTGCGCGGGTCACCCAGTTGGCGTTCGCCTACCTCGCGATCGCGATCGCGATGCAGGCCGTGGCCGTCGTGGTCTCATGGCTGGCGACCACCTCGGCATGGCAGACGACAAACGAGTTCCGGATGCGGATGGCGCGCCACGTCCTCGGACTCGATCACGAGTTCCACCGCAGCCACACGCCGGGCGAGTTGATCCAGCGCGTCGACGGCGACGTCACCTCGGTGTCGGAGTTCCTCGGCATCGTCCTGCCGAAGGCCGCCGGTGCCGTGATGACCGTGCTCGGGATGGGCGTGGTCCTCGCCGTGGTCGACTGGAGGCTCGCCCTCGGCATGGGCGTCTACCTCGGCCTCGCGATGGCCGTGCTCGTCCGCAGTCGCCACCGCGCCGTATCGGAGTCGTCCGACGAGATGGGGGCGTTCGCCCGCCTCTACGGAGGGATCGAGGAACGGCTGACCGCCGCCGAGGACCTGCGATCGAACGGCGCGGCCAATCACGCCTCCTGGCGTTTCATCGAGGACAGCACCGACGCGATGGCCAGTTCCGTGCGGCGCGAGCGGGCGTTCCTCGTGATGTGGTGGCTGGTCCAGATGTCGCTCGCCGCCGGCTGGGTGCTGGTGCTCGTGCTCGGCGCCACGCTGGTCGCCGCGGATGCGATCACCGTCGGCACGGCGTTCCTCCTGTTCCAGTACGTGCTGTTGATGTCCCGCCCGCTCGAAGAGGTGGTCCACCAACTCGAGACCGTGCAGAAAGCGAGCGGCGCGCTGGTCAGGGTCGCAGAGATCCTCGAGCAGCGAGCGACGATCGTCGACGAGGGTACGACAACGCCTCCGAGCGGCGCGCTGGCCGTCGAATGCGACGGCGTCGACTTCGACTACGGCGACGACCTGCCCGTGCTCGTCGATGTCGATCTCGAGATCGACGCCGGACGTTCGGTCGGCATCGTCGGCCGCACCGGTAGTGGCAAGACCACACTCTCCAGGCTGGTGCTGCGCCTCGTCGAGCCGGCGTCGGGAACCGTGCGGCTCGGTGGCGTGCCGATCGCCGACATTTCGATGTCCGAGCTGCGCGAGCGGGTCGCGCTCGTGCCCCAGGAGGTCGAGCTGTTCGCCGGCTCGATCCGCGACAACGTGACCCTCTTCGATGATGCACCCTCGGACGAGGCGGTCGCCGAGGTGCTCCGGCGGGTCGGCCTCGACGTGCTCGCCGAGGGTGACATCGATCGCCGGCTCGCGTCCGGAGGTGTCGGCCTCTCGGCCGGCGAGGCGCAGCTCCTGGCGCTCGCCCGCGTCCTCCTGCGCGATCCCGACCTCATCGTGCTCGACGAGGCGACCGCGCGGGTCGATCCCGAGACCGAGGCGCGACTCGAGTTGGCGATCGCCGAACTCCTCCGGGGAAGGACGGCTCTCGTCATCGCCCACCGTCTGTCGACCCTGCGCCGCGTCGATGAGATCGTCGTGTTCGATCACGGCCGGATCGTCGAGCGCGGCGATCGCGACGAACTCGCCGGTGACGACGACAGCCACTTCAACCGCCTGCTGACGCTGTCGCTCGAGATCGAGGAGCCGGTGCCGACCGCCGTGGCACCCGGTCGAGCGGGTGCCGGGCCGACGGCCGAATCAGGGTCCGGACGAGGGGAGGCGCGATGAGCACCGCTGTCGAACACGGCGTGTCGATCGACGACCTCGAGACGATGAACGTCTGGCGGCTGTCGTGGCGCGTGAGCCAGCACCGCCGCAAGGAGTTCTGGCTCGGTTCCCTGCTGTTCATCTACTTCTTCATCGCGCCGGCCTTCACGGGGTTCGCGCTCAGTCGCGGCTACGCGGCGCTCGCCGACGGTCGTACGACCGACACCTACCGGTGGGCCGCGGCGGTCGCGCTGAGCGAGCTGTTGCGCATGACGGCGGTCCACTACGGCGCACTCATCTGGGTTCGCGTGTGGACACACATGGAGTCGCTCCTGCGCGCCAACATGCTCGTGGCCCAGATGGCGAGTGGCGGCCCGGAGGCGGGCCAGCCAGTCGGTTCGGCCGGTCGGGCGATCACTCACTTCCGAGACGACACCGACGACGTCGCGGAGTTCGTCGACAACGTGCTCGACACGACGGGCGGCGTGCTGTTCGCCGCGATCGCCGGGTTCGTCCTCGCCTCGGCGAACCTCCCCGCCACGCTCATCCTGGTCGTTCCGATCATCGCAGTCGTGCTCGTGACGCGCGCTCTCGATACCCGGATCAAGGTGTACCGGACCGCCGATCGTGAGGCGACCGAAGAGGTGACCGGGCTGCTCGGCGACATGATGGCCGCCGCGACCACCGTCAAGGTCAACGACGCGTCCGAGTCGATGCTCGCCCGCCTGAGGGTGGTTGTCGACCATCGCCGGAGCACCGCCGTTCGCGACCGCGTGCTCGACGAGGGCGTGCAGGCGTTCAGCGCCGGCGCGGCCGATGTAGGACTGGGACTCGTGTTGCTCGTGAGCGCGGCCGGTATCGCGTCCGGCAGCTTCGACCTCGGCACGCTGGCACTCTTCGTGGCCTACCTCGGATGGCTGGCGTTCTTTCCCAAGATGCTCGGACGTGTGCTGTCGCGCCGCAAGCAGGTCGCCGTGTCGTTCGACCGGATGCGCAGGCTCGTCGCCGACAAGGATGTCGACAACACCGTTCGTAGGCGCGATCTCCCGATCGATCCCGGTGACGACGGCGAGCGTCCCGACGACGATCGTCCGCGCCGGATCGCTCTCGACCGGCTCGTGGTGCGGGGACTCTCCGCTTCGTATTCCGGCTCGCGGGTGGTCGACGACGTGTCGTTCGAGATCCGCCGCGGACGTTTCGTCGTCGTGACCGGTCCGGTCGGATCGGGCAAGAGCACGCTGCTGCGGGCACTGCTCGGGCTCGCCTGGCAGGCCGACGTCAGCGGGACGGTGAGCTGGAACGGCGAGGTGCTCACCGATCGCGCGGCGTTCCTCATCCCGCCGAACGCGGCGTTCCTCCCGCAGGTTCCCCAACTCATCTCCGATTCGGTCGGTGACAACGTCGGGCTGGGCCCGGTGAGCGCCGAATCATTGACGACGGCGCTCCGATTGGCGGCGATCGACACCGACATCGCCGCGATGCCGGAGTCGACCGACACGATGATCGGGCCCCGCGGTCTCAGGTTGTCGGGTGGCCAGCGCCAGCGGCTGGCGACGGCGCGCGCGCTCGTGCACGCGCCCGAACTGGTGGTGCTCGACGACGTGTCGAGCGCACTCGACGTCGAGACCGAGTTGCTGCTGTGGGAGAACCTCGCCGATGCCGGGATGACCGTGATCGCCGTGTCCCACCGAGCGGTGGCGTTCGAGCGTGCCGATCAGGTGCTGCGTCTCGATCGCGGCCGCTTGAAGTGACCGTGCGCCGGGCGATTCGGGACTCGCCGCTCACGACGTGCGTTGCCGCCTGCGGTGATCTGCCGTGTGTGTGCGGCTCGCACACCGGGTGTCGTTGCAGAACCGGCGCGAGCCGTTGCGTGTCGAGTCGTAGAAGAGGTGTCCACAATCCGATGCGGCACATCGTCCGAAGCGAGTGGTTCCGGTGTCGGCCAGCTCCTGCGCGAGCGCCATCAGCACATCGGCGATCACCTGATCGTCGAACCTCGCCGAGCGGGGCGTCCAGTGGATGTGGAGCGGGTCGCCGTCGTGCTCGGTGAGCGCCGGCGCGATCTCGATCTCGGCGAGTTCGGCGTTGATCCAGTCGACCGAGTCGTCGGGACCGGCGACTGCGAGCGACCTGATGCTGGGTGCAAGGTCGCGCATCCGGTCGTTGAGCCGACGCACGGCGGCAGCGGGCGCGAACGCGGCGCGGCTGAAGTTGTGTTCTTCGAGGAGTGGTCGGGGATCGAGGGTCTCACCGAGCGTGTCGGCGTCCTCGATGGCGTTGACGAAATCGACGACCGCCTCGAGCGTCTGGCGGATCTCGGTGTCGTTGCCCGATGTCACGTACACGACCGCAGCGTACCCATCCACCCCTGTGGTAAGGTATCAACTCGTCTTAGAACCTTACACCCCAGCCGCGAACGGAGGAGCGATGAACTTGATTCTGAGCACGATGGCGGTCGCTGCCGCCGTGGTGGGCTCGGGGATGGCGTGCCCACAGGCGCGCCGCCTGTTCAACACCCGACAGGGCGAGGGTGTGTCAGCCGTGTGGATCGGCGTGAGCATCGCGCTGAACGGCTGGTGGTTGGCATACGGCGTGACCCAGGCGCTCTGGGTCCTCGTACCGGTATCGGGTCTGTCGCTGCTGCTCTATCTGTTGATCGCCGTCCTGTTCGTCCACTCGAGCGGCTGGTCGAGCCTGGCGCCGATGTTCACCTCCGGTGTGGCGCTGGGCGCTCTACCACTCGCGTTCCTCGTGTTCGGCGGTTGGGCGCTCGCCGGCGTCGTGGTCGGGCTGTGCTATGGCCTGCAACTTCTTCCCGCCGTCGTCGCGGCATTTCGCAGCGACGAGCCGGCGGGCATCGCGCCCGGCACCTGGATCATCGCCCTCGTGGAATCGGTGCTGTGGCTGGGCTACGGCCTCGGTGTGGCCGACGCCGCGCTCATCGCGGGAGGAACCTCCGGTGTCGTCGCGGCGTCGCTGATCCTCGCCCGGCTCCGCGTGGTTCGATCGAACGCGATCGAACGCGCGGTGGATACGAGCGGAACCGTCATTAGGGTGGCGCGCCTGCTAGGTGAGTCAATGGTGGCTCCAGAACGCAAGGAGCCACAAAATGGCCACAGGTACAGTCAAGTTCTTCAACGACGAGAAGGGCTTCGGGTTCATCTCTCGCGAAGACGGCGACGACGTGTTCGTGCACTACTCGAACATCGCCGGCAGCGGTCGTCGCACGCTGCACGACGGTGACAACGTCGAGTTCGAGATCGCACCCGGACGCAAGGGACCCGAAGCGGTCGACGTCAAAGTCATCTGAGGAGGCGATCTGAGTGGCCTCGAGCCCACAGTCGTACCAGAAGCGTCAGCGCGAACTCAGGAAGAAGGAGCGGAAGGCCGAGAAGCTGGCCATCCGCCACGCTAAGAGCGCGGCCGCCAAAGAGGCGGCAGAAGAGGAGACCGTCGACGAAGACGCTCTCCTCGAGGCGTTCCGCCTGCTGAACGAGAAGTTTGCCGCGGGCGATGTGCCCGAGGACGACTTCGAGTACCGCAAGGCGGAGATCTTCGCCCAGTTGGGCCTCGGTGAACCCCCCGAGCCCCGCGAGCCGGCCGACGAGTCGGCAGCCGAGACCGACGCCTGACCTGATTTCGAGTGCGACACCTGTCGCGCTCGCGGTCGCCAGAGAACAGCCTCTACGTCTCGCGTCGCGCGACGAGCCAGAATCCCGTACCCGCGCTGGCGGTGACGCCACGCCAGCGCCCGGGCAGGGCGTCGAGCACATCGCCGGGTTGTAGGTGGATCGGGGTCTGATCGCCCCGCGTGTTGACCCACACGAGCGCGCCGCCCGGTTTCACGACGCGCTCGATCTCGCCTGGGAACAACAGCATGTTGACCAACAGCACGACATCGACAGCCGCCGAACGCACCGGAAGGGCCGAGGCGTCCGAGCGCATCAGCGGCGCTGCCGTGGCCGAGGCGTGGCGCAACATCTCCGCCGAGAGATCGGTGGCGACGACCGACGCGACGCGCCCTTCGAGGGCCCCGGTCCCGGCGCCGGTGCCCGCACCGATCTCGAGCCACGCACCGTCGCGCGGTACATCCCCTCGATCGAGCGCGTCTGCGATAGGTGCGAGCTTCGTGTCGTCGACCATCCGCGCCGACCATTCCGGCGCGAGGCTGTCGAACAGATCGGCCATTCGAACGGCGTGCTCGGGCGTCCATGGTTTGCCGAAGGCGACCGCTCTGGTCAGGACGCGAATCGGATGGTCGGGGCCGGCGAACGGCTCCGGGTCGCGGGCCGACGCGTGATCGGCGAGTTGCTCCAGCACGACGGCATTCTGGCCGAATGCGGCCGAGTTCGCGCCGCGACTGCGTCAGTCCGACCGCCCGAGGGCCGCGAACGTGACCGCCGCGGCATGACCGACGTTCAACGAATCGACATTCGGAGAGATCGGAATACGTACGCGTCTCGACGCCCGATCGATGGTGCGGGCGGAGAGACCGGACCCCTCGGCACCGAGCAGCACGGCAAGCCGGTCGGCGACCGGTGTGCGCCACAGATCATCGGCCGAGGGGTTCGGCGTCATCGCCCAGGACTCGAAGCCAGCCGCATGGAGGATCGTGAGGGCCTCCCCAAGATGGCGCATCCGCACGACGGGCAGCAGGAGAACCTCGCCCATGCTCACGCGCACGGTGCGCCGGCTGTACGGGTCGGTGCACTCCCCGTCGATCACGAGTCCGTCGATCGAGAACGCGGCGGCTGCCCTGGCGATCGCTCCCAGGTTCTCGGCGTCGTTCAGCCCCGCGAGCATCGCCAGTCGACCCGACCTGGCGACGAGCTCGTCGAGGCTCGACGATGGGAGCCGGTCAGCAGATGCGATCACCCCTCGGTGGAGGTCGAACCCGACGACCTCGGCGATCACGTGCGGCTCGGCGACGAACACGGGGACGCCGGCATCTGCGAGGGCCGGCAGGTGGTGCGCGAATCGGTCGACGCGCGACGGTGCCAGCAGTACCGAGCGGATCGGATGTCGCGACTCGACAAGGCGGTCGATCGCCACGTATCCCTCGGCGATGAAGAACTCCTCGCCCTCCAATCCACGGCGGTATCGCTGGTCGTTGAGCGCCACGTAGTCCGCCAACCGCGGGTCGCTCCCGCTTACAACCCCGATCGTCTCCATC
>PVMS01039729.1_pt1 | contig 17526 bp, 13 predicted proteins | sample 1853461 | NCBI WGS metagenome assembly PVMS01 (sample SAMN08582032, study PRJNA380276) | Marine sediment metagenome, whole genome shotgun sequencing project. | isolation source: ocean sediment barecode stripped | collected 2017 | reverse complement strand
ATGTGTACGTTCATATTTAGGTGATCAATAATTAAATACTTTATATAATGGGAATTACAGAAATAGTTCAAAGCTCGGGTTGGAAGAGTTTTACGGCCAAACTATATGGCTTTGGAGCCTCCATTGTAATTATTGGAGCCCTCTTTAAAATCCAGCACTGGCCAGGAGCAGGTGTTGCATTGGCCACAGGACTTATAATTGAATCGATTATCTTCTTCTTCTCAGCATTCGAACCGCTGCATGAAGAACTGGACTGGACACTGGTATATCCGGAACTGGCAGGCATGTCCGATCCTGATGAGATCGACGAATACAAGGAGCAAGCCATTGCAGACCGGAACGTCGGACTTCAGAAATTCGATGAACTTTTTGAGCAATCCCAGATCAATGCAGAGGATGTGAGAAGTTTGGGTAAGCACCTGAACACCATCTCCACCACCACGGAGACCATTAGTGATATTACTTCGGCTTCCCTGGCTACCAAGGAGTATTTTAACAAGATGGGTAATGCAGCAGAGAAGATGGATAGTGTGGCCACAGCTTATGGCTCCAATACAGGTGAGTTAAATGAATCTGTAAACACCCTGGCGGCTTCATACAAAAATACTGCCAACCTGATCGATGAAAAAGGTAAGGATATTGCAGATAAATTTGCTGAATCAAGTTCCAACCTGACTGCAACTTACGAAGCCATGTCGGGCGAAGTAAAGCAGGAGCATACCAATATTTCACAGAGTCAGAAACAGTTCAACGATCAACTTGAGACACTGAATAAAAATCTGGCTGATCTGAATATCTCCTACTCCGACCAGGTGAAAGGAAGTAAGGAACACCTGCAGGGGACTGCCGGGGTTTACACCGGATTGAATGAGATGATCACCAGTCTGAAGGCCTCTGTTGATGAGACACAGAAATACAAGAACGAGATTGTGAAACTCAGCGAGAGTCTCTCAGAATTGAACAATGTATACGGCAATATGCTCACAGCCATGAGCATTAGAAAGAAATAATAATATTTAATCTTGCTCTATGGCACACGGTAAAGAAACACCGAGACAAAAAATGATCGGCATGATGTATTTGGTGCTGACAGCGATGCTGGCATTGAATGTATCAAAAGAAGTGTTGGATGCATTTACCCTGGTGGATGGTGGTCTTACGGTAACTACTCAGAATTTTGCAGCCAAAAACGATGGTCTTTATGACAAGTTTAATATGGCATTTGAGCAGAATCCCGAGAAGGTAGGTGACTGGAAAACCCGGGCAGATGAGGTGAAGGCCAGATCCAATGAATTGTACGAGTTCATGAATGAGTGCAAGGTGGAGATTACTGAGGTGAGAGATGAGGATGCCATTCATGATGGAGAAGTGCATCTGGTCGATGTAAAAGCCAAAGATGACACCAACATACCGGGTGAGATTATGATCGTGGGAAAAAAGGGTGGTGAGCTCAAAGCCAAGATCGATGAACACCGCGAGTTCATGCTCTCCATGATTGAGGACAAAGAGAAATACACAAACACCGTGGATGCTGTTGAAGGAATCTTAAGCACCCATGTTCCTGAAAGCTTCTTTCATGGCAACAAGAAGGGTGTGACCCCTAGCTGGGAATCCACCTATTTTGAGCACCTTCCGCTTGCATCGGTTATTACATTGCTTTCCAAAATGCAGGGTGATGTCCGGAATGTACATAAACACCGTGGATGCTGTTGAAGGAATCTTAAGCACTCATGTTCCTGAAAGCTTCTATCATGGCAACAAGAAGGGTGTGACCCCTAGCTGGGAATCCACTTATTTTGAGCACCTTCCGCTTGCATCGGTAATTACCTTGCTTTCCAAAATGCAGGGAGATGTCCGGAATGTGGAGGCAGATATGCTCAACTTCCTGCTGGGACAGGTGGATGCGGGCGACTTTAATGTAAATGTGATTGAGCCGGTTGTTATTGCCAAGTCAAACTATGTCTTTAAGGGAGTGCCCTACCATGCCGAAGTAATTCTTGCAGGTTATGATTCAACCAATATACCTGTAGTAAAGCTTGATAACGGAACACTTCTGGAAACTCAGGGAGGTAAAGGAATTTACGAAATCTCCTATAACAGCATAGGTATTAAGAAATGGGGTGGTGTTATCTCCATTGAGAAAGACGGCCAGGTAACCAGCAAACCATTTACAGCTGAATTTGAAGTGGCCGAATCCAATGCCACTGTATCAGCCACTGCTATGAATGTATTCTACCGCGGTATTGCCAATCCCGTTGAAATTTCTGTGGGTGGCGTAGCGGAAAGAGATGTTGTAGCACAGATCTCCTCTGGCAATATCAGAAGGATCAGTGCCGGAACCTACCAGGTCAAGCCTGGTGTTGGTAAAAATACAGCTACAGTAAGTGTATATGCCAATATCGATGGTTCAAGAAAGCTCATGAGCCGCGAAAGTTTCAGGGTTTACGATCTTCCAACACCTGATGCAGTTGTGGATGGAATTCCAGGTTCATCAGGAGCTCTTACGGTGGGTAAAATGTCCCAGTTGCAGAATGTAAAGGCCGAAGCCAAAGACTTTGTATTTGAAGTTGATTACAAAGTACAATCTTTTGAAATTGCTTTCCAGGGTTCAGGTGGAATCTGGGATTCCATGCCCTCGAGCAGCGATCGTTTTACTTCTCAGCAAAAAACCTTATTCCGCCAGCTCAGAACAGGGCAGCGGGTTATGATTGAAAAAATCAAGGCCACAGGGCCTGATGGTGTTTTAAGAAATCTCAATAATATTACCATAACTGTACGATAAGATGAAGGCAAAAAGGTATATATTCGGAGCAGCAATCCTGGCAATATGGACATGTTCCCTATCTGCGCAGAACGTAAATACAACCGTTACCCCGGGAAATGCACCGGTAATCACAGCATATACTCCCTCAACGGATGTATATAAATCGGAAACCATTATTCCGGAAAAGAAACCGGTTCCTTACAGTTATATTAGTGAGGCAGATGTCATATGGGCAAAAGATGTCTGGAGGACCATTGATCTCAGGCACCGTCAGAACATGCCCCTGCGTTATCCCCTTGAAGGACAGATGAGCGGTGGTGAAAGGTACAGCCTTTTCGGCCTCCTGATGGAAGGGATCAAAACAGAAGAGATTACTCCCTACGAATTCAACGTAATTACCGCATGGAAAGATCCCTTTGCTCAGATTTCCAGTCTGGATGAGATATATCGGAAGACAGAAGGTGATTCCATCTATGATGTTGATGGCAATTTCGAAAAGATGGGGCAGAGTATGACCAATATCCTCCAGTTCCAAATTCAGGAGCAATGGTTCTTCGACAAGAAACACTCCACTATGCAGGTACGTATTGTGGCTATTGCTCCGGTTTATTATTCATACTATGATGAATTCAATCAGCCATTGCCCTCACCAAGGCCCGGTATTCCTTTTGTAGTTCATTTCCCGCAGTGTCGCAGGTTATTTGCTACCCATTCGATATACAATCCGAAAAATGATGCCCAGACCATGTCATTTGATGACCTCTTTATGCAGCGTCGTTTTTCCAGTACCATTATTGGGGAATCCAATGTATTTGGAAACCGCCTGCTAACCGACTACAAACTGGGTCAGGATGTACTGCTTGAAGCTGAAAGGATCAAAAATGATCTGTTCATCATGGAGCATGACCTCTGGGAATACTAGAACTTCCCTTTACCGTTTTAAAAAACCGCTCTCTTTACGAGGCGGTTTTTTTTGTCTCAAATATTCATACCTGCTTGTATATATGTATTCGATGCTGAATTTTGCTACGCAAAATATAGGCACTCTCATACACATATACTTCGCAGTGTAATAATTATTGACTACATAAAATGATGGGAAGCAAGCATAACTACCCGACAGGCTTACCCAGGCGAAGGTGTTTCAGGCACTGAAGCCTTAGCCAGCCGAAGGCTGGGTTCAACAGGCTTGCCTAGAGGAGAATATCTTGGTGCGCAAGCCTATAAATGTTCACGCAGTGAAGATTTTAAGCTGCGAAACAAGATATGCGACTATACCATATCTTCCCCTATTTCGGCCTTGATATCGATAACGTATTGCTTAATCTTCTGTTCATCCTCACGCTTGCAGACCAGGATGATATTCTGGTTCTGTACTACAATATAGTCCTCCAGACCCTGCAGTACGACCAGCATATTATCCTGAACATTTACCAGGGTTCCTGAGGATTCATACATAAAAACATGCTTCCCTGAAACTGAATTCTGGAGCTCATCCTGATTCAGTTGTTCATATAGTGAGCCCCATGTTCCCAGATCCGACCATCCAAAATCCGAAACCAGTACAAAGACATTATCAGCCTTCTCCATGATCCCAAAATCAATGCTAATGTTCTTGCAGTTCCCATAGGTTTCATGAATGAATTTCTTCTCATCTTCTGTTCCATATACTTCCACTCCCTCCTTAAACAGGGAATGAATATCCGGAAGGTACATCTCAAATGAGTTCATAATGGTTTCAAGTGACCAGAAGAAAATACCCGCATTCCAATAGAAGTCACCGCTATTGATAAACACCTTGGCAAGGTCAATATCGGGTTTCTCAGTAAAGGTCTTCACCTTTCTCAGGCTTAGTGCCTCATATCCTTTTACCTTTTTCTCGACTGACTGGATATAGCCATAGCCCGTCTCTGGTCTACTGGGAAGAATACCAAGGGTTAATAAGGCATCGTTTGCTGCCACAAACTCAAGACCCTGCTCTACTGAACGAAGAAACTGCTCCTCTTTCATAATGAGGTGATCTGAAGGAGCTACTACAATCCTGGCATCAGGATTTTTCTGATAGATCCTGAAATTTGCATAATCAATACATGGAGCTGTGTTCCGGCGCAAGGGCTCCAGAAGTATATTATCCTCCGGTATCTCGGGCAGTTGTTCAGCAATTATCTCTTTATACTCCAGGTTGCTTACAATATAAATATGATCCGGGGGCATGATTTTTTGAAATCTGTCGAAGGTCTGTTGCAAAAGTGTTCTTCCAGTTCCAAGGATATCCAGGAATTGCTTGGGGCGTTCTGCTTTACTCAGGGGCCAGAAGCGACTACCAATGCCACCAGCCATGATCACACAATAGTAATTTTTGTCCATTATCTTGATGGGAAAATTTGTATACTTAATTAATCTATTTACAATAAATATACTCGCTTTTTAACGAATAGTTCAGACACTCAAGATGTTTTATACAATATTAATTATATTAGATAAAAATGTTGAGGCCCATGAAGTTGTTCGCACATATAGGAACCTACCTTCTTCTGATGAGGAGAACTTTCGGTCAGCCCGGAAAGCACTCCATCCTTTACCGGCAGGTCATGCGGGAGATCGAAAAGGTAGGTGTCAACTCTTTCGGAATCGTGGTGATCATTTCTATTTTTGTGGGAGCCGTTATTACAATTCAAGTCAATTTTAACATTGAGAACCCTCTGCTCCCCACCTATCTTGTGGGCCTGACGGTGCGTGATTCACTTCTTCTGGAATTTTCCTCCACCATGATGGCGCTGATCCTGGCTGGAAAGGTGGGCTCAAGTATTGCCTCAGAGCTTGGAATGATGCGCATAACCGAACAGATTGACGCCCTGGAAGTGATGGGAATTAATTCAGCCTCTTACCTGATCCTGCCCAAAATGATTGCTGCAGTGATATTCTTTCCCATCCTCTGCTTGCTCAGTATTATCGTTGGCCTCTTCGGAGGTTATCTCGCATGTGCCCTCGGCAATATTATACCTCCTTCAGAATATATAGACGGTATCCAGTATGGTTTCCAATCTTATTATATAAGTTATGCCCTGACCAAAACGGTTTTCTATGCCCTGATTATTACCTCAGTCTCTGCCTATTTCGGCTATCATGTAAAAGGCGGTGCTGTGGAAGTAGGAAAAGCCAGTACCAAGGCTGTGGTGCAGAGCAGCATCTTAATCCTTTTGGCAAATTTGATTCTTACCAGAACCATATTCGGATGATCGAAGTAAAAAATCTTTTTAAAAGCTTTGACGGCGAATTTGTGCTCAATGATGTGAGTGCCCGGTTTGAGCCGGGAAAATGCAACCTGATTATTGGACGAAGTGGTTCGGGAAAAACGGTATTGCTTAAATCCATCGCCGGCCTGATTGAGGTAGATCAAGGAGAAATCTGGTATGATGACCAGAAATTCAGTCACCTGAGTGCAAGCTCAAGACAAGTAATGCGCAAAGAGATGGGTGTGCTCTTTCAGGGAGCAGCACTGTTCGATTCACTCACGGTGGAAGAGAATGTCCTCTTCCCTCTCGATATGTTCACCAATCAAAACCGGAAAGAGAAACTGGATCGCGCCAATTTCTGCCTGGAACGGGTACGAGTGACAGGTTCCAATGGAATGTTCCCGGCCGAATTAAGCGGAGGAATGAAAAAGAGGGTTGCCATTGCCCGTGCCATTGCGCTTAATCCCAAGTATCTGCTCTGTGATGAACCAAATTCCGGTCTTGACCCTGAGACCGGGATCGTTATTGACAGCCTGATCAAGGAACTCACAGTGGAGTTCCAGATGACCACCATCGTAAATTCACATGATATGAATTCCGTTCTGGAGATTGGTGATAAGGTCATATTTATCCTCCAGGGATGCAAAAGTTGGGAAGGCTCCAGGGAAGAGATCCTGATGACCGATAATGAAGCACTGAATAAGTTTGTTTTTGCTACGAATATGGCCAAGAAAATTAAAAAGATCTAGACCTCAGTCTGATCAATATACCAGGGGCCTGTCCCCGTCCAGCTCCAAACACTTCTTATAACCAAAAACCAGGTTCACTCCGAACCAAAAATTAACTGCTCGTGCTTCTGCTGTCCAGAATATGGCGTTCAGTGTATTATCTGAGATTAGATAGATATTTACAGGACCAGCGTTCAGAGAGATCCCGGCTCCGATATTCTTCCAATAGGCAGTCGTGTATGTATAGCTCAAGGTAAAATTAAGTACTCGACCGGCAGCAAAATTGGCCGAAGCTGTGAGCTGTTCAAAAATAGTCTCTCTAAAAAAATCAGTTCTGGAGAGCAATCCGAAATTAATACTCGGGGTCGCCCACCAGGAGGCTCCTACATACAATTTGGGATTGAGGGTACTATTGTAGGCCCCTCCGGCGGTAAATTCAAGTCCCCCTGCCAGTGAATCGGCCATGGCTGAGAAAGAGCTGTCCACATAATCGCCAAAAGAGAGGTCGCCCGTAAATTCAAAGGGATTCACTTCCAGACCCGTATAGTCATAATCTGTCTTAAAACTCACTTTATGAACCTCATCTGTCCAATGAATATACCCGATGTCCAGCACACTTGCACTAAGCAGCCAGCGGTCTGTGGGTCTGTAATCAACACCCAGATCAACACCCAGTCCGAAATTTTTGGCATTAAATGCCTGCTTGAATAAGGCCGCAGGACGCGTGCTACTTAATTCGTCCTCAATGATAATGTCCTCTATATTCCCATCTTCATCATATACAACCTCTGCAAAGGGTAAAGAAGCACTAAATTCCATATCTGACTGAATGTTCCAGAGTTCTTCCGAAGTGCTTACTTCAAGTTCTGAGCGGGAGGTGGAAAGGTTTCCAAAACCAAATAAGGCCTTAGCTCTGATTCCGATCTTCCAATTGCTTCCAATGGCTCTTGACCAGCCCAATGCAATTTCATCAAAGCCTGAAAAATCTGCTCCCGTACCATCCATGTTATAGACTCCACCTTCGTCGGCACCCTCCAGCACCAATCTGGCCAGGTCGCCCGGGAAATAAAGATTCGCTTCAGCCCTGGTGGTGAGATCCAGTGAAAAAAAGCCGGCCTCCGTACCAAATCCAATAGATAAAACTGAAGTCCTCGTATCAGCAATCACTACATTTAAGGGCTTTAGCTTATTCAGAAAGGCCTCCTGGTCGCCCAATGGATGAAGGAAGGTGATCAGGGAATCCTCCGTTGGATGGGGATAGATTATATCCTCATACGCCAGAGGATTTGATGTGACTTGAGTACTCAGGGGAGAGAGTATGGGAATCCCAATATAGAATCCGCAATCGGGACTTCTTGCAGGATTCACCTTGTTCGCCTGGGGAATCCCATTCATAAAATAAAGGGAATTTTGGGTCTGGGCCCATGTATACAAACCCGCTCCAAAGAGCAGTGCCAGACTAAAAGTTATCTTGTAGATTATTCTCATAACTCCCTGTTATTTATTCTAAGTTCAGCATAAAAGGAAATCTTAAAATCCAGTGTGTAATCGGAATAGAATTTAACGAACGGCACCCCAGATTCGGCCGTGACCATCCGCGCCTTGATCCATAAAAACTCTGTTTGCTCAAGGGCTCCAAGTTTTTCTGCTGGAAAATTAATGTCATGGGAAGTTTCACTGGCATTCAAAAGTTTTCCTTCACCGTCCACCTCCGAGGATGCAAGGAATACCGGGTCACCGTTAAACAGAGAATCAAGAACGGTTTCTGAGACGTCCAGTAAATATACCTGTAAGCGCAGTTCAATGGGCAACTCATTAACAGTAGAAAGCTTGACTACCACATTTTTCACAAACGAGGTATCGACGCCCTCTTCTACCAGTGCAAACTCCAGTGTGTCGCTAAGGCTATATTCCGTAAATGCCAGGTCCAGTGGCAAGAGGAACTCTATCTCAGTCAAAAACCTGCTTGTATCAAGCAGGAAATGGCTTGGATTCTGCGAACCAATGTCGCCTGTTACTTTGTAGGAAAGCGTATGGGGAGCGATATTCAATAAATCCTGAATATTGGAGGTCTGGTTGTTGATATAAAAGGCTCCATACGCCGTCTCCCCAATCATATCAATGGTAGGTGCCGGTATAATGAATGGATGCCCTGAATAAAACTCAAGCGTTTCCGTGGAACCGTCCTCTGCAGTGCCTATGACACTGTCAAGTGTCAATTCGAATGGAATCCCCAGTGAGCTCTCCGTAAATATGTTGATTCGCGGATCGGCAAGTTTCAGATGTGACAGCTCAGGGAAATCTGCATAGATAGGAATATCCAGCACTCCACTTTCTGTAACTATTTCATCTGGATCCACAAAGCCGTAGAGCTCATAAAATCCCAAATCCAGAAAGTTGGATTTGATTTCACAGAAATCCCCCGGATTAACAGGATTGCCACTATTGATCACAGCAAAGTCATAATCCATCCTGAATACGCTGGAATCGCCCTGTTGATCCGCTTTCATAAAATAACCATCCAGATCCTCACTCTCCGAGGAGCTAAAGTTCCCGGAAAGATCACTGATCACCACCGTATAGGTATATAGGTTCCCATTTGTGTCCCTTATATAGGGACTGCTAATGGTCAAAAATCCAGTATGCTGAAATGTGCTTACTATCTCGGTCAGCAATTCACCCCCCTTAAAAACAATACTGTCCAGGCGGTTGTTGCCCTTTGTTTCAAGGCCAAAGTACTTGCTTTTTATAAAGTGTATGGTATCCCCAATGGCGCTGCCGATGAACTCGGGATCACTTGCTATCTCGGTATCATAATAGATTTCCGTGTAAAGCCCATCGACCACCAGGTCGAGGGTATCCACCCTTACATCACTTATTGTATCAGCATAGGTCAGATAGATTAGACCATCCTCAAATTCACCTACATAGCCAGATGAATCAAACTCGGCCACAATCTCACCCATTCCCATAGATCCATATATCAACGGAGCCACCAAATCCGTATGAATCTCGATCTCATCGGATAATTTATCCAGCTGAAATTGCTCTTTTTGACAGGAGTGCAATAGAAGACCTCCAGCCATCATCAATATCGTGCAATAGTTTAAGTTTTTTCCCATGACTACTCAATTGAATAATTATAAAGGAAATTGTTCTCACTTCCCACTATCAAGTTGAATCTGCTCTCTGAACCCTTAAAATACCCGATGCTGAATCTGGTGGATCCCTTCAGCGGAAAACCTTCGTAAAGGGAGCCATCTGAGTTAATCAGGTATATTCTGTTCCTGGAGCGGTCGGTGATCCCAATTTTTATATCTGAAGACGAAAACTTATATATATCAGGCCTGTCACTGATTCGTCCTTTCACCTTGAAGCTAAACAAGCCTTTGCCATCCTGTTTGAGAATATCCAGGTCATCACCATGCGCAAATATATACTCGGGGATTCCATCCCTGTCCATATCCTCCATGGAGAAAAAGTGATCCGAAGACATTTCCCTGGATAAGAGGCTGGACACAGAACCATCCAGATAAATAGCTCTCACATTCCCAGAGGTGTCCGTCGAAATCCACCTGGGCCGTTCCTCCCTGATATTCATATCGAGTAACAAGGGATTTTGTGGGGATAAAACCACTCGCTCCTTCAGCCTGATCCGTTCCCTGCCCCTGCGATCAAGAAAATAGGACCTGTTCTGATCAACTGCCACAATGTAATCCTTATCGCTTACTCTGAAGTGCTGAAGTTCCCCGGTAACCATCGATTCTGTTTTTCCAAATTTCCAGCCAGTAATCATATTTCCCTCAATATCATACACATAGATCTTTCGATCTGCTGTAGCTACAAAGAGGCGATAATTCCGGCTCTTATCATAGTCAAAAAGTGCAAGGGGATTGGTTGCATCGGATCTGAGAGAAATGGGGTAACGTTCCACATAATTTCCGTTCCTGTCAATTAAATGAATCTTCTTTGCAGTATTGAAGAGGTACTGTTGCTTGCCGTTCCTGTAATAATCCACCTGGTTGACAGCTCCCAGAATAGGGCCATCAACAGGCTGCTTCCATAGAACCCTTCCCGTGCCATTGATCAAGTATACCTTGTTGGCCAGGTCCTGGACAAAAATCTCCTTCTCCAGGGTGTTATGGTTTACAACCAATGCCGGCTTAATAGCAACAGCCGTATCCATCAGACTCTCCCAGACAGTCAGGGCCTTGTCCTTGATCTGCAGCAAATATTTGCAAGAGATACTTTGATAAACAAGATCACCTTCGGTGCTATACTGTACCACCACCCCTGGTATCCGTCGAAAAAACAGTTCCATCTTCTCCAGATAGTCTGTCATCTTCTCATTTAACATCTCTTTTCTATAGTCCATAAATGCGTAGGGCCTGAAGAACAGCGTTACATTACTGCGGTTGGACAAGTAATCTGAGATCTCTTTATAAACAGGGTCGCTTACAAATGTCTTGTGAAGCACATTCTGGTAGATTACCCTGGAAAGGGCATCCACAGAGGGTCCAAAAATCAGATAATTTTCATAAACGGTAAAGTACTTACTGAACAGCCGGCCTGCGGGTGTTCCCTTATAGAACTGGTCGGGAAGACTGTAAATGTTAAAGCTTGTCTGGTTATCCAGCTGATAAACAGACCTCAATGATCTCATATCAAAGGAATGAACCTGGAGGTATTGCCCGACCCATTGCATCACCACATCAACTGTTTCACTGCGACTCCTGGTTTCGATAATAAGCAACTCCTCCGCAGGCCCTTTGGTCAGCCCGTCAATGGCAAACCAGGCCATTTCATTATCCAGCATACCAAGCAGGTCATCCAGGGGATTTAATCCGTACAACTGATCTATTCGCTCTCCTTCTGCTTCGACGTCTGGCCCTGAGCCCAATCCATTCCAATAAGAGATAAGCTGCTGCTTAAGTTTTCCCTTGTCGCCAACGCCCAGGTGTAAAAAATAGCTTGTCCCGGAAGGCAATATTTCAAGCAACTCCATCTTCACCGGAGATTGTTCCCTGAAGGCTCCCAGAAATAGTGGAAGATCGGGATCGGCATATGTCATGCCATTCAGAGTCATAGATTCCTTCTTAATATCCAGGTCCAGTTCTCCCCAGGAAGACAGCGTTGACAATGCACCAAGCAAGCCCCACGCTGACTCTTTTAGAAAGGGATGAAAAAGATCAGGAAGCCTGCCATAGTTTATATACAAGTTTGCATGTACGTACCTTCCTTCTGTCTCTCTCACCTTTTGTAGGCCGGCCAGAGAAGCAAGATTGGTTTCGGAATGAATGGTTCTGATGGCTTCCTCCACAAGCATAGAAGAGGAGCTGATCAGACACAATCCGTCCAGGCATGCAAAAGTGAACTTTCCAGGCACAAATCCAGGTCCGCCCGATACATCATACACCACTTCTGTTTCATATGTTCGCTCATTGATCATGGCCCTTTTCTCCAACAAGTTCAGCAACAAATGTTCAAAATCATTATCGCTGTGCGCAGAAGAATATTCAAGGTAAAAAAGGGGGACAAGCTGATCTTTGCCCACCTTGTGCAGAGAGAGATTCAAACCCTCATTCATCAGTAGCTCATACAGAGGCTCCGAGGAACGAATCTGAGTAAGTGCTACATTCAATATGGAATCCAGTTCAGCCCTTTCGATGATGTTTACAAAATCAATCCAGATCCTGCTTTCCGGCAAAAATGATTCTGTCAGATATTCAAAATCAATATCCTCCGCGAAAAGAATGGCATCTGCCGGAACTGCTCCCTGGATCTCAAGCACTTCAATTTTGTCAAACTTCTTGAGCAGGAATACCGTGATAAGTCCCAAACATACTACCGCAAATAAGCCAACATATATAATGCGTCTTGTCATTCACTCCTGTTTGAACCTAAAAATATGAATTTCAAAGGCTGAGTCTCGGGAAATTTACCAACATTTAAAATTGGTATAGTTTTTGTAATTATAATGCGTATTTTCTCCATGCATGGTATATCGTATTCTTTTCATATTAAGCATATTAGCTTCAGCCGGGACCCTGAGAGCTCAGCAAGTACAGGTAAGGAACTACTCTGATCATAGCCCCGTTGAAAGCGTGGCTGTGTTTAATATCTCCAGGGAAAAGGCCGCTATTACTGACTCTCTGGGCATAATAGATATATCCATATTCCAGGACAGCGATACCATTGTCTTTCAGCACCCTTCCTATCATACAAAGAGCTTTTGCATGTCAGATCTGACCGCTCAGCTGGAGGTCTTGCTTCAAAGAAAAAGGATCCTGATTGATGAGTATGTTATATCCGCTTCCAAATACAGGGAAAGCAGCCTGATCATCCCTTACATGGTGGATGTCCTGGAAGACAAAGTATTGATGGAGTCTACCGGATTCACAGCAGCCGATATTCTGGAAGAAACTGGAAATATATTGGTTCAGAGAACCCAGGGTGGTGGAGGCAGTCCAATCCTGCGGGGATTTGAAGCCAATAAAATTCTGCTTGTTGTAGACGGGGTAAGGTTAAACAATGCCATTTACAGGAATGGGCATCTTCAGAATTCAATTACCATCGATAACTCCATTCTCGAACGGACAGAGATTATATTTGGCCCCACCTCCATTATGTATGGTAGTGATGCCCTTGGGGGCGTGGTTCACTACTATACAAAGGATCCTCAGATGGGCACTGACAGCACTACCCGGTTAAATACGCATGCCTATATGCAATATACATCTGCCATGAATGGCATTACGGGTCATCTCGATTTTGCAGTTGGGGGAAAAAGATGGGCCTCACTCACCAGCATAACTTACAAGGAGCTGGGCGACATCCGAATGGGCAACTGGAGAGATCCAACACTGGGTAACTGGGGTGAGTTGATGCACTATGTGGACCAGGTAGATGGCGTGGATTCAACCCTTGTCAACGATGAACCCCATATGCAGCTTAATACAGGCTACAGCCAGATGGATATCCTGCAGAAAATCCGGTACACACCTTCACAGTATGTGGACTGGATCCTGAATATGCAGTACTCCACCTCTTCGGATATTGACCGTTTCGATAAATTAAATGACTATAGCGGGGAGAACCTTAAATATGCGCAATACTACTACGGTCCCCAGAACAGGTTCCTTGTGTCTTTGAAGAATGTGCTGAAGAAAGACAACCCGGTCTTCACCAATATGACTACCCTTGTTGCATTTCAAAACATTGATGAGGATCGTTATTCACGCAAATTCAGGAATGAAGAGTTACTGACCCAACAGGAAGATGTCAGGGTATTCAGCCTGAACTTCGATCTGCTTAAGATCTGGGGAGCCAAGCATAAATTGAACTATGGTGCAGAGATAAACCACAACCTGGTAGATTCAGAGGCGTGGTATGAGAATATTCATACAGGGGATCGGCAGACAGCACTAACCCGTTACCCGGAGGGAGGAAGTCAGACCTGGAGCGCCTCGCTTTACACCAGTTACAAGTGGATCATGCATGAGAAGTTGTTACTGAACCTGGGGGCCAGGTACAACTATGGGGCATTGCACTCTGCCTTCAGCAACCCCATGCTCCCCTATGACGAGATCAGCATGAACCATGGAGCTCTCTCTGGAAGCATGGGACTGGTTTATTCACCATCGGACCGCTGGCGATTAAACGCTATTCTTTCTTCCGGATTTAGAAATCCCAATGTGGACGACTACGGTAAGGTAAGGGCAAAGGATGACTATGTGACAGTTCCCAACCCCGATCTTTCCCCTGAGTATACCTACAATGCAGAAATTGGAATCAACAGGTTTATAGAAGATTATATCAAGATACAGCTGGTGGGCTTCTATACCTACCTGGATGATGCCATTGTCAGGACCACCTATCAAATAAATGGGGAAGATTCTCTTTACTATGATGGCGATCAATACAAAATAACAGCCAATTACAATACGGGACAGGCATATATATATGGTGCCTCGGCGGGCATCACTGCCAACCTGAATAAAAACATCAGTCTGAGTGGTACTATCAACTATACCAAGGGATACAATCTGAGCGATGATGTTCCTCTCGGGCATATTCCTCCCTTATTTGGGCGAACCTCTCTCACCTACCGGATGAGCAGGTTTTTCCTGGATACCTACCTGGTTTATCAGGGGTGGAAACATACGGAAGATTTCTCACCTTTCGGAGAGGACAACGAGGGAGAGGCCATGGAATATGGCTTCCCTTCCTGGTGGACCGCCAATATTAAAGTGGGGTTTGAGGTCGGTAGATATATTGATTTTATGCTGGCCGTGGAAAACCTGTTCGACCAGTTCTACAAACCATATGCAGGAGGAGTGAGTGGGGCCGGACGTAATTTCATACTCACCGCCAGGTTTACCATTTAAACCATTGCGCCCTTCAGCCACTTTAATTACTTTCATACCATGCAAGAAATTGATCCAGTCATTGAAGCAGGGTGGAAGTCGGTCCTTATGGACCAGTTCCAGTCTCCTTATTTCAGCACACTCAAAGAGTTCCTGGTGGAGGAAAAGAAAAATTATACCCTCTACCCACCAGGCAGACTCATTTTTAATGCCTTCCAACGTACCCCTTTTGACCGGGCCAAGGTTGTGATCCTGGGCCAGGATCCCTATCACGGCAAAGGCCAGGCCCATGGCCTCTGTTTCTCTGTCCCCCAGGGCATTCCCAAACCTCCCTCACTGGTTAATATATTCAAAGAACTAAATGCGGACATGGGCATACCCCTACCGGAACATGGCAACCTGGAAAAATGGGCCGACCAGGGGGTCCTGCTAATCAACGCAACCCTGACCGTACGTAACAGCCAGGCAGGCTCTCACCAGAAACAAGGCTGGGAAACCTTTACCAACCGGGTTATTGAGCTTGTTTCACAGCAAAAAAACGGAGTGGTCTTTCTGCTCTGGGGTCGCTTTGCACATGCCAAGGAGGTGCTCATCGACAGTGACAAACATTTGATCCTGAAATCAGCCCATCCCTCACCACTCTCTGCCTATAATGGCTTCTTCGGCTGCCGGCATTTCTCGAAGACCAATGACTACCTTGAAAAGCAAGGAAAAACCGGGATTGATTGGACACTGTAGCATTTTGGCACGCAATTTGTTTTATACTAAGCGACAGTTCATCCATCATATCCCTGACAATACAGGGCCAGGTCCGTCTCTACAGGCGGACTTTTATTTTTTTTATACCCCCGGTAGTTCATTCCACAACATTATTTCTTCAGGGTATTAGCCTCGCAGCTTAAATCTCTTGCTCCGCAAGATATAAAAGGCTTGCTCGTCGAATACCCTTTCGATATCACTAGTGTCCACTTAAGTTTAAATACTGACTTTATAATTTACTAAATATATGGTGCTTACATTACATTTTCCATGTCCACGATTTGAATTGATACTTTTAAATTCTAATGTGAATTTTAAAGTATGCACACAGGAAAGTATGTATTTGCACAACTTGTCGAATTTCTTCCTCAAAAGTTTTTTCAGCGAATAGTTTTGGAATACCAAGGCGATAAATATGTGAAGTCTTTTAGCTGCTGGAATCAGATGCTTGTGATGATGTATGGTCAGCTGGCTGGTTGCGATAGCCTTCGAGAACTCGTTAGTATTCTCGAAGCTCACAACAGGAAATCTTATCATCTTGGTTTCGGAAAATCCGGAATAACCCGAAGCAATCTTTCGAAAGCGAATGAGAATCGGGATTATCATATTTTCGAGAAGTTTGCTTATAAAATGATCGACATTGCTCAGAAAAAACGACTCACTAGAGAGTTTGAAATTGAGGGTCGATTCTATGCTTTTGACTCCACTACCATTGATTTGTGCTTGAGTCTTTTCTGGTGGGCAAAGTTTAGAAAGACAAAGTCTGGAATCAAAATGCACACGCTTTTTGATGTTGCTACTCAGATACCGGCATTCATTCATATTACAGAAGCCAGAGTTCATGATTCGAAGGCTATGGATGAAATCCCTTATGAGCCAAACGCTTACTATATCTTTGATAGAGGCTACTTTGATCTTGCCAAATTGTATCACATCAATATCATTAAATCTAATTTTGTTATTAGGCAAAGAGGAAAGCTTAAGTACGAGGTCATCCAGGGAGATGAACTTCTTGACGGACCGGACAATATTCTTTTTGATCAGGTAATCAGACTGACCGGTCCACTGACTAAACAGAAATATCCTGGAAAGCTTCGTCGTATAGGCTTTTATTGTCATGAGCATCGGCGAACCTTTATATACCTGTCGAACAACTTTGAGATAAAAGCCTCTGAGATAGCTCTGCTCTATAAAAAAAGGTGGCAAATTGAACTCTTCTTCAAATGGATCAAGCAACATCTTCATATCAAATCCTTTTGGGGCACTTCTGAGAATGCTGTTCGAATACAAATCTATACTGCCATCATTGCATACTGTTTGGTTGCCATTGTAGAAAATGAACTCAAACTCGGCAGAACAACGTTTGATGTACTCCGAATTTTGAGCGCATCGCTCCTGGATAAAACTGGTATTATTGAACTTTTCAAACATGATGAAAAAGCAAACAATATGGACAACAGTATTGATTTACAGTTACCTTTAATTTTTAGTGGACACTAGTGAAGAATTATGAAAAAATTGACACTCTTATTTTGTGTATTGTTCATTGCACTACAAAGCCATTCTCAGGACAAACCGAATGTAATCTACTTTCTTGTTGATAATCTCGGTTTGTCCTGAGAATGGCTTTGTAGTGCAATGAACAATACACAAAATAAGAGTGTCAATTTTTT
>PVMS01081023.1_pt1 | contig 17534 bp, 14 predicted proteins | sample 1853461 | NCBI WGS metagenome assembly PVMS01 (sample SAMN08582032, study PRJNA380276) | Marine sediment metagenome, whole genome shotgun sequencing project. | isolation source: ocean sediment barecode stripped | collected 2017 | reverse complement strand
CACCATAAGAAAGTCCATGATAAACTCTTCTTTAGTGTGCGAGACCACCATGTTGTTTGAATACACACCCCCCTGTAAATTATCCGGGAATTTTACCTGAATCTCCTTCTGACCATTAGTCATAAGACTACCTCCTTATAAATGGTGCTTTCTCAGCGCTCGATGTATCCGCCACTTCCTATCAAGTGTCTGAACCAAAACTAGGATTTTTTGTCAAGATCAAGGAAGATCAAAATTTCAACCGCAGGAATACATTGGGTATTTCGAGGCTTAAAATTTGAGTCTGACGCAGATATGGGTGAAAAAGACAGTTTTCGTTCAGGCACTATCTATCTCCTGTGGGTTCTGATAAAATCTTTGAGCCGTTCAATACCCTTAATGATATTTTCATTTGATGTGGCGTATGAAAACCTTATGTGCTGGCCTTCTCCCGGCACCCTCATGCCAAAGTGAATATCTGCCAAAACTGCAACACCTGCGTCATGGAGGAGTTTCTTCCTGAATTCCTCTGAATCTGATGTACCCACTATCTTGCACAGTTCGGTTATGTTTGGCCACGCATAGAATGCGCCACCCGGCAAAAGACAGGTTACGCCTTCAATTTCATTGAGGCCGCTTACGATCAGATCTCTTCTTTCCTTGAATATGGCCATCATCCTGTCAGGCTCTTCCTGAGGGCCTTTGAGGGCTTCAACCATGGCCCACTGGGTCATATGATTTGAACATGAGGTGGTGTTGGTCATCCACGTGGAAAAATAGGGGGCAAGCTTTTGATTGACGGCATAGCCGAGTCGCCAGCCCGTCATGGCGTATGGTTTTGAAGCGCCGTCACAGATAATTGTCCTTTCAAGCATCCCCGGTAAACTTGCGATACTCATAAATTCTCCCTCGTGCACCATCATGGAATATACTTCATCCGAATAAACCCACAGATCATGTTTAATGGCTGTTTCAGCGATATTTTCAAGAGTCTTCCGTGTAAGGACACCTCCTGTTGGATTATGCGGCGAGCAGAGGATAAGGAGCTTTGTCTTAGGGGTTATTAATGATTCCAGTTTGTCAACGTCAAAACTGAAGCCCTTGCTTTCAAGAAGATGGAGCGGGACCGGAACTGCTCCGTGTGCAACGGCCTGAGTGGAATAAATAGGGAAACCAGGGTTGGGGTAAAGCACCTCATGTCCCTGCCCGTAGTCGGTAACAGATAGCAGGGTAAATCCTATGAAGGGCTTTGCGCCGTTGGCGATAACGACCCAGTCGGGTTTGACCTCTACTCCACGTGTCCTCGATACATATTCTGCAACAGCTTCCCTGAGTTCAGGGATGCCGGCACTCGGTGTATACCCATGCCTGCCATCTCTAATGGCCTTTATTGCCGCCTCACATATATTTGGCGGTGTGTTGAAATCGGGCTGACCAATACAGAAACTGATGATTTCCCTGCCCTGGGCAATGAGATCGTTCACCTCTTTGAGTACAACAAATGCATTTTCTGTCCCCAAATCGGATGTCCTGGATGAAACTTGCGGCATGTTTAGTCTCCTTTTCAGAGTAGGTTAAATGGGAAACGGGTAACCAATTAACTCTTGTTAACATCCGCCAAAGACGGACGAGAGGCAGAAAAATTCTTTCGCAATACCAGAAAAGTCAATGATATTAAATCAAGGCGCTGCTTTACGTCAAGGGTTCATCTCGAAGATTTCCTCATCATCCTTTATTTTTTTCTGAAAGGAACCTGCTTTAGTATCTAATAAGGATCAGGAGGTAAAGATGGTAATTGCAGCGAAAATAAGCAGGAAATGGCAGGTAGTTGTTCCAAGACAGGTGAGAGATAATCTATCCCTCAGGCCGGGAGACAGAATCTCTTTTGAGATCACCCGTTCAGGTGCAACGATAAAGAAAGAGGAAGAATCCCCTTTTGATCGTTATTTTGGCTTTCTTGAGAAGGAGGATTCTACAGATAGAATAATAAGTATTGGTGGGGGAAGACTAAAGCCTTTAATCCTTCATTGATCCGTCTAATCAACAACCATCCCCGCACTCAATCTGGTCAAGGCGGGATTTCCGCTCCGCTTCAACAATCGGCAATCAACAATCCCCAAATCCCATCCGCAGATTACACAGATTATCGCAGATTATTCTACATCCCTGCTAAATCAATAATTATCAATTGTCAATCGTTTTCAGGTTCACCAGACACTCCGGATCAGGCATATTGATGTCATGATAGGTGTGATATGCCATTGCAGGACATCCCCCTCGGCAGACCTCAAAGCGAGGGCATGTCATGCATGTATCAACATTGAGATTACGAAGCTGAGCAAAAACCATAGAGTTGTTTCACATATCCTTGAAGGCCATGTCACGGATGTTTCCAACGAGAAAAGGGTTCTCCGTCGTTTGCAGGCTTCGTCTTCTCCTCGGAAAGGCTTAACACTTTGTCATAACCTCCTTGCTGTTAATCTAACCTCTTTTCAGTTTATTTCATCTTTACAAAATATTTTAAACCCGGCCCCAAATATGTCAACCCCTTGCCGAATCTAAGCCACGTAAAAACCTCTCAACTGTCTTTCGAGGTAATGAGTGTTTGAGGTCGGATTAAGACCCAAAAAAAGCTAAGATCAATCAAAGCGGATTACGCCGCGTATATTCTTGCCGGCTAACATGTCATCAAATCCCTCATTTATCTGCTCAAGCCTGTATTCTTTGGTTATCATGTCATCAAGATTCAGTAACCCGTCTCTGTAAAGCTGAAGCAGTTTTGGAATATCAGTGAGCGTGTTGCACCCGCCATATAGAATTCCAAGGAGGTTCTTGCTCCAGAGAGAGAAATGTTCAGGGCTTGTTGGCAAACTCGTTGAGAAAAAGGACTCGTTTCCTATAAAGGCAGACGTTCCACCTTTCCCGGTCACTTCCATGGTTTCAGCCTGTGTTTTCTTAGTTCCAATTGCTTCAAACGCGTAATCTACTCCTATACCTTGTGTGAGTTCATGTACCTTGTCTTTCAAATTCTCTTTAGCGTTGTTTATGAAATGGGTCGCGCCAAAGGTCTTCATCATATCCAGTTTGTCGTCATTGATATCTGCGACGATAATCATCCGTGCCCCGGCCAATCGGGCGCCCTGAACAACGCTGGTCCCTATCCCGCCGCATCCGATGACAAGCACGGAGGAGGCCGGTTTTACCTGCGCCCTTTTGACCGCTGATCCCCAGCCCGTTGGAACCGCACATCCTACAATACATGCCTTCTCCAATGGTAAATCCTTGTCAATAACCACAATGGATTCTTCAGGTACAACCGTGTATTCAGTGAACGTCCCCAAATAGTGCATTTGGCCAACGTCCTTGCCATCCAGGGTATGGAAGCGATAGGAACCGTCCAGCATACACCCATCCAACAGGCCGGCGCCTCGGTCGCACAAATATGATTTTCCCTCTACGCAGTAAGAACAGGAATGATCGGCCGGCATCCAGGTGGCAACGCAATGGTCCCCTTCTTTGACCTTGGTGACGCCCGGGCCTATCTTATCGACGATGCATCCCCCTTCGTGACCTAACACCATCGGCAGAGGTGTCGGGTAGTTTCCCACGCGGACGTGATCATCTGAACGGCAGATCCCTGTGGCCACAAGCTTTAAAAGGACCTCTCCCTGCCTCGGTTCATCCAGTTCCAGCTCCTCAATAACCAATGGTTTCTTCAACTCGTGAGCAACAGCAGCCTTTATTTTCATGGTTGACTCCTTTCCTTTAGGGTTTCTGCAATTAAGCGCTTATACGGTTGGGTGTAATTGGTGGAAAAGTCATTTACCTTTCCCTCTAAACTTCTGGGGGCTTCCGATCCTTCAATTACCAGCCCCTTCTTCCAGTTCTCCCATGTTTATGATTCTTTCTTGATTAAAGCTTCACCGCTTTCCTTCTCAAAGATATGTATGCGGTCAGTATCCACTGAAATCCAGATGCTTGCTTTTTCTGCGATGTTGAAGGTAATTGGGGTAAGCGCCTTCAAGCTTCTCTCGCCTATTCGCAATATGATGAGTTTATAATCGCCCACAAACTCAATAAGCTGTACCGTGGCTTTTAACGCTGATTCAGCAGGCTCATGGGAGATGCTGATTTTTGCAGGCCGAACCCCCACCAATACATTGCTTCCGATAGAAGCCCCGGAGATGGGCCTTGTTGTCCAGGACACATGTCCCCCGTCTCCATGAACGGCTACCCGATGGTCACTTTCCAACGTACCATCCAGGAAATTCATTTCAGGATCCCCAACAAAGCCTGCAACGAACTTATTTGCCGGATATTCATAGATCTCACTGACCATGCTAACCTGCTGGATCGTTCCCATATTCATAACGATAACCCTGTCTGCCAGGGCAACGGCCTCTTCCTGATCATGTGTGACATAGATCGTCGTGGCCTTCAACTCATCGTGAATGTGGCGGATTCTTGCTCGCAACGTACTTCTTACGGCCTGATCCATATGAGAGAGCGGTTCATCAAGGAGGAAAACATTCGGGTCTCTGATCAGGGCGCGGGCTAGTGAAACTCTCTGTTTCTGTCCTCCACTTAGGTGCGCAGGCTTTCTGTCCAGGACTTCCTCCAGTTCGAATGCCGTTGCGATCTCTGTCACTCTTTTCTTTATTTTGAGCTTATTCATGCCCATGATGCGTAATGGGTATGCAAGATTGCCATAAATGGTCAACGGAGAATAAAGGGCGTAGGACTCAAATGCCAGGGCGATATTTCTTTCTCGGGAACTCATATGGTTTACTATTTTATCATCAAAGAGAATATCACCACGGCTCACTTGCTCCAGCCCTGCGATCATTCGTAGGATCGAACTCTTGCCGCAACCGGATGGCCCCAGAATGGCTATAAATTCCCCATCTTCACAGCGGAAGTTGGCTTCCCTGACTGCGACTATGTCTCCATCATAGATCTTCCATACATTCCTAAATTCAACGCTGCTCATATCATCTATCCTATTTGGAAATATCCATGGTCTTGCGGAAAAAATACATGCATTGCTGATCGAATTGGATCCACAGCTTCTCACCCACCTTGTAGTGATCGGAATCCGTCTTAACCAACAGGAACACGTGTTTCAATTCAAATGTGATGACACTGTTTTCAGCTTCACGGACGGCCGCATAGACGGGTAGCTCGAAAGCGGCATCGGATATTCTTTCCCGTGAGATCTTGATATCCTGCGGACGAATGCCTATTCTGACCATCCTCCTGTCATTTTCTTCCCATTCAGCTTTTTCCAGCTTGTCCGTAAGTTCCGAGGAGATCGGGAAACTGAAATCCGGTGCGGCGGAAAAGGAGACGCCTTTTGAATCACGGAGAACCTCTCCATCAATGAGGTTTATTGGCGGCTCCCCCGTCAGCCTGGCTGTGAAATCGGTCGCAGGAAGGTGGTAAATGTTCTCGGGTATATCTATCTGTTCTACAGTGCCTTCTTTTAGTATTAAGATGCGGTCGGACAGTGCCAGTGCTTCCCTGTAGTTATGGGTCACATAAATGATTGTGATTCCGAACTCTTTGGCCAATTGCTTCAACGTTGCCCGCGTGGTTGTCCTCAGTTTGGCATCGAGATGGGCAATGGGCTCATCCAGGAGATAGACATCCGGTCTCCTCACCATGGTCCTGGCCAGGGAAACTCGTTGTTTTTGTCCGCCGCTCAGATGCTGGGGCTTTCTTTCAAGAAGCTTCTCAATACCGAGGAGCGCGGCCATTTCTTGGACCCGTTGCCTTTCCTCGGAACTGGTGATGAGGCCCTTCATTTTGGGTGACCGTAATGGGGAAGCAATGTTATCGTACACCGACAGAAATGAATACAGCGCATAGCTCTCGAAAGCCATGGCCACATTCCTCTCCTGGGGAGGGAGTTTGTTCACCATCCGATCCCCTATGTATATATTGCCTTCAGTGGGCTTTTTTATCCCGGCGATAAGCTCGAGCATGGTTGTTTTTCCTGCCCCCGAAGGCCCCAGCAAAGTAAAAAACTGCCCCTCCTTACACTCAAAACTCACCTTGTTTAAGGCGACTAAATCACCGTATCTCTTGGTAATATTTTCGACCTTCACATCGGCCATAGAATCAACCTCGTGCCCCCTTTTCTGACTTAGTTTTTCCACCCGGACCGAAAAAGACGAACAGGACACCGGTGATAAACCCCAATACGGCGCCTACCCACAACGGTGCGAATTTTTCAAAAATGCCCAGCCATAAGAACAGGAAGGCAAGAAAAATCAGGATCCCCCAAAACAACCTGTCCCCAAATTCAAATTTCATTTGGATAACCTCCAGCGCTTCACCTCGTATACATGTCCGCTGCTATCCCTTAACCGCTCCAAATGTAAGTCCTCGCACAATGTATCGTTGCATGAACCACGCAGCTGCCAGGGTCGGCAATATGGCGAGCCCCATTAGAGCCGCCATGGGTCCCCACTGGACTTGAAGAGCTCCCCAGAAATTTGACAACCCCACGGAAACCGGAACCGCAACCCTCCGGGTAAACAGGAATGCAAAGAAAAATTCGTTCCATGACCATATGAGACAGAAAACGGCTGTTATCGCCGCTCCGGGTTTTATCAGCGGAAATACAAAATTCTTTAGAATACTGAAGCGATCGTATCCGTCTACCATAGCTGCATATTCCAGCTCAACCGGAATTTCCTTGAAGAATCCGTAGAGGAGGAAAGTCGCAAACGACATGTTGAAATAAAAATAGAGCAAGATGATCCCCAGGTGCGTGTCCAACAATCCCAGATCCCTGAATAGGAGGAAGAACGGCAGCGCTGCAACCACACCAGGGAACATTCGCGTCGAAATGGTAACAAAGAGTAAATGCCCTTTGCCCGTGTTAAATCGTGCAAAACTATACGCAGCAGGCATGGCGATGATCATCACCAGGAAGGTGCTGCACACCGCCAGAATTGCCGAGTTCCAAAGTTGCCCTAACGAGGGTCTGGTATCAATCAGGAATTGGTAATTGTATAATGTGGGAACAAAGAATATTTTGTCCGCCTGAAAAATGTCATCAGGAGACTTGAAAGAAGTGATATAGACCCACAGAATTGGGAAGACAAACGTAATAAGCATGACAACGATGGCCAACCAGAATAGCGCTCTTTTCAATTTTTACCTCCTGCCAACAAAATAATCCTAATGCCCTTGATCCATTGCCTTGATAAGGTTGCGATACAAAATGGCGCAAATAATAATTGTTACATACAAAGAGAATATAGCCAGTGCCGAACCTTTGCCAATATCAAAGAAAACAAAGGCCACCCGGTAAACCATCCAGTCGAGCAATTCCGTTGAATTCCCAGCTCGAGTGGTTCCATAGAGAGGATCGAATGTCCTGATCAGCCACATGGTTCTGAGCAAAATGATGATAATAATAAGCGGTTTCAGCATAGGAAGGGTGAGTGTCCTGAATTTGTACCACGCGGAAGCTCCGTCTACATCTGCAGCTTCGAACTGATCCTTGGGTAGGCCCTTCAATCCCGCCAACAGGACGAAAATGGAAAAAGGAAGCCATTTCCAGATCTCGATAGCCATTATGGTATACAGGGCATATTTTGCTGTACCGAGGAACAGTATCCTGCCAAAGCCGAGCCAGTCCAATAGTTGATTGACAATACCGAACTGGGCATGGAGCATGTAATTCCAAAACATGGACATGGCCAGGGGCATAATGAGAAGCGGCAAGAAACAGAGCCCTCTAATGACATTTTGCCCTTTGAACTCCCGATTCAAGAGAATCGCAATGGCCATGCCAAGCGTGACCTCCACAACGATACAGATAACCACCATAAGGGCGGTTCTGCCTGCAGCGGACCAAAATACGGTGTCATGCAATACCTTTCTATAATTATCAAACCCTACGAAGTTTGGTGCGTCTCTCAGGATGTAATCCGTAAACCCCATGAATATGCAGTAAAAGGTGGGATAGAGCATGAAGATCACTAAGGCTAATAGGAGAGGGATGATCAGAAGCCATTTAAGGTAGGCCTCGCTTTCTAACGTGGTTCTGATCTTGCTGCCCCTTTTTCTTGAAGCAGGCAACGTCTTTTCTGCAAGCACCGTTTCTGCCATCTGTCTTTCCTTCCCTAATCATTCAATTTACACTACCCATAAGATACGACTGGATAGGTTTAGAAATCAATAGAAAATTCGATGTCTTTAGAATCTGCATCGAATTCTCACCCCGAATGGCAATGACGTCCCGCAGGGAAAACCTCGCTGGCAGGGCGAAGGCTCAGGTATTGGAACCCCCGGCGAGGGTTATTTCTGTATTGACTATCGTGGAGAGCGTCTCTCTTCCAGGTTTAGCAGTTAAGGGGACAGTGGTTCGCATTTCAGAAATCAAGGAAATGGTAAACCAGTGTCCCCTAATATGCCTTCAGATATACTGATTCGAGAGTCCCCCGTTTTATAGGAAAACCCAGTAACTGGCGAAACGGTTAAGGCCCTACATTGGGGGAACATCCCTTCTGCTAAATTCGGGTGGCATGGGAGTACGTCTTGCCATTCTGCATGTCACCCGGTTAAGGGTTATTTAATAACAGGTAGATCTCCATATTTGGTCTGGATCTCGGTAAACTGTTTGATCCACTCCTGGACGCTCTCTTTAGGTGTTCTTTTCTTCACGGCATTTTCATGGGAGACGACCATCATCTGGTCATAAAGCTTACCAAAGGCTGAACTGTTAAAATGAAGATAATCGTTAGCATCGGAGGCCTGGGATTTAAAGGTCTCAAGAATAGAGGGTATCCATCCTAAGCTCGCATAATATTTAGGCTCTCTGTACTTGGGGAGTTCGAGCACATCCACCCGAGGCGTGGCCCATCCGCCATCACACATGGCTTCTTGAACCCCATAAGAGCCTAGATATTTCAGTAACCAATAGGAAGCCTCGGGGTTCTTGCTGTCTACGCTTGGGGAGAGAAAGAAATTTCCCGTATAGGGCCGCATACCGGGGGTTACGAAGGCCCCCACCTTGGCTCCAGGGACCTTTTTTTCAACCGGGGAAACCAGCGGCCAGATTGAGCTGTACATGGGACAAAGAATCATCGTATTGCCGGCTGCGAATTCTGCGCTTGCAAAGTCCCAATAGGCATTATCAGACCCGGGAGGAGCGAACTTCATGCTCTGCTGATAATTGCTGAAAGACCACTCAAGTAATTTCTTGTCATTTTCGGTGATTTTAAAACCAACCGGGTTTCCAACTACCAGGCCGCCTTCTCTGACGGTGGTCGCCCAGCGGCCTCCTTTGCTCCAAAGGCGCGAGCCGACTTCATCTTGGACGTGCGGATACCTGCCGGCCATCATGGACATGCCGTAAATGTCGTGATCAAGCGTTTCGCCTTTCAGCTTGTCGCCCTTCTTTCTGGTAAAAAACTCAGCCTGATTCAATAACTGTTCCCACGTAATTGCAGGGGCTAACTCATAGCCATATATTTTCTTAAAATTTGCTTTTTCGTCTGAGTTTTCAAAAACGTCCTTTCTGTAAGCCATGATCATGGTGTAGGTCTGCACAGGAATTCCCATGAGAACATCATCCCTGGTGGAAGCCATTCGAAGCATTCCTGGATCAAACCCCGCAAGATACCTCTGCAATCCGGCAAGGCCTTGAGGGTCGTATTTCAGGGCCAAATCCGGAATGGGATAGAGGTAGTTTTTCCACTCATTTGTCCACGAGGACTCGGTAACCACGATATCATATGCACCGGTTCTGGCTTGAAGTTCCATGATTTCTTTGCCGTAGAGAGCATTGAAAACAATGATCTCGTGCGTGACTTTAACCCCTGTTTTATCCATAAATTTCTTTAGATAAGGCACGCAAATATCCGCTAAATCCGCCAGAGCTACATGAATTGCTTTCTTGTTCTTTATTTCCGGGATATCCTTAAGACTAAATCTGTCTTGTGCAGTGGCACTGAAAGCCGAAGTTCCTATAAATGCCACCAAAATAACGGCTAAAAAGACAATTCTAAATACTTTTTTTCTCATGGCCAATCCCTCCTTTACAGGCACTTGTTGTTAAAAAAGATAAAACCCCTAAATCCCAAAACGATACACCCAAAAGGTCAATCTTTCACATTCAAAACTTAAAATTTTATCACCCCCTATCGATTTTATATTACGAAATAATGTTTAATATTTGGGAACATATGTTTGTCTATCCCATAGATAATAAATTGTCAAGATTTTTTTAAACATAAAGATAAAATTTTGGCAAAAAGAAATTTGTTGCAATTTATTCATAAAATCAACGTGTTGAAGATTACAAAGGCCGACTTGTTTTCTAAATTTTTTTCTTGACAAATGAATTTATATTTATATAGGGTATTAGGAATCCAAAAAGAAATGATATTTCAGCATGTGAAATCGAGAAAGCGAACCTTAACATTACTTTAAATTTTAAGTCTTGATTTAGGAGAGATGCTATGCCCAAAAAAAAGTTCATGATTCATGATTTGTACGATATGAAAAAAAGAGGTGAGAAGATCACTTGGTTGACATCCTACGATTTTCCTACTGCACAGTTTGCTGAAGAAGCGGGGATAGAGATGATCCTGGTGGGGGACTCTATGGGCATGTGCGTATATGGCTATGAGAGCACAGTGCCCGTTACAATGGAGCAGTGTATTGTGCATTGTGATGCTGTTCGACGGGGTGCACCAAACACCTTTGTAATGGGTGATATGCCCTTTATGAGTTATCACACGTCAAACGGGGATGCCGTGCGAAATGCAGGCCGATTTATAAAGGAGACCGGCGTAGACTCCGTTAAATTGGAAGGTGGCGTTCGCATTGCAGGGCGGATAAGCGCCATCGTGGACGCGGGAATCTTGGTTTGCGGGCATATTGGTCTGACACCCCAGAGCTCCGGTCAGCTCGGTGGACACAAAGCCCAGGGGCGCACAGCAGATTCGGCTCGCCTCGTGATTGATGACGCCCTTGCGGTCCAAGAGGCGGGGGCACATATACTGCTTCTGGAGGCGATTCCGCCTGAAGTGGCGAGCTTCATTACCAAGAAACTCTCTATTCCGGTTCTGAGCATAGGCGCAGGCATACATTGTGATGGACAGTTGCTCATCGTCTCAGATATGATCGGCCAATTCAAGGCCTTTACACCCAAGTTTGTTAAGAAATACGCTGCGGTTGCAGAGGTGATAACCGATGCCATGAAAGAATATGTTAAGGAGGTCAAAGATGGCCAATTTCCTATGGATGAGCATTGCTATCATATGATTAAAGGCGAAGAGGAGGGATTTGAAGCACTCCTAAAAGAATATGATTAGGGGGGCGACGGGCATGCCCTGCAGCTTAACACCCATATATCCCGCTCGAAATGCAGATACAAGGCTTTGATTTGCGGGCAGTTTCAGGAATTGCCTTCCCTCGGGAAATTTTCTAAAGCCACCCATGCGCCAATGGCGCAGAGTGGATCGAACGCCCATTTACATGGAAGGTATATTCTTGCATGAACCCTGCCTGAGGATCTGAAATGGATTCTGGAAATACCGGAGCTTTCTGCCAAACACGCGTTGGAGATGAATAAACATTATCTCGATTAAGGTGCCCCAATGAAATCGACTTCCATCGACAAATGCTTTCAGATTATCGATCTTTTAAATCGAAACCAACAAGGGTTAACCCTTTCATCCATTGGTGAGAGGTTGGATTTTAACAAGAGCACGGTCCATCATATTCTCAAACAACTCATCTCTCATGGATATATCCGACAGCACCTCGACACAAAACAATATGCTTTGGGTTATAAGTTTCTGGAAGTCAGTTCAGAGATCTTGGCGAATATCGACGTCCGAAAAATTGCAAGTCCCCATATGCGTAAACTACAAGAGGAGTCTCAAGAAGCAGTTCACCTGACCATCTTGAGGGGAGGAAAAGTGATCTATGTGGACAAAGTGGCTCCTCCGGGTCTGATCGTATTGTCAACTTATATCGGGTTTGCAATCGACGCCTATGCTCATGCTGGCGGCAAGACACTCCTTTCAGATCTTTCACCGGAAGGAATAAGGCGTTTATATCCGGAGGAGCCTCTGAGATTGCACGGAAAGAACACGATTACCACCATAAATGGTTTACTGGATGATCTGGAAAGGGTAAGGCAGAACGGTTACGCCATTGACGACGAGGAATTCTGCGAAGGCATACGATGCGTTGCGGCCCCCATTCGTGTCGGCAGAAAGGCGGTTGCAGGGCTTAGTATCTCGGGATCTATCTTTACCATGACACATGAGAGAATGAATCGAGATCTGATTGGATTGGTTATGAAGACAGCAGAAAAGATTTCCGCAGAAATGAACGTGTAACCTAATATTGTTAAATTAGGGATGTCCAGGGCGGAACTTGTTCTCCCTGGTGCGAGTTTTGACAAATCATGGGAAACAGGAGGGAAGCTCTAATGACGGCTATAAAGGGAGGTTATTGGGGGAAAATTGCTTGGGTTGATTTAACCAATGAGAAGGTCACTATCGAGGAATTTGATGATAATTTTGCCAGGAAGTACCTTGGGGGGGTAGGCTTTGCCACCAAAATGATCGGGGACAAGGTGACAAAAAATACCAACCCGCTTGGCCCTGGAAATGTGATTGTATTTGCCTCGGGGCCATATCAGGCAACGGCAATCCCTAGCTCCGGCCGGTCAAGTATCTGTGCAAAGTCCCCCCTTACTGGATACTGGGGTGAATCCTCAGGGGGAGGGCATCTGGGTCCACAAATCAAGCGGTCCGGATTCGATGCTGTCGCTGTTACCGGAAAGGCCAAAAAACCTGTTTATCTATGGATCACTGACAACACAGTAGAAATCAGAGATGCAAAAGCACTTTGGGGTTTGGACAATGTGGAGACTGTGGACGCCGTAAAGAAAGAGATAGACAAGAAGGATCTGGCGGTGACCTCCATTGGGCAAGCCGGAGAGAACCTGGTGAGGTATGCCTGCATTGCCAATGAAAAGCATGGGTTCCATGGCAGGTGCGGTTTGGGGGCTGTTATGGGCTCAAAGAACCTTAAGGCCCTGGTGGCTCATGGGAATCTGGTACCACCTATCGCTGAACCGGAAAAGCTGAAGTCCTATTTCAAAAACCTTCGGAAAACCATGATGGAAAATCCCTTTACCGCGGAGATGAGAGAACACGGACAGGCGGCTGCCGTAGCCCCACGGGAAGAGAACGGTTTGTTGCCCATGAATAACTGGCGTATGGACAATTGGCCGGAGGCAACAAAAATCAGCGCTCCGATTTTCACCGAGCAACTTGGAGCCAAACCATGGGGGTGCCCCAACTGTATCATTGGTTGTCACCGAAAGATAACCAAATCAGAGTACTTTCCGGCGGATACAGGGGGCCTCGAATACGAGACCCTTGCCATGATAGGTTCAAACTTGCTCATAGACGACTTACCGGCATTATCAAAGGCCAATGAAATCCTGAACCGCTACGGTATTGATACGATTGAGGTTGGGGGAATCCTGGCCTGGGCCTTTGAGTGTTACGAAAAAGGCTTAATAGACAAGGAAGCTACTGACGGAATCGAGCTGACCTGGGGAAGCGGGGATGCCCTTGTTGCCATGTGCGAGAAAATTGGGAAACGGGAAGGCATCGGCAATCTTTTGGCAGAGGGCCTGCGGGCCTGTGTTGATGCGTACCCTGAATCGAAACTGTTTTCAATCGAATCCATGGGGCAGTCTTTCGCAGCCCATGACCCCAGGGCATTTTTCGGCCAAGTGGTCACGTCCATTGCCTCTACGCGAGGGGCATGCCATTTGCATGGGTTCGCAGAGGCCAACGAATTGGGTGTCCCCTTGCCAGAGCTCGGATTGGAGGAGGGAAGTGATCGATTTGACAATACTCGGAAAGGATATATTGGTGCTGTTTTTATGGACCTTGCCAAGATCTGGAATAGCCTCAACATGTGTATGATATACTTTTTTGCCGGTGCGGATTTGTCTGCAGAGACCGAAATTCTAAATCACGTTACGGGTTGGGATATCACACCCCAGGAACTTGGCAAGATTGGTGAACGGATATCGTGTATGCAGCATCTTTTTAACATAAGGATGGGGCTTGTTCCTGAAGTGGAAAATGTCATGCCGGAACGGTTGACGGTGCCGCATGAAGGCGGGGGCGCTGCTGGGATGATGCCGGATTGGAAAGCAATTTTAAAGGAGTTCTGGCAGGAGAAAGGCTGGGATGATCATGGCTTCCCAACAAAAGAAAAGGTCGCCGAATTAGGCCTCTAAGGCCGGGCATGAAGAGAGCGGTTCAAGTCTTGGCTTCGATGATTCCAGATAGAGGAGAAAGATATGGGTAAGTTTACTCGCGTAATGATTGCGCCCAGCAGATATGTCCAGGGCCGAGGCGCGATCGGTGAAATCGGGGAACATGTCTCTTTGCTGGGAGACAACGCACTTGTGGTGGGCGGAAAAACCGGGCTTACCTCTACCTCTGAAGGTATGAAAAAGAGTTTCGGCGAAAATGGAATCTCCCATGTGACGGAACTGTTCCAGGGGGAATGCTGCGACAAAGAAATTGACCGGTTGACCGAAATCGCCCAAAACGAAAAGTGCAACGTCATTATTGCAAGTGGAGGTGGGAAATCAATAGATACAGTCAAAGTCGTTGCGGCAGAAACGAAAGCAGCCACCGTGATTGTCCCGACAATCGCCTCTTCGGATGCTCCATGCAGCGCCCTGTCGGTCATTTATGACGACAATGGTGTCTTCGACCGATTCTACTTTCCACCAAGGAACCCGGACCTTGTTCTGGTGGATACTGAAATCATTGCCAAGGGGCCCGTGCGACTATTGGTAGCCGGCATGGGCGATGCTCTCGCCACCTGGTTTGAAGCAGATGCTGCTGCCAGATCTTGCGCCTTAAATCTTCCCGGCGGACAGATGACAGAAACCGCATTGGCCATCGCCCGGCTCTGCTTTGATATTCTGATGGAGTATGGATTAATGGCGAGGATTGCGTGTGAGAACCAGGTCGTTACTCCGGCCTTCGAAAAGGTCGTCGAAGCCAACACGCTCCTGAGCGGGATAGGGTTTGAGAGCGGAGGGCTTGGCGCCGCTCACTCCATGCAGGACGGATTTACCTTGCTTGAAGAGATCCATGCTTTTTACCACGGAGAAAAGGTGGCCTTCCTTACGTTAGTCCAGTTGGTTATGGAGGCTCGGCCGAAGGAGACGCTTTCGCAGGTATTTGATTTTTGTGTCAAAGTGGGTCTGCCAACAACCCTGGCAGATCTCAATATCGACAAGGTTGGCCCGGACCGACTCATGGAGGCTGTCAAGGCATCCTGTCTGCCGGGAAAAATTATGCATAACCATGCCTTTCCCATAAGCGAGGGGATGGTTTATGATGCGGTAATCGCAGCGGACGCCTTTGGAAAAAAGGTGAAAGCAGGGGAACCCATCGTCTGACGGTACCAGCTGAATATGAAATCACGCCAAGAGGGGAATGGTACGGTAGTGTCCTCTAATAGATGCGTTCGTGTCTATTCAGATCCCCACTTAAATGTCAGATAGCTGTGACAGGGTTTGATTGCAGATGATGGTTCCCCATGAGGAAATACCTTTTTCCTTTCACACTATCGAAGCAAGGAAAACGTGTGCAAAAGGACACCAATGGACAAGTCTATTAAGCAAGCTTTGATTAAGATCGTAGGAGTGGACAACTTCACGGACAAACTGATCGATCTAATCAGCTATGGATCTGATGCTTCACACGTTTATCATTCTCCGGATTGTGCTGTTTGGGGGCGAAACACGGCGCAGGTTTCAGCGCTTTTGAAGGTCGCAAACGATCGTAGGATTCCAGTCACGGCGCGCGGTGCTGGTACCGGTCTTTCAGGTGTTGCGGTTCCATTGAAGGGCGGTATTGTGTTGGATATGGGCCGGATGAATAAGATTGTCAAAATAAGCATAGAAGACCGCGTGGCAGTCGTTGAGCCGGGCGTTGTATATGCTGATCTGCAGGCAGCTTTAGCGCCCACTGGATTCTTCTATCCACCCGATCCGGCCTCTGGAAAGGTTGCAACCCTTGGCGGTAACATTGCCACGAACGCAGGGGGGATCAAAGGGGCAAAATACGGGACCACAAGAGATTACGTCCTTGGGCTGGAAGTTGTTCTTGCAGACGGGTCCATCATGCGAACCGGATCTGCCTGCCTCAAGTGCGTTTCTGGCTATGATCTGACGCGGATTTTCGTCGGCTCGGAAGGCACCCTTGGCATTGTGACGGAGATCACCCTCAAGATTAATCCCATGCCCAAGGCCACGGCTACCTGTTCGGCAACTTTTGATGACATTTCTGACGCCGGAAAGGTCGTGAACAGAATCATGCGATCCGGAATCATACCAAGCGTGATGGAACTTATGGATGAGCAATGCATTCTGGCTCTGAACGAGGTGACAGACCTTAATCTTCCAGAGGCAGCCGCCATGCTGTTGGCCGAAACAGACGGGTTTACTAAGGAAGAGACAGAATACCAGATGGCAGAGGTATTGGCGGCCTTTGAGGCCTGTAATGCAAAGACGATTTCTCGAGCTCCCTCGGCAGCAGAGGCGGAGAAACTCTGGAGCGCGCGTAAGGCCATTTATGGGGTGGTGGCTCGCAAGAGCTACAATACAATTGTTGAAGACGTCACGGTGCCAATCAGCAAGGTGACAGAAATGCTTGTTGGTATCAGAACCATCAGCCAGAAATACGGTGTCCTGATTCCCGTATTGGGGCACATTGGCGACGGCAACCTTCATCCATATCTCATCTATGATGGCAGAAACCCGGAGGAGGTCCACCGCATTGAGCACGTTGAAGAAGACTTTTACAACCTGGTTGTTGAGCTGGGAGGGACGCTAACCGGCGAACACGGCATAGGGATTTCAAAAGCCAAATTTCTTCCCCTTGAGCATGATGCGGTGGCCCTTAGAACGATGCAGAACCTGAAGACCATGCTCGACCCGAATAATATCCTGAACCCCGGAAAGATGGGTCTGGAGGGGTAGATGATAGCGAAGTCTGATTTTGAGAAGGAATATGGGGAAGAAATCCTGAAATGTCCCCAATGCGGGTTTTGCCAGGGAGACTGTCCTGTTTTTGGAATAACCCTCCGGCCCGCCTACAACGCACGGGGAAGAATACTGCTCCTGAAGAGGCTCCTGGATGGCTCCATCCAGCCCTCCCGTGAACTGGCAGAAGCCTTTTATACCTGCACTAACTGTAAGGCTTGTACGGTCTCATGTCCGGGCATGGTAAGGGTTGATGAAATCGTGAGCGAATTCCGCAAGATTCTTTATGACTCGGGATTTGCTCCAACACAGGTGCTTGGGATACGTGACAACATTTCCAAAACAGGAAATGTTTTTGCAAGCAAAATGGAGGTCCACCGCATTGAGCACGTTGAAGAAGACTTTTACAACCTGGTTGTTGAGCTGGGAGGGACGCTAACCGGCGAACACGGCATAGGGATTTCAAAAGCCAAATTTCTTCCCCTTG